>Ga0214917_10005574_pt1 | contig 13391 bp, 7 predicted proteins | sample LL_1208_BB_MetaG_FD_177983 | JGI IMG/M metagenome (GOLD analysis project Ga0214917, IMG submission 177983) | Freshwater microbial communities from Lake Lanier, Atlanta, Georgia, United States - LL_1208_BB | ecosystem: Environmental > Aquatic > Freshwater > Lake | place: USA: Georgia | collected... | reverse complement strand
GAAGAGAAGAAGAGGAGGAGGAGATGACGCGTTTCATAAAAAAGAAGGAATGATCATCCTCTTTTCCGCAGCATCCATATATATTTTGTCGATTGCGAAAAGACGAACGAGAGGAAGACATTTTTTTTCTTCTTCCATGTTTTTTCCTCTTAATTCATTATTTTTTACTTTTTTTTTTAATTCGGTTCTTCTTCTTTCTCAGTTCTCCTCTCCCGAAAAAAGCATCTTCTTTTCCGAAAGGATAATTTGCAGTACATGACACAATTTCTTCTTTGCGTGATGGAAATATGAACCTGTCCTCAGAAGAAACTCCATCTCGAGTACTTGCAATGGCCTACCGAGGAGCGTGCAGAACATGGGATATTTGGAGCGTAGAATGGATTGATACTCTTGTTCTTTATTCGGCGTGATTCTGATATTCTCTAGCACGGAAGATTTTTTTTTGGTCGATGCGACGATAATGGCAGGCGCCAATGAAAAGGAAGAAGAAGAAGAAGAAGAAGGAGACCAGTGCGGATCTAGTCGATAGAGAAAGTACAGTAAATGGGCGAAATCGTAGGAGAGACAGTCTTTTCCTGAAGTCGTTGTTTTTTTGGAGGTAAATTTCTGAAATTTAGAAATATCCCGGAGCTTAAACGCGCTTTTTCCATCGGAGCTCGTTATTGTCGTCTTCCTCTTCCCCCCTTCCACAATCCCGTAGAATCCGTAACGGTTCTTTCGAATCCATTCTTCAGAAGGAGATCCCTTCAGTACCGTGATACCGCCGCCATTGCCATCGCTGCTAGCCAGTGTCGATGGCAACGGCGATGTCCTATCAGCGCGGGTGGTAGTGGTGGTGGTGGTGGCAGAGGACCACTGCGATGTCGAAGCGTCGAAGATCCAATGAGTTCTCGATCGCGGATCAAAGTAGGTGAAAACGAAGGAGGAGGTTACGAGCGAAGAAGAAGAAGAAAGAGGAGGCTGAACGACAAGAATGAGGGAAATAAGCCATTTTGAGAAAGAGGAATCGGACAGCGAAAGAATTGTCTGTCGGAGAAGTTCCAGTTGAAAGGGGAGAGGAATGAGAGAATGGAAGACGTCTCTGGCTCTGTCCGTCTTTTCCTTTTTGTTCGTAGAAGAAACCGACAATTCGTGGTGGATGGACCGGAGTTCATGACAGATGGAAGAGAAATGGTTCTCCTGCATTTGTGATAGCAGGGAAGGAAGAAGGACCGAAGAGTCGGGAAGCAGGACGGGTCGTTGAGCATATTCTGCCATCCAAAGATCGGACGGTGATTCTGAAAGGGGTCGTTTCGCATCTGTAAGAAAAAAGAATGTCAAATCGAGGGACTGGAGATACATTTTTCGTCCATCGTGGAAAGGAATCGGGATCGGCGTATCGATCAGGAGGAGACAGGCATCCATCAGTTGAGACAGAGTGGCGAGCGATATGGTTTCGGAATAAGTCGCCTCGCGGCAGGAAGACTCGATTTCCTGGAAGGTATGAAAGGTGGTATGATAAAACAGCGAGGAGATGAAAGATGCTGTTTCTGGAAGGGTTTCCTCCACATAAAAGGGGTCATAAGTCGTAATGTCCAATGGAAGAGAAGAGGAAAGGATCGGATCGACGGCGGCGGGGATTCCGTGACAGGTATATCGACACGGTTGGTAGAAACATGCCGCCCGGTTTTCATTTTCGGGAGTGGAAGGAAGTTGATTTCTCGCTCGATGTAATTCGCAATCGAAGGAGGACCGGAGAAGCTCAAACGCGACTAATTTGATATTGCGATCTTTTAATTCTGATCGGTAATACTGGAAAAAATCAATGCTGGACTGCAATTGCGACGCGTCTACGATTTTCTCTGAAGAAATGTGCAAAGAAGATCCCCAGAAAGCAGGAGGAATTGTGAAAGCGAGGATCGACTGGGTTCTTCTGGGGGAGGATGACGACGAGGAAGAGGAGGGAGAGACAGATACTATTCTTTTTTCTTTTTCTTCCTGTACGCTCTTCAATAAGGAAGTGGTATATAATCGTTCTTCTTCTTCTTCTTCTCGCATTTGGGTCTTCTTCTCCTGTTCTGCAAGTGTTATGACGGGCGTCGAGGAAAGAGAAGAAGATGCATTATGGGCAAAGAGAAAGGATGAACATGCGGAGGATATGGATTTTGGCAAGAGACTGCAGTACAAGGAAATGGAGATCGTTGTCGTCAATGACATCCCCTCATGACTAGTCGCGCGAATTCCTCTTCCGATCGCTTGGAAGATCTTTCCGAAATTCCAATCCGGAGTCGTGATGTGGATATGCAAGATCTGTTTTAAAGAGATGCCTTCACGGGTCTTGTCGGTACCGAACACCACTTGGGCTAATTGCGCGTTGGAATTCCATTGGGGATGATTGAAGGCGTCGATGAGAAGAGGAATGTCGCGTTGGGTGATATCGATCGTTTCATGGAGAAAGAGCAATCGAGGCGTCATGCGTTCGCTCTTTTCTCGTAGATTTGTGGCTCGTTGAAGCACTCCATATCCAAAATATTGTCGTAAGAGCTGAATGCAAAGACGGATCCCGGATCCATGAATCTTGTCGCAGTACACGAACTGCTTTTCTCGCGGATGCATGAGTAGTTTTCGGATGATGGAATAGTAGATGCAGGAAAGCGGTCGAAGACACGACAGGTTGTGGCGCAAGTGGTCCATATCCTGCGCGGTGTATTGGGAGTACGACTTGGATCGAAAGGGTTTCATTCCGCTCTGTTGTTCAAAGAGAGAGGTGAACTGGTTTTTTTGAAAGAGCGAGGACGGAATATTGGATCCGTAGTGTACCGCGTCGGGACACACGAACAGACTTGCTTGCTGGGACTGGCTGTAAAACGATGATGTTGTCGTGGTCGAAGATGCTGTATCTGCTTGGTAAGCGCGGTTATATCCTTGTGCCTGCACGGTCCCCATCTCCACGGCCTCCAAGGAATAATAGTGCATGGGAGAAAAGCGGTGGCCCTCATAGCGGATGGACACGGGGGTCTGTTGTCGGAGATAGGAAATGTGGCCTCGAACCTCATCGCAAAACTTTTTCTGTCGTTCCGACGATTTCCAAGAATAGAGAGCCACCCCGGACGATGTAGGCGCGCTCTGGAAAAACTCTTTACGGAATTCTTCCATGGACGACGACATGACCGAGGAGGAATTCGTGGTCCGAAGAAATGTCCGAGGACACAGCAGAAGAGAGAGCAGAGGAGCAAGTTCCTCGGGCGAATTCCGCATAGGAGTGGCGGTGAGAAGAAGCAGACGTTTCATGGGAAGATGGTGAACAAATTGGTAGAGAGACTGATATATGTCGGAGAGAAAAGAAGAAGAAGAAGAAGATTTCTTGGCGGCGATTTTCTCCATTTGGATATCGTTGCTTCCTCCGCCTCCGCCTCCGCCTCCTCCACTAACAAGATGATGAGCTTCATCGAATAACAGGAGTTGATTGTTCCATTGAGCGATTAGATCCGATTGTTTCGTGGATTGAATCTCTTTGGACCATTGGTAGTAAGTTTTAAAAGTCAGACCATTATCTCTCAAAATCTGGTTTCGAAGACCGCGAACCCGATCGCGGTCCTCGGGAGAGAGATCGCTGTCATCCTCTTTCAGAAGAACCATCCATTTTCGTCGGAACGAGCTACTCATATTTCGGATAACATCTTGGAGAAAACGACTTCGTTGAAAAATTTCCTTGCGGAAATTCTCCAGCAACGTCTCGTTACTACTGAGATACAGGCATTTCAGAGGAGGATGAAATTGTTTGAGACCATCGAATACGGCCGACGCGACTCCACTCTTGCCTGTCCCGGTCTCGTGGACGATCAAGAGTCCTTGGTACGAAGTCCAATTCGATAAGTATCGTGCAATGATCCGTTGATGGAAAAAGTAGGAGGAGGAGGAGGAGGATCCTGAAAGGGATAATGACTCTTTTCCTCCCACGTCCCGGTCCCGTAATTGATAAAACTCTTTTTTGCGATAAATATCGAACTCAAAATGATTCGAGGATGAGGAAAGAGATGGATATTGAGGAATATAATCGGCTAGTTCCTTCCCCATTTTTTTTTATTTACTATAATGTTATTTTGAAGTGATGATTTTTTTTTTGTTCTTAAATTCCTACTTCTCTATTATTCTTCATTTAGGATGGTATAGAAGAAGTTGTCTGTCTCTGTTGAAATAGACGGAGATGATTCGAGTGTTCAAATTTAGTGGGGAACGGAGGGAAAGAGGAGGCCCAGCGGTGCACGCAGGAGAGATCTTGCACAATCCAGGAATGTCGACGGAGTAGATATGGGTAATAGGAAAATAGAGTGAGTAGAGATCGACCGATCATTCCCTTTTGGGCGTTCGGGAGCAGATAGAAATAGTGTCCCCGATGATCGCAGTAGCCAGTGGGCTGACCCATACAATCCGTTATCAACTCCAGACTTTCCATATTTCCCGTATATGAGGCCGTGTCCGCCCAACGATAATGGGCAAGTCGTTGGGAGGACGTGAATAAGTCTACAGGGATCTGATTATAGCGTGAAAATGTATGAAAATCAAAGGAGAATGGTAAATCGGGGGAAACGAGGTGATGCACCCCACCTTGAAAAGGTGGGATCATGCGTCCGTTCAAGGCATTCGGAAATGCATGGACCGATAGAATAGCACCTGCAAAAGAATGTCTCAAGTAACTCATTTCTTTTATGGATAAAAAAATGATTAAAAATAGAACGGTCCAGTAATACTCGCAAGAGAAATAATATATCTTTTAGTCTTTTTTTTAAACTATTATTTATCAAGAAGATTATGGCAAAGAGAGATGATAATAATAACTTTCTCGAAAACAGCATTGTGACCATGATACCAGAAGAAGAATCGACCCTTTTTGCCAAATTGGACGAGTTGCTGGTTATGTACGATTCGGCGTACGTTCAACGTGTATCCTTTGACCATTTTATTAATCATCGACTGCCGAAGATTATCCAGGAGGAACCCAAAATAGTTGTCTCCGTGTCCCCCTCTCAAAAGTACGTGGTCCAATTCGGACAGGTATTCGTGGATAAACCTTATATCATTGACGAAAATCGGAAATTGCGGTACATTGTTCCGAATGAGGCTCGTTTACGGGATCTGACGTACAGTAGTCTCGTATCAGTCAATATGAAAACCTACTGGTTGACCAAGAAGGAAGAGAAAGAAGATAATAATGTATCTGCATCGGTGCATCGCCCGTCTGTCGTTGTCGAGTCGGAGACGACCGAGACCGCGGAAAAGATGGGGTGGGAGGAATCGGATCACAAAGAGTTTTTCAAAGTCTGTCTCGCACGAATCCCGACAATGATCGGATCTTCGAAATGTAATTTGTACCGCAAATCAAAAATGCAGAAGATGCAGTCCAAAGAATGCAAGTACGATGATGGGGGATACTTCATTATCAAGGGCAAAGAACGAGTACTGGTAGCCCAGGAACGCATGAATTACAATATCGTTCATGTCTTTGAACAAAAACTCAATTACAAGTACAAGTATGTCGCTGAAATACGGAGCATGTCGGAAGAGACGGGTCACTCGGTGCTGGTGCAGATGAAATTGTCCAACGAACTCGATAATATGGTATACGTCCAATTGCCGTACATCAGCCATGACATTCCTTTGGCGTATATCTTCATGGCCTATGGATGTTCCATGAGAGAGATCCAGTGGATCATGGAATTTTCGATGAAGAAATGGAGAAACAACTCCAAGATACGACGAATCCTGGACTGTATCTATTCGGAGGTTCAGCTGATGGAAACAAAAGAGCGGGCGATCCAGTTCATTGCTCAGTTTGCGATTCATACGATCGCGAAAGAACGACGGGTGGCGTATATCCTTCAGATATTGAACAACGAGTTGTTTCCCCATTTAGGAATTGTGAGCACGAAACAGCATAAACTCTTTTTTCTGGGACATATGTTCAACAAACTCGTTCTCACCTATCTGGGAGTCCGATCGTTTGATGATCGAGATCATATTAATAATAAACGTCTCGAACTATCGGGTCATTTATTATCCGAATTATTCCGCACGCTCTTCAAGCGGTATATTCGGTGCATGGAAATGCAACTGATGAAACGACCCGATGTGATGGTTATCATGTCCAGAAATAATATGATCACGCAGGGAATCAAGCACTGTTTCTCGACTGGCAATTGGGGTATTCCTAAATCTAATTACATACGATCGGGGGTCTCTCAGATCCTCTCGCGATTGACGTACAACTCCTTTCTCTCGCATCTGCGGCGTATCCTCATCCCCATTGGAAAAGAGGGGAAGAATACCAAAATTCGACAACTGCACCCCTCCCAAATCGGATTCATCTGTCCGTTCGAGACCCCCGAGGGACATTGTCTTACCTACGAGACGCCAATCCTGATGGGGGATGGATGGTCCCATCAAACGATGGGCGCTCTTCAGTCGTCGACTGATCGGATCATGTCTGTCAATGTCGATTCCGGCGAGCGAAATCCCACGAGGATCCACCAATATTTTAAGACATCTCCCAAATCCATCTATCAGATTCGCGTGTATGGAAGAATCATTCGAAGTTCCCCCTATCATCCCTTTCTGGTAGAAGATATCGTTCATAACAAAATTGGGTGGAAATACGCCAAGGATCTGCATTCCAGTATCGATCGAGTGGCCTGTGTCCCCTTTCTTCCGCTTTACCCCTATCATCACCAACCTCAACGACGATCCCGTCTTGAGGGGTTTTTGAAAGGTCTCTGGGTCCAGTCGGAACGAAGGGGGGAAGATGTTTCGGAAGATGGATTTTATTCCGTCTTTCTTCCCGAGTCGGTTTCGGCAAAAATGATTCTCCTAGAATGTCAGTCGGAATGGGGAAACTGCCGAATGCGATGGGAAGCAGTCTGTCGTCGATTGTCCCTGCAAGTTTGTATTCCTCTCTTTCGATTCCCAATGCCAGAAGAAGAGAGTGATAATAGACAATTTTGTGGTCAACGATACGATTTTCTGGTAGGTTTTTTTTCCGCCTATTGTCCGTACAATTCAAGATTATCGTCGTTCTCTTCTTCCTCATTATCATCACGGGATCGTACTCAAAACGATGATAACTATTATTATTATTATTACTCTCGATCCGTTTGTTCGATCATTCTTGATGATTTGGAGGAGGCTAGGGAGATACAATTATTTTTAAGGGAATGGGCGAATATCGAGGTGGATCGCGTCACGAGTCAAGAGAGAACACGAGAAGACGGGGATCGCCTAGTCCCTTTCCATCATTCGGTCCTCTTATTCCATGACACCCATCCGACTTCTGTGCGCAATTTCGTTTATCGGTTCGGAAATTATTACGCGCCCGATCGATGGATGGATTTATTCTTGTACCAAGACTTCTTGCATGAAACACAGGAGTGTCTCTCCTTCGAAACCTTTCGAGAACAAAGAGTGTTCGTGTGTCAAGAGACGAGAATGATCTTTTATCCTATAGAGACAATTTTTTGCGAAGAGAGAATGGAGGAGACATTCGATTTCACGACCGTTCATTCGAATCACACGTTCATTGCAAACGGATTTGTGACCCATAATTCTGCAGGCATCGTAAAAAACATGGCCATGACCACGCAAATTAGTACAAAAACCTGTTCTTCCTTCGTCAAATTGATTTTGGAGGAGGAGTTTCCCGACATCATTCGAGATCCCTCTTCCTATTGCACCTCATCTACTGACAAAAAAGGAGAGGAGAATATGAGTGGTTGCAACAATAGTAGTTATCGCGAGGAGGACGATCCCATCCCGACGGATTACTACAAGGTGTTTTTGGACGGGATGTGGATCGGGATCTGTTATTCTCTGGAGATATTTCAGAAATTACGAGGATTCAAGGACAATCGGCGTTTTCCGCCGATCGTTTCCATTTCCCTGAATGATGCCGAGCAGGAGATCCTCCTCTTCACCGATGAGGGCAGGATGCTTCGACCGCTCTGGAGTAAGTTACCTGATATAGAGACCTTGCGTTCCAAATCCATTGCCGAATTATTCGCCGAAAAATATATCGCCCTGTACGATTCCTACGAGGTCGAAAATCATGTGGTGGCCATGACGTGGTCGGAGTGGAAGACCTTTCCCTCGCGTTTTAGTCTTTGTGAACTGCACCCTTCGCTCATGACAGGGCTTTGCGTAGCTCTGATTCCATACGCGGAACACACGCAGGCGCCTCGGATCGTCTACCATGCCTCCATGGGGAAGCAGGCCGTAGGGTACTACGCCACCACATGTCACGATCGGGTGGACACGATCGCCCATTTGCTCCTCTATCCCGAACGGCCCCTGATCCAAACCCATATCGGGGAGTCCATGGGCTGCGACGAGTTGGTGGCGGGAACGAATGTGATCGTGGCCATTGCCATGTACACAGGGTTCAACCAAGAAGATTCAGTCATCGTCAATCAATCGGCGCTGGACCGAGGACTGTTCCGATCATTTGCCTTTCGGACCTTGATCGTAGAGGAGCGGAAGAAGTCGTCATCATACACAGAGACCATCCAGCTCCCGCCTCTGTCTCTGCAGATCAAGAGTTATAACTACACAAAACTTGGCGCGGACGGAATCGTGAAATGCGGCATGTTCGTAGGTCCCTCGGACGTGATCGTGGGACGCGTGCAGACGAGATCTTCGAAACATGCGCCTGACGAAACCATAGACACGAGCGTGACCATCAAGACGGGGGAGGAGGGCTACGTCGATCGCATCTATCTATCGACCTCGCCCGATGGATACCGTCTCGTCAAACTTCGGGTGCGCACTCTCAAGATCCCCGAGATCGGGGACAAACTCGAGTCCCGAGAAGCGCAAAAGGGAATTATCGGAATGGTTTACTCCCAAGAAGATATGCCCTTTTGTTGCCAGTCGGGTCTCATCCCCGACCTGATCATCAACCCGCTCTGCCTGCCTAGCCGGATGACCATCAATCAGATCATTGAGTCCATCGCCTCCAAGGTGTCTGCGCAAGACGGGAAAAAGCGGTACTGCACGCCCTTCTCCAGCCACAGTTCCTGTATCGTCGACTCGCTCATCCAGGCTCTGACGGACAACGGGTTCCGAAAAGACGGCAAGGAGACCATGTGCAACGGATTCTCGGGCGAGCTCTTTCAGGCCGATATCTTCATGGGACCCACGTACTACCATCGACTGAAACATCTGGTCAGCGCCAAGATCCACGCGCGAAACCACGGATCGCTCCAAGTCCTCACGCGACAACCCGTCGAGGGTCGGTCTAGGGACGGTGGACTCCGTTTCGGAGAGATGGAACGCGACTGCATGATCTCGCACGGCGTCTCTCGCTTTCTTACCGAACGGTTGTTCGACATGTCGGATATTTACGACATTCCGCTGTGTTCCCAGTGCGGGACGATCCCGCATTCGCGCGATGTGTGTCACCGATGCGAGTCCACGCAGGTTCGACAAGTCCTGCTCCCCTATGCCTGCAAATTACTGTTCCAGGAACTGATGGCCATGAATATCAAATTAAATCTTTTTCCGCAAAATACCTTTTCCTAGGAATTAAAAAAAAACTGATCTTCTCTCATTTCATTTAAAAATATTGTATCGGATATCATAAAGGAGAATCATTTGTATTTTTCCGAAAATGACCGAACGGGTGAAATTGGAGAAACGCGTCGCCTTCATCGAGCGATTGAGGAAGGACAAGGGGTTTCTTCTCTACTTTTTCACCCAGTTCTGCAAATGGTCAGAGGATCTTATTGTGTGGACGAGGCAGTGGAGAAGTCTTACGCGCGAAAAGGATAAGTTTCGATGGCAGAGAAGGACCACAGAAGACAAGGCCTCTTCCTCAGTCCTCCTCTTTTGTTTGAACGAACAGGATGGATTATACTACAACGTATCTCTCAAACAATTCGAATGCGAGTGCGAGGACGTCTTTCCAGTGGAACACGCAGACCTCTGTCAGGAAATCATGTGTGTCGGATTCGAATCCTTCTTCATCCATCATTATTGTGTACCCATCCATATTCCCACTCTGCAGTCTTTTATCGATATCACCAAGGAGGATTACAAGGCGTCGTGGATCGTCGATCGGTCCAAACAGATCATCTACTTCAAGTTCAGAATGCTGTGTGGAGAAGGAGCCGTCAAGAAGACATATCTAGGATGGAATGTCACCAAAAATATCCCTATTGTCGTCTACCAAATTCAAGTATCTTCTAATATTATGGAACAAAAACGCTACGTCAATGAGAAACGCATCGCCGAAGTCCAGAGAAGTCCATTTTTACTGAGTATCCAGTACCACTTCTCCCAACGGGAACAGCAGAAGATCTTCATGCTCGCCGATTTCATGAAGTACAGTATCAAGACCATGATGGACATTAACTATCCATGGAGTCGATTAGAATTGCAGAATTTCAGTCTGCACATTCTTACTGCCTTGAAGGTCCTCCATCGGTTGAATATCATCCACCGCGACGTCAAGCCCTCCAATATTTTGTTCGACGATGAGAAGAACCAGTACTGTCTGATCGATTTCGGCGTCGCGACCAAGTTCAAGCTCAGCTCTCATCGCGTAGAGACGATTTCGACCATCTCCGAGCAACTGTCGCTCGTGGGCACGGTCGGGTATGTCTCGCCCGAGATGTACCGCTCCATCTATCATTTGTCGCACGGATGCTCGGTCCCGTACACGTTCGCCGTCGATGTCTTCTCCTTCGGAGTGACGCTCTTGGAAATGGTCACCAACCAGCGTGCGTTCCACGACGATTTTTCTGTTCTCTGCGAATCCATTCCCGACAATATTGTCCATCACGCCCAGCAATTTCAAACTCTTTTGTCCGAAGAGACTAATTTTCTGAACACCATGGACGAACAGCTCCGACAGTCCATTGGACGGTACAAATCCCCGAAAGAGGACGGTCGCTGGAAGTTGAAGCAGATCCTCCACGCCAAACGCGAGCTGGTCCAGCAATGTCTCTCCTGCGAGGCCGAGGAGAGGGATTCGTATCTCTCCGAATTACTAGAAAACAATCAATCCATCACCCGCTACTGCCGCGAATGCAAGTCCGATCCCGATACGGTGCACATCATCCTCCAAAAAACGATCGAGGAACACGTCTTTCTCTCGGAAATGAAGGGGTTCGAACAGTTCGTGTCGAAACTGGAATCCTACCGCAAAAAGTCCATGGAGGAAATGCTGGACGATGTCGCCGTCTATCCCATCCTCTTCCAATCTCCCTTCTACGAGTACCCCAAAACGTTATCGGGGGTCAGCGACCCCGTGCTCCTGGATTTTCTCCGATGCTGTCTCCACAAAGATCCGAATCAGCGGTCGACCGTCGACCAGTTGCTCCAACATTCCTGGATCCAGTCCGCACAAGCATTGTCGTCGTCGCTGTCTTATCCGACAGATCTTCCTTCTTCCTCAAATTAAAAGAATAGAATGTGTATTACTTTAAAAAAAATGACGACTTTTGAAAACAAAAAAGGGAACGACGCGATCTTCTCCGAAACCCCGGCCGCCGTTCTCGAGGCGGCCAGAGCCAGTTTCCCTCAACTATCTTCTTCTTCTCGACAAGAAGGGGGACAGCAGAAGAAGAAGACAACAGGAAACGACGGGTCTTCTTCTTCCGATGAAGAGGATCCTTTTGGAGTCCGGTTTTTTCGACAGATGCGGGAGACGTTCATCGGTCAATTGTCGGAGGAGGACGTGGAGCGCTACCAGAAATTCGGGGAGGCGTTCTACGAATCCTTTAATATGGAGACGGGCAGTCCTTTCGAGATGGGCGTCGATAATACCGGCAGTAGCGGCGACGGCGCAGTTCCCTTGGAAGAATCATTAGCCTACGTCGTGGAGAGCCTGAAGGCGGGTCTCCATCCGGCCTACTTGTCCGTGGAGGAACAGACGCTCGTGCAGGCTTGTTACGGCGAGGAGTGGTATCGGCGATTCGGATTCGAGTCGCTCACTCTGTAAGTGTTGGATTATACAGTTGACGGTGCTTCTGCACGAGTCGACGGTAGTTATCGATCATCTGCTGGTTCTCCTGGATCTGGTCTTTCAATTGACGATCCTTGATTTCCAACGCAAACACGTGATTTTCGAGATGGTTCTGCATATTACTGAACACAATGGATTGGGAACAGATCTCGCACATCATAGATCGGAAGAAACACTCGGTTTTTCGATGGATGGATAAATGAACGAGATTCACGTAAACCTTGCAGTCCTGGCACTCAATTTGTTGGTGCATGTTTCGCATATGGAAGGCGAAGTTGATTTTACGGACGAATTCCGCGCACTGGGCGCATTTTCGGTAGGAAGTACAGCGCTGGCGATGGATCTCCTTGTCGCCTCGGACTATTATATCGTGGCACTCGCACTCCTCGTAATACATGGGACAGTCTGCCAAGATGTGGCGCGTCATATGGATCGCCTGGATCTCTTCCGTGCCACAAAAAGGGCATGTCCAACACAAGGACCGGTGTTTTTTCCGCTCTTCTCGGTCGATCATAGTTCGAATCATGGTGAAATCCACGCGAAAGGTGTTGTTCAAGTGGAGATGGTGCAGTCGAATTCGCTGGGGACAGTAAATGCATTTCTTGGCATACTCGCGATCAATGCTTTTGCGATGGAGCTGAAAGAAATGGATGCAGCAGTAGAGGCATAACCGGATGTGCGTGTTGCACGAAAGAAAGTTCATGTCGTAGCACGGCATACAGATGATCTCCACGGGAACGACGATCGGTTCCCAGCACAAGATACATTTCGTCCACTGGTCTTCTTGATCCCCTCGATCTTCTTGATCCCCTCGATCTTCTTGATCCTCTCGATCCCCTCGATCTCCTTGATCTTCTTGATCCCCTCGATCTTCTTGGTCTTCTTGATCCCCTCGATCTTCTCGATCTCCTTGATCTTCTTGGTCTTCTTGATCTTCTTGATCTTCTTGATCTTCTCGATCTTCTTGATCCCCTCGATCTTCTTGATCCCCTCGATCTTCTTGGTCTTCTTGATCTTCTCGATCTTCTTGATCCCCTCGATCTTCTTGATCTTCTTGATCTTCTTGATCCCTGTTTGAATGGAGTAGAGCCGGTATTCCCCTCGTGATATCATTGCTACAATAATCGTCCAGATGGGAAGAGAGAACGGATCGTAATGATCGTAAATCAGGAGGAGGAGAAGGACCAATGGATAATATCTTGCTCGTTTCTTCTCGTTGTCTCTCCTCCCTCTTCTCATTATTATTATCGTAGCGCATGGATACCTGTTCGATATGGAATGATGATTGATTAATTATAAAATATTGTCGTCATATCTATTCTTTATCATTAATTATTATTTATTCGTATATCCATAATCGCCGCCGAGAATGAACCGACAAACATATTTATTGAAAAAA
>Ga0214917_10005573_pt1 | contig 13391 bp, 16 predicted proteins | sample LL_1208_BB_MetaG_FD_177983 | JGI IMG/M metagenome (GOLD analysis project Ga0214917, IMG submission 177983) | Freshwater microbial communities from Lake Lanier, Atlanta, Georgia, United States - LL_1208_BB | ecosystem: Environmental > Aquatic > Freshwater > Lake | place: USA: Georgia | collected... | reverse complement strand
CGACTACTCCCGCATCGGCCCCGGCGTGCGCCTGGTGGAGAAATTGGTGTACGGCCGTTATTGCGTCGACCGCAACGGCGACCACTTCGACCTGCAGGAAGCGGCGCTTGACTGGCTGATCACCGACGTGCGCCGGCAGGACCACATCGCCCCGTCCCCCCAGCAGAAGGCCCTGGCCGAGCTGCTCGGCACCGACCTGGCGATCAGCAACGCGAGCTGATTCCGGCGCGCTCCAGGATCAGGGGGATGCGCTCCTCCGCCTTAACAGCCATCAGGTGCACCCCCTGGGCCACGGCGGCATAGCGGGCCACCTGCTCCGCCGCGATGCTGATCCCCTCATCGGCGGGGTCGGCGGCGGCGGCCAGGCGATCGATCACCGCCTGGGGGATGTTGGCTCCGGGCACGGCCCGGTTGATGAAGGCGGCGTTCTTGGCCGACTTCAGCAGAAACACCCCCGCCAACACCGGCAGCCCCAGGGGTCCGGTGATCTCGCCGACGAACCGCTTGAGGGCCTCCAGGTCCATCACCATCTGGGTCTGCAGGAAGCGGGCGCCGGCCTCCTGCTTGCGCAGGATGCGGCTCTTGAGCCCGCTCCAACTGGAGCTCTGGGGGTCGGCGGCTGCACCGGCAAACAGGGCCGTGGGGCCATCCGGCAGCTCACCGCTGACCGGATCCTCGCCGCGGTTGAAGGCGCTCACCTGGTGCAGCAGACGCACGGATTCCAGCTCATTCACCGGGCGCACCTCGGGCTGATCGCCGGCGCGCACCGGGTCGCCGGTGAGGCACAGCAGGTTGCGGATGCCGAGGGCATGGGCCCCCAGCAGCTCCGCCTGGAGGCCGATGCGGTTGCGATCGCGGCAGGCCAACTGCCACACCGGCTCGATGCCCGCCTCCAGCAGCAGCTTGCACACCGCCAGGCTGCTCATGCGCATCACGGCGCGGCTGCCATCGGTGACATTCACCGCATGCACCAGGCCCTTGAGCTGGCGGGCATGGGCCAAGGTGCGGCTCACATCCCCGCCCCGGGGCGGCATCACCTCCGCGGTGATGGCGAAGGAGCCCACCTCCAATGCCTGCTGCAGCCGCAAAACGCCCGACTCGAATCGGCCCATCATCAACCAAGGGGCAGCGCTCGCCAGCCTGCCTACAGTGCGCAAGAAGGCCTAGAGGCAGTGATGTCCGAGCTGGGAGACCTCAGCCACCAGCGCATGGAGCTCTCGGAGCGGGAACTGGAAATCATTGAACTGGTGGCCCAGGGGCTCACCAACCAGGAGATCGGCGAACAGCTGATGATCAGCAAGCGCACGGTGGACAACCACGTGAGCAACGTGTTCACCAAAACCGGCGCCAAAAACCGCGTGGCCCTGCTGAATTGGGCCATGGACCACGGCAAGATCTGCCGCGACGGCTTCAACTGCTGCAGCCTTCCCCAGGACGGGCCCCAGCGCTGAGCCCCAACGCCTCCAGCCAGGGTTGCTGCTCCTGCGCAACCCAGCTGGCGAAGGGCCGTTGCGCCAGGGCGGCGTTGCTGAATTGGCCGTGGGCGGTGATCTCCAGGCTGCACCAGGGGGGCAGCGCAATCCCCTGGTCGGCCCGCTCCAATTCCACCTCGGCGATCACCAGCGGCGCATTGGCGCCGCTGAACACATCGAGCACCCAATCGCCACCGGGCAACGCCAGGCCATGGCGCTGCTTGCAGACGCGGGCGCCGCTGCGCTCCAGCAACGCCTCGGCATCCGCCGGCAGGATGGCGTACTCAAACTCGTGGCGGGCGAAGCCGAAGGCCGGGTACTTGAGGGTCAACCAGGCCCCATCCGCCCCGTCGCTGCGCACCCGCAGGGTGAGCCCATCGGCGGCCCCGGCCAGGTAGCCCTGCTGCAGCTCACGGCTCCAGCGCACCAGGGGCCGCCAGGCCTCCCCGCACACCAGAAAACGGCGTTCGATCTCCAGGGCCATCGCTGAGGGGCGCGCGGGGGTCAGTTCGGGGAGGGCTCCGCAGCGGTGAGGCTGCCGGCCCAGTGCAGTTTGCGGGTGAGGCTGCGGTAGTAGGAGGGGCTCTGCTCCAGCAGCACCATCAGGGCGGCGTGGGGAGCGCGGCCCACCCGGCAGCGGTCGCCAGGCTCCAGCACGCAGGCGTGGGCACCATCCTTCCAGAGCCGCACCTTGCGGTTGGCTTCCCCCAAGGGCCACACCGCCAGCTGCGCCCGGGGCGGCACCACCAGGGGCCGGCTGGAGAGGCTCATGGCACAGATGGGATTCACCACGATCGCCTCCACCCCCGGGTGAAGAATCGGCCCGCCGGCGGCCATCGAGTAGCCCGTGGAGCCGGTGGCGGTGGCGATGATCAGACCATCACCGCGGTACTGGTCCACCACCTCGCCATCAATCTCCAGCTCCAGCACGCAGGTGGGGGCCTCCGCCTCGATGCCGGGGCGGAAGTAGACGTCGTTGAGGGCCGTGTGCACCGTCTCGGTGCCGTCGATGCGGGCCTCCAGCATCATGCGCCGCTCCAGGGCGAAGCGGTCGTGCCGCAGGCGCTGCCAGAGGTCATCCAGGGGATCGCCATCGCCAGCGGCCTGACTGAGCAACTTGCGCTCCTGGGCCAGGAAGCCGAAGTGGCCGCCCACGTTGAAGCTGAGGATCGGCACATCAAGGGGCGCGAGGTGCCGCGCGGCCCCCAGCACCGTGCCGTCGCCCCCCAGCACCACCGCCAGGTCGGGGGGGTGGCCCTCATCCGCCAGCAGGCCCGGGAAGGGGTTGGCGCTGGCGCCACTCATGGCCACCGCCACGGCCACCCCCTGCCCCCGCAGGCTCTCGGCGCAGCGGCGGGCCTGGCGCAGGGCCGCCTGGCTGGCGGCCCGGTGAATCAACCAGACGGACTCGAGCCGCATGGGGACGGGTAACTGCCCCCAGCCTGCCTACCAACGCAGCAGGTTGAAACGCTCCATGTCCACCGTTTCACGGTTCCGATACAGGGAGAGCAGGATCGCCAGGCCCACGGCCGCCTCAGCGGCCGCCACGGTGATCACGAAAATGGCAAACACCTGGCCGCGGATCAACTGGCCATCGATGTAGCTCGAGAAGGCCATCAGGTTGATGTTCACGGCATTGAGCATCAGCTCAATGCTCATCAGCACCCGCACCGCGTTGCGGCTGTTGATCAAGCCCCAGACGCCCGTGCAGAACAGGATCGCCGCCAGGGCCAGGTAGGCCTGCAGGGGCACGGCGGTGGGCAGCTCAAGGGTCATGGGTTGGTCTTCTCCAGCAGCAGGGGGGTGCGGGACTTTTCAATCAGGCCCTGGTCGGCGGGCTCACCGGTGGCGATGTCAGCGCTGAACACATCGCGGCGGGCCAGCACAATGGCGCCGATCATGGCCATCAGCAGCAGCACCGACGCCAGCTCAAACGGCAGCAGGTAATCGCTGAACAGGTGTTCGCCGATGCGGATCGTGGCCTCTTCGCCCACGGGGGTGGGGCCGGGGGTGGCCCAGGGGGTGGTGAAGGCCACCCGCAGCAGCAGGGTGAACAGGCCGGCGCACACCGCTCCGGAGAGCAGGCGGCGCACGGCCAGGCCGGGGATCGCCGCCAGGTTTTCCTGTTTGTTCACGAGCATGATCGCGAACAGGATCAGCACGTTCACGGCACCCACATACACGAGCACCTGGGCCGCCGCCACAAAGCTGGCGTTGAGCAGCAGATACAGACCCGCCACCGAAAGGAACACCCCGCCCAGCAAAAAGGCGGAATACACGATGTTGGGCAGCAGCACCACACCCAGGGCACCGATGGCCACGGCGGCCGAGAGGGCCACGAAGCAGATCAGCTGGGTGGAGGAGGCGATCGTCATTCGGGAGGCTCCTCGGCGACGGGTTGCGCTGCGGCCGGGGCTGCAGCGGCAGAGGGTTGGGATTTTGGCAGGGTTTCCAGCACCTGGGCCGGCAGCTGGCCAGCCCGGGGGCGGTTGGGGTCGACGCCGTGGGGGTCCATCTCGCCCTTTGGCAGGTAGGCCAACTCCCGCAGGGGCAGCACGGCCGGATCGCTGGTGACGCTGGTGGGCAGCCGCCCCAGGGCGACGTTGTCGTAGTTGAGGCTGTGGCGGTCAAAGGCCGCCAGCTCGTATTCCTCCGTCATCGAGAGGCAGTTGGTGGGGCAGTACTCCACGCAGTTGCCGCAGAAGATGCACACCCCGAAATCGATCGAGTAGTTGCGCAGCTCCTTTTTCTTGGTGGCCTTGTTCATCACCCAATCCACCACCGGCAGGTTGATCGGGCAAACGCGCACACACACCTCACAGGCGATGCACTTGTCGAACTCGTAGTGAATGCGGCCCCGGTAGCGCTCGGAAGGGATGAGCTTTTCGTAGGGGTACTGCACCGTGATCGGCCGGCGGCGCAGGTGATCGAAGGTGACCGACAGGCCCTGGGCGAGGTAATTGGCGGCACCCACCGCATCGCGGGTGTAATCGCCGACTTGTTTGAGGAACCCGAACATGGTGAGAAGGGCGATGGGTGGCGGTCAGCCGCCGAAGACAGCGGGGAAGGCGAGCTTGAGGCCGGCGGTTACCAGCAGGTTCACCAGGGCCACCGGAAGCAGAAACTTCCAGCCCAGGTCGAGCAGCTGGTCGATGCGCACCCGGGGCACCGTCCAGCGCAGCAGGATCGCGAAAAACACCAGCAGGTAGGCCTTGAGCACGGTCATCACGATGCCGGTGGCGGCGGTGATCACCTGCACCAGCGGCGCATCCACCGACTGGCCGGTGAGGCCGACGATCCACTCCACCGGCAGCGGGAAGCCCCAGCCACCCAGGTAAAGCACCGACACCAGCAGGGCCGAAAGCACCAGGTTGATGTAGCTGCCCAGGTAGAAGAGGGCGAACTTCATGCCGGCGTACTCGGTCTGGTAGCCCGCCACCAGCTCCTCCTCCGCCTCCGGCAGGTCAAAAGGCAGGCGCTCGCATTCCGCCAGGGCGCAGATCCAGAAGATCACGAAGCCCACCGGCTGGCGCCAAATGTTCCAGCTGAGGATGCCGGCGCCGGTTTGCTGGTCAACGATGTCGACCGTGCTGAGCGAATTGCTCATCATCACCACCGCCAGCACCGCCAGGGCCAGGGGGATCTCGTAGGAGATCGACTGGGCGGCAGCCCGCAACCCACCCAGCAGGGAGTACTTGTTGTTGGAGGCGTAGCCCGCCATCAGCAGGCCGATGGGCTGAATGCTGCTGAGGGAGATCCACAGGAAGATCCCCACCCCCACATTGCTAATCAGCAGGTGCTGGCCGAAGGGCACCACCAGCCAGCTGAGGATCACCGGCACGAGCACCAGCACCGGCCCCAGGGTGAACAGCAGGCCATCGGCCCGGGCGGGGATGATGTCCTCCTTGAACAGCAGCTTGAGGCCATCGGCCATGGGCTGCAGGATGCCGAGGGCTCCGGCGTATTCCGGGCCAATGCGCTGCTGCACGGCGGCGGAGATCTTGCGCTCCAGCCACACGTTCACCAGCACACCCACCACGGCCGCCACCAGCACCAGCAGCATCGGCAGGGGAAGCCACAGCAGATGGGCCGCCCCGTGGGAGAGGCCAAGGCCCTCCAGCACCGAGGTGAAGCTGCCCTCAAGGTCGAGACCTGAACTCAACCCGGGGCTCACAACAGCAGGAGTGGCGGTCACCATGGCTGGCCGTTGGATGGGGGCAACTTAGGAGGCCGCAGCACTTATCGGGCCGCCAGCGGCGACCAATGCCGCCCCTGAGCACCGGTGTAGATCTGCGTCGGACGGTAGATGCGGTTGGCCCCCAGCTGCTCCTTCCAGTGGGCCAGCCAGCCGGCGGTGCGGGCGATGGCGAAGATCGGGGTGAACAGGTCCTCGGGGATGCCGAGCTTGCGGTACACCAACCCGGAATAGAAGTCGACGTTGGGGTAGATGCCCTTGGGGCCGAGCCGTTCGGCCGCCACGGCCTCCAGCTTGCGGGCCAGGTCGTAGAGGGGGTCGTGGCCGAACTGGTCGAACAGCTGCTCCGCCAGCTTCTGCAGGATCACGGCCCGCGGATCCTTCACCTTGTATTCGCGGTGCCCAAAGCCCATGATCTTTTGCTTCTCGGCGATGGCCCGCTCCAGCCACGGCTCCACCTGGTCTTCGCTGCCGATGGTTTCGAGCATCACCAGCACGTCCTCATTGGCACCGCCATGGAGGGGGCCCGCCAGGGTGCCCACGGCGGAGGCCACCACCGCATAGGGGTCCGTGAGGGTGCTGGCGGTGACGCGGGCGCTGAAGGTGCTGGCGTTGAGGCTGTGCTCCGCGTGCAGGATCAGGCAGGCATCAAAGATGCGGGCCGCCAGGGGGTCCGGCTCCCGCTCCGTGAGCATGTAGAGAAAGTTGGCCGCGTAGGGCAGGTCGTCGCGGGGCTGAATCGGATCCTGGCCTTTGCGGATCAGCTGGAACGCCGCCACCATCGTGGGGATCTTGGCGATCAGCCGCACCACCGCCGACACGATGTACTCGGGATTGTCGAGGGCGCGGCGGGAATAAAACAGCCCCAGGGAGGCGGCACTGCTCTGCAGCGCATCCATGGGGTGCCCCTGGGAGGGGAAGCACTTCATCATGTCGCGGATGCGGAAGCTCACCCGCCGGTGCATCTGCACCTCGTGTTCAAACTCCCGCAGCTGCGCGGCCGTGGGCAACTCGCCCCAGATCAGCAGGTAGGCGGTTTCCAGGAAGGTGCTGTGGGCCGCCAGCTCCTCAACGCTGTAGCCGCGGTAGGTGAGCAGCCCCCGCTGGCCATCGATGTCACACACCGACGACTGGGTGGCCGGCACCCCCTCGAGGCCCGGGCGGTACGCCGGAGCGGCCGGTTGCAACGTTGCCTCCACCACGGTGCTGCAGCTGGATCGGTTGATCGCAACCTAAGGCCAGCCCAGGAGCGCGTTGGTGCCCCTAGCCACCGGATGGGGCATCGGGGCTGCGGCGCCCCAACAACACCCGCGGCGGCAGCAGCAGCGCCAGGCGGGCCGACCCCGGCAGTCCCCCCTGGGGGGGGTGGGGCCATTGCAGCAGGGCCACCCCGGCTTTTTTGAGTTGCAGGGCTTCGGGGGCCTGGCCCATGGGCACTCCGATCAGCAGGGCCGCCAGGGTGCTGAGATCGGGCTCATGGCCCACCAGGGCCAAGCGGCGCCAACCGGTGCGGGGGGAGAGGGGGCCCAGCCAGCGCTCCAGCAGCGGCAACGGATCCGCCAGCGGGGCAAGGGCCGCCGCCAGCTCGAGCTCCGGGGCCAACCCCGCCGCCACCGCCAGTTCCGCCGTCTGGCGGGCGCGCACCAGCGGACTGCTGATCACCAGATCACAGGCCAGATCCAGCTCCGCCAGCCGCTGCAGCAGCAGCTGGCTGCGGGCACGGCCGGTGTCGGTGAGGCTGCGCTGGGCATCGTCCACAGCGGGGCCGCGCTCCTCGGCGATGCCATGGCGCAGCAGCAGCACTTCACGCTTGCGGGTCATGGCCGCCCCTCAATGGCTCCATTGCAGGGAGGCCCGCAGCCGCAGGGCGCGGCGGTCGGCACCGTCGGGCTCCAGGCTGAGGGCCGCCCCTTCCACGCTGGGGGTGAGGGGGGTGCTGGCCAGGGTGTTTACCAGCCGCCAGGGCTGCCAGCGGCGCAGCAGCCCCTGGGCGGTGCCGCCATCCATGGCCCACTGCAGCGGAGCCGCCGGGGCCCCGAGGGCCTGGAGTTGATCCAGGCGCCGCTGGGGCAGCTGGCGGCCCTCGTGCTGCTGGTTGAGCACCGCCAGCCCCTGGCCCCACCAGGCCCAGCCGCGCTCCTGGCTGCGGGCCCCCGCCAGCTGCGCCTGCAGCTGGTCGGGGTTGCCCTTCACCGGGCGCGATTGCAGCCGCGTCCAGGCCTGAACCGTGAGGCCCTTGCTCTCAAGCGGCGACAGGCTGAAGCCCTGCTGCTCCAGCTCCGCCTGCAGCGGCTCGAGGGCGGGCTGATCCGGGCGGGTGGCGAGCAACCAACCCTCCGGCTGCTCGGCCCAGAGCAACGGCCCCGCGTCGGCGGCGGCCACCAGCTGGGGCAGGGGGCCGGCGGCACCGGCCAAGGCCCGCTGCAGCAGGGGGGCCAGCAGCCGTGCCCAGGGGTTGGCGCCCTCGGTGTCGAGCAGCTGGGCGGGCTGGCTGAGCAGGGCCAGGCTGGTGGCCGGGGTTTGCAACTGCTGGGGCAGATCGGCGGGCAGGGCCGGCAGGGGCGGCAACGGCTCCCGCAGCTGGGTGAGGGCATCCACGCTCACGCCGGCGCCCGCCGGGGCCAGGGCCGCCACCAACTCAATGGCCTCAGCGTCATCGCTGGCGGGCAACCCCAGCCACTGCTCCATGGCCTGGGGGCGGGCGGTGAGCAGGGCGACACCCTGGCCCAGGCGCGCCACCGCCTGCTGCAGCGGCTGGCTGGCGGCCTGGTTGAGTTCATCGATCTGGGACACGTCCAGCGCCTGCTCCAGCACCCCGCGGCCGGAGGCGATCAGCACCAGGTCGTCGTTGATCAGCGCGGTGGCCAGGGGTTGGGGGTCCTGCCCCAGCAGGGCGCCGCGGCCGCTGATCAGACCCATGCCGCGGTAGCTGCTGATCTGCAGGTCGGTGCCGGCGAGGCTGCGGGTCTGCCAGAAGCGCTGCAGGAAGCGGCGGGCGCCGGCGCTGTCGCGGCTGCGCAGGGCCAGCACCCAACCGGGGGGTTGCTTGGCCTCCGCGGGGGTGAGCAGGGCAAAGCTGCTCTGGCTGCCCAGCCAGGGGGCCAGCTCCGAGCGGTAGTCGAGGCCGGCGGCGGCAAACGCCCCATCCCGCAGCCGTTCGGCGGCGGCGGCGGCCTTACGGCGCTGGCGGGGACGGGCCACCGCCCGGGCATAGGCGGCGGGCTGATCCGGGGCCACCAGCCAATGCAAGCTGAGGGGGGCCGTGCGGGGCACGAAGCGGGCCGCCAGGGGCAACTCCAGCCGCTGGGTCTGCAGGGCCAGGGGGCTGTGGTGCCACAGCAGCCACCATCCCGCCAGGGCGGCACTGAGCAGCGCCGCGGCCACCGCCAGCACAGCCGCCAGGAAGGGGCGCGCCCTCATGCCTCGCACACAGGTGTGGCCTCATCTTTATCCATGGCCGGACCGCTGGCTACGGTGCCGCCATGGCCAGCCCATCCCCGCTCAGCGCCCGTGAGCTCAAAGCCCGCCTGGAGGCCGGCGAGCCGCTGCAACTGGTGGATGTGCGCGAACCACTGGAACTGGAGCTGGCCCGGCTGGCGCAGCCGGTGATTCACCTGCCCCTGGGCAGCTCCCAGGACTGGATCGATCGGCTGCCCGCCCTGCTCAACCCCGAGCAGCCCGTGGTGGTGCTGTGCCACGCCGGCGTGCGCAGCTGGCAGTTCGGCTGTTGGCTGATGGAGGCCCAGGGCTATGGGCAGGTGTGGAACCTGCAGGGGGGCATCGACGCCTGGAGCGTGGAGGTGGACCCCGCGGTTCCCCGTTACTGATGCCTTCCCGCCACTGACGGCTCCCCCTACGATCGCGGCACCATTCCGCACCGCAGACCGTGCAGCTGCTGCCGCGCCGGCAACAGGAAGTGCTGCAGGCCACGGTGCGCCATTACGTGGACACCACCGAGCCGGTGGGCAGCAAGACCCTGGTGCAGCGCTTCGGCCTCGACGCCAGCCCCGCCACCGTGCGCTCCGCCATGGGGGCCCTGGAGCAGCGGGGGCTGCTGACCCAGCCCCACACCTCCGCCGGCCGCATCCCCAGCCAACGGGGCTACCGCCACTACGTGGACTGCCTGCTGCCGGCACCGGGGGCGGCGGTGGGCCAGCTGGAGCGGGAATTGATGGGGCTGAGCCTGCAGTGGGCCGCCCTGGATGACCTGCTGTTGCAGCTGGCCCGGCGCCTCGCCGATCTCACCGGGCTGCTCAGCCTGATCACCCGCCCCCAGCGCCGCAACCCGCGGCTGCAGGCGCTGCGGCTGGTGCCCAGCGGCGAGCGGCTGCTGGTGTTTCTGGTGGAGGAGGGCGCCTGCGCCAGCAACCTCAACCTGCGGCTGCCGGCCGCTGCCCACGACCAACTGGCGGCCCTGGAACGGTGGGCCTGCGACCAGCTGAGCCGCGGTGAACTGCAGTGGCACACCTTGCCCAGCCAACTCAAGCTGAGCGGCGCAGTGCTGCGGCAGGGGCTCCACAGCCACGGCCAAAGCCCGCCCAGCTCCCCCCAGGCGGCCCTCACCATGGGGCTGGGGGGGCTGCTGTTGCAGCCGGAATTCCAGCGCAGCGACAGCCTGCGTCCGCTGTTGCAACTGGTGGAAGAGCAACCGGGCCAGGTGCTGCTCAGCGAGCAGGCCGGCGGCCTCGGCGGCGTGTGGATCGGCAACGAACACCCCCACCCGGCCCTGGGGCCCTGCGCCGTGGTGCAGGCCAGCTACGGGGCAGGGGCCCATGGCCTGGGGCACGTGGCCCTGATCGGCCCGATGCGCATGGCCTATGCCACCGCCCGCTCCGCCGTGCAGGCCGTGGCCCGCACCCTGGAGCGGCTGCTGGGCTGAGCTCAGGCGCCGAGGGCGTCCCCCAGGCGATCGGCCACGGTGTTGACGTCCTTGTCGCCGCGGCCGGAGAGGTTCACCACCACCTCGGTGCCGGGGGCCAGGGTGGGGCAGAGCTTGTCGAGCCAGGCGAAGGCATGGGCCGTCTCCAGGGCCGGGATGATGCCCTCCAGGCGGCAGAGCAGCTGCAGGGCATCGAGGGCCTCGGCGTCGGTGACGGCGCCGTATTCAGCTCGGCCGATGGTCTTGAGGTAGCTGTGCTCCGGGCCCACGCCGGGGTAATCGAGGCCAGCGCTGATCGAGTGGGCCTCCTGCACCTGGCCCTCGCTGTCCTGCAGCAACAGGCTCATGGCCCCGTGCAGCACCCCCACCCGGCCCTCGGTGATGGTGGCGGCATGGCGGCCGGTGGCCACCCCATCGCCGGCGGCCTCCACGCCGATCAAGCGCACGGCGGTGTCGGGCACAAAGGGGTGGAACAGGCCCATGGCATTGGAGCCGCCGCCCACGCAGGCCACGAGCACGTCGGGGTTGCGGCCGAAGGCCTCCTGGCACTGGCGCTTGGTTTCCTCGCCGATCACGGCATGGAAATCGCGCACCAGCATTGGGAAGGGGTGGGGCCCGGCCACCGAGCCGAGGATGTAGTGGGTGCTCTGCACGTTGGTGACCCAATCGCGGATCGCCTCGCTGGTGGCGTCCTTGAGGGTGGCGGTGCCGGCGGTGACGGGCTGCACGGTGGCCCCCAGCAGCCGCATGCGGAACACATTGAGGGCCTGACGGCGCATGTCTTCGGCGCCCATGTACACCACGCACTCCAAGCCAAAGCGGGCGCACACGGTGGCGGTGGCCACCCCGTGTTGACCGGCGCCGGTTTCGGCAATGATTCGCTTCTTGCCCATGCGCAGGGCCAGCAACGCCTGCCCCAGGGCGTTGTTGATCTTGTGGGCGCCGGTGTGATTGAGGTCCTCGCGCTTCAGCCAGATGCGCGGACCGCCCTCAGCGAGGCGGTAATGCTCCGTGAGGCGCTCGGCTTCGTACAGCGGGTTGGGGCGCCCCACATAGGTGCGCAGCAGGTGGTTGAGCCGGTCGGTGAAGGCGGGATCCTTCCAGGCCTCAGCGGCGGCCTGCTCCAGTTCCGCCAGGGCGGGGATCAGGGTTTCCGGCACGTACTGGCCGCCGAACTGGCCGTAGCGGCCCAGGCCGTTGGGGCGGGCAGCCAGCTCCAGGGCAGCCGGATCAACCTGGGGGAGCGTGCTGGTCACCGGCAGCGGTGCAAGATCACAGCAGCGTAAGAAGCGGCCATGGCCAAGGGGGGCTGGCAGGAATTCAGCAGGCCGGAGAGCCTGGCCCGCAACACGGGGCCGGAGCCGGCGACCACCCCCAAGGCCGAGCAGCGGGTGCGGGTGCAGCGCACCAAGGCGGGCAAGGGCGGAAAGCTGGTGACCGCCATCAGCGGCCTGGAGGCGCCGGAGGCGGAGCGCAAGGCGCTGCTCAAAACCCTCAAGGCCCGCGCCGGCACGGGCGGCACCCTCAAGGACGACCTGATCGAACTGCAGGGCGACCAGGTGGCGGTGGCCCTGGAGGTGCTGCAGCAGGGGGGCTACCGGCCCAAGCAGGCCGGGGGCTGAGGGCCACAGGCCGCGGGAGATACTTGGCCAATCCGCCCGCAGCAGCTCGATGGCCGCCACCAGCGCCCCCTACGGCGACCTCACCACCCAAGGGGCCTCCACCAACATCGCCTGGCACCACGCTTCGGTGGATCGGGCCGCCCGCGCCCAGCAGCGGGGTCACCGCAGCGCCATCCTCTGGTTCACCGGCCTGAGCGGCTCCGGCAAGAGCACCCTGGCCAACGCCGTGAATGCGGCGCTGTTTGAGCGGGGCCTGGCCTGCTACGTGCTCGACGGCGACAACATCCGCCACGGCCTCTGCAAGGACCTGGGCTTCTCCGATGCCGACCGCGAAGAGAACATCCGCCGCATCGGTGAAGTGAGCAAGCTGTTCCTCGATGCCGGCGTGGTGGTGCTCACCGCCTTTGTGTCGCCGTTCAAGGCCGACCGCGACAGGGCCCGGGCCCTGGTGGCCAACGGCGACTTCATCGAGATCCACTGCGCCGCGGATCTGGCGGTGTGCGAGCAGCGGGACACCAAGGGGCTCTACGCCAAGGCCCGCGCCGGCGAAATCAAGGAGTTCACCGGCATCTCCAGCCCCTACGAAGCGCCGGAACAACCGGAGCTGCGGGTGGACACCGGCCGCCAGAGCCTCGAGCAGAGCGTGGAACAGGTGCTGACCCACCTGGGGGCCGCCGGCATCATTCCGCAGGCTGGCTGAGGCCCCGCTGCTGGGCCCAGGCATCGCAGAAGGTTTTGAGACAGCTGGCCACCGGCACCGCCAACAGCAACCCCAGCAGTTCGCCGAAGCCCATCAGGCTGCCCACGCGGCTGCCGATCGGCAGGCTCACCAGCAACCACGCCGGTTGCAGCCCCACGATGCTGCCCATCAGGCGCGGCTGGATGCCCTGGTCCACCACCTGGCCCACGCTGATGGCCGCCGCGAGCACCTCCAAGCCGGTGCGCGGATCCTCCAGGGCCAACAGCAGGCTCACCAACACGATCGTGACCGCACTGGCGTAGGGCACCAGGGTGGTGAAGCCGATGGCCACGGCGAACAGCACGCCGTAGGGGATCCCCAGCAGCGTGAACACCACGATCTGCAAACCGCTGAGGATCAAGGCCAACAGCACCTGGCCGGCGACGTAACCGCGAAAGGTGCGCCCCAGGGTGGTGACCACCAACTCGCGCACCCCCTCGGGCAGCCAGCGGGCCAGCCCCGCCACAATCCGCTCGCCCCCCAG
>Ga0214917_10005572_pt1 | contig 13394 bp, 9 predicted proteins | sample LL_1208_BB_MetaG_FD_177983 | JGI IMG/M metagenome (GOLD analysis project Ga0214917, IMG submission 177983) | Freshwater microbial communities from Lake Lanier, Atlanta, Georgia, United States - LL_1208_BB | ecosystem: Environmental > Aquatic > Freshwater > Lake | place: USA: Georgia | collected... | reverse complement strand
AAATTTTCATCGCATTAACCTATTTAATTGAGAACAAGAATGAATATTTGATTGATAAATATGGTAGATTAGGTAACTTGGTAAACAAAGATATGTATTATTTATTTCAACCCATTGAAATTACAGATAACAATGCATCTATGTACGAGAGAACCGCACCAATTGATTATAAACGTAAATCTTTCATGTTAGAATACTCTACCGAAGTTCAAAAAGAAGCAGAAGATGCCGAAATAGTAAATAAAAAGAATAAAAAAATAGTAGAAAATAGAGAACCTTCGGAAGGTTCTCGATTACCAGTTGAAAAAATGAAAGAAGACAAAACGTTTAGTATGTTAAAAGATGAAATAGAACAATCATTGGATTTCGTATATAATACAAAAAAATTAACAAAAGGTGAAAAGAATTGGTACAAACATTCTGCATTGGTAATACAAATACTGATTAATGATTTTGGGTTTACAAATGAGAACATTCGCGAATATATGATAGAACATATATTGGATATGTTATTGTTCTCGGATAAGATGATTCTAATAAAACAATTTTATATTGATAATGTTGAACCAAAAGGATTAAATGAGGAATTAATAAAAGAATATTTAGACAAAAGAATTGTTCGTTCTGGCAATTATTGGGGAATTGTTCTCATGAAAGATGATATATTAAAGATTTTTACAAAATCGGAAAACAATGAATTGGTAGAAGTCGATGCGGATGACTATCAATTGTTTGTAAAAGATTTGGTAAGATTTGATGTAAAGAAAAATACATTAAATAATATGGTTGGGTTTGTGAATTTATTTACATCAAAAAAATCAAACCAAAAAGAAATGGTATTTAAAATTAAAGATTTGACGCAGAAACGAAATAATACAGGTGCACGTGCAGATGATGCGGGCAAAGAAAAAATAATCAAATTTTTGAATTTGATATTAGAAGAAAATAAATACAATGATGAGAACACGGAAAAAATTACACAAATTGGGCTATGTGCAATATTGGAATTTATTATGCGCCGTTTGAATCTGGTAAATAAAAAAGGGAAAATATTCTTCTTGAATCCAGAGCAGACCGCAATTACGCAAATAGTGAAGTTCTCATTTTAGAATAATATATTTATAAAACCATTTAATAAATATATTATATATAATTTATACTGGTATTATGAGTGAATTTCAAAATGATAAATTAGTATTTTATTTTGAAGAAATAAATGGTTCAAAAATAGACATGCAAATGTTTATTGTGTTTGACGAATATGAACAAGAATATTATATTACAGGCGTGCGTAATTCAAAAAAAATAGATTACAATCAATTTAAATTTTATTGTAAAAGTGCAAATAAAGTACATGATTATATTTCATCTATTATTGATAATTTATCCACATTCAATTATACATTGTATAATTTTTCAAATCTATGTTTTGACAGTGATATAGATTACTATCTATTGGAAGAAAGAAGACAATTAGAATGTGAGATTGTAGGGTTTGATGAAAGAACATACAAAAGTTTCATGCGAAAATTAAAAATCATGTTGAAAAATTTAAAAAATGTAAGATATTAGAATATGTATAAAAAATTGAATATAAAAGATATAATTCATAATAATATAAAATCTACATTTATTATATTAACAATGGAACAAACTAATATTAAATTACATAATGCGGAAAAATCAAAAATTTATGGTGTTTACATTTCTTCGCTATTGACGCAAAAAGTAGTAGTATCGATGAATGAAGTTGGAAAAAATATAAAACAGAATTTAGAAAAAAAAATAACTTCAAAAATAGAAGGTAAATGTATAAAAGAAGGTTTTATTAAACCAAAATCAGTGAAGGTTATAAGTTATTCAAGTGGATTAGTGAATTTATCCTATATTGAATTTGAAGTAGTATTTGAATGTATGATTTGTCATCCAGTAGAAGGTATGTTAATTGAATGTGATGTAAGAACGGTAACAAAGGCAGGTATTCATGCAGTTGTAAAGACTGATGATGACGTTATACCGGTAACTGTATTTGTTGCGAGAGACCATAATTACAACGATGCTTATTTTGCAACAATAAAAGAAAATATGAAAATAACTGTACGCGTAATCGGCGTTCGTTTTGAATTGAATGACCCATTTATTTGTGTTATAGCAAAATTACTTCAAAATCGCGATGAATTTCGACGAGGGGGCAGTGAAATTCCAAAACTTACAATACTAGAAGACCTTGATGAAGACTTTGAATGAAAAAACAAAAAAACACAAAACACACAAAACATACAAAACATACAAAACACACAAAAACACAAAAATATAAATTATAAAATGATATATAGATATTTTATAATTTTATTTATTAAGGGGAATATGGATTTAGAAATATTAAAACTTAAAATAGAAAAAATGTCAAAAAATCATCATATAGAATTTTTGAAAATATTAAAAAAAAATGGAAATGTAAAACTAAATGAAAATAAAAGCGGTGTATATGTAAACCTTTCTTTTTTACCCAAGGACACAATTAGTGAATTAGAAAATTATTTGAATTATATAGAAGACCAAGAAACCTCGTTAGTTACACTTGAAAACCAGAAAGAAGAATTTAAAAACACATTCTTTATGGAAAAAGAAGTTAAAGAAGAAACGTTATGTTATAGTAGTATATCAAAATAATGTCCACATATTTACATCAAATTTTTTATAATTATAACAAATTTGATAATGAAGCAAGTTTATCTATATTGAATGAATTTATGCTTACAGATAGCAAAAAACAATCAATTATCGATGTATTTAATGAAAGTGATAAACCAGTTATTAATCATGATAAACTTCAAAAACAGAGTAATGTACCAGATTCAAATACAGATATTTATTTTTCAAATAAACAAAATCCTCTTTTTTGGGCTGTTTATATAAATATTTACGGCTATGAAAATTATATGCAAATATCAAATAAATATGGTAATGCAGAATTAGAAGAAAAACAAAAAATGATAGAATTTTTGAAGAAAAATTATTCAAAATTAAAAGAAGTTAATAAAAAAGTAACAAAAGCAATGATCCAAGAATGGATGTCTGAATTAATGTCAGCGTCAAGAATATCAATACAATTATTGCAATTATTTAGTGTATATTATAAAAAAAATATCATTATTTACAATGAAATTAACAATTCATATTTGAATTTTTTAGCAGGAAACGATGAAAATGCCGAAAATCAATCCCATATGGTTATTGTAAAAACCCGAAATAATAATTATGGAGTATATATTGATATAACTCATGAAAAAATGAACGAATTGATGAAAGGAGTATGTTTAGAAGATATTGAAAAACCACTAAAAGGTATTTCAAGTTATAAAATGCCAGAATTAATCGAATTGGCAATCAAATGCGGCATTGAACCAGAGCAATTGAAAAAACCAGATTTATATGGAAAAATATGGAATCATTTACAAATGGCATATAATAAATAACGTCTTTTATACTGATAATACAATAAAAAACGTTACAATAGTAAAAGAAAATTGAAAATATAATAGAAATAATATATGAAAATACTATATATATTATGGAATCAAAAAAAGATAGCATGGAAGAAGGTGAAATCCGTGATTCGCCAGAATTAAAAAATGATAAACCAGAACCATCTATTAAGAACAGCAAAGCGGATTTTGAAAATATGGTGGAATTTTATTTAGCAAGTAATCCAATAGTTTCACAAAATAGAAAAATGAGCGAATTAGAAATTCGTTTTGGTACAAATTCAAAAGTGGCCAAACCTATTTCGAAAATTGACTATGAAAACGTAGTGAAACAATTATATTCAAGTGGATTTACTACGAATGATTCGAAAGGATTGCATATATTACGTATTCAAAACGAATATTATGATATTCGTAAAGAAACTACAAAAATATCCAATATTCGCGCTGAAATAGTAGGTGTTGATATGATACAAGAATATTGTAAATCAAATAGTATCCAAAAATTATTGGATATGCCTTCTACTGTTTCAGCATTAGGACCTAAAATAAAATTTACGCAAAAATCGCCGCCAATGATAAATAATGAGAAACCATTACGTCCAGTCGACTTTACAGATTTCAATTTTCGTGCATCTTATCAAATGGAACAAGATTACAATGTCCAATCCAACATTGCGCGAAATATTATTAATAAATGGTCAGATTCTAAAAAGCTATTTCGTCATATAAATCGCGTACGTTTTATACATGATGAATATCCAGTATTTGCAGATATTAGTATCGTAAAAGGTTCAAAAAAAATTGGCAGGGTACCCGTTCCTGAATATACGATACAAGAAGCCGGCGTATTCGAAAACATAGAATCGTATGAAGTTGAACTGGAAATTGACAATTCAAAAGTAGGCATTGGAACTAAATATGATACCACTCCAAAATTATTAGAAGCAATTCGTAAATGTATTCGCATCGTATTGGGAGCATTGCAAGGAACAAATTATCCAATTGCATATAGTGAACGTGAGCGTATATTACAATCGTATATGAAATTAATTCATGGTGATACATATCAACCGCGCAGGGTTACCACAAAAGATTTTATTGGGCCTTCTTCATACACATTACAAATAGAAAACATATCAAAAAATAGTCAAAATGCTGCTCCTAAAATACTGAATAATTATACAGTTACAGATAAGGCAGACGGAGAACGTAAACTACTTTATATAGGCGAAAATGGAAGAATTTACATGATTGATACAAACATGAATGTGATTTTCACTGGCGCATATACAAATGAAAAAACATTATATAATAGTTTAATGGATGGTGAACATATAAAATACGACAAAAATAACCAATATGTAAACATATATGCGGCGTTCGATGTATATTTCATTCATACAAAGAGTGTTCGAGAACTTGCTTTTACAAAAAGTACCAAAATGGACGAAGAATTGTCGGAAAATTTGTTTCGATTGAATTTGTTGAAAAAAGGTGTTACATTGTTGGAACCACGTTCCATTCTTGACAGTGGAAAAACGGATACAATAAATCATTGCGAATTCAGTATCAAATGTAAAGAATTTTACAAATCATCCGAAGACAACAGTATATTTGAAGCATGTTCGTCGATTTTATCCAACATCAACCAAGGATTATATCAGTATAATACGGATGGATTAATTTTCACACCAGCAAATACTGGGGTAGGAAGTAATATGGTAGGAGTTGCAGGTCCGTTGTATAAATCTACGTGGGAACAATCGTTCAAATGGAAACCTGCAAATTTCAATACAATTGATTTCTTGGTATCCGTCAAAAAGGATAAAAATGGAAAAGATGAAATACATAATATATTTCAAGAAGGGAAGAATGTCGGTTCATCACAAAATGTAGTGCAGTATAAAACGTTAGTATTGCGATGCGGGTTTGATGCAAATAATCATCGTTTCTTGAATCCATTTGAAGATGTAATCAATGATAATTTACCAAATCAAGACGTAAATAATGAAGAACGATATAAACCAGTTCCATTCCAACCTACTAATCCATATGACCCAAATGCTTGCTATTGTAACGTATTATTAAATAAGGATGGAAACGGCGATTTGTATATGAAAACAGAAGAAGGTGAATATTTTGAAGAAGATAATATTGTTGAATTCAAGTATGATATTTCATTGGAAGGTCCATGGAAATGGATTCCACTACGCATGCGATATGATAAAACAGCTGAATTGAGAGCTGGTTTGAAAAATTATGGAAATGCATATCATGTTGCAAACAGTAATTGGCATTCGATTCACAATCCAATAACGGAAGATATGATTATGACTGGTAATGGAATTCCAGAAGAAATTGAAGATAATGATGTATACTATAATCGTTCTTCAAAAGATACTTCCACCAAAGCACTTCGTGATTTTCATAATTTATATGTTAAAAAGAAATTAATACTAGGTGTATCGCATCGTAAAGATACACTTATCGATTACGCAGTTGGAAAAGGCGGTGATTTGCCAAAATGGATACGAGCCCATTTATCATTTGTATTAGGTATTGACATTTCCCGAGATAACATTCAAAATAGTTTAGACGGTGCTTGCGTACGATATCTCAAAACGTTCAAAAACAATGACCGAAGTGAATTACCTGCTGCTATATTTCTTCAAGGAAATAGTGGTGTGAATATTCGGAATGGTAAGGCATTCATGACAGAAAAAGAAAAAATGATTTCACGAGCATTATTTGGAAGTGGTCCCAAAGATAGAAAAGAATTAAAAGAAGGTGTATATAAAAATTATGGGGTAGGACACGATGGATTCAATGTAAGCTCATGTCAATTTGCATTGCACTATTTCTTTGAAAATAATACTGTATTTCATTCCTTCTTACGAAATTTGGCGGAATGCACAAAAATGGGTGGATATTTTATTGGAACATGTTATGATGGAAAATCCGTATTTGAAAAACTGAAAAATAAAAATAAAGGGGAAAGTGTTTCAATCATGCGTGACAACACAAAAATGTATGAAATCACCAAAATGTACGATGAAACCGGTTTTCCAGATGATGAGTTGAGTATTGGATATACTATTAATGTATATCAAGAATCGATTAACAAAACTTTTGCAGAATATTTGGTGAATTTCAATTATTTCGTAAGAATGATGGAAAATTATGGATTTGTATTAGCAACAAAAGAAGAAGCAGAAAAAATGGATTTACCGAACGGAACAGGGTTATTCGATGAATTATATTCACATATGACACGCGAAATCGAAAGGAATCCAAATAAAATATATGATTATGGAACCGCGAACAAAATGACATCAGATGAAAAATGGATTTCGTTTATGAATCGGTATTTTGTATTTCATAAAGTACGCAGTGTAGACAGTGAAAAAATATACAACCAGTTTTTGAGAAAAAGTGGAAAAATGGAAGAAAACGAAGAAATTGATGATTTGTTGAAATTGAAAGAAGCAAAAGAAACAAAAGAAGCAAAAGAAGAAGAAAAACCGATTGTTAAAATACGCAAATTGAATAAAAAAATTGTTTTAGATAAATATTCGCCGATTGAAGAAGATGACCCCGTAACTGTTGCTCCTTTGCCACCGGCTGTTCCTTTGCCACCGGCTGTTCCTTTGCCACCGGCTGTTCCTTTGCCACCGGCTGTTCCTTTGCCAAACATTGTATTAGGCGAAACTGTCAAAATTATGAGGCCAAAAAAATAAAGATATAAAAACCAATGAATATAAATACATTATTGTATGTATATTCAACAACCACTATGATATATTTTTTATTACCAAAAATACATTTTAATATATATGAAAAAATAAATACTTATAATTCTGACATGATTCAATTACCATGTGTATCAAATTCGCTTTCCTACTATCTATGTGATATTAAAGAAAAAATAAAAATATACGAGAAAGAATGGGATAATTATAAAAAATATACAAATCCATATGAATATATACATACACAAGTTCCGTTTAAAAAAAAATGTGTTTCAAAATACAAACCCTTGTCTAGGTCTTATTTTAAAATGTTAGAAATATCTCAATTATTTGGATTACATATTAATCATCAAAGCATAAAAACATTTCATCTTGCAGAAGGACCGGGTGGATTTATTGAGGCGATTTGTAAATTAAGAAATAATAAAGAAGATGAATATATTGGTATGACGATTATCGATAATAATGATAGTAATGTACCTTCATGGAAAAAAAGTGAGAATTTTTTAAATGAAAATAAAAACGTATTTATTGAAACCGGGTTGGATAAAACTGGTGACATTTTGAAAATTGAAAATTTTGAATATTGTGTAAATAAATATGGCTCATCTATGGATTTAATAACAGGAGACGGTGGATTTGATTTTTCGACGAATTTTAATAATCAAGAGCAAGACATGACAAAATTATTATTTGCACAAGTTTGTTTTGCGTTATGTATGCAGAAACGCGATGGTTCGTTTGTACTAAAAATGTTTGATTCATTTCTATCGTCAACAATAGATATAATGTACATATTATGTTCATTTTATAAAAAAGTATATATGACAAAACCACAAACGAGTCGATATGCTAATTCTGAAAAATATATAGTTTGCAAAGGATTTTTATTTAATAATTCTACTGGATTTTATCAATATTTGTACAATGCGTTTAATAATATGATAAATACGGATAATTACATAACACGATTTTTATCCAGTGATATTTCACATTTTTTTATAACAAAAATGGAAGAATATAATTCTTTTTTTGGGCAACAGCAAATTGAAAATATATATTATACATTAACACTGATTGAGAATAAAAATAAAAACGAAAAAAGTGAAAAAATCGAAAATATCATTAAAATGAATTCACAAAAATGTGTTCAATGGTGTATAAAACATAATATACAATATCATGATGTCTACAATTATTCTGAAATTCAAACAATTCCATCTATTTATCAATTTGAAACTTTATCAAATTAAACAGCACGTTTTTTCTCTAAATTTTTGAAATATTCATCATCAATATTTCCTGTAATATAAAATCCGTCAAAACATGATGTTTCAAATTTTAATGGATTTTTTGAATGTAAACTACATGCATCTATAACATCGGTTAAATCATTAAATATAACTTTATCCGCGCCGATTTCTAACGCAATTTCATCTTCATTTTTAGAATTTGCAATCAGTTCATTTCTTTTTGGAATATCAATCCCATATACATTCGGATATTTCACCATTGGCGCTGCACTTGAAAAGAATATCTGTTTTGCACCCGCTTTTTTTGCTATTTCTATTAATTGCATACAGGTTGTTCCTCTTACTATTGAATCATCTACTATTAGTATATTTTTTCCATTAAAAATAGTTTTGATAGTATTCAATTTTAATTTCACTGATTTCTTTCGTATTTCTTGGCCCGGTAATATAAATGTTCTTGGAATATATCTATTTTTAACAAATCCTTCTCTATATGGTATATTCAATTTTTGTGAAATTTGTAATGCAGTTATTCTTGAAGTTTCTGGAACTGGAACAATGACATCTATAATAGGAGAGATATCTGGATACATGGTTATTATTTTATCAGCCAATTTATTCCCCATTTCTAACCGCGTATCATATACAGAAATACCATCAATTACTGAATCCGGTCTTGCGAAATATATATATTCAAATAAACAAGTATTCAATGATGATTTTTCATAAACAATTTGTGCATGTAATTCGCAATTATGATTTATAAAAATACATTCTCCTGGATGAACATCGCGTATTAATGAAAAATCATTATCCAATGCATTGATTGCAACACTTTCTGATGCAAATGCATAACTATTCTCATTATTCTTACCAAAACATAGGGGTCTTATTCCATATGGGTCTCGAAATACAACCATACCTATACGGTTTATTAGTAGGATAACGGAATACCCGCCTTTACATAGCTGCATTACTTTTTTTACAGTTTCAAATATATAATGATGCATCATAGTATTCAATATATTTTTACTGTATAATTCTTCTGCAAATATATTGAGTAAAAGTTCGCTGTCAGAATTTGTATTTATATTTCGTTTTTTTGATATCATATAGTGCATTAATTCATCCGTATTTGTCAAATTTCCATTGTGAACTAATGCGATTCCGAATGGAGTGTTTGTATACAATGGTTGGCATTCAAAAATGGATGTTGAACCCGAGGTCGAATAACGCACGTGACCAATTCCCATATTTCCAATTAAATTTGTAATATTGTCTTGATTGAATACTTCGGATACAAGACCCTTGTTTTTGTAGATATGGAATCGGTTCTCATGTATTGTAGCAATTCCAGCGGAATCTTGGCCCCGGTGTTGCAAAACGGTTAGTCCATTAACCAATGATTGATTCACTTGTTTTTCATTTTCATTGATAATTCCTAATATACCACACATTTGGTATTTTTTATTATATATACATATGATTTTATATATATTATATGTATTATATGTAAAATCACAATAACTAATTATATTTTATTGGCAAATGATGTTACTTGACATCTTGTGAAACCATCGCTATATTTTGAAAATCGCGGAGTTTGTTTAACTGGATAACCAATTTTGTCTTTAATTGTATACCCCCCTTCTGGAACACCATATGCAAGGGCATTTGCCATAGCCATTCCGTAAGCCGTTTGATATTTATATGAATTATTAGTGATAGTATTGTATTTTAAACGGGTAATTAGAGAACTTGCAGAAACAGCGCCTTGTTGTGCATATTGTGAGTTATTTGGTTTATAATATACAAGAGAATACATAGGTAATAATTTTGCATTTGAGGTTGAGCTTGATGTTTGATTTGCGTTGTAAGTAAATGTATTTGTAGATGGGTGTTGATATGAGTTTCCTCCCGATGTTCTGATTAAAACACTTGGATAATCTCCTCCTGGAAATCCAATAACATCTTGAAATCCATTGTTTAGTATTCTGAAAACAGGAACAACGGATGTTGCTGCATTTATTGATAGTGAGACATATGAACTCCAATTATTTCCAACTGGATAGTCATATGAACTTGTACTATATGTGGTTGTATTATATGCATAGGATTGCAATTCTATTTTTTTAGTAGCAGCATTGAATCCAATATTCATCAAAAATGTTTTACTTAATGTAGATTTCAATACTAGATAATGTTTATTATTAATCATTGTTAGTTTGAATTGTTGATTTAAATCGTCCAAATCATAATAACCATCTTGAAATGTAACTGTGTTTTGGGTTCCATCCAACCATTGATAATTAAATGTATTATTACCCAATGCGCTAGTTATATGATATTTCGCACATGTTGACATTCCATGTGCAGAATATACATTACCTGCGGCAGCATTTGAACCTGGTTTTGCAGATGAATCTCCTTGGCGTATGTAATTATATTGATTTTGTTCAAATGTTTTGTTTCTACTGATGAGTAACTGTTTTGTTGAAGTATAGTATGGGTCATATGTAGCGCCAGTTGCTGCACTATTTTTTTTAATCATACCACCACTTCTTACGCGACGTCTTGCATTGTACTCTTGTGACATACATGGATTTGTAGTTACACATGAACCGTTTTGATATTTATTTGTGGTCTCGTTTGCTTCTTTTGCGTCTAAAACATTTAAAACACCGGATGTACATGTAATGGTACTACTGGTTAATGAATAACCATTTGGCATGTTTAATTGGTCAATGCTTGCAGAACTTCTTTCGTTACCAATTGCAGGAGAAGTTTTAGACCGAGATTCTCTTCTATATATTGGTAAAGGACGAGCGTTAAATATGGCATTTCCTGATGCTGTTGGCAAAACAATTTTATTCTTTTGAAATGCAGATGTAATTTGATTGAATGTTTTTCCTTTCCAAGAATAATATCTAAATTCATTCATATTTAATCTTGCTGACATTATACGTATATAATATAATATATATTTATTTACAAATCTAAATAAATGTATTATTACTATGCTAAATATCTATATAAAACTAAATAAAAACTACTATATATAATATCTAATTAATATGAACTTTATACTTAATATAAATGATTTTGAAATAGAAAACTTGCATTTATTTGAAAAAAAGAAAAATATAGTAATAGATGGGATTTTTACTAAAATGATTTATTCGGACAAATTACTTTCTATGAATGGAATTTATTTGAATTTTCCATTAGAATTGAATTTAAGTCAAAATACTTATAATAATAAAAATGTGTTTTTTTATTCACATACTAAAAACAATGATAATTGTATTAAAGAGCTCTCAAATATTGAAAACAATATAATTAATTATTATAAATATTTTTATAACGTCAACAAAGAAAATTCTATGGTATTAAAAAAACAATTGCAAAGCGGGTTTTTTAAATTGTATAGGGAGCAAATCAATGATAAAAAAAACGGTAATGTAAAATATGTATTGAAAATATCTGGTATATGGGAAACAAAAAATGAAATTGGTATTACATTTAAATTATTGGAGATGTATGATTGTTTATAGATAAAACATTTGCAGGTTTGTATTGCAAATGTTTTTCATTTTTCACGGGTGCAAATATCTAAAATAATTGCATGGAACGTCTTGGTACTCTACGATATGGAATATTAAATAATATTCCCATAGAAGTATCAAATGGTTTTGGGCCATTTCTTAAATCATGTATACTATTTGCGCTTGGTATTTCTGCAAAATTGGTAATGAAATTTGTAATATTTAAGAATCCAGTGGTTTCATCGTGGTCGCATGTAATACTATATATGGTATTTAATCCTTCGTTTGTATATTGCATATATCTCGTAAATTCATTTTTATTTACAACTTTTTCGAAACCATCAAATATTTGTAAAATGTTTGGGTCTTTATATGGATAGAAAGTTGTTCGGTCGACGTTGATTTTCGCACGTTGTGCTCTTTTATATAATAAATTATCTTCAAATCCCCATGCCCAGAAATTAGGGAATCCATTTAATGTTTCAAAATCGGAACCAGACATAGATACAATACCGCCCAATGCGAAATCAAATCCATAGAAATGTTTGATAGTTCCTGTTGTGGTTTCGTAATTTAATAACCCTTTTTTAACTGGCATAGTATCTACGTCATTAAAAACAAATGTGATGTTTTTGTAATCATTTGGATATTTGTGTTTCATGTATAGAAACCCGATGTTTTTCATAGCACCTCGGTTGAATTGACGATTGTCTGCTTGATGAGCGAAAATTATTTTGTACGATTTTTTTGGATAATCTTCTAATATTATTTTCATATTTTCTAAAAATACCTTTTTGTTCTCTTCGCGGTCTCTGTATGGTACAATAAATACTAATTTAGGTACAGTATCTATGTTATCAGGTTCATCTTCTACTATTTCAATCTTAATATTTTCAGGAGCAGATTCTTCTGTAATCGGTGTTTCTATTACAGTAACTTGGGAAACAACTGGTTCCTCAACAACTGGTGCAGGTTCTTCAACAACTGGTGCTGGTTCTTTAACAACTGGTGCTGGTTCCTCGGCAACTGGTTCAGCAACTGGTTCCTCAACTGCAACTGGTTCAGCAACTGGTTCCTCAACTGCAACTGGTTCCTCAACTGCAACTGGTTCCTCAACTGCAACTGGTTCTGCAACAACAACTGGTTCTTCAACAACAACTTGTTCCTCGGCAACTGGTGCTGGTTCCTCGGCAACTGGTGATGGTTCCTCGACAACTGGTTCAACAACTGGTGCTGGTTCTTCAACAACTGGTGCTGGTTCTTCAACAACTGGTGCTGGTTCTTCAACAACTGGTGCTGGTTCTTCAACAACTGGTGCTGGTTCTTCAACAACAACTTGTGCTGGTTCTTCAACAA
>Ga0214917_10005571_pt1 | contig 13394 bp, 11 predicted proteins | sample LL_1208_BB_MetaG_FD_177983 | JGI IMG/M metagenome (GOLD analysis project Ga0214917, IMG submission 177983) | Freshwater microbial communities from Lake Lanier, Atlanta, Georgia, United States - LL_1208_BB | ecosystem: Environmental > Aquatic > Freshwater > Lake | place: USA: Georgia | collected... | reverse complement strand
GCTGAAGGCCGGGCCACGGGACCCGGACGGCCCGACGCGCCGGGGCGCATCGGTTGGGCGGTCACCATCCGCGCGGCCAAACTTGCCGAAAGAAAAACAACCATGGGAAGCAGGAACCGGATCATCGCATCACCGTTGTCAGGCTAGTTGTTCGTGAATTCTCAACGCTTGGGCAAGCTGATTTTTCGCACCAAGATCGTGGTGGTATCAGGCTCGACCTGATCACCCACCACCCGGTGGACGGCTTGGAACTCGATCCTGTCCTTGCCAAGGGGCTTGAGCAGGTAAGTTGCGGAGGCCTCCTTGCCTTGCCCGGTCACGCCTTTGCCGCGGATCAGCCACCCATCGCCATTTTTTGTCCAAACAGAATCGCCATGTCCTCCGAGTGAATCAAATGTCCAGCTACGGATGACGCCTGTTTGCGGATCCACGGAAATCCTCTGGGTTCCCTTCAAGGTTTCCTGACCGCTGTTGCGGACAGTGAACTCGCGGGTCATGTGCGTGCCGTCCTTCGACAAGGTGAATGTGGTCTCCACCACGGAATCACCGCCTTCGTCCAGCCAGGTGCCTTCAAGCCAAGCCAGTTCCTTGAGTCGATTTCCTGCCTCAGGAACCGACTCCACCTCCGGGAATTCGCGGATGCTGGCGATTTTCCATTCGCCTTCCACCTGGGCGTAAACAAAAGACACCCTGCGAGCCGTCTGCTTGCCCTTGTCGGCAATCGTGATCACCGATTCGGCATCTTCAAGGGCCACGGTGGGTGCGACAACGCGGATGCCGTCCGGGGTGATCTGCAACTTCACCCCCTGATTGGCCTTGAAGAACCCGGCCAGCATGTCAGCGACCGCCTTGCCGCCTTCCACCTTTTGGCTGGATTCGTCGATGTATTCCATGGCAGGGGCCAGCGTCGCGCCCAACGCCTTGGCATCGTTGGCATTGAAGGCGGCGACGAATTTTTCCAAGGTTTGGCGGGCCGCGGGCTGGGTGTCCCCGTTTTTAGGCGCAACCGCCTGCCCTGCCGTGATTCTTCCACTCAGCCTAAAAACCGTCAAAATAACCAGGCTTCCCACGGCGATCATCAATACCGCTGACTTGATTGACTTCATCCGGCACCTCGACTCTTTCAGGGTCGTCCCCAGCGTCTATGAGTTTCCTGGGAACACCCAAAAACAACCTCAGTAGAACGAAACCCCATGCATTCCATGATTTCACCCATGGCAACCCAATGCTATCATTCGGACGCCGCGGCAAATCCGCCACCCTTGCCGAATCAAAATACTTCTTGCTGATTTCGCCAACACCAAAGGCGTCACCGTTGCCCGAAAGCCGGCATATATTAAAATTTACACGATTTTAATTATCTTTTTAATGACGCCGCTATTGCCCTGAAAGGCTGGTGCCGATTGGGCAGATGTTTTCATCTTGGCGATCCTCGGCCCACATTCCCGCCCATCCCACTTTTGATCTTCACGACCAGACCCCTGCCGGGCGGCAAGATGAATTTCCAATGAATCAGGCCCTGGCACCTTGCGGGTAGGCCATGGAACCCCTTAGCCTTGGAAGCAATCCCGCCCAGTCCTGGAGACTCGCGCCATGGCTCATCTTCCGCGCTTCCTGCCCTTGTTTTTAGCCCTGCTCGCGACCTCGCTGAATGCGGCAGACAACCAGGACAAGCTCAAGGTCGGCAGGCAACCCGACGGCACCGTGGTGGTCCCCACCAACCAAGTCATCGCACCCGCCGGAACCCAGGTGGAATTCCCCGGCCGGCCCGTAGACCTTCTGGTGGCAGATGGCGGCAAGGCCGTTGTCGTCAAGAACATGCGCGACCTCACCGTGGTTGACCTTCCTTCCGGCAATATCAGGCAAGTTCTACCGCTGGGCGGACAAGGACGCCGGTCGGGCGGATTCAGCGCCGTGGGCCTTGCCGCAATCGGCGACAAAATCTTTGCCACCGACACCGCCAGCGGCATCCGCGTCGCGAAATGGACACCTGAAGGCAAACTGGCATGGGAAGGCGACGGATTCGAACTTAAGACCCCTGAGGCCCAAGGCGGTCGCCGATCGTCTGGCGCCGCCTATCCCACGGGGCTGGCTGCCACAAGTGATGGCAAACTTTGGGTTTGCTCCAACCGCGGCAACGAGGCGCACCTGCTTGACCCCGCCACGGGCAAGGCTGAAGCCATCATTCCCGTGGGCGTTGCTCCCTACATGCCCCTGGTGGTCGGCGCCAAGGTGTATGTCTCCAACTGGGGAGGCGACCGCCCCGCGGAAAATGCCCCGTTCAGTACCTCGGGCACACCGGTGAAGGTCGATCCCGTCACATCGGTGGCCAACACCGGCACGGTTTCCGTACTTGCCAAATCGGGAGACGCTTGGAGGGTGGTGAAGTCAATCGCCGTGGGCCTTCACCCCTCGGGCATGGCCCTCTCACCTGGTGGTAAGTTCGCCTATGTTGCCAACGCCAACAGCGACACTGTCAGCGTCATCGACACCTCCTCCGACACTGTTGTCGAAACCATTGTCGCCAAGCCAGAATCGCGCCTCCCTTTTGGCAGCGGTTCCAACGCCGTTGCCGTCTCGCCCGACGGAACAACTCTGTTCATCGCCAACGGCACCAACAACTGCGTTGCCGTGGTTCTCCTCGGCAACATCTCGGGAGGGGAGCACGGGCCGATCGCCAAACGCCCCAGCTTGCTCACCGGCCTCATTCCCACTGGCTGGTATCCCGGTGCAATCGCCTTGGCCCCCGGTGGTTCACGCCTTGTTGTCGCGAATGTCAAGGGGGTGGGCTCGCTGGCGTCCAAACGCGACCTTGAAAAAGGCCGCAATTCCCACGACCACATGGGATCGGTTTCCATCATCCCCTTGCCCGGGGAGAATGATCTCAAGGGCCTCACGGCCAGGGTGGCCGCCAACAACCGCCTCGCCCGTTCATTGGCCGGCCTTGAGAAACCCCGGCCGGGCATCGCCCCAAAGCCCCTTCCCGAACGCCATGGCGAACCGAGCCTCATCGAGCATGTCATTTATGTGATCAAGGAAAACCGCACCTACGACCAGGTCTTCGGCGACATGAAGCAGGGCAATGGCGATCCCAAGCTGTGCATCTTTGGAGAGGAGGTCACCCCCAACCATCACAAGCTGGCGCGTGAATTCGTTCTGCTCGACAACTTCTACTGCTCGGGAATCCTTTCCGCCGACGGCCACCAGTGGGTCGCCGAGGCCTATGTCACCGATTACCTCGAGAAGCAGTTCGGCGGATTCACGCGCAGCTACCCCTACGAGGGCGACGATCCTCTCGCCTATGCCGCTTCCGGCTTCTTGTGGGACAACGCCCTTGCTCGCAAAAAGACCATCTTCAATATGGGTGAGTACTGCCAGTCGAAATTCGCCCCCGGCCTCACCTGGCTCGATTCCTACGAGGACACACTCAAGGGAACCGGCAAGGTGAAGGTTCAGGTCAAGCCCACGGTGAAGGCCCTCGAACCGTTCACCCACCCCGGCTATCCCGGGTTCCCCTGCACCGCCCCCGACATTTACCGCGCCAAGCTGTTTGCCCAGCAAATGGCCGAATGGGAGAAGGCCGGGGCCATGCCGAATTTGGTTTATGTGTTCCTGCCGTGCGACCACACCGAGGGAACGCGGCCCGGGTCGCCCACCCCCCGCGCCATGGTGGCTGACAACGACCTCGCGCTGGGCCAGGTTGTGGAGGCGGTCTCCAAGAGCAAATTCTGGCCCAAGACCTGCATCGTCAGCACCGAGGACGATCCCCAGGCCGGTTTCGACCATGTCGATGGACACCGCACGGTGGGCTTTTGCATCAGCCCTTACACCAGGGGCAAGGGGGTGGACTCCAACTGTTACAACCAAACCGGCATGGTGAAAACCATCGAACTCCTCCTCGGCCTGCCGCCAATGAACCAGATGGACCTGGCCGCCACTCCCATGGTTGGCTGTTTCAACGACAAGCCCGATTTCACCCCATACACGGCGGTGAAGAACCGGATTCCGCTCGACGAGATGAACCCGGCGATGAACCGCCTGCAAGGCTCGGCGCTCAAGTGGGCCAAGCGATCGGTGGCGCTCGACTTCACCAAGGAAGACCACGCCGACGAGGACACCCTCAACCGCATCCTCTGGTTCGCCCAACGGGGGGACGCTCCGTTCCCCGGCGATCGTTAATAACTATGGAGCCGGGCGCCCTGAGGCGCCCAGCTTGAAAATTTCAACCCGTCACCTTGAAACCTGGCCTTAATCGAACACTTCGCTGGTGCCTTCGCTCACCTCGGTCCAGGCAAGGCCGCAGAATCTGCAACTGTAACGGATTGTTCTACGATAAATTTCATGTTTTTCTGTGATCCCATTTTCATTCCTGGTTTTATTAATTCCTAGCACTTTCCTTTTTACTAACTTCTCCTTGATGGTGCCCCGCTTGCTGCACTTCCTGCACCTGGTTCCAATCCATGTCGAATTGCAAAGCCGTTTATGAAAAGTGATCCAGGTGAATAAACCGAGACCCATGCTGAATGCGATTCCCAGGTTCGACCACCCGAATGGAAGGTAGACGACTGCTGCCACGAGAGCGCCCGGAAAGAACGCCAAAACAGACCGAATGCCGGTCTCCGAAGTCAACAGATAAGAAAGCATCAAGCCAATCAGGAAGATCAGCGCGTGAGGAAGTTGTTCATGAACTGGCTTGAACCATGTGTCGGCTTCCAGTTCCTTTGTCAAAAGAACAAGTCCAAACAGGTCGGGATGCAATTGAATGACGGCAAATCCCGTCACCAATGTCATGACAACAACGATGGGCCAACGAAAATTTCCAAAAAGGTGCGGGTTTTCGTTTTTGGGCGCTGACTTGCGATTGGCAGGGGTTTCGCTCACGGCCACTACACCCGGCAGGATTCGAACCTGCGACCCTCGGTTTAGGAAACCGATGCTCTATCCCCTGAGCTACGGGTGCACCTAAATGACATTATATCAACTGGGGCCGGGACATGGAAAAGGTGTTTTCAGCCCGGGAAACACCAAGGGAATTGGCATGCGGGGGGGGTGAGAATGATTGAAAATCGTCGATCGCCCCTGGCGGGGCGATCGGGAAAAGACACAACACAAACAAACGGTAAAGCCGTAAAAAAATTAAGCCGTAAAAGTCCTCGCGGGACGAAACGCATTGTCATCGCTGAATAGCGTCTGGCTCGCTCCGCGATCTCCGCTCCGGCTCCGCTCCGACGCTTCGCTCGCTCGCAAACCTGCTCCGCCAAACCGGACTAGACCCCCCTCGCTTTAGGACGGACCTGCGGAAACACGAAAGCTAAGGTCGTCGCTCCGGAAGCCTGGAATGCCCCAGTTCCGGTTCGCGGAGCGACATCCGCCAGCCGGTTGGCCCCAGCCACCGCCGCGGACCACACGGAGAAAACCCACTTGGGGACCAGTCGGATCGCTGATAGCACCCGTAGCGTAATCATCGAACCAGTCCTTGCACCACTCCCACACATTGCCATGCATGTCGTACAAGCCCCATGCGTTCGGCTTCTTTTGCCCAACCTGATGCGTTGTACCATCACTGATTTTGTTGTACCAAGCGTAGTTCTCAAGTATATCGGGGTTGTCACCATAACCATACGCCGTCGTGCTTCCGGCGCGGCAGGCGTACTCCCACTCCGCCTCGGTCGGCAGGCGAAAGGCCGTTATTTTCTGCATTTGGTTAAGCTTTTTGACGAACTCCTGGCAATCGTCCCAGCTCACTTGCTCCACCGGCAAGGTATCACCCTCGAAATGGCTCGGATAGTTCCCCATCACCGCCCGCCACTGCGCCTGAGTCACCGGATATTTGGCCAGGAAAAAAGGTTTCGAAATCGTCACTTGGTGAAGTTTTTCATTAGCGCTTCGCCATTTTTCAGACTCCGGGCTACCCATCATGAAGGTGCCCGAGGGAATCAGCACCATGTCGAGGTTCACGCCCTTGCCCAGGTCGATGGAAATTGTTGTTGGAATTTCCTTTGGGGCTGGCGGTAATTTGACAGCAGGCTCGGCAGGCTGAGACAGCCCATGAGAGGTTGAAGGTTTGCCGGAGGTATTGGCAGCCTGAGGCGGGGGATCGGCAGGAGTGCCGATCTCTGTTAACCTTTCTAATAACGCTTTGCCGTCCGCCGGCCTGTCGTTCAACTCCTCCGATGTGCAATCGACAATCAAATCCACCAACGGTTGCGGCACATTCTGCTGCTTCAATTTTTTTGCGGCGCCTGGACCCGGGCCAGTGTCGAGTCTGCAGGTGAGCATCTGGTAGGAGATCACCCCCAGGGCATGCACATCGTCGCGGGGGTCGGGTAAGTCGCCGCGGCGCTGCTGCGGGCTGGAATACACCGGCGTGTGCGAACCGCGCAAACAGCTCAGCAAATGCCCGCCCCGTTGGCTTTGGCCGGTCCTTTCCTGGCGGTGGGTTTCGCGCGCCGTCACCGATCCGATGCCGAAATCGGTCACGCGCAGCGTGTTGGTGGATCGGTCGAGAAGGATGTTCGAAGGCTTCAGGTCGCGGTGAACAATCGGCTTGGGCAGGGAGTGAAAATGCGCCATGGCGCCCGCCAACTGCCTGAGCGCGGCGGTCACCTGCTTCAACCGCGCGTCAGGCGCCATACCGGCCAGGGTGTGCATCCAGTCGGTGAGGGTTCCCCCGGAAATGTAATCAAACATCAGCCACGGGGTGTCGCCTTCAAGGTGAAGATCCTTGAGCGGCACAATGTTCGGGTGGGGGCCTGCCGCCATCACCCGGTCGATAAGGCCGGCCTCGTGGATCAGGTCGCGGCCTGTCTGCCCCAGGCAGAACTTGATGGCGCCATGGAGTGAAGCCATCCGTTCATGCCGGGCATGCCACACCTCGCCGAATCCGCCAACACCCAGAAGTTCATCGACAATCCAGCCATTCTTACCTGGAACGGATTGACCAGGCCGGAACTTCGGCGGTCGCGCCGGCAGCAGCTTGACAATGTCCTCGGCGTTGCGCAGGGAATAATCGTTGGGAACCGTCCTTCCGGTGGGATCCTCAGTCCTCTTGAGCGATTGCCTGACCGATTCGGGAATTCCGGAAACATAGGCCTGGACCGACTCCATCTCCACTTGCGTGGGCGATGGCCCGCCATGGGCCATCGCCACCTTCTCCACCGCCTCCCTCACCGCCTCGACAGCCTGATCCTTTGCTTTCTCGAGCTGGCAGTTGGCGATCTCGACGATCTCTTCCCGCAGCTTTTCCGCCTTGCGTTTCTCCTGCCATTTTTTCAGCGCCCCCTCGGCCACCGCGTAGACATAATTTCCGCCGGGAGCCATTTCCACCAGGCCCTTGATGCCTTGTTCCAGCACCGACTCAGCGACGCAACGGAAAAATTCAAACATCGCGGGCGATCTCACCGGGCACAAGGATCATCCGTGAATGGTAATTCTGGCGGGGCATTGGCGCAACGAGCCAATCGCCCCGACGCCCGGAGTGGATCTGAGCCTGATGCCCGCTAAGGCCTACGGCAGCGCGGCGGCACCCTTCCATGGCAACTTTCCGGCCTTGGCAAGGTCGCGGTGCACACGCCCCACCTCACGCATGTAAACGGAGGCCGGTTCCAATTCCAACGAGTGTGAAAAATGCCCCATCGCCGCCTCCCCATGGCCCTGCAAGTCCTCATAAAGCCCCAGATAGAGCGCCTCATAAAATTTCGGCTTGTCGCCCTGGTTCGGCGGCGCCTTGGCGGTCTGATCCTTCACCTTCTCGATGGTCGATTTTCCTGAGAAAAGCTCGAGCACTTCCATCATCGGCACCCGTCGGTCCAGCCCGATCGGCAGCATGGCCTTGCGTCCCCGGGTATCGCTACCGCCTTTTGCGGCGGATCAACGAACATGATCTCGTGATTTACAGAATGGATTTTTTGATGCCCGGGAGTGAATGGTACGACGCCCTGCTGAAGCCCTGCTGGTCGCCATCCCCAGAAACCATCGGCCTGACCTGGACACTGCTCTAACCTGTCATCTTCATCAGCAGCTTAGGGTTCGTGTTCGTGAAGGCGTTCCAGTGCTAGTCTTCTCGAATGGTCTCCGTGCCGTTCACCTCAATTCTGGTCGCCAACCTTCTTTTCATGCCGATCTTATCAGGAATGAGGAATGTGCCTCTGGCATCTGGTGCGTGGTCGCTGTCTGGCCTGTCTACAAATGGGTCACCATTGCTCAGGGACCGTACTTCGTGCGGGTGTCCATTGCGACGGTGCCACAACTGTCGATCATGGCGATGAATTGGGAGAAATCATGATCCACAAAACATTTGCGTTGTCCATGCTGATCCTGATGAGGTCGTTCGCTATGGCTGAAGACAAGCCGCAAAACCTGTTCGAATTCACGGGAGCCGATGCCGCGAAGGAATGGCAGAATGTCAACGATGGCGTTATGGGCGGCGTCTCCGAAGGTAATTTCAAGATTACGGACAAGAAGACACTGGAGTTCTTCGGCACGCTGTCCCTGGAGAACAACGGCGGCTTTGCCTCGGTGCGGACGAAGGCCAAGAAGTTGGGTCTGGAAAAAGGAAATATAATATCTGCCAAGGTTCGGGGTGATGGCCGGGAATATACCCTGAACCTCTACCTCAACAACCCGCGGATCGCCTTCTCGTATCGGGCCATGGTCCAGACCAAGAAGGACGAATGGATCGAGGTGAAAGTCCCGCTCGACATGTTCGAGGCGACTTCGTTCGGCAAAGTCGTCAAGTACGCCAGTGCGGTGAAGCCCGATGAGATCAGTGCCCTGGGCTTCATGCTCAGTGACAAAAAGGCCGGGCAGTTTAAGATGGAGATAGAGTCGATCAAGGTGGAGCGGGCTGGGAAGTGAACCCGCTCGTCCGTCCCCAGATTTTCAATATTGTGCTTTTCGCTCCTTGCGGCCTGTAACCTGGTTTGGCGGCCAGCAGGGTGTGCAACATGGTCGGCAGCCCCATCTCCACCGCATTAGGCCCACGCCCGCCAAGTTCGGGTTGCTGGTCGTTAGATTGACTTACCTATTTTCGGTTGATGCCATCGGATGCGTATCGATTTTTCGTTCCCGCAGTGCCGGAGAATGAGCCACCCATGCGGCGACAATGCGCTGCACAAGGATTTGGGGTTAGGACCGGCACGAACGCCCACGGGGGCGCCGACCCTGCCAGCACCTGCCATGTCCATTGGTGCTCATCCGCGGCCCGAACACCAGCGCCCGCCCTAGGCCACCTCGCCAACGGCCACCCGGCGGCGAACGCCGTAAGGAACATAAGCGACGGCCATGAGCAGCAGCGGATGACGATGGGCGAGGCTCCCCAGGCTGGCGAGACTGTCGGCAGGATTCATCACGGGACTCCGTAGGTTAGTAACGCCACGGGCGAAACAGGCAACGATAACACCGGGCGTTGAACTGCCGATGAGCCGTAGATGAACTTCTCCTAATCCCTGGCTCACGGAGGGTTCATGGCCTCGCAGTACCATGTTCGCGCTGGATGGGCGTAGTGCCTGTCTCAGTCATAAACTCGTGGAGGAAGCTCATGCGTGCTGTTCTGTGCGTTGCGACGGTGATGGTCGGATTGGCAGTGGTTCGGGCAGACGAGGAGAACTTCCCACTCGACAAGCTGCCGAAGGCCGTCAAGGAGGCGGTTGAGAAGCGGTTTCCGAAGGTTGAGATAAAGGAGGCGTCAAAGGAGAAGGACGGTGACAAAGTGATGTACGAGGTCACGCTGAAGAAAGACGGGAAGAACATCGACATAACCTTGACCGAGGCTGGGGCGATCACCGTGATTGAGCAAGAAATCGAAGTTAAGGATTTACCGAAGGCGGTCGGCATGACGCTCGATGAGAAGTATTCGAAGGCAAAGTACGAGATCTTGGAGTCGGTGACGAAGGTTGCCGATGGGAAGGAGACTGTCGAATACTACGAGGCCAAGCTGGTGGTCGGAGACAAGACCTGGGAGGTAGAAATCCTGCCAGATGGTAAGCTCAAGTCAGCCACCGAGGTCAAGGACAATAAGTAATAGCGCGGCCCGACGCCCGGCGGGGAGTCGTGATCCGCAGGTGCGGACATGGGGATGAGGCATGGGTGTGCGGGTGCTGGTGGTGGAAGACGAGGACGAGATTGCCGACTACCTCGTGCGGGGGTTGCGGGAAGATGGGTACACCGTCGAGCGGGCGGCTGACGGAGCCGAGGGCCGACACTACCTGAAGTCCGGCCCGTGGGACGTGGTGCTGCTCGACTGGTGGCTCCCTGGTACCAACGGGCTGGCTCTGCTTCGGCAGTTCCGCCAGACCGATCCGCTCACCCCGGTCATTATGCTCACCGCCAAGGACGCTGTTGCGGACAGGGTACGAGGGCTGGATGGCGGGGCTAACGACTACCTCTGCAAGCCATTCGCCTTTGAGGAACTTCTCGCCAGGTTGCGGGCAGCGACCCGGCTACCCGACCGAACGGGCGGAACCGCCCTGACCCACGCCGACCTGCGAGCCGACCTTGCCACCCAGCGGGTCGAGCGGGCGGGCCACCGGCTCGAACTGACTGCCAGGGAATATGCCTTGCTGGTTTTTTTCCTTCGCCACCCACATGAGGTCTTGTCCCGTACCCGCATTTACGAGGCGGTGTGGGACGAGCGGTACGACGGGCTGTCCAACACTCTCGAAGTTCACGTCATGGAACTCCGCAAAAAGCTCGAAGAACATGGCGCCCGGCTCATCCACACCCTCCGCAACCGAGGGTACTCGTTTGGCGATCCCGTAGCGGCGGGAGTATGACACTTACTTCCCGACTGATGGCGTTTTACCTCGGCAGCTTGGCGGCGGTCCTTGCTGGGTTCTCGACGGCCCTGTACATGGTCGCCCAGGACCACCTGTACCGGCAGGCGGACGAGCGACTGGACGCTGCCTTGAATGTCCTGGGGGCGATCGTCGAAGTCACCCCGGACGGGGTGGAGTGGGAGTCGGGCGAGCGGAACCTGCGCCTCTCCTCCGGCCCGGACCAGATTGCCTGGGTCGTAACCGACGACACCGGATTGATTGTGGCCCGATCCGAGCAACCCGATTCGGACGACCTCCTGGCCGATGCTACCGGGCGGTTCCGTGGCCCCGCAGACGCTACCCGCCGGATGCACTGGCGGGGCGAGCGATGGCAAGCCGGGCAGCGACGGTTCGTGCCGGGCGGCACAGCGAAGCAAGACGACCAGCCGCCAGACCCGAATGAAGTCAAGTACCCAGCCTTGGTCGTCACCGCCGCTCTGCCACTCGAACCAACACGGGCGTTGCTGCACAAAATGCTGGCGGTCCTGGTCGGAATCTCAGTCTGCGTGCTTGCCGCCGCCCTTGCGGGAGGCCGGTTCGTTTGTCGCCGTGCGTTGTTGCCAGTTTGCCGGATGGCCGAAGACGCACGGGCGATTGACCCAACCGACCCTGCCCGAAGGCTTTCCATCCCCGGCGGTGGGGACGAACTCAGCGACTTAGGTACGGCGTTCAATGGACTGCTCGCACGACTACACGAGTCGGCGGAACGCCATCGTCGGTTCGCCGGGGACGCCTCGCACCAACTCCGCACCCCACTTGCCGCTTTGCTAGGCCAGATCGAAGTCGCTCTACGGCGGGACCGGAACATGGCCGAGTACCGGAATGTGTTATCTACCGCCCAGGCGAAGGCGACCCACCTGACCCGGATCGTGGAGGCGCTTCTCTTCCTTACACGGGCGGGGTCAGAGGCAGGCCTGCCTGCGCGGGAGCGGTTCGACATCGCAGGGTGGCTGCGAGAGTACATAGACCAATGGAACAACCACGCCCGGTTCTCCGACATTCGACTAGTTGGGGCTGACGGACCGCTCATGGTCGTGAGCCACCCGGTCCTTCTTGGCGAGATCATGACCGTACTCATCGACAACGCCTGCCGTTACAGCGCTGTCGACAGCCCGGTTACGGTGTCCGTTTCGCAGGCAGGGAAAACAGCAAGAATCGAGGTTGCCGACCGTGGGCCGGGAATCGCCGCTGCCGACCTTCCGCAAGTTTTCACTCCTTTCTTCCGCACGGCAGATGCCCTTCGGGCGAACAAGCAGGGGGTCGGGCTGGGGTTGTCCATTGCACGGCGGCTTGCCGAGGCGGTGGGCCGCGGGCTGACCGTGACCAGCACAACGGGAGAGGGATGCCGGTTCGCCGTTACCGTCTGGACCGCTCCGCCCGGATAAGGAAAACCTTATCCCCGGTTCACCCCGGCCTCACTTCACCGTGATAAAGTCGAAAAGTTACATAGCATTGCCTGTAGTGGACGAAACCCGCTGGAGAACACGCTCATGTGGAAAATTCTATTGGGCTTGGTTGTCGTGGCCTCGGCCACATGCTTCGTTCTGGCCGATGAGAAAGCGAAAACCGCTGATGATTTCACGAGCGACTTTTCGGCAGACAAGGAAAACCTCATATCCACTGGCAAAAACCCTTATTTTATCCTCGAAGCGGGCTACCAGATGGTGTTCGAGGACGATGATGAGAAAGTCGTGAAGACCGTTCTGGACGAGACGAAAATGGTTGATGGGGTTGAGTGCCGGGTGGTCGAGGAGCGGGAAACCAAGAAGGGCAAACTCGTGGAATTGTCCCGCAACTATTTCGCCATCAGCAAGCGCACCAACAGCGTTCACTACTTCGGCGAGGATGTGGATGAATACAAGGATGACAAAGTGGTCGGCCACTCTGGGTCTTGGTTGTCCGGCAAAGACGGAGCCAAGTTCGGCCTGATGATGCCGGGCGTTCCGTTGCTCAAGGGGCGATTCTATCAGGAAGTTGCCCCGAAAGTCGCCGAGGACCGTGCCGAGGTCATCGCCCTCGACGTGTCGATCAAGACCCCGGCAGGTGAGTTCAAGAACTGCATCAAGATGGAAGAGACGACGCCGCTGGAACCGAAGACAAAAGAATATAAGGTCTACGCTCCTGGCGTCGGCTGCGTTCAAGACGGCCATCTGAAACTCGTCAAGTACGGCAAGGTTGAACTGCCGAAGAAGTAACCGGATAGATGGGCCGGTGGCGACTAATAGCACACCGGCCCGCTGAAAAGAATGGAAACTGGATCGCTTCGTTGTGATGTTCTTGGTTTGGTTTGTTCTGCATTTCTTTTTCAGCTTTTAGCGAAACAGAGCCAAAAAAGTATCCATCAAATGCAAAAATCCCTGAAAAACAACGGTTTTTGAATAAAAGTGTGGTTTAAGGAATCCGATGCTCCATCCCCTGAGCTACGGATTCCCATGGGCCGGAATATATCACTCACGGCAGCGCGGCGGCACCCTTCCATGGCAACTTTCCGGCCTTGGCAAGGTCGCGGTGCACACGCCCCACCTCACGCATGTAAACGGAGGCCGGTTCCAATTCCAACGAGTGTGAAAAATGCCCCAT
>Ga0214917_10005570_pt1 | contig 13394 bp, 10 predicted proteins | sample LL_1208_BB_MetaG_FD_177983 | JGI IMG/M metagenome (GOLD analysis project Ga0214917, IMG submission 177983) | Freshwater microbial communities from Lake Lanier, Atlanta, Georgia, United States - LL_1208_BB | ecosystem: Environmental > Aquatic > Freshwater > Lake | place: USA: Georgia | collected... | reverse complement strand
CGGCGTTGCTGACAAGCGTAGGCAGGATGCCGGAGCGCGGTCAGCATCGAGCGGGCGAAGGGCATGGATGCCCAAAGCAAGCGTCCGGCGAGACGGCAGGGGCAACCCCGACCCACGCTCCAAGAGGTCGCCCCACGGCCTGCTAACACGACGGGCTCGCATCTGGTAAACACATTGCCGAAATACTTCGTCAGCCCTCGCACGCCGCCCCTGTCCTGGCCCATGAACGCCGACACCGCCCCCTGGCCCTGCGTCGCGATCGTGGGCGTGGGCATGATCGGGGGCTCGCTGGGCAAGGCGGTGCTTCAGCGGCGACTGGCCGACCGCGTGATCGGCGTCGGCCGCTCCCCCGCGAGTCTCGCCGAGGCCCTGCACGCAGCCGCCGCGAGCGAAACGTCGCTCGACCTGCCGGCAGCCGTGGCCGCTGCCGATCTCGTCGTGGTGGCCACCGGCGTCGCCGCGATTCCCGCGCTGCTCGACGCGATCGATGCCGCCGTCCGCCCCGGCACGCCGATCACCGATGCGGGCAGCACGAAGGGCTCGATCGTGGCGGCCTGGGAACGGTCTCGCGGCACGCGACGCGGCCGATTCGTCGCCGCGCATCCGATCGCTGGCAGTCATCGCCGCGGTCCGGCGGCCGCCGACGCCGATCTGTTCGTGGGCCGCGTGACGGTGATCACGCCCGCCCCCCACACGCCACCGGCCGACGTCGAGATGATCGGCCGGTTCTGGACCGCCGTCGGCTCGACCGTCGTCACGCGCTCGCCGGCGGAGCACGACGCGATCCTCGCCCGCACGAGCCATGCGCCGCATGTCGTCGCCGCGGCGATCGCCGCCGCCACGCCCGCAGCCGACCGCCTGTTCACAGCCGGTGGCTGGCGCGACACCACCCGCATCGCCGCCGGTGATCCCGATCTCTGGGCCGACATCCTGATCGACAACGGCCCGGCGGTCGCCGGAGCACTCGAGTCGATCCATGCCGCGTCGGCCGACATGCTCGCCGCGATCACGGCCCGCGACCGTCGCCGCCTTGTCTCACTCCTCGCCCGCGCCAAGGAAGAACGTGATGCTCTGGGAAGTTGACGTCGTCTCGAAGGACGCCTCCGGCGACCATGCGGCCCGCGCCGTGGTGGCGGGGGCCGCCGATCTCGGCATCGCCGGCTGCACGCAGGCCCGCACGGCCGCCGGCTGGCTGATCGAAGGAGATCTCACGGCCGCCGACGTCGAGCGACTCGCCGCCATCGTGCTCGCCGATCCGGTCACGGAGTCGTTCACCGCCGCCGCGGTGGAGGCCGCCGCCCCCTCCGGCCCTGCCGGCCTGCCGACGGTCGTGCGGGTGCTGCCGCGGGCCGGCGTCACCGATCCGGCCGCCGAAACCGCCAAGGATGCCTTCACGCTCGTCGGCCTGAAGCCGATCGCCGTCCGCAGCGTGCGGAAGTATTGGCTGCCGGCGCTCCCGGAGGCCGACGCCAAACGGCTGGCCTGGAGCCTGCTCGCGAGCGAGGCGATTCACGACGTCGTCGTGGGGCCGTTGCCGCTCCGCACGCTCGCCGGCGGCAAGCCCTGGACGTTCACGCAGGACACGATCCCGCTCGACGGGCTCGACGACGAGGCGCTCGCCCGGCTGAGCCGCGAAAAGTGCCTGGCCCTCACGGTCCGCGAGCTGCACGCCATCCGCGATCATTTCCGGTCGCTCGGCCGGCCGCCGTTCGAGATCGAGCTGGAGACGATCGCCCAGACGTGGAGCGAGCACTGCTGCCACAAGACGCTCGCGAGCGCCGTCGATCACGAGGGGCCCGCGGGCGTCGCCCGGTTCGACAGCCTGCTCAAGGAGACGGTGTTCGCAGCCACGCGAAAGGTGCGGGAGGCGCTCGGGCCGGACGACTGGTGCGTGAGCGTGTTCCGCGACAACTCGGGCGTGGTGCGGTTCGACGGCGACCACGACATCTGCGTGAAGGTGGAGACGCACAACCACCCCTCGGCGATCGAGCCCTACGGCGGCGCGGCCACCGGCCTCGGCGGCGTGATCCGCGACGTGCTCGGCACCGGCCTCGGCGCCAAGCCGATCGCCAACCTCGACGTGTTCTGCGTCGCGCCCCCCGACACGCCGGCGGCCGACCTGCCCCCCGGCGTGATTCCGCCGCGGCGGCTGCTCGCCGGCGTGGTCGCGGGGGTTCGCGACTACGGCAATCGCATGGGCATCCCCACGATCGCCGGCGCCGTCGCCTACGACCCCGGCTACCTCGGCAACCCGCTCGTGTTCTGCGGCACGGTCGGGATCATGCCGCGCGACACTGCCGACGCCGCGGTGCAGCCGGGCGATCTCGTCGTCGTGGCCGGCGGCCGCACGGGCCGCGACGGGATTCACGGCGCCACGTTCTCGAGCATCGAACTCTCGAGCGCGAGCGAGAGCCAGTCGGGGGGCTCGGTGCAGATCGGCCATGCGATCCACGAGAAGACGCTCACCGACTTCGTGCTGGAGGTATCGCGTCAGAAACTCTTCAGTGCGATCACCGACTGCGGCGCCGGCGGCCTGTCGAGCGCCGTCGGAGAGATGGCCGCCACGCTCGGCGCCGAAGTGAAGCTGGAGACGGTGCCCCTGAAGTATGCGGGTCTCTCCGCGACGGAGGTCTGGATCTCGGAGGCCCAGGAGCGGATGGTGCTCGCGGTGCCGCCGGCCAACTGGGAGCGGCTCGCGGCCGTCGCCGCCGCGGAAGGCGTCGAGGCCACGGCGATCGGCACGTTCACCGGCAGTGGCCGGCTCGTGCTCACGTGGGAGGGCCGCGTCGCCGGTGAACTCGATTGCCACTTCCTGCACGAGGGCCGGCCCAAGCAGCGGCTGCCGTCGCGGTTCACGCCGCCGGCCGCTGCCCCCGTCGCCTGGCAGCCCGCCGCAGACCGCAGCCTCGCAGCCTGCCTGCTCGACGTGCTCGCCCTGCCCGACGTGGCGAGCAAGGAGTGGATCGTGCGGCAGTACGACCACGAGGTCCAGGGGAAGAGCGTGATCAAGCCGCTCCTCGGTCCGGGTGAAGGTCCGGCCGACGGCACGGTCGTCCGCGGCGTGCTCGGCCGTCCGCGCGGCATCGTGCTCGGCGTGGGCCTGCGGCACCGGCTCGGCAGGATCGATCCGTATCAGATGGCGGCGGCGGGCATCGTGGAGGCGATCGCCAACGTCGTGGCCGCGGGCGCCGACCCCGACCGCATCGCACTGCTCGACAACTTCTGCTGGGGCGACACCCGCCGCCCGGAATCACTCGGCACGCTCGTGGAGGCCTGCCGGGCCTGCCACGACATGGCGATCGCCTTCGCGACGCCGTTCGTGAGCGGGAAGGACAGCCTCAACAACGTGTTCGCCTGGACCGATGCGGCGGGGGTCCAGCGGGAGATCTCGATTCCGCCCACGCTCCTCGCGACGGCGATGGGGCAGGTGGACGACGTCGGCCGCGTGCGCTCGCCCGATCTGAAGGCCGCGGGCAATCGGCTCGCTGTCGTGGGGCTCACCCGCGACGACCTCGCCGGGAGCCAGCTGGAGCTGACGGGCCGGGTGCAGGGGGGCCGCGTGCCCGAGGTCGACGCCACTTCCTGCCGGGCGGTCATCCAGGCGATCGCCGCGGCGCAGCGGGCCGGGCTCGTGCAGGCCTGCCATGACGTCTCGGACGGCGGCCTCGCGGCGGCCGTGGCCGAGATGGCGATCGGCGGCCGTCTCGGGGCCACGCTCGACCTCGCAGCGGTGCCCGTCGCGTTGGCGGCCGCCGTCGATCCCACGCACCGTGACTTCACGATTGCGTTCGTCGAGACACCCGGCCGATTCATCTGCGAGGTGCGAGCCGACGACGCTGCCGCGTTCGAGCGGGCGGTCACGGGCGTGCCGTGGGCCTGGATCGGCGCGGTGACGGCCGAGCCCGACGTGGCCATCGGCTCGGCCGGACGGCTCGAACGGATCGCCGTCGCACAACTGGACGCCGCCTGGCGGCGAATGTCGCACATGGAACACTCAGGAGGCCACGGCTGACATGCTGGCACCCCGCGCACTCATCCTTCGGGCCCCGGGCACCAACTGCGACCACGAGACGGCGCACGCCTTCGAACGGGCCGGCGGCCTCGCCCGCCGCGTCCACGTGCGGGCGCTGGTGGAGAAGCCGGCACTCATGGACGACTGCCAGATCCTCTGCGTGCCTGGCGGCTTCTCCTATGGCGACGACATCGCCAGCGGCCGAATCTTCGCGCTCGAGCTGCGGCTCCGGCTGGGCGACGCCCTGCGGGCGTTCCGCGACCGCGGCGGCCTGATTCTCGGAATCTGCAACGGTTTTCAGGTGCTCCTCCAGACGGGGCTCTTGCTCGCGGACCCGGCGACGGGCGCGGCCCGCGCGGCGCTGGCCCACAACACGTCGGGCAGGTTCATCGACCGCTGGGTGCATCTGCGGGCGCCGGCCGGGCCGTGTGTGTTCCTCAGGGGCATCGATGCGATCGAGTTGCCGGTGGCCCACGGCGAGGGGCGGTTCGTGGCGCGATCCGCGGCCGATCTCGCCGCCCTCGACGCGGGCGGCCAGCTCGCGCTCCGCTATGCACCCGACGCCAGCAACGCATCGACCAACCCCAACGGTGCGCAGGCCGACGTGGCCGGCGCCTGCGACGAGACGGGCCGCGTGTTCGGGCTCATGCCGCACCCCGAGCGGTTCGTCGATGCCACGCAGCATCCGGCCTGGGTCGGCCGGCTCGACCCGGCGGCGTCGGGGGCCGGGCTCGCGATCTTCGCCAACGCCATCCGCAGCTGCTGACACGCTCGGGGCACCGGCGGCGCCGGCACCGCCACGTGCAGTCTGTCCCATGTGCGGGCTGAACCGGGCCCACGCGGCCGCCGCAATCGGCGTTGACGTGGGGACCTGGAGATTTTATTCCTCCCGCCTCCCGAGCCAGCCATGCGCGCCCCACCGCAGCCATCCTGCGCACCGCTCATCCCTCTCGTGGCGACCGTCTGCATGGTCACGGCCGGCTGCCGCGGACTGATGCTGCCGACCGGCTCAACACTCGGCGCCGGAGCCGATGACGGCGTCGCCGCCGCAGCGACCGCGCTCCGGGATGATCCCCCCGCGGCGGTCCGCACGCTGGCGGTCGAACTGCTCTTCATCCGTCATGACCCGCATGATCCTGCCATCACCACGGACCTGTGGACACGGGTTGACGAGCAGGCGCTGGATGGCGAGCTCTCCGCGCGGCTCGCCGCCAACGGCCTCCGCGCCGGCATTCTCTCGGGGCCGCTGCCGCCCGCCCTGGCCGAGCGGCTCGCGAACGCCGCCACGACCCCCGACGCGGGGGCCGCGGACGACGCCGTCTCCCGGCGGGTGCTGCGGCTCCTGCCCGGGAAGCGGGCGGAGATCGTGGCCGCGGCGGGGATTCCCGAACTGGTCGTCCTCGAACACGACGGCGCGGGCGTGCGCGGCGGCACGTATCGCGACGGCACCTCGCAGTTGACGGCGCGGGCCTGGCCCGGCCCCGACGGCCGCACGCGGATCGAGGTGGTGCCGGAAGTGAAGCACGGCCCGCTGCAGCGGACGTGGATCGGTGAAGGGGGAATGTTTCGGCTGGAGACCGGTCAGGCGCGGCTGCGGTTCGACCAGCTGACGATCGACACGCTGCTGCCACACCAGGGCATGCTCGTGATCGGCGGTGCCGACGCTCCCTCCGCGACCGTGGGCGATGCCATCGTGCGGGATCGCGCGGCGACCGCGGGCATGCAGCTGATCCTGCTCCGGCCCCTCGGCATGGCCGCGGATCCCCTGTTCGCGACGAACGACCCGGACACCGCGACGCCGCCGTAGGCCCGCCGCGGCGGCAGGGGGCTGCGGGATCGGGGGTTTGGCGAAGGGGCGGAGCTTTGCGGAACACTGGCAAACGGTGACCACCGGCCGGTCTGCCGGTGGTGCCGATGCCACGCTCGTGCCGATTCCTGCCGACGATCGCAGCACTGCGACAGCCACCCGGGATCGTCCCATGCACACCGCTTCAGCCGCCGGCGCGGATCGGCCCCGCCGGCACCGGCCCTCCAGGGTCACCGTGTTCGCGACGGCGTTCGTCGCCGGCGCCGCGGTCGCGTTCGGCGTCAACCGGATGCTCGACGTGCACCTTGCTCAAACCAGGCCCCAGGTGGAGTGCGAGCCGATCTTCGTCGCGCTGCACGCGCTGCCCCAGGGCGCGCCAATCACGGTCTGGGACGTGGCGTTGAAGGACTGGCCCCGTGCCATGCTGCCGGCTTCGGCCCTGCGGGCCCGCGACACGTTCGAGGGCATGGTGCTGCGGCATCCGCTCCGTGAAGGGCAGCCGCTGCTCTCCGTGCAGCTCGTGCCGGCCGATGCCGCGGTTCGATCCGCGCCGGCGGCCGTGGAGCACTCGTTCACGAGCCCGCCGCCCGCCACCCCTGCGACCCAGGCCGCCGTCGCGCCCGAGGCCGATCTCTGGGCACCGGTCGGCGCGCCCACGCCGGACGTCGCTGCCGCGACGACGCCGCGGTCCGACCGCACGGATGTGGAGGCCGCACCGGCCGACGGTGAGCCGGCTGCCGCGGCGCTGGCCGACACCCGTCGCGTCGATCCGCCTGCGTCGCTCGACACGGCTGAACCGGAGCCGGAGCCGGTGGTCGCCGCCGACACGCCCGATTCACAGCCCACGCTTGCCGCCGCACCGGAGGCGCCGGCCGATTCTCTGCCCGACCTCGTCCAGCCCGAACTGCTCGTGGCCACGGAGCCGCTCTATGCTCCGGTGCCGGCGTCGCCCCCTTCGGATCTCGACGGGCCGCTGGCCGGCGTCGGCGGCCTGCCCGCGACCGGCGTGCCCCGCCAGCCCGAGACGGGCGAGAGCGTGCTCAAGCCGGGCTCGAGCGATACACCGGCTGACCCGGCGCCGCGGGCCGCCGGGCGCTACCTCGTCGTCCCGGAACGAATCGCCCTCCAGGCGGATGCGTCGTTCGCGCCGCCCCCACCGGCCAATCCCCCCGCCGCGGCCGACCAGCCGCAGCTGCTGCCGGCCACCACGACGACTGCGACGCAGCCGGTGCGGCGACCCGGCGCCGCAGAAAGCCGACGCGATGCACCGCGGCGGACGCAGCAGCAACAGGCTGAACAAGCGAGCGGGCGGCAGGCTCGCGGAAACCAAGCCACCGGCCGGCAGGCGACCACCGGCCGGCAGGCGGCAGCCGCCGCGAGCCGGCCGCGAACCGGGATGTTTCCCAATCTGACCTCGGGCATCGAGGCCCTGGGCGGAACCCAGCGGAAGCCGGCCGCAGCCACTCAGCCGTCATCCATGCCGCGCTGACGCCGGCCACCCGCCAGCCCGCAGGCGGTCGCCGCAACGGCGGCGCCACCGGCCGCAACGGCCCAGAGCAACCAGGAAAAAACCCGGGCTGAGCGGGCCAGCCGCTGGCTGCGAGCCTCCTCGGGCAGTGGCGGCCGGTACACGCCGGAGCGGGCCATGTCGCGATACGCCCGGTGCACGGTCGCGATGTCGGAGCCGGCGACGGCGGCCCGAATCTCCGCATCGCCGACGAGCGGGGTGCCGACCGCCCACGGCCTCAGACCGACCGCCGCGACGAGCGACGTCGCAGCGACCAGCAGACCGGCGAGTGCCCAGCCGTGGCCGACTGTCCACTGTCTCCGGGGCGGCGGCTCGGCCGGAGCCTGTTCGAGTGCCGTCAGGCCGCCCAGCCGCGGGACCGACAGCCTGCTGTGGCATGCCGGACAGTGCACTGCATCACCGGCATGCCCGGCCGTGACCACGATTCGTGCGGAACAGCCGCAGGGCAGCAGATATCGCTTCATCTCGGCGGGAACCCCGGACCCGGCGGCACAGACTCTCTCGCTGAATTCTTTTACCATTCGGGTCCGGTTTTCGGGAAAAAAATCGCCTTTGACCGGAAAAAAAACTGGCCTTCGGGATGCCGCAGCGGCATAATGTTGCGTCCTCGAGGAAGCCCCACGGTGATGCCATCTCGCACCCCGCACTCCCGTTCAGCTTCCGTCGCCTCCCGGCCTGCCCGCGTGCGGCTGGACTTGCCGGCCCCTTGAATCACACTGTCGGCTCGCCGAATGATTGGCCCAACGTCGTCGCGGCCGCGTGGTCGGCGACAACGTGTGCCCCGCCCGCCAGGTTCATCCCCGCGTATTTTCCGTTTCGCACGATCGTCGGTTTCGCAGACTCAGGACAGACTCAGGATCGTTTCCCAGGATCTATTGAAGGAGCATCGCCTTGTACGACTCGCTGCTGGATGAACTCGAAGACGATGTCGTCTCCAATCCCCAGGAGGTGGAGGAACTGACCGAGAAGGTCGTCGACGCCGAGGAGGCCGACGCCGAACTGCTGGTCGACGACGCCGACGCCCCGGTGCTCGCGGAGGGTGACATCGACGCCGAGGCCGAGGTCGATGCGGCCGCCGATGGCGACGACATGATCCCGGAGCAGGTCGAGAACTGGTCGGACGATCCGGTGCGGATGTACCTCACGCAGATGGGCGAGATCCCGCTGCTCACCCGCGCCCAGGAGATCTTCCTCGCGCGGCAGATCGAGACGACCCGGGCACAGTTCCGTGCCAAGTTGCTCGAGTGCGAGTATGTCTGCGAGCAGGCGTTCCGCGTGCTCTCGCGGGTGCACCGCGGCGAGCTGCCGTTCGACCGCACGGTGCAGGTCTCGGTGACCGACAAGCTGGAGAAGGACCAGATCCTCGGCCGGCTGCCGCACAACCTGCGGACGCTCGAGGTGCTGATCAAGCTGAACAAGGCCGACTATCGGATCGCCCTCTCGAAGAAGCGGAAGATGGCGGAGCGGCGCGAGGCCTGGGCCCGGCTCGGCCGCAGGCGGCGCCGCTGTGTGCGGCTCATCGAGGAGCTCGGTCTCCGCACGCAGCGAATCGAGGCGATGATCCCCACGCTCAACGGCTTCGTGGCCCGGATCAAGGAGCTCAGGTCGAAGATCGAAGCCCACAAGAAGACGAAGCAGCCTCCGTCGGCGCGGCAGCAGCTCGTCGATGAATACCGTTCGATCCTCAAGGCCTGCCAGGAGACGCCCCGCAGCCTCAAGCGGCGGATGGACGAGATCCAGCGGATCTTCGCCAAGTATCAGCAGGCGAAGCGCGGCCTCTCCGAGGGCAACCTGCGGCTCGTGGTGTCGATCGCGAAGAAGTACCGCAATCGCGGCCTCTCTTTCCTCGACCTCATCCAGGAGGGCAACGCCGGCCTGATGCGGGCGGTGGACAAGTTCGAGTATCGCCGCGGCTTCAAGTTCTGCACCTACGCCACCTGGTGGATTCGGCAGGCGATCACCCGCGCGGTGGCCGACCAGAGCCGCACGATCCGCATCCCGGTGCACATGGTGGAGACGATGAGCCGCGTGCGAAACGTGGCCCGCCAGCTCCTCCAGGAGTACGGCCGCGAGCCGACGATCGAGGAGATCGCCGCCCGGGCGGGCACGCCGGTGGACGAGACGCGTCGCGTGACGGCGATGAGCCGCTACCCGATCAGCCTCGACCGCCCGGTGGGCAACAGCGAGGACAGCCACTTCGGCGACCTCCTGCCCGACCAGGGGGCCGAGAACCCGGCCGTGGGTGCCGCCCAGGAGATGCTCCGCAACCGGATCGCGAAGGTGCTCAAGAGCCTGTCGTACCGCGAGCGGGAGATCATCAAGCTTCGCTACGGTCTCGGCGACGGCTACAGCTACACGCTCGAGGAAGTGGGCCACATCTTCAAGGTGACCCGCGAGCGGATCCGGCAGATCGAGGCCAAGGCCGTCCGCAAGCTGCAGGCCCCCGCCCGCAGCGAGGAACTGTCGGGCTTCATCGACTGATCCGGCGGGCCGCACGGCCGGTCATGATCCGTGCGGCCGTGGACCGTCGTCGCGCGTTCCCCGAACCACACCCCGCAGCACTCCGGAGTCGTCCGCATGAATCGCGTGTTCACCGTCCTGATCGCGGCCTGCCTGGCCCTGCCCTGCGTCGCCGGGGAGCCGGCGTTCACCCGCTCGACGATCGACCTCGGCTGTGTCGTCGGCGACCTCGACGCCAGCGTGCGGTTCTACACGGAGGGCATCGGCTTCCAGGAACTGAAGGGCTTCGAGGTGCCGGCGCCGCTCGCGACCGATGCCGGCCTCACCGACGGCAAGCCGCTCGCGATCCGCGTGCTCGTGCTCGGCTCGGGGGAATCGGCCACCAAGCTCAAGCTCATGCAGGTGGCGGGCACGACTCCCCGCACCGGCGACACGGAGTTCATCCACTCCCGCGCCGGCTTCCGCTACCTCACGATCTTCGTGGCCGACACCGACGCCGCCCTGGCCCGGCTCGCGAAGGTGGGCGTCAAACCGGTCGCGAAGAGCCCCGTCGCACTGCCCGCCTCGCTCGCCCCGGCGGGCATGCACCTCACGTGCGTTCGCGATCCCGACGGCAATCTCGTCGAGCTGATCGGTCCACGGACGAAATAGTCCCGTCACTCCGCTGCGCGTGGGGCTGTCAGGGCGTGGCGGGCTTCCCCGGAATCTTCCCCGCCCGCTCCAGCCAGGCGAGCACCTGTTCGGCGAGCAGATCCGGGGGCGACGCCGCCGAATCGACGACGAGTTCGGGTGCGAGCGGCTCCTCGTACGGGTCGTCGATGCCCGTGAAGCCCTTGATCTCGCCGGCTCGCGCCCGCTTGTAGAGCCCCTTGGGATCGCGACCCTCGCAGACTTCGAGCGGTGCCTTCACGAAGATCTCCACGAAGTCGCCCGGTGCGAGCATGCCCCGCACGGCGTCGCGGTCGCGGCGGTAGGGGCTGATGAAGGCGGTCAGCGCCACGATGCCGGCCTGTGCGAAGAGGTCGGCCACGGCCCCGATCCGCCGAATGTTCTCGGCCCGATCGGCGGGCCCGAAGCCGAGGCCGAACCGCGCTGCCGCCTCCTCGCCGTAGCGGTCGCGCAGGAGCGCCGGGGCGGCGTTGAGGCCCAGCCGCACGTTGTCGCCGTCGAGCACGAAGCTCCGCACGCCGCGTTCATGCAGCCGGCGATCGACCGCGTTGGCCAGCGTGCTCTTCCCGCAGCCTGAAAGCCCGGTGAACCAGAGCACGCAGCCGGCGTGACCCGTCCGCTGCTCCCGGTCGGCACGGCTCACGGCATGCTCGTGCCAGCGGACGTCCACCACTTCACTGTCCCGGGCGGGCTCTGCCATGCGTTCGTGCTCCCTGCGTGTGGTGGGCCGACTGTAGCGGCCCCCACGATGCCTGCGCATGGCCGCCCACGTCAACGCCGCCGGCGGCTCACCAAGCGTCGAGCGTGACGGAGCAGTCGAACTGCTCGGGCTCACCGCCGACCGACCGGCGGGCGATCGACAGGGTGAGCACGTCGCCGGCGCCGTGACGGGCCACCCGCTGCGTGAGCGCCTCGAAGCTGGCGATCGGCTCGCCATTCACGGCGAGCACCACGTCGCCCACCTCCACGCCGGCCGTGGCGGCCGCCGATCCGGGCTGCACGTGGGTGATCTCGCACGGCCCGCCGAACGCCAGGGAACTCACACCGAGACGCCCCCCTTTGCGGACGTCGATCATGGCGTTCGGCAGCGCGGCGATGAGTCTGGCCACGGCGGCGTCGGGGGTTCCCGTGCCGTAGAGATCGATCCGCTGCACGCCCCGCAGCCGACCGAGCACGGCCGCCGCCTCGGCATCGATCGCCACGCCATGCACGCTCACGCTCGCCAGCCCGCGGAGGCGGGGCAGCTGCCGCAGCCCGGCGATGCCGCCGCGCCAGGCCGAGCCCAGTTCCACCTCCAGCCCCGGCCGTCCCGCCGGGAGCGACCGCTCCCGGACCGTGGCCCCCGCCTCCTCCATCGCCCGGCGGGCCTGCTCGGCGAGCCCCACGAGGTGGAAATCGAGCACGCCGGCCGCCAGCTGCGCCAGCGGCGGCTCCCCCTGCTCGGCGAGCGATTCGAGCAGCCGCTCGGCGGCGGCGGCGACGGCGGGATCCTCGGCCGGGAGCATCTCCCGCAGGATCTCGATGCCGCGGGCGGCGACTTCCAGGTCGCCCGCGTGGATCGCCCTCTGGAGTGGCCCGATCGCCGAACTGCCCGCAGCGACCAGGCTTTTGGCCGCCGCCTCCCGCCGCGCGAACTGTGCGGCCCCGAGCTGCTCCACCCAGCCGAGTATCCGGGCCTCGGGGATCTGCTCCGCGGCAGGGGCCGCTGCGGCCCACACCACCGCCGCGGTCACGATCCACCCGGCACCGCCCCTGCTCATCATGTGGTGAATCCCTTCCGGGAGGCTCGGGCGGAATCGCCCCGGTTGCACGCCGAAACTATACCGCCCGCGGTGCCCGTCGAATTTCGACAGGTACACTTGCGGCAAGGTCCTCCCATGTCGCTCCCCATCCTCACCCCCCCGCGGCCACCGGCCGCCATCCCGCCGCCACTGCCCACCACCCGGGCAGAGATGCTGGCCCGCGGCTGGGACGAAGTGGACGTGGTCTTCGTTTCGGGCGATGCCTACGTCGATCACCCCAGCTTCGCCAACGGGCTCCTGGCCCGACTGCTCGAGGCCGCCGGCTTTCGCGTGGCCGTGCTGGCCCAGCCCGACTGGCAGTCGTGCGAGCCGTGGCGGCAGTTCGGCCGGCCCCGGCTCTTCTTCGGCGTCTCGGCCGGCAACATGGACTCGATGATCAACCACTACACGGCCAACCGAAAGGTGCGGAACGACGACGCCTACTCACCGAACGGCGAGATCGGCCGGCGGCCCGACCGGGCCACGCTCGCCTACTGCCAGCGGTCGCGGGAGGCGTTTCCCGGCGTGCCCGTCGTGGCCGGCGGCGTGGAGGCGAGCCTGAGGCGAATCGCCCACTACGACTACTGGAGCGACACGGTCCGCCGCTCGATCATCCTCGACTCGAAGGCCGACCTCGTCGTCTTCGGCATGGGGGAGCGGACGATCCTCGACGTGGCCCATGGCCTCGCCGCCGGCAGGTCGGTGAAAGAACTTCGCGACCTGCGCGGCATCGCCTATCGACTCGGCGCGAGCGAGCCGCCCCCGACGGGCCCTGGGGGCGGCGCGGCCGACACGATCGAACTGCCGACCTACGAAGCCGTCTCGACCGACAAACTCGCCTTCTGCGAGATGACGCGGATCTCGCATCTGGAGACGAATCCCCACAACGCCCGTCGGCTCGTCCAGCGGCATGGCCGCGAGGCGGTCGTCGTGAATCCCCCCGCCCTGCCCTTGGAGCAGGACGAAATGGATCAGGTGTACGGCCTCCCCTTCACGCGGCGGCCGCATCCGTCGTATGGCGTTGCCCGCATTCCCGCCTTCGAGGTCGTGGAGACGAGCGTGCAGATCATGCGCGGCTGCTTCGGCGGCTGCACGTTCTGCTCGATCACGGCCCACGAGGGGCGGATCATCCAGAGC
>Ga0214917_10005569_pt1 | contig 13397 bp, 11 predicted proteins | sample LL_1208_BB_MetaG_FD_177983 | JGI IMG/M metagenome (GOLD analysis project Ga0214917, IMG submission 177983) | Freshwater microbial communities from Lake Lanier, Atlanta, Georgia, United States - LL_1208_BB | ecosystem: Environmental > Aquatic > Freshwater > Lake | place: USA: Georgia | collected... | reverse complement strand
TGGCCTGCTTGCAGAAGAGGACGGCATGGACATCCGGACTTTCGAACAGGACGACCCAATAACGGGCGAGAAGGGGATGAAAGATGGGGACAAAATCGATGGTGGAGTGGCGGCGGAGCGGTTCCCCCTCCGCCCAGACACGAACCGCATCGATTTCGTTGGCGATGGCAAGATATCGCTCCTGCTGGGGGGTAAAATTTTCGATGCGCTGAAAGGTGGAGATGAGTTCCCCGCAACCGGTATCCCGGGCCAGATCCTCGATCGCGTGGCTGGCCGCCAGCATGGCCTCGTGGTTGAAAAGGTGGGTGACGTCGGCAACGGGCAGAACCACGATCTCGGAAGATTTTTCCCCGCGGGTTTTGGACGGCACCGGCAGAGTGCGGGGTTTTTTGGTCCTGAGATAGGGGCGAAGGCGGGATCGAAACAATTTCTCCGACCTTTTTTCTTCCGAAGTCCGACAAATCATATGGGAAAAGCTGAAATTGCCATGAAGGACGGGGCGCGCAAGGGGTGGCTTGAAAGTATGAGGGGATCTTACAGGGGGGTGCCCGGGGCGGGAATGACGCGGTCGAGCAGTTTGGCCGAGGAGAGAACCCCGGGAACGCCGGCTCCAGGGTGGGTGCCCGCCCCGCAAAGGTAGAAGCCTTTCACATCCTCGGAGACGTTGTGAGGTCGGAACCAGGCGCTCTGGGTGAGGATGGGTTCGAACTGGAAAGCGGAGCCGACGTGGGCATCGAGGCGGCTTTCGAAATCCAAAGGAGTAAAAATGAGTTTGCTGACCAAGTGTTTGCGAAGGCCGGGGATGAGGCTTTTTTCGAGGGTGGCAAGGATGCGGTCGGCATATGCCTCCTTCATCTTTTCCCAGTCGATCCGGTCTCCGGGTGTGCCCCGATGGGGCACGGGGGAAAGTACATAAAAGCATTCGTGTCCGGGTGGGGCGAGGGAGGGGTCGGTCCGGGTCGGGGCGTGCAGATAAAGAGAAAAATCTTCCGCCAGGATGCGATGATGAAAAATATCGTCCAACAGGCCCTTGTATCTGGGGCCCAGCCAAATGGTGTGATGGGCGAGTTCGGGATATGTCCGGTTGGTACCGAAGTAGATTAGGAAAAGCGACATGCTATAGCGCATCCGCTGGAGACGCCGGTCGGTCCATTTGTGCCGGTGAGCGGGAGAAACACGTTTTTGGTAGAAATTGGACACATCGGCATTCGAAACCACGACCTTGGCGCGGAGGATTTCCCCGGAGCGGAGGCGAACGCCGGCGGCCGCCCCGTTTTCTACGAGAAGCTCCTCCACCGGTGAGTTGAGACGGAGCTTTCCGCCCAGATCCTGCAGAAGTTTCACCAGGGCCTGGACGAGCGCACCGGTGCCTCCCATGGCAAAATGGACTCCCCACTCGCGTTCGAGATAGTGGATCATCGCGTAAATGGACGAGGATTGGAACGGATTGCCGCCGACCAGAAGAGGGTGAAACGATAGCACTTCCCGGATCCGCTGATTTTTCACGTGGCGGCAGGCCATCTGCCAGACCGACCGGTCGGACCGGAGACGGATCAGATCGGGGGCAACGCGGAGCATGTCGGTAAAACGGGAAAAGGGTTGGTCGGCCAGTTCGATAAAAGCCCTTTGGAAAATGTCGCGAGTTTCGCCGACAAATTTCCGATATCCCGCCAGATCTTCCGGGGCCAAGCGGCGAACCTGTTCCTCCATGTCGGTCTGCTGGCCGGTGTATTCGAAAGAAACCCCATCGTGCCAAACGATCCGGTAGAAAGGCTGGCAAGGCACGATACGAAGATAGTCGGAGGTTTTTTTTCCGGAGAGGGCGAAGAGCTCATCGAGGAGGAAGGGCGCCGTCAGGATGGTGGGGCCGGCATCGTAGGTGAATCCCTGGTCGCGGAAGACGGAAGCCCGGCCGCCAGGCTGTTCCAGGGCTTCGAGAAGGGTGACATCGTATCCGCGGGCCTGCAGGCGAACCGCGGCGGCGAGTCCACCAAAGCCGGAGCCGATGACGAGGGCGGGAGGTCTCAAGCCGGGCCGCCGAAGCTGGCGAAATCGTCGAGATCGAGGACGTCGAACCACGTGGTGATGTCCTCACGGTTCTTGGCCGCCCCGGATTGATATTGGTTCATGCGTTCCCTTTGCTCGACCGAAGCGGGGGCCCGGCGATTCATGTAATCCGACCATGCCTCAATTTCCTGTCCGGAGCGGTGATGTTTTTGATTTTTTTCGATCCAGGCAAGGATGGCGCCATCTCCCAGCCCGGTTGCAACCTGTTTTTGCATGGCTTCGGGGTCCACCCCGGCAAACTTCAGGAAGTATTGGTCGAGCGGACAGTTGTAGGAGTACTCGCCATTTTTGCCGGTAAGGGTGGCCCGGCACTTGTCCAGCATCCGGGGGAGAATCACGTAACCTCCCAACCGAACCCGCGGACTTCGGGGCGCGTGGTTTGTTAAATCAGGCGAAGATGATTTCGACATCGGTGCAGAATGCACCAAGAGAGAGTTTCGGCAAGGACGCGTGGGCCGAGTCATTTTGGCTTCAAATCATTTATGGAGAGGCTCTTAAATAATTGAACAAAAGGCATTTTGAAGGGTCTAAAGTGTTGATGATTAGTCAAATAAAAGGATTCCAAGGAACTCAGGGTTCGGCCATTGAAAAACCGAATTCCAGGGGTAAGATTTCCTCAATGAGGGAAAACCATATTCACCGCATGTCTTCATGGTTTTTAGCTCTGTCTATTTTTTTGGGTTTCACCTTCCTTGGCGAAACTGCGCCCGATTTCAAAATTCGCTACAATCCCAAATTCCCCTGTCTCGAAGTGATGGACGGTAAGGCGGTGAAAATCACCGACATCAGCGAAGGAACGAAGGGGGAGTTGGTGAGTTCGGGGAAAGCCTCGATCAAGTTGTCTTTCCTCAAAAATTCGAGCGGTCAACCCGAGGCCATGTTTGCGGAGGCAAAATCCTCCCTCTCAGAAATGGAATTGGAGGCGTTCGGTCTTTCCGTGGGCATGAAGCCGGAGGGTGTGGTGACCGTGCGTTTCGGCGCCGACAACAAGCCCCAGTTTGAGATGGATCGAACCGGCGGGGCCCGTTTTTTGATGGCGGATCTGGGCAATCTCGATACGGCGGCCGGCAAAGAACTGGCCACCGTCCCGCCGGCAACGGCCTCTCCACAAACCTCGAAAGGCCTGACCCGTTTTCGCGAGCGTTTTGCCGCATGGAAGACGGCCGGAGGCAAGGGGGGATGGAGCAATCGTCCCGGCAAAGTTCTCTCCTGCAGAGGCCAAAGTGTGATCACCTATCCGGGGCTGGCCGCGCGCAATCTCCTGGACGGAGAAGCCATCCAGATCGGAGCAGAGGTGACGGTGGGAGCGGATGCCCCCGTGACCCTACAAAGCGGACCGGGTGTTTATCACAAGGCTTTGCCGGGAACCAAATTCACCGTTGCCCCGCTTGAGGCAGGTCAGAAAGACGTGAAGATCACCCTGCAGGAGGGAACGATTCTAACGATGGTGATGGAGCCCATGACTGCACCGAGGATGAGCCTGTTGGGTTTGGGTGGCGGAATGGTGGTGCAAACCGGAAATGCCCTCTATCAGGCGGTCAAATCCGGCGGTGACACCACTTTTGCGGTGGCTTCCGGATCCATTCGGCTGGTGGAAGAAGCCGGCGCTGCCCAAGTTGCGAATCTTGATGCCGGTTCCACCGGTAAATGGCCCAACCCCCAAAAAACCGGCCAGTTGGCGGCCGGGTCGCCCGAAGCGGCCACTCTCAAGCAGTTGGCGGAAGATGCCAGGAGGGATTATCTGGCGGATCTGGCGGAAGACGCCATCAAGGGAGCCTCTGCCGAGGCGGAGGAGATTATCCGCGAGGCCTGCGGCGCAGATTCATCCCTTGCACGGATCCTTGCCCAAGAAATGGCTGAAATCCGGCCGGATTTACACGCAAAAATTTGCCAAATTTCCGGTTTTCAGGATTTACCCGTTTCCTCGCGGTTGCCGGATGGTGCGATCGCCTTCGGCACTCGGGCAGAGCCCTGGTTGCGGGGGGAACCCAGCCCGCTAATTCGCCCCGGAAAAATCCTAAGATTCGAGGGAAAAGTTACCCGTGAGGGAAAACCGGTCGACCGCACCACAGTTTTCAAGCAAGGCGAGGTCATCAAGACCGGACCCGATGGCTGGGTTCTTTTCAAGGCCTCTGCCGGTGTGGTTGCTGAAATTCCTCCAAACAGCGAGGCCGTTTTGACAGCCATGATCTCCGACTGGTCCAAAGGAAAGTTGCAGATGTCCAAGACCTTCATCGAGGCCAAACAAGGGGACGCCTATCTTGCCATTGCCAAGGATCTGGAAGCCAAGGTCACGACGGAAGTGAAAACTCCCAAGGGAACGGCGAAATCCGGAGGAAAGCCTGAGGCGAAACCATGAGTCGCAAGCGAATCACTCTCGCCCTTTCCCTTTTGGCGTGGCCCTGGCTCGTGGTGGCGGCCAATCGTCCGGTTCCACCCCCGGCCCCTCCTCCCCAACTGGTGGAACTCAAGACCGGCAAATTTACCTTTGTCGAGGGTTCGGAGGTGAAGCTTGTCACCAGCGGCTCGGTCGTCAAAAACGGCGATACGTTTGCCGAATCCATGGAAGTTGACACCGGCGCCGCCGTGGCGACGGAGATCACCTTTGAAGATGGTTCCGTGATTCGGTTGGGAGAAAAAACGAAAGCCTCCTTTGTTTCGAAGGAACGCCTTGTCCGCTTGGAGCACGGGGTAATTTTGTTCTACTCCCCGGAGGGGAACGGCGGAATCAGCATCCATGGAGGCGGGAGTTCCGGGCGGGTCACGGGATCCAGCGTGATGAGTGTGCGCGACTCCGCCGGCAATTTCAGCTTCTTCATCCTGGAGAGTTCCGGAACCGGCTCCGTGAGCGGCCCCTCTACGCCGGCTACCTTGATTGGGGTGGGGGAAGGAACCACGATCCGCACGGCGGGGGGTAAAACCCCCGAAGTTATGAATATCCACGTGGATGCAATTCGTGACATATCCCCGCTCTTTCAGCAAATTCCCAATCCGTTTCCGGGTTCCGAGAAGGTGGTTTCAACCACGCGACTACAAGCCGATGAAATTCAGGGGAACATCAAACTCCTTTCAAGTTTGGATGACTACAAGCTTGTTGAAACCGACCCCGAGGGGATTTCCTTGGCGATGGCTTGCGGCGTGACCCAAAACGAGATGGGTGCGGCCAAAAACATTCTTCTCCGTCCCATGGATACGGCCAGCGGCACTGAGGTCCTCCCCCAAGAGTCGGGAAGTATCGTGGCCGTGTCTGAATCCTCCGCGGTCAGTGATGCAAGGCAGTCAGAAGCGGAGCCCATCATCGCCGCCAGCACCCCTCCGCCTTCCGAGGGGGGTGTGCCGTCAGAAACCGAGACGGCAGCCGGAGGTGGGTCAGCCCCGGATTCCCAAGCCCCCCTGCCTCCTGTGAATTCGAGCCCCACCCCGGGATTTACGACCCAATTTTAGGTTCTGGGCTGGCGGATTGGCCTGGGCAGACGGTGGACCAAGGCCTTGGACTAGGTGGCATTTTCTCCTAATTGTTATCGATGGATCATCGTTGGACCGTACGTTTGCCCCGGACGGATTTTCCCATGCGGGGCGATCTGCCCAAGCGGGAGCCTGGCTGGGTCCAGCAATGGCTCAAAGATAAAACATACGAGAAGCTTCTGAGGGAGCGGGACAACGCCCCTGAGTTTCATCTCCACGACGGGCCACCCTTTGCCAACGGGGACGCTCACGTGGGTCATGCGCTGAACATGGTGCTCAAGGACATGGTCCTGAAAAGTCGATCCATGATGGGAAGGAAGACCCCCTTCGTGCCGGGATGGGACTGCCACGGCCTTCCCATCGAACACAAGGTGGTGACGGAGGAGAAGCTGGCGGGGGCGGAGCCGGCGGTGATCCGAAAAAAATGCGAGGAGGTGGCGAAACATTTCATCCAGAGACAAAAGGAGCAGTTTCAGAGGCTGGGTGTGCTGGGGGATTGGGATCGCCCTTATCTCACGATGAATCCCGCCTATGAGGCGGCGGAGCTCCGCATCCTTGCGGATCTGGTCGAAAAGGGAATGGTCTATGAAGGGCTCCGTCCGGTTCACTGGAGCACCGGTTGCCGGACGGCACTGGCGGAGGCGGAAGTGGAGTATGCGGACCGGGAGGACGAATCGGTTTATGTCCGGATGGAGTTGAAGGAAGCCAAAGATGAAGACCTGTTGATTTGGACGACCACCCCCTGGACCCTCCCGGCCAATCTGGCGGTGGCGGTCCATCCCGGCATGAGCTACGTGCTGGCCGACTCCGGCAACGGCCGGAAGGTGTGGGTGGCCAAAAGCCGCTGGGAGGCGGTGGCCAAGGCCGCAGGAAAAGATCTGAAGATTTTGCGGGAGGCCAAAGGGAAAGAACTTGAAAAGAAGGCCTATCGACATCCCTTGGTTCCCAGGGAGGGATTGGTTCGAACGGCGGAATTCGTGACCGCGGAATCGGGGACGGGAATGGTGCACATCGCGCCGGGGCACGGGCACGAGGACTACGTGCTTGGCCGCCAACATGGTTTGGAACCGTTTTCACCGGTCAACGAGGCCGGCAAGCTGACCCCGGAGTGTGGGATCAAGGAGATCGAGGGGCAGAATGTGTTTGCGGCGAACCCGTTGGTGGCCGAGCTGCTGGAAAAGGCGGGCAGGCTTTGGGCTCGGGAAAAAATCCGCCACAGCTACCCGCACTGCCCCCGTTCCAAGACACCGATCGTATTTCGCTCGGTCCGGCAATGGTTCATCCGGATGGATCAACTGAGGGACCAGGCCCTGCGGGCCGTTGCGGAGGTCAAGTGGGTACCGAACTGGGGAGAGAGCCGGATTCGCGGAGCACTCGGGGCCCGACCGGACTGGTGTATCTCCCGTCAGCGATCCTGGGGGTTGCCGATCCCGGCCTTTTACAAGCCGGATGGAACTTCCGTGCTGGATCCCAAGGTCATCCGCAAGATTGCGGAACGGGCGGAGAGGGAGGGGGCGGGATTCTGGTTCAGCGATACCGACGAGCAGTTGGCGAAAAGCTGTGGGGTGCCGGCCGATTGGAAGCGGGGGCGGGAAACCATGGATGTGTGGCTGGATTCCGGTTCCAGCTGGTCGGCGGTGGCGGCGGACGGACGGGTGAAATTTCCCGCCGATCTTTATCTGGAAGGCAGTGACCAGCACCGTGGCTGGTTCCAGAGCAGCCTGCTTCTTTCGGTGGCCCTGACCGGAAAACCGCCGTTTCGGACAGTTTTGACCAATGGATTTGTGGTGGATTTGGACGGCAAAAAGTTGTCCAAGTCGCGGGGCAAACCACCTGGATTAATGGAGCTGGTCGACAAGCACGGGGCGGACGTGGTTCGTCTTTGGGTGGCCAGTGCGGACGCAAAGGAGGATGTGCCGTTTTCCCTGGAAATTTTTGGCCGCATCGGGGACAGCTACCGGTTGATTCGCAATTCTTTCCGGATCCTGCTGGGCAACCTTGCGGATTTCGATCCCGGCAACCACACGGTTCCGGCGGCCAAGCGGACCGCTCTGGACCGCTACCTTCTAGCGAAACTGGCGGAACTTTCCCGAAGTGTCCTGGAGGCTTACGAGGCCTACAATTTTCCCGCGGTCTACCACAGTCTGAATCGTTTCCTGTCCGTGGAGTTGAGCGCCTTTTATATCGATGCCTGCAAGGACAGGATTTACTGCGATGCGGAGAATGATCCGGTCCGCCGCTCCGCCCAGAGTACGATGCATGAGGTCCTCCATTCGTTGGTTCGGTTAAGCGCCCCGCTGCTGGCTTTCACGGCCGAGGAGGCCTGGGAGCACCTCACAGGCAAAACCAGGGGAAGCGTGCATTGCCAGACCTTCCGGGAGGCAGTCGTCCCGACCGGCTGGAGCGGGGAGGACGAGTCGCGATGGGAAAAGCTGCTCTCCCTGCGATCGAAAGTGAATGAAGCGCTGGAAAAGGAGAGGCAGGCGAAAAAGATAGGAAAAAGTCTGGAGGCGGAGGTTTCCCTCGAGGGTGGGGGATTGAAGCCGGAGGACGGTGGACTGCTGAAAGAGATCTGTCTGGTGAGTCACTTGGAGATCAAGTCCGGATCGGCGGAGGCAACCGTCCGGGTGGCGCCAGCGCGGGGAAAGAAATGCGACCGATGCTGGAAACATGAAGAGAGCGTGGGGCGGAGCCCCGCACACCCGGAGCTTTGCGATAGGTGTGCGCGGGTGGAAAAGGAGGTGGCTTGAGTTCAGGTCGTTACGGCGGCGGGTGGTTTTGGCCCGTGGCCTTGGCGATTTTGATCTCCGACCAGGCCCTGAAACTTTGGGCCGAACAGGCCCTGAAGTTTGGGTCGAATGTTTCGATCGTCCCGGGATTCTTTTCACTGACCCGGGTACACAATACCGGAGTTGCCTTCGGAATGGCGCAGGGCAACAACCTGCTCACCGGTTTGTTGGCTGGGGGAATCCTGGTGTGGGCGGCCTGGTTAGCCAGGGGATGGGATTGGAGTCGGCGGTTCGTCCAGGTGGTGGCGGCGATGGTGGCCGGCGGGGCGGTGGGCAATCTGATCGACCGGGTGCGCCTGGGGCACGTTCTGGATTTTTTTGATTTTCACTACCGGGGCTGGAGTTGGCCGGCATTCAACATCGCCGACGCCTGTATCAGCGTGGGGGTGGGGCTATTGGTCCTGGGCTGGCTGGCAGGGAAGTCGCCCGAGAGGAAACCGGTGTAAGATTGAGATTACAAAAAACCTGAAAATTTCCCGGACAAACCCAACCATCCGGATTAACTGTTTTTGATCCGGGGGTCGCCGTCGGGGGAATCGAGGTGGTGCTTCTGGATCTTGCGGACGTGGTGCATGGCGAGGGCTCCGCCCAGGGCAAACAGGACCATAATCGGATACCAGGCACTCCAGCCGAACTTCTTGATGAGCAATCCGCTGACAAAAAGGCAGATGGCAGAGCCGTAGTACTGGAAAGAGTCGATCACTCCGGCCGCAAAACCGGCCATTTTTTTACCCCCGATATCCATGGGAGCGGCTGCACCCACGACGGAATGGGTGGAGTTCACGGTGAATGAGACCAGCACCAGAAAGAATCCGCCCAACGTCACCCCGAGCAGACCGGGCTTGATGAGCCCGGAAAACATCATCAAAGCCGCCAGAGCGATCACCGTGGCCTCCAGAAGATAGAGAAAGCGGGCCACGGGGGAGCGATGACCGCCAAAAAAGCGGTCGGAAACCCATCCGGAGATCACGGATCCGAGAATCGCCATGGTCGTCATGAGGTTCAGGATAATGAGCACGGAAAGCGGTTTGGCTTTCATGTCGATCCCGAGCTGTTGGGTGAAAAAAAGAACCGACAGCTGGTCGGAGCTGTGCCGCACGGCTCCCGTGCAGGCGTAGGCCGCCGCATAAAACCACACGAGGGGGTGGGTGAAGATGGTGGTGAAGCTCTCCTTCAGGGAAACGCGGGTGCCGGCGGTGTCGTCCAGTTCGTCGTGAATCACTTTCGGAAAACCCGCCTGACCGGGCTCCTCTTTGGCCGCCCATGCCATCCAGACCGCAGCGGCCGCCGTGACAAACGGAGGAATAATGAAGAGAACGCGCCAGGAGCCCGGTTCCACCACCCAGGTCCCCAGAAACCAGAGTCCCACCGTGAAGCCGGCGAGGAGAAAGGGGGCGAGGGTGTTGATGGCGTATTGACCGAGCTGGATCATGATCCCGAAGATGCCGGAAAAAGTTCCGCGTTCCTGCCGGGCAAACCAAGCGGCGTTGATTTTGATCATGCCCGGGGCGCCACAGGACTGGAACCAGCCGTTGAGGATGGCGATGAGACCGAAGGTGGTGAGAGTTCCCACAAACGAGGAAAAGCCGAAAATAAAATTACAAACGATGGTGCCAACCGCGCCGACCAGCATAGAGGTTTTGCCGCCGATCCGGTCCGCCAGCAGGCCGTTGACCAGCTGGCCAGTGCCGTAAGCGAGGGACCAGACAACCCAGATCTGCGTGATCGCCGCCACGTCAAAATGGAACTCCTCCACCATACCCGGGGTGGCAAAACGGAAATTGTACCGGGCCATATAGTAGGAGGCGTAAAGAACCCCCAAGGCGCCCCAGTTAAGACCGCGACGGGCACGGAATCCGGGAGGGTAAGATGGTCGCGCCGCCATCGAGGAAGCCATCCCGCAACCTAGCGAGAATCGCGGGGGTAGGGGAAGGAAAGAGGATGGGGTTGGGGGATATCTTTTGGCACAATCGACCCGTGCAATTACGCAAGTACCGTCACCTAATTTGGGACTGGAACGGCACCCTGCTGGACGATGCCTGGCTTTGCCGGGAGATCATGAACGGCCAACTGCGGAAGAGAGGATTGCCGGAACTCTCCGCAGAGCGTTATGAGGAGATCTTTGACTTTCCGGTGGAGAAATATTACCGCGGCGTTGGTTTTGACTGGGCTCGGGAAACTTTTCAGGAGGCCGGGACCGAATTCATCGTGGAGTACGAAAAGCGGAAGAAGGAGTGTTCCCTCCAGGCTGGCGCCAAGGAGCTTCTCGGAAAAATTGCGGAGGGGGGGTGGTCCCAGGCCGTTTTATCGGCCTATTCCCACCATACTCTGGAGGAGTTTCTGGGTCATTTCGGGGTTCGCCATCATTTCCGCAGCGTAGCCGGGAGCCGGGACCATTATGCCTCGGGCAAGGTGGGGCATGGCCTAAAAATGCTGGAGGAGCTTCACGTTTCTCCACAGGAAACGCTTTTGATCGGGGACACCACGCATGACGCCGAGGTGGCAAAAGCCATGGGGGTGGACTGTGTGCTGGTGCCTTGCGGGCACAACAGCCGGGTTCGTTTGAAGCAGTGTGGTGTTCCCATGGTTCCAAGGCTGGGCGCTTTGCGTTTGGAATAGGAATTCCGCCGGATTCAGGACCCGCTAGCTTCGGGGGTAGGGTGAGAATCGCTCTTTTGGATTATGGTCGGGGCAACCTCCGGAGTGTGGAGCGTGCATTGGCCAAGGCCGGGGCGGAAGTGGTCTGCTCGGAAAAGGCCGGTGCCATCCAGAATGCCGACTGTCTGGCCGTGCCCGGTCAGGGTTCTTTTGGGGATGCCATCCAGGGGCTGAAGGAGCGGGGCCTCTGGGAGCCCCTGAAAACATGGTTGGGAAAAGGCAAACCCTATCTCGGTATTTGTCTGGGTTTTCAGATTCTTTGGGAATCGAGCGAGGAGGCGCCGGGTGTGGAAGGATTAAGGGTAATCCCCGGAACGGTACGAAAATTCAGTTCCACGGATTTGAAGGTTCCGCTGATTGGTTGGTGCGAAGTGAAACCGACGGTCCGGGCCACGGGATGGTTCGAGGGTGGCGACCGCTATTTTTACCACGTGCACTCGTACCGACCGGAGAGTGCCCCGGCTGACTGGCTGGCCTGTGAGACTGAGTACGGGGGGTGGTTCCCGAGCGGAGTTTGGAAGGGAAAGGTCGCGGCCTTCCAGTTTCACCCGGAAAAAAGCCAGGACAGCGGGATCGACCTTTTGCGGAAGGTTCTGGGGAAGATCGCCTAGGACTTCGGCCGGCCGAGCTTGGCCTTCATCGCGACCGGTTCCTTGGGGTTGTCCCGGGCGTCACGCGGCTTAGCGACGATCTTGTCCACCACGTCCATGCCCTCGATCACTTCCCCAAAGACGGTGTATTGGCCGTCGAGAAACGCGGTTTCCACCACACAGATGTAAAATTGGGAGCCGCTGGATTCGCGCTTGGGGTTGACCTGGTCACCCTGGCGGGCGGCGGCCACCGAGCCGCGTTTGTGCTTCTTGCCGATTTCGGCCGGGATGGTGTACCCGGGGCCGCCGGTGCCGTGTTCGGTCCGTTTGGCCTGATCCTTGCTGAGAGGATCGCCGCCCTGGATCATGAAACCGGGGATCACGCGGTGGAACGTGGTGCCGTCGTAAAAGCCCTCTTTCACGAGCTTTTTGAAGTTGGCAGCGTGCTTGGGCGCGGCCACAGAGTCCAACTTGATCACAATCACACCCTCAGGGGTGGTGAGGGTGACGATATCTTCTTCCACAATAGTCGGCTTGTCTTTCATGTCGGCGGTATCCTTGGGTTGGTTGGTTTCTTTTTCCTCCGCGGAGGCGGTGAAAAAGGCGAGGCTGAAGACGGGAAGCAGAGAAACGAATTTTTTAAGCATGTCGTAGGATGGTCCAAGTGATCCCTCCGGCCAACACCGAATTTCCCGGATTGGCGTGGCTTCGCTGAACCATGGCGAGGGCAACCACGAAGCCATCCGCTTTGGCATGGCTGCTGAGATTTCCGATCTCCTTGCCGTCCTGGGATTGAACCCTGAGGGGGGGAGGTGCCGCCCCAAACTCCGCACAACCGAGGACACAAAGATGACGGTTCACGTGGCCGACACTGCGCAGGCGGGAGATCACCTCCTGCCCGATGTAACAGCCCTTGGCTGAACTGATGGCGTCGGATTCAAAACCGGCTTCGGGAGGAAGGGTGTTGGTATCGACATCCACGCCCCAGAGGGGGAGTCCCCGGGCGATCCGTAAGGCTTCCCAATCCGTGAGAGGGGTGGCCGTTGGATTCCAGGGGCAAGAGGAGGGGATCCAGAGGTCCAGTCCCGGTTCCCGGAATCGGGCGGATGAGAAGGCGAGGCAGTCCTTGGGCGTATCGGCAGGAGCAGAGACGAGAGACAGAAAATGCGCAAGGCGGTAAGCATCGGAAACGTCCGCCACGGTGACATCGTCGGCCACGATGAATTTTTCCAAACGGGAGCGGAGGGATTCGCGGAGCGGGGCGTCGGTTTCGATCCAGAGGGCGTCGGCGGCGGTGACGATCCGGCAGTCGGCCTCCAGCTTTCCCTTGGAACTGATGACGGCCGCCCGGACGGCCTGGCCGGCCTGAAGTTTTTTCAGGTCCTGCGTGACTTGGCCGTTCAGGAAGCGGAGGCGGTCTTCCCCAGTCAGTTTGAGCAGGGTGCGTGGGCCCGGCATCCAGGCACCGGCGGGAGCTTTGATCTTTTGAAGGAGGTCGGGTTTCATCAGAATCAATGTGTGACCGACGAACATTTCATGGATGAGGCGCTTCGCCAAGCCCGCAAGGCGGCCGCGAAGGGGGAGGTGCCGGTGGGGGCGGTGTTGGTGGTGGGGGATCGGATCGTGGCCAAGGCCCACAACCAGGTGGAGGAGTTGAAGGATGCCACCGCCCACGCGGAGATGCTGGTGGTCACGACGGCCGTTGGAGAGACAGGGGAGTGGCGGTTGAACGACGCGACGGTGTATGTGACCAAGGAGCCGTGTCCGATGTGCGCGGGGGCGATGTCCTTGTCGCGGGTAAAGCGGGTGGTGTATGGGGCGGCCGATC
>Ga0214917_10005568_pt1 | contig 13397 bp, 18 predicted proteins | sample LL_1208_BB_MetaG_FD_177983 | JGI IMG/M metagenome (GOLD analysis project Ga0214917, IMG submission 177983) | Freshwater microbial communities from Lake Lanier, Atlanta, Georgia, United States - LL_1208_BB | ecosystem: Environmental > Aquatic > Freshwater > Lake | place: USA: Georgia | collected... | reverse complement strand
AGCAGGTGCGCCACGCCCTCGGCGATCTGCGGGTGGGCAACCACTGCTGCGGCTGATGTTCCGCTGCTGGCGATGGCCCGGCACGGCAACCTGGGGTGGCATGGCCACAACGGCAGGGCCGATTGCCTGAATCCATGGAGCGTCTCTGGTGGTTGCTGCCGCTGCTGTTGGCCCTGGTGATCGGCGGCCTGTGTCCCCTGGCGGGAACCCTGCTGCTGGTGCAGCGGCGACTGTTCCTGGCCAATCTCGTGTCGCATGCGGTGCTGCCCGGCCTGGCCCTGGCGGTGGCGCTGCGGCTGGATCCGGGCCTGGGCGGGGTGGTGAGCGGGGTGGCGGGAGCGCTGCTGGCGGAGCGCTTCAGTCGTGCTGAGCGCCCCGGTGAGGCCGGCGATGAGGCGGTGTTGAACACCGTGTTGGCCGGTTTCCTCGGGCTGGGGGTGCTGCTGATCCCGCTGTTGCACATTCGTGTGGATCTGGAGGCGGTGCTGTTCGGCGATCTGCTCGCCGCGGCACCGTCGGATCTTTGGCGCAGCCTGGTGGCCCTGGTGGCGGTGTTGGCGTTGCTGGCCCTGCGCTACCGCCACTACGTGTATCTCGGGGTGGATCCCCTGGGGGCCGCCAGCGCCGGTTTGCCGGTGCGTCGCCTGAGGCTGCTGCTCACCCTGGTGACGGCCTTCACCGTGGTGAGTGCCATGACGGCGGTGGGGGTGGTGCTGGTGATCGCCCTGATGGGGGCCCCGGCCCTGCTGGCCCTCGCCGGGGCCGACAGCCTGCGCCAGGCGCTCTGGCGTTCGGCCCTGGTGGGGATGGCCGTGAGCGCTGCGGGCTTCCTGCTGGCCATTCAGCCAGCCGTCAACGTGCCGCCAGGCCCCCTGATCGGCGTGCTGTGCATGGGACTGTTGCCCATGGCGGCGATCCAGCAGGGGTTGCTCAGCCCACGGGGCCGCTGAGGGGGGGCGAGAACCAGGCCGGCACGGCTTCGAAACAGGCGGCGTTCTTTTCGTTCTCGCGGGCCTCCACCTTCCAGCAGCAGCTGCGGCCCCCGTCGCGGGTCTGCAGCAGGGCGTTGGCCCACTGCCACACCAGTTGGGCGCTGGCCTCCATGCCCACGTTGTCCATCACCCGCAGATCCAGGGCCCCTTGCTCATGCAGGGCCTGCCACTGCTCCAGCAGCGGATCGTCGGCGTTGGCCAGAAAGGTGTGATCGAACTGCTCCGCCAGCTGGGCCTGCAGGGCACCCAGGCTGGAGAAATCCACCACGAAGCCGTGGGCATCGAGCTCGGTGGCCTGAAACCAGCAGGTGAAACTGCGGCTGTAGCCATGCACAAAGCGGCAGTGGCCCGGATGGCGCCACTGGCGATGGCAGCAGGGGTAGCCGCTGAAGGTCTTCGAGCAGGTGAACGCGGCAGTCATGCCCTTGGGCGGAGGGGTGTTGCGGGAGGATCGGGCCAGATGGATCGGCAGTCCGTGCAGGCATCATTTCAGGCCCCAGATCCGGCCTTCATCGCCTCCCTCCGTTTTAGTGATTCCGGCCTGATCCCCGCCGTGGCTCAGGACTGGCTGGATGGCGCCGTGCTGATGGTGGCCTGGATGAACCGGGAGGCGATCGAGCGCACCCTTACCAGCGGCGAGGTGCACTACTGGAGCCGCTCGCGCCAGGAGCTGTGGCACAAGGGGGCCACCAGTGGCCACACCCAGATCCTCAGGGGGCTGCGCTACGACTGCGACGCCGACGTGCTGCTGCTCAGCATCGAGCAGACCGGCGAGGTGGCCTGCCACACGGGAGCCCGCAGCTGCTTCTACGACGACGGCCCCGTGCCCACGGCCGGTGGGGCCTCCGCCCCGCCACCGCCGGCCGATGCCTGCACCGAGCTGATGCGGGTGATCGAGGGACGCCGCGACCGGCCCGAGCCCGGCAGCTACACCAACAAGCTGCTGGACGGGGGCGACAACCGCATCCTCAAGAAGATCGGCGAGGAGAGCGCCGAATTCGTGATGGCCTGCAAGGACGGCGACCCGGCTGAGATCGCCGGCGAGGCCGCCGATATCGTCTTCCACCTGCAGGTGGCCCTGGCCCACCACGGCGTCAGCTGGCGGCAGGTGCAGCAGGTGCTGGCCGCCCGGCGCGGGGCCCCCCGCCGCGACTGATCCGCACCGGCAGGCCGTGCCGCAGCCCCAGGCTGCTGGAGGTGATCAGTCGCTCCCCGGCCGCCAGGCCTGAGAGCACGGGGTAGCGGTTCCCCTGCAGCTCCCCCAGTCGCACCGGCCGCTGCAGGGCCACAGGGGTGTGGGCGGGCAGGCGGCTCAACTGCTGCAGCGGAGCCCTGCCCGGATCGCGTCGCAGTTGCGCCAGGTTCCCCAGCACATACACGAAGGCCTGGCCTGAATTGCGCGTCACGGCCGTGAAGGGCACGGCCAGCCGTTCGTCCTCCGCCAACAGCACCCGGGTGCGCAACCGCTGGCCATTGCGCAGGGCTCCCGCTCCATTGGCAATGGCGGCCTTGGCCAGCAGGGTCTGGCTGCCGGTGGACACCCCTGGATCCACCGCGCCGATGCGCCCCTGCGCCAGCACCTGCTCCCCGCGGCGATCCAGCAGCTGCACCAGCTGGCCCACCTGCACCCGGTTGGCCAGGTTGGCTGGCACATCAATGCGGGCCTGGAGCTGACTGTTGCGAATCAGGCGCCCCACGCTCACCCCCGCCTGCAGCACGTCACCGGGCTTGACGCTGAGGTCCCCCATCACCCCGGCGATGGGGGCCCGTACGTCCTTGTAGGCCAGATCCGCCAGGCGTGCCCTGAGGCCCTCGCGGCTGGCGATGAAGCTGGCCTTGTATTCATCGCGCTGCAGGGCACTGGCGGCGCCCTGCCTCACCAGCTGCTCAAAGCGCTGGTAGTTGAGTTGATCGCGCTGCATCTGGGCCCGCAGGCTGGCCACCTCGGCTCGTAGCTGGGTCTGATCGAGCACCATCAACAACTGGCCCTTGCGCACCCGATCGCCGCTGGCCACCAGGATCTGCTGGATGCGGCCCCCGGCCTGGGAGGCCAGCTCCACCTCCTCGGTGGCCTCCAGGGTGCTCACCGTGTCGAGGGTCTGCTGGAACAGGGCGGAGCCCACGGGCTGCACCCGCACCTTCGGTGCGGGAGGGGCTGGCGGCGCTGCGGCGCAGGCCGCCAGCAGGGAGGTGCCGGCCAGGGCTGCGGCAAGGCGGATGGCGCGGGGGGTGGGTCTGGTGGGCATGGCGCCGCGGGTGGCCTCAGCCATGCTGCTGCCTCCCCGGCCGGGCCAGTTCCCAGCCCTTGATCACCCGGTAGGCGCTGGGCACCACGAACAGGGTGAGCACGGTGGCCACCAGCAGGCCGGAAAACACCACGGTGCCGATGCTGATGCGGCTCATGGCGCTGGTGCCGCTGGCCAGCAGCAGCGGCAGAAATCCCGCCAGGGAGGAGGCCGCCGTGAGCAGGATCGGTCGCAATCGGGCGGTGGCGGCACCGCGCACTGCCGTGTCGAGATCCAGGCCTTCCCGCAGGCGCTGGTTGGCGAATTCCACAATCAGGATGCCGTTCTTGGCTGCCAGGGCCACCAGCACCAGCAGCCCCATCTGGCCGTACACATCCAGGGGCAGGCCCCGCAGGGCCAGGCCCGCCACCGCCCCCAGCAGGGCCAGGGGCACGGTGATCAGGATGATCACCGGATCGATCAGGTTCTCGTAGAGGCCCGCCAGCACCAGCCCCATCACCACGATGGCCAGCAGGAACACCCGCAGGCTGCCAGCGCCGGCCCGGCTTTCCTCGCGGGCGAGTCCGGCCCATTCCAGATCGGTGTTGCTGGATCCCTGCTGGCGCTGAAGGCTTTCCAGCAGGGCCATGGCCTGGCCCGTGCTCACGCCGGCTGCCGGCAGGGCGCGGATGCTGATCGAGCGCACCAGGCGGGTGTGGTTGATGGTGCTGGGGCCGCTGCCCTGCTCGATGCTCACCAGCTGTCCCAGGGGAATCAGCTGTCCGTTGCGGCTGCGAACCCGCAGGGCGAGCACGTCACTGGCATCGCGGCGGCCCGTGCCATCGAGCTGCACGATCACCCGGCGCACCTGATCCCCTTCGAAGCTGTCGTTCACATAGCTGCTGCCGAAGCTGGCCCCGAGGGTCGACACCACTGCATCGAGGTCGACCCCCAGGGCCGCCATCTGCAGCCGATCGGGCTCCAGCCGCAGCAAGGGGCCATTGGCACTGAAGCGGGTGGACACCCGCTCGAAGCGGCCTGTGGCCATGGCCGCACGGATCAGGGCCTGGGCCTGCTGCTCGAACTGTTGGATGCTGAGCTGGCCGTTGCTCGTGTCGAGCAGCTCCAGCTCCAGCCCGCCCTCACTGCTGAAGCCCCGCACACTGGGGGCCTCGCTGAGCTGCACCGCGGCGTCGCGGATCTGCCGGCGCAGGTTGCGGCTGAGCCGTTCGGCCACGGCCTTGGTGCTGTTCTCACCACCGCCTCGCTCCTTGAAGGGCTTCAGCCGCAGATAGAAGCTGCCCTTGTTGGGGGTGCTGTCGCCGAAGGAGCGGCCGGCGTAGAAGTTGGCGCTGGCCATGGCCGGTTCGCGGGCCACCAGCTGCCGCACCTGCTCCAGCACGGCCTGGGTGCGCTGCAGCGACACCCCTTCCGGCAGGATCACCACCCCCCGCAGCTGGCCGTTGTCTTCCTGGGGAATGAAGGCCGTGGGCCGCAGGGCCAGGCCCCCGAGGGTGAGCAGCAGCCCCAGGGCCAGGGCCAGCAGCACGCGGCCGCGCTGCTCGAGGCTGCGCTCCAGCCAGAGGCCATAGGGCTGCTCGAGGCTCTCCAGCCAGCGTCGCGGCGGATCGATCCAGCGCTGCAGCCAGGCCGGCTCCCGCTGCTCGGCATGGAGGATGCGGCTGGCGGCCACCGGCGTGAAGCTGATGGCGTTGAAGGTCGACACGATGATCGACGCTCCGATGGTGATGGCGATCGGGGCGTAGAGCCGTCCGATGCTGCCCTGCAGCTCCAGCACCGGCAGGAACACCACCACCAGCACCAGCGAGGTGGCCACCACCGCCCCTCCCAGTTCCGCCATGGCCTCCCGGGCGGCGGCCATGGGGGAGGCGCCCCGCTCCAGACGACGACCGATGTCCTCACTCACCACGATGGCGTCGTCCACCACCAGGCCCGAGGCCAGCACCATGCCGAACAGGCTGAGGGTGTTGATCGATGTGCCCGTCAGCTTCAACAGGGTGATCGCCCCCACCAGCGACACCGGCACCGCCAGGGCGCTGATCAGGGCCAGCCGGCTGTTGCCCAGCCCCAGCAGCAGCACCACGAACACCAGCAGCACGGCATCCCGCAGGCTGCCGGCCGCCTCGGTGATGCTGTCGCGCACCGTGTCGGCCTCGTTCACGATCAGCTGCAGGTCGATGCCGGGCGGGAAGCTCGGTTCCAGTTCGGCCAGGGCCTGCTCCAGGGCCTCGCTCACCGCCAGGGCATTGGTGCCGTCCCGTTGATACACCGCCAGGGCCACGGTGGGGTCGCCCCGCAGGTTGGTGGCGATGGTGTCGTAGGCCTCGCTGCCCAGGGTCACGCGGCCGATCTCCCGCAGCTGCACCAGGCCCCCATCGGGCCCCCTGCCCACCACCAGGCGCTCCAGTTCCGCCGGGCTGCGCAACCGCCCCTCCATCTGCAGGGGCAGGGTGGTGGGTTGGCCCGCCGGCATCGGCGCCTCGCCGGTCTGCCCCAGGGCGGCCAACACGTTCTGGGCCTCAAGGGCCTGGCGCACGTCGCCGATGGTGAGCTGGCGCTCGAGCAGGGCGCCGGGATCGAGCCACAGGCGGAAGGCCAACGGGCTACCCCCCGACAGCGACACGCTGCCCACGCCATCCACCCGCTGCAGGCGCTCCTTCACCACCTGGTTCACCCAGCCGCTGAGGAACAGGTCGTCGTAGCGGCCCTCGGCGGCGCTGAAGCTCAGCACCATCAGCAGGTCGTCGGAGCTGCGCCGCACCTGCACCCCCAGCCGCGCCACCGCTGCCGGCAGCTGGCGCAGCACCTGATTGGCCTCGTTCTGGGCGTTGATCTGGTTGAGCTCCGGTTCACCCCCCAGGAAGCTGAGAACGATGCTGCTGCCGTTGGCCGAGCTGCTGGAGCGGATGCTCTCCAGGCGCTCCAGGCCATTGAGCTGCTTTTCCAGCAGGGCGGTCACCCCCTGTTCCACCACATCTGCCCCGCCGCCGGGGTAGCTGCTGCGCACTGTGACCCTTCCAGGGGCGATCGGCGGCAGGTTCTCCACCTGCAGCCCGGCCAGGCTGGTGAAGCCCAGCAGCAGCACCAGCAGGCTCACCACCAGGCTGAACACCGGGCGCCGCAGAAACAGATCCGAGATCGTGCGCCGGGGCACCGTCCGGGATCGTGGTGTTGGCGCTGGTTGGGGGTCCGGCAGGGGTGGAGCGCTGCTCATGGGGCCACCCCGATGCCCCCCAGGGCCGGTTGTTGTTGCAGCCAGTTCAGTGTGGTCCGGTCGCGGGGGCTCAGCTGCAGCACCGGCGCTGGCCCGGGCTTGCTGGCCATGGCATCGCCGGGCTGATCGCTGTGGCCCCAGAGGCCGAAGGCATGGCCCAGTTCATGCAGGGCGGTGGCCTGGATCGCCCTCGGGTTCTGGCCCGGGCTGATCAGCACCTGCACCCGGGGCTCCAGCTGCCAGGGGCCGGCGCGCCGCACCTCCAACAGCTGCAGCAGCGCCCGACCATGGCTGGCTCTGCCCTGCTGCAGCGGAGGCCGCCGACGCTCCACCAGCACCTGGGCCTGGCTTGGATCGCCCACAATCCGGATTGGCAGCTGTAGCTGCCAGGTGGCCACCGCCGCCTCCACGGCCTGCCTCCAGCGCTGTTCCCAGATGCCCGTGGGGCCATGGTCGTGGATCGGCTCGATCCACAGGCACCACTGATCCCGCCGCGGCCAGCCCGCCGGGGTGGGCTTGATGGCCTGGCGGTAGTCGCCCTGGCCCCCGGCAACAGGAAGCTCCCCTGCGGCGGTCGCTGGGGGCACCTGCCGGGGCGCGGTCCACGGGCGAACCTCCATGGCCATGGGGCAGGGGGGCTCGGGCGGAGACGGCTGCATCCTGCCTCAGCCGGGCAGCACGCTGGGGAGCCCCACACCGCGGGCCATGAGGGTTGCCAGCAGGGGGATGGCCGCGAAGCCCACCAGCTCGATGTTGAGAATCCAGGACAGCCGCTTGGCCAGGGCCTCGCTCACCTGGGGCAGGTCTCCACGGCGCAGGGGGATGGCCCAGAGGATGTAGGTGATGGTGGGGTAGAGCGACAGCCCGCCAACGGAGAGATACAGGCCCACCTTCCACCAGAACAGGGGGTTCTCGGTGTAGAACTCGCTGCCCTGGCCGAAGTACAGCACCCGCAGAATGCCGCTCACCAGCAGTGCCAGTGCGGCCATGCCGTACACCACATCGGTGATCACCATCAAGGTGGCCTCCTGCTTGTTCGGGTTGGCTTTGATCAGGCGCCGTTCCAGCACCAGGGCCCCGAAGCAGAGCATGAAGCTCAGGTAGTGCACGTAAGCCACCCCGGCGCGGGAGAGCACGTCGGGGGGAATTGCCGCAAAGCCGGCCATGGGGCAGGGGGGTGTGGAGTGGGCATGACCGTAGCGAGCAGCTGGGCGGGCTGCGTTGGCGGCACCAACTGCAAAGGCTCACAACCAGTGGAGATCATCCCCTTGCGCCTCTGAACTGCACTTGCGAAGAAAAACCGCACTTGCGAAGCAATATGGAAACTTGGAAGCCTTTCAGTGGCTTTCATTTCTTTCTGAAAAAGCTTCTAGGTTCAAATGAGTGAAGCCCAAGATCATGGCCAGCTCGCTGAGTGCTTTTCTGGGAGAGATCGGTCGCCATCAACTGCTGACTCCGGAGCAGGAGTTGATCCTGGGCCGGCGGGTGCAGGCGATGGTGGCTCTGCAGGAGCGCTGCGCTCTGGCGGGTGGTGAAGGCGATGCCTGCCACTACGACGACACCGAGAAGCGCACTCTGCGGGTTGGCGAACGGGCCAAGGGGCAGATGATCACCGCCAACCTGCGGCTGGTGGTGAACCTGGCCAAGCGCTACCAGGGCAAGGGCCTGGATCTGCTCGATCTGATTCAGGAGGGCACCCTGGGCCTCACCCGCGCTGTGGAGAAGTACGACCCCACCCGCGGCCATCGTTTCAGCACCTATGCCTACTGGTGGATTCGCCAGGGGTTGAACCGTGCTCTTTCCACCCAGAGCCGCACGATCCGGATTCCCGTGAATGTGAACGAAAAGCTCACCCGGCTCCGGGCTGCCAAGGCGCGGCTGTTGCAGGCCAACGGACTGTTGCCCAGCGCCAAGCAACTCGCCCAGGTGATGGATCTTCCCCTCGAGGAGGTGGAGGATCTGCTGGGCTGTGAGCTGCGCAGCGTCACCGTCAGCCTGCAGGGGGTGGTGAAGTCGAAGGCGGATCCAACCGAACTGGTGGATGTGTTGCCCAGTGAGGAGATGCCGCCGATGGAGCGCTGCGAGCTGGCCGAGCGCAATGCCGCGGTCTGGAAACTGCTCGACCAGTCGAATCTCACCCCGAAGGAGCGCACGGTGGTGATGTTGCGCTTTGGCCTCGATGGCAGCAATGAGTGGCGCACCCTGGCCGAAGTGGCGCGCCAGTTGGCCTGCAGCCGCGAATACTGCCGCCAGGTGGTGCAGCGGGCCTTGCGCAAACTGCGCAAGGCGGGCATCCAGAGCGGATTGGTGGACGCCTAGCCACGGGCCTGCGCCCTGCCGGTTCCAGGCGCTCGGGAAACCGGCCATCCCCGCCGCGACAACCGCCCTGGTTGCCGCCTGCGGGCCGACCACAATGAAGCCGTTGTTCCTGATCGGGAACCTGCGCCATGGCCCCAACGCAGCCGCTCGATGCCGAAGTGCTCGAGAGCACCGAGGTGGATGAAAACGCCCTGCGCCGTCTGCTGCGACGGGCCGGCCGCACCCTGGCCCGCCCGGCATTGGAGTGCCTGGAACTGCTGTTGGATGGCAACACGCCACCCCAGGTGCGCCTCACCATGCTGGCTGCCCTCACCTATCTGCTGGTGCCCGTTGATCTGATCCCGGATTTCATTCCCGCCGCCGGTTTCAGTGATGATCTGGTGGCACTCACGGCCCTGCTGGGGCTGTGCACCACCCATCTCAACGACGAGATCCGCATCCGGGCGCAGCGCAAACTGGATCGCTGGTTCCCCCCCGGGCGCTGATGGCCACCCTGACCACGGATCAGCTGGAGGATCTCCAGGCCTTCCTCAAGGATTGGCTGCGCCACAGTGGCCGCACCCAGGCCGACCTGCGACGGGCCTTGCGGGCCAGTTCGATCCGCATGCCCGTGCTTCTCGAGGAGCTGGCGCGCATTCATCGAAGCGACGGCCTGATCGGCCTGGCGGAACGCCTCTGCCAGATCGAAACCCTGTGGCAGGGAGAAGATGATTGGCAGGGGCCAGACCCGGAGGATGGTCAGGCGCCGCAGTTGCCCCTGGCCCTCGACGATTCCCTCAGCCAACTGGATCTGCTGTTGGAGGAAATTCGTCTCGACAGCAGCGAACCCTGATCACAACCGGGTGTGACACGCCAGAGTAGGGGGAGCTTCTCCTGTTGCCATGACGGCGCTTCGCCCAGCAGCCCCTCGCCTTGCGGTCGCCGCTCTGTTGCTGCTGGCCACTGCTGCCGCCCCCGTTCAGGCCCAGGTGGAGAGTTTTCTCTGGGGCCCTGGTAGCAACGTGGGTCCGGCCACCAAGATTGAACCCACGGATTGCGTCACCGCCGCCGACGGCACCATCACCTGCGGCACCAAGATCGTGAATCCGGAAGGGGATACCCCGGCCAAGCCCCAATATCGCCCCTTCTCCCAGTGATCCCCCATGGCGGTCTCAGGCGATCAGGCGTTTCTGCGGGCGGTCACCCGATTCGAACGGGGCCTGGCCAAGGTTCTCTCCCTGGCGCTCACGTTGGTTCTGGTGGTGTCCACCGTGCAGTTGCTGCTCAGCCTGGGGGTTGATCTGCTGGATCTGCAGGTGAACTGGGCAGGGGAGGGCTTGATCAGCCTGCTCGATCAGATCCTGGTGATTCTCATTGCCCTGGAGGTGCTGCAGAACCTCACCGCATACCTGCGCGAGCATGCCGTGCAGATTGAGCTGGTGTTGGTCACGGCCCTCACCGCTGTGGCCCGCAAGGTGATCGTGATGCCACCGGGCATGCACAAGGATCCAGGCCAGTTGATGGCCCTGGCGGTTGCGGTGTTGGCCCTGGCGGTGGCCTATTGGCTGGTGCGGCAGTCACACGTCAGCCGTCTGCATCCCAGAACAGAGCCAACCACAGGGTCCCAGGGGCTGGATCCGTTGCCACCACCCGATGCCGGCGGTGGGGCTTGATCAGCAGGGAATCGCCCACGCAGAGATCCCTCGCCTGCGGTTCATCCTCGAACTCCAATCTGGCGCTGCCCCGTAGCAGCAGCACCCACTCCATGGCGCGTTGGTCGTACCAGCCGTCTGTCGGGCTGCTGGCATTGCAGGAATGGATGCATTCCAGGCGCCACTGCGAGCTTTGAAACAGAACGGTGCTGCGCTCCTGCCCATCTTCGGGGCATGGGCTGGCCAACAGGTTCTGTTGATCAGCGGGGCTGGGAGGCCGTTCCGCCGTGGGGCCATCACCCCAACGGCGGCCGATGTCGAAGCCGAATCCTGCGGCCAGTTCCACCACCTCGTGGTGGTTGCTGCAGTTGCGCAGTGCCGTTCGCAGCTCGGGCTGGGCTTCGCTCAGGGCCACAAACGCGTTGAGCTGGCGAATCTTCTCCAGGAATTGCTGCAGATGGGCTTCGGCCATCAGTCCAGTATCGCCGGGCCACCCACCAGCTGTTTCTCCATCCGGAAGCGACGAAACAGCACGCCGTTGATCAGCAGTTCCTCCTGCCAGCGCACCTGCCAGCCGTGGCGCTGCAGAAGGGGCTGGGAGCAAAAGCTGGCTTCGGTGCGCAACCTGCAGAGTCCACGGCCTCTCGCTTCCTGCTCAAGCGCCTGCAGCAGGGTGCTGGCGCGCCCCTGGCGTTCAGCCCGGGGGTGGCAGTAGAGCAAGGCCAGTCGATCGAAGGGATCCAGCAGTCCGAAAGCCTCGATTCGCGTTGGCGATGAACAGCTCACCAGCCCGAAACCCCGCTCCAGACTGCGCCGCAATGCAGCCACAGCCTCACCGTCAACGGCCTGCTGGGCCCAGGCCTGACACTGCTGTTGGCTGTAGAGCGAGCTGGCACCAGAGAGCACGGCCTGGCGATAAACCTCCAAGACGGCTTCGTGATCGATCCCCTTGAGCCGACGCAGGCTGTTCATCCCGCTGGTTCCGCCGCAATCCATGGCCATCGATTCTTCCGGATCAGCGCCCTCAGGTCTGGCAACCATCGCCTTGGTGTTGTAAGTTGTGAGTGTCGAATTGATCCAAACCACTTAAATCAATGCTCACTGGATCCGAACTGCTGGCCAAGGTCAAGGAACTGGGCGATGTGGGTAAGTCCGAGATCGTCCGGTCCTGCGGCTACGTCTCGAGTAAGAAGGATGGCGGAGAGCGCCTGAACTTCACCGCCTTCTACGAGGCTCTCCTCGAAGCCAAGGGTGTGGAGCTTGGCGCCAGCGGCAAAGTTGGCAAGGGCGGCCGCAAGCTCAGCTATGTGGCCACTGTTCAGGGCAACGGCAACCTGCTGATCGGCAAGGCCTACACCGCTCTGCTCGACCTCAAGCCCGGCGATGAGTTTGAAATCAAGCTCGGCCGCAAGCAGATCCGCCTGATCCCCGCTGGCTCCAGCGAAGACGACGAAGAGTGATCGTGCAGCCGGCTTGATTGTCCGGCTGGGCAATCCCCTCTGTTCCGGGGTCAGTGCTCATCCCAGTCGGTCAGACTGGGAGCCTGGCCCCTTTTTTGTGCATGGTTGCGGTTGTTGATCCCCCTGCGCTGCCCCTCGGCAGGCGCGTGCAGCAGCTGTTGGTGTGGTTCCTGCTGCTGTTCAGCACCCTGCTGCTGTTGGTCTGCGCCGGCCCCGCCATGGCGGAGGGAGTGCAACTGGACGCAAGCCGACCGGCTGGGGCTCAGTTGTTTGATCAACACTGTGCCGGCTGCCATGTGAACGGCGGCAACATCATTCGCCGCGGCAAGACCCTTCAGCTCAAGGCGCTGGAGCGGCAAGGGCTCGGTTCGGCTGAGGCCATCGCGGCAATCGCAGCCAATGGCATCGGCCAGATGAGCGGCTACGGAGCCGTGTTGGGCGGTGAGGGTGTCGACCAGGTGTCCAGCTGGGTCTGGCAGCAGGCCCTGGCCGGTTGGCCACGGGGGGTCAGGCCGGCATCTTGATCGCTTCGATCCAGGGGTACACCTGCAGTTCGGTCCAGATGCCCTGGCGCCAGTACACATCCCCGTGCAGCAGCTCTTCCACCTGCTCCTGGCTGGTGGCCTCGTAGATCCCGAACACGTGGCTGGTGTCCTCGGTGGGTCCGAGCGTGATCAGGATGCCGTCCTGCTGCTGCTGGCGCAGGCCCGCCAGGTGCTCCTCGCGGTAGGGCGTGCGCCGCTCGAGGGCGTCAGCGCAGTAGCGACCCCAGAGAACGAATCGCATCGGCAGCACATCGGGAGAGGGCGCCCAATGTAGGGGCCTGGCCCCCACACCATGGTCCCGCCGTTAGAGGCTGAACAGGGGGGCCGAGATGGGATTGGGGAACAGGATCGGCTGGCCCGTGGGCTTGGCGCCGGCCTTCGTGGTCCAGCGGACCGTGCAGCTGAAGCTCTGCACGCCCTTGATGTTGGAACTGTTGATCCGGAAGCCCCTCACCGTGGCACCGGCGGGCATGCGGTATTGCGCCTGGTTGCAGGCATCCACTTCCGAGGCAGGCGAAGTGGCCAGCGAGGTTTCAGCACGAACGCTGGCGGGAGTGAGCGCGCCAATGCTTCCGAGGCAGGCAGCCAGTGCAAGCATCCGCTGAACCCTGGTCATGAGGCGGGACCCGTTGATTGCGTCCATCCATAGCGCGCCGCTTCGCCTCTGCCCAGAGTGGTCAGCATTTCGACAGCGTTCCCCCTCCACCGTGGCCCCTGCTGCCCCTCCCCAGCCCCATGCCCAGCGCCTGCAGGTGCTCTGGCTGGCCTGGTTTCTGGCCTTGCTGTTTCACACCGAACTGGGCTTGATGCCCCTGTTCCATGGCCTGTCTCCACAGATTGAGAGCCAGGTGGATCCCGCCCGGTTGCCCGCTGTGTTCTGGGCCATGTTGCTCTACTTCCTGGTGCCGCTGGTGGCCCTGCTGCTGATCAGCTACGCGGCCACCAGCAGCGGACCCTGGCGTCGCTGGCGCTGGTTTCACCTGGGGTTGG
>Ga0214917_10005567_pt1 | contig 13397 bp, 13 predicted proteins | sample LL_1208_BB_MetaG_FD_177983 | JGI IMG/M metagenome (GOLD analysis project Ga0214917, IMG submission 177983) | Freshwater microbial communities from Lake Lanier, Atlanta, Georgia, United States - LL_1208_BB | ecosystem: Environmental > Aquatic > Freshwater > Lake | place: USA: Georgia | collected... | reverse complement strand
GTGCGGCCAGACAGGCTGCTTGGGCATTACAGGGTGAGCTTGCTGATTGGAAGATCCCTGATGTAATTACCTCCTTTGAAAAACACTCTGAAAATGTTTTAGATCAACATCGCAAACTTAAATCTAACTCTACCGCTGTAGACAGTATTACCTTTTAATTAAAACTAGGTAAGGCTCTAGCTAAAAATCATTCAAGCAAAGAATTGTTAAGTGCTTAATATTTCAGTAATGCCTATTTTCCCATAGGCTTAGGTTATGACGGTTTTAGTATTTGGAAGTTTGAATCTTGATTTAGTGGCTTACGCTGATAACTTGCCTACTCTTGGACAAACTGTTACTGGGGAAAAATTATTACGTTTTCCTGGGGGTAAAGGATTAAATCAAGCGATCGCCGCCAGTAGATCTGGATCTGAGGTGCTAATGGTTGGCTGCCTTGGGCAAGATAGCGAGGGTGAATTTTTGAATCAAGTTCTTGTTGATGAAAAAATTGATTCAAGGTTTATCTCACGACAAATGGTTCAAACTGGAATTGCTGTTATTGAGGTCTCAAAAGATGGTGAAAATAGAATTTTAATAATTCCAGGGGCTAATGCTTTGGTTAAATTTGAGCAGCGGTATTTAGAGGCTGTGACTAAGCCCAAGGTTGCACTAGCCCAACTTGAAACGCCGATAGTTGAGGTTGAAAAATTTATCATCAATGCTCACAAAGCAGGAGTTATTACAATTTTAAATCCGGCGCCAATTCAAAAGCTAAGTAAGGAGCTTATCTCAGCTTGTGATTACCTAATTGTAAATGAAACCGAGGCTTCATTTTTGACAGGAAAACAAGTTGAAAAGTTAAGTAAGGATGAGGCACAAGCTGTTGGTAAGCAGCTTCTTAAGATGGGAGCTAAACGGGTAGTCGTAACACTTGGAGAACAAGGTAGTTTGTATCTAGATACTAAAAGTAATATTTACACTCCAGCATTTAAAATCTCGGCTATTGACACCACAGCTGCTGGTGATGCTTTTTGTGGTGCATTTGCAACCGCCTTAGCAAATGACTCATCAATTGAATACGGTTTAAAATTTGCCACAGCAGCTGGCGCGATCGCTGCAACTAGAGCAGGTGCTGTCCCATCACTGCCAACTAATAGTGAGATATTGTCAATGCTTGCATCGGTGCAGTAAGTTTTAGCCATGATTAAAGATGGAATTTTGCATCCACAACTTGCCTCACTACTTGCAAGATTTCGCCATGTAAATGCAATTGCAATTGTTGATGGCCCATTTCCAAGCTATCCAAATGTGGAGACAATTGAGCTTGCTATCACTATGGGCTGGCCAACTATCCCTCAAGTCTTAGATGAGATTCTTCCCCACCTTCAAATCACCTCTTTAGTTTTAGCAAATGAGTTCTCCGAAAAGGTAGATAAGCAAACTGTGGAAAATTACCTAAAACACCACCAAGGGATAGCCACGACAAAAATCCCCCACTCTGAGTTCAAAATTCAGGTAGGTCAATGCCTGGGGATAATTCATACGGGAGATCCAATTCCTTATAGCTCAGTAATCCTCAAATCAGGGTGATTATAACTTTTTTGTAAGTATTACCCTTTGCCCATTTACCCACTTCTCTCCCAGCCAGTTTTTAACTAGGCTCAGCCCAGTTCGCCAAAATGCGAACGCCTATAGGAGGAAAATAAATGAAATCAAAGTTCACACGTAAAGCGCTTGTAGCGCTTTTAGCTGTGTCAGCTTTAGTCCTTTCTGCATGTTCATCTGGTTCAGATGATGCAGCTGGCGGCGATGTAAAGGTAACTCTGATCACTAAAGATCAGACAAACCCATTCTTCGTAGCGATGATCAAAGGTGCTAAAGATAAGGCAGCTGAGCTAGGTGTTGATCTAACAGTTGGATCAGGTAAACAAGAGGGTGACGATGCTGGACAAATCGCATTAATTGAAAACGCGATCTCAGCAAAGCACGCTGGAATCCTTATCACTCCAATGTCAGTAAACGTTAACTCAGCAATTACAAAGGCTCGCGAAGCTGGCCTATTTGTTATCGCACTTGATACACCAACAGATCCTGCTGACATCGTTGACATCACATTCGCAACAGATAACTGCGAAGCTGGTGAGTTAATTGGTAAGTGGGCCGCTGCAAAACTTGGTGGCAAGAAGGCAGTTATTGCACTTCTAGATATTTTTGATGACCGTATGGTTTCAGTTGATTACTGCCGTGATAACGGTTTCCTAAAGGGAATGGGAATCGACGTGAAGGATCCTAAGGTTATGGGTGACGAAGCTAAGACTGGTAAGTACTCAGGTGGCGACTACGTAATCGTAGGTAACAAAGCAACTGGTGCTAATGAGGATGGCGGACGTACCGGACTTGAGCAACTACTTGCAAAGAACAAAGCAATCAACGTTGTTTACACAATCAATGAGCCAACCGCTGCTGGTGCATGTGCTGCTCTAAAGGCTGCTGGCACAAAGGCAATCGTGGTATCAGTTGATGGTGGTCGTGCAGGTATTGAGAATGTTAAGAGCGGTTGCATTGGAGCTACTTCACAGCAGTATCCATTGCTAATGGCTGATCTTGGTGTTCAAGCTATCTACGACATCGTGAAGACAGGAAAGAAGCCAGAGGTATCTCCTGGTCTTGACTTCTTCAACACCGGTGTTACCTTGATTACCGATGACCCACAATCAGGCGTGGAGTCAAAGGACACTGGTTATGGACTTGAGAAGGCTTGGGGTTAATCTCTAAGGCTTTCGGAAAAATCCGTAAGTAGAAATAAGAAATTAGCGGGGGCGGTTGCAAAAGCGGCCGTCCTCGCTATCTTAATAAATATTGAAATTTTAAGTAGAGTTTTACCCAGTAAGAGTTAACTATTAGATCATCTGGTGAAAGGATATTTGATGAGCCAAGTTGGTTCTCATGATGCTGCAGCCGAATTTATGGGGCGCGCTTCAAATGCACAAAAGCTTCAAGCCCTGCTTCACCGATATCCATGGCTTAGTTCAGCTGCTGTTCTTTTAATAGCTTCAATTAGTTTTAGTTTTTTCAATGAAAACTTTCTTACCCCAGGAAATTTATCCCTAATATTGCAGCAGGTGGCGATTGTTGGAGCGGTCGCTGCGGGTCAAACCTTAATTATTTTAACTGCGGGAATTGATCTTTCCTGTGGTGCAATTGCGATTTTTGCCTCAATGGTTATGGCAAAGACCTTTATGGGTGATCCATATGTTGAAGGTGATGGCTTACCAGTATTAGTGGCATTTGTTATTGGTTTATTGGTGGGAACCTTTGCTGGTTGGTTTAATGGTTATTTAGTGACAAAATTTAAATTACCGCCTTTTATTGTGACCTTAGGTACCTTAAATGTTTTTATCGCTTTAACACTTATCTATGCATCAGGAAGAACTGTCACTACTGAGGAGATGGATCCATTCCTATTACAACTTGGTCACATCATAAATATTGGTGAATTTAAAGTAACTCAAGGCGTAATCGTGATGCTACTTCTTTATATAATTTTAGCTTTTGCACTGCGATTTACGGGTTGGGGCAGGCATGTATACGCCGTTGGCGATGATATTAATGCTGCTCGCCTAGCTGGTATTCAGGTTAATCGGGTTCTTCTTTCGGTATATATGGTTGCCGGATTAGTCTTTGCAATTGCAGCTTGGATCGTAATTGGCCGGGTAACTGTTGCTAGCCCAAACACTCAACCTGATTTAAATCTAGACTCGATTACTGCGGTAGTAATTGGTGGTACCTCACTATTTGGTGGTCGAGGCACAATATTTGGTTCATTAATTGGCGCGATTATTGTTGGCGTATTTCGTAATGGTTTAACACTTGCCGGCGTAGATTTGTACTACCAGGTGTTAGCAGTTGGTTTGTTAATTATCTTCGCAGTAACAATAGATCAGTGGATTAGAAAGGCACGTACATGAGTAAATCAGCGGTACTAACTGCCAGTAATGTAGTTAAAACTTATGGTCGTGTGATTGCCCTAGATGGTGCCGATCTAGAGTTATTTCCAGGAGAGGTATTAGCTGTTATCGGTGATAACGGTGCTGGAAAATCAACATTGATCAAATGTCTATCAGGAGCTGAGGTTCCAGATAATGGCAGTATTGAAATTGATGGTTCAGTTGTTACCTTTAGAAAACCACAGGATGGTCGAGATGCAGGAATTGAAACTGTGTACCAAACTTTGGCTGTTGCACCGGCATTAGATATCGCATCTAATCTTTATTTAGGTCGTGAGATTAGAAAAAAGGGTCCAGCTGGTTCTATTTTGCGCATGCTAGATAGCTCAGGAATGAAGCGAAAAGCTAAAGATCATATTGCAGCTTTAGGAATTGGAACTATTCAAAATATGAGCCAAGCAGTTGAAACCCTATCTGGTGGTCAACGCCAAGCAGTAGCAGTGGCAAGAGCTGCAGCCTTTGGTCAGAAAGTAATTATTTTGGATGAGCCAACTGCCGCGCTTGGAGTACGTGAATCAAATCAAGTTTTAAAGTTGATTGAATCACTTCGTGAACGTGGCATGCCAGTAATTTTGATCTCACACAATATGCCACAGGTTTTTGAAGTAGCAGATCGCATTCAAGTAATGCGCTTAGGCAAAAGAGCTGCGGTAGTCACACCAAAAACTCATGATATGAAGGATGCAGTTGCAATCATGACTGGTGCTATGAAGGTTGATGCTAAGGATCAGACACTTAAGCCAGTTCGGTGATATTAGAAGCCTCAGTTGCAATTGTTGGCTCCGGAATGGGTGGTGCCACCACTGCATATGGCCTGGCTGAAGCTGGTATTGATTGCTTAGTTATTGAACGTGGCGACTTTGTTAAAAAAGAGGATGCAAACTGGTCTGCTCGGGAGATTTTTGTTAACCAAAAATACAAGCCAGATGAAAAATGGTTAGATGAAAAAGGTAAAGAGTTCACACCCGGTGTTCACTACATAGTAGGTGGCAATACCAAAGTTTATGGCTCCTCACTTCCTAGATTTAGAGAGAGTGATTTTTTAGAGGTAAAACATAAAGAGGGAATCTCGCCAGCTTGGCCATTTACCTATCAAGATATTGAGCCTTACTACTGCAGTGCTGAGGAGTTATATAAAGTCCATGGTGCAACTGGTGAGGATCCAACTGAGCCACCTCGCAGTAAACCATTTCCCTACCCAGCTCTAGCTCATGAAAGATATATTTCAAAGCTTGCCGAAAAATTAAAAGCTGCTGGAGTTAGGCCACATGCCAATGCTATGGGAGTTGATTTAAAAATTAATGGTAAGTGCATTAGGTGTGGTACCTGCGATGGCTTTGTCTGTAAGTTGGATGCAAAAAGTGATAGTCAAAGCTGCGCACTAGAGCCAGCTATGCGTACTGGAAAAGTTAGATTAGAAACTAATTTAAAGATAACCCAAGTTATTGTGAAAAATGGCAGAGTTGATCACCTATTGGGAGTTAAAAACGGTCAAGAGGTGAAGGTAGTTGCGAAAAAGTATGTATTAAGTTTAGGAGCAGTAAATACCGCTGCCCTATTATTAAAATCAGGATCAATTGCCAACTCATCTGGTTTAGTAGGGAAAAATTTTATGATGCATAACAACGCTCATATTGCTGCATTTGATATTAGAAGTAAGAATGATGTGGTCTTTCAAAAGACTTTGTCTTTTTCAGATTGGTACTTTGATGGCGGCTCAGGCTATCCATTAGGGGCAGTGCAGCTTATTGGAAAAGTCCAAGCTATCATGATGAAAACATATGCAACAAAAGTTCCCCTTGGCATACTTAAATTTATTGCCGATAGATCAGTTGAGTTTGTAGTTATGAATGAAGATTTACCAACTCTTTCAAATCGGGTTGAGATTTCAAAAAATGGCATGATTCAGATTTATCGTAAGGCAGTCAATACCTCTGCTCATAAAGAATTAATGCGGAAAACTAAAAAAGTCTTGAGGAAATCAGGTTTTCAAGCAATTTTTGTACAGCCATTTGATATTTCGATGAACTCTCACCAATGTGGAACTACAGTTGCAGGTAGTGACCCAAAAAACAGTGTGGTCGATCAATACTGTAAAACTCATGACCTAGATAATCTCTACCTAATTGATGGTGGTTTTTTTCCATCCTCAGCTGCCATGAATCCAGCGCTGACTATTGCCGCTCAGGCATTAAGAGTTGTTGATAAATCTGATTTAAAACTTGTTAATTAGTTTTTTCTAGTCAACATGAAAATTCTCATGAATAACATGCCACCACTCACCAACTTTTGCCTGCGGAACCTGCCATTGCATCTGATCTGTTATCTGCCACCAACGCTTCATTTCCGGCTCAGCAGCTAACTTAGCCATATCAGCCTCGTAATCATCGCCGGTGTATTCAAGATAGGCAAAAAGTAAGTTCTCGTATCTAAATATTGAGTAATTAGAGATATTAGCTTGCTTAATAATTTTTATAATGCTTGGCCAAGCTTGAGCATGTAATCGCTCGTACTCCTCTATTTCTTCTGGCTTAATCCCAATTACCTGCCCAATTCGCTTTATTGGCATTTATACCCCTATAGTTTTAAAACACGCTTTAACTCTGCGTGCATGATGGCTGGATCTACTTCAAAATTTGTCCAGTACTTAACACCAATTACCGCTTGGTTTACCACCATTCCTAAACCATCAATTGTTCGAGCTCCTAATTTAGCTGCACTTTTTAATAAGTTTGTTTGTGGAGGATTTACGATTACATCTGCAACAATCATATTCTTACTCAGGCTATCTAGATCAATATCTAAATCATAATTTCCACTATCTGCCATACCAACTGAGGTGGCATTAATTACAACATTTATAAAATTTTGAATTTTAAAACCTGGTGACCAAGGAACATATTGCGCAGATACACCCAGTTTATTCACTAATAACTTTGCCAATTCTTCACCACGAGTTGCATCTCGATTTATTATCGTAAAATCCTTTGCACCATCTAGCGCTAACTCAACTGCTATGGCACGGGCCGCCCCTCCTGCACCCAAAATGGCAATTTTTTTCCCACTGACAGCATCAACTTTTTTAAATGCCTGCAAAAATCCTTTACCATCTGTATTTTCACCAATTAATTTTCCATCGCGATTAACTACACAATTTACCGCTCCCATTATTTCAGCAGACTCTCCTAAGCCATCTAAATGCTGTATTACCGAAACCTTGTGCGGAATAGAGAGATTAAAACCAGCCCAGTTCATTGCTCTCGCTCCTAAAATTGCATTACTTAGATCTTTTGGTAGTACTTCACAATTTATATAACGAAAATTTAATTTATGATGTTTATAAGCAGCTTCAACCATTGCAACGGTGGGATTGCCTGCTGATGGTGTAGAAAAACTTCCAGTTAATTCGCTCAAAAAGGTTTCACTCATAGATTTACCTTACTAGAATACCCAGGTGATTAAAAGTGCTAAAGATATTGGTATTGGCATAATTGGTGTTGGCATAATGGGCAAAGGTCATGCACTTTATCTTTCAGATTATGTAAAAGGTGCAAAGGTAGTTGCAATTTATGATACAAATTTAACTACCGCAGCTAATGTTGCTAAGGAAGTATTTAAAAAGACCAAAGTTCTGCCAAAGGTTTATCAAGATATCGATCAATTACTCGGCGATAAAAGTGTCAATTCGGTAATTATTGCCTCTCCTGATCATCTGCATGCAAAACATCTAACTCAATCTGTATTAGCTGGTAAGAATGTTTTGTGTGAAAAGCCACTCGCATCAACTGTGAAGGAAGCTAAGAAAGTCGCAAAAATAGTGAGAGAATCAAAATCCATAGTTGGTGTGGGATTTATGCGCAGATTTGATAAAGCTTATTTAGATTTAAAAAAAGAAATAAATACTGGAAAGTACGGGCACATCTTACAGATTAGATGTACATCAAGAAATGTAAGTTCACCCAATGCCACTACTTCAATGCTTTTGACAAATGTTGCCGTGCATGAGATTGATATTATTAGATGGCTTCTAGGAGAAGATATTGTTTCCGTCAAAGTCAACTATGCAAAGGTAACTAAAAAAGCTAATCCAAACCTTTCAGATCCAATTTCTGTTATTTGTAAGAGTGAATCGGGAGTTTTAATTACCATTGATATATTTGCAAATAGTACTTATGGGTATGAGGTTGGAATGGAGGTTTTGACGGAAAATGGATCATTAGTTATTGAAAACTTAGGTAGCTTAAATATTGCTAAGAACTTTAAACTTCCAGGCAGAAAACCTGGAACTTTACATAAGGACTGGATGGGAAGATTTAAACCGGCATATATCGCTGAACTTAAGGCATTTATTAACTCACTACAAAAACGAAAATTGGATTCAAACTTTGCAACTGCTGAAGATGGCTTGGCGGCTAGTATTGCCTGTGGTCTTGGAGTTAAATCTCTTTAGTTAAATCCTACGGTTGGCTTTTCCGGTAACTTGCCTTTGGTATGCATTTTGAATTTCAGGTTCACTACTTACACCTGAAACTCCAACCTCCCAAAACGCACCGCCCTCTGTCCATTTACTAGGGTGAGTATCAATAACTAATACTGTGACTCCAGAATTTTTCTTTGCTGCCATGAATTCATCTTTAAGGGATTGTATTGTGACTTTTTTAGCCTTTGCTCCCATTGAATTTGCATGCGCAACAAAATCGACATCAAATGGCTTATTTAAATCAGAATCATTAAACATCGTGCGATAACTTTTAGATCCATTTGATGTTTGTAATCTTTGAATTACCGCAAAGCCGCCATTGTTACAAAGTATATAAATTAGTGAATCTCCATTATTTACTGCAGATAAAATTTCGCTATTCATCATTAAATATGATCCATCGCCAACCATTGAAATTACTTTTCCAGCTTTACCGGCATTCCTTAATGCCAATGCGGCTCCCCACGCACCGGCGACCTCATACCCCATGCATGAGTACCCGTACTCACAATCAAATGAGTCCAAGCTCTTACTTAGCCAATTGTTATTTAACTCTCCCGGTAAGCCACCAGCAGCTGTTAAAACATAATCCTCATCTGCTGCTAGATCATTGATTAATTTAACTACTTGGGCATAGGAGGGAAGATCTAGTTTTTCAGAAATTCTAGCCTCAATATTTTTTAATATTAGTTCCCGAGTTGTTTCACGGGATTTACTCCAAGTTTGGTCACATTTGTAATCGCTGATTAAATTGCTTAACTCTAAAATCGTTACTTTGGCATCTCCAATTAGGGCTATAGAATTACGCTTAGTTGCGTCAAATCGTGCGGTATTTATTGAAATGATCTTTCTATTTGGATTTTTAAACAATGTCCATGAGCCAGTCGTAAAGTCCTGTAATCTACAACCAACTGAGATGATTAAATCTGCTTCCTCAGCTAACTTATTTGCAGGATCACAACCTGTTACACCCACTGGACCACACCAGGCTGGATCTGATGATAATAAAGTTGCTTTACCGGCCACTGTTTCTACCACCGGTATTGCGAATTTATTCGCAAAATCTGATATTTCTTTATGTGCCTTGCTATATCTTGCGCCACCTCCAGCAATAATCAATGGTTTTTTGGCTGATTTAATTGCAGAAACTGCAAGTTTAATTGAATTTTCATCGGCTTTAGAACGACGAATATTATGAATAGTCTCCTCAAAAAACTCATCCGGAAAATCATAAGTTTCAACCTGTACATCTTGAGGTAATGCCAAAAACACTGGTCCGCAATCTGCTGGATCAAGAATGGTTTGAATCACATTTGGTAATGTATTTAGTAGCTGCTCTGGTCTGTTCACACGATCCCAATACTTAGTAACAGCTCTAAATGAATCATTTACTGTAGTGATTGGTGAATCAAAATGTTCGACTTGCTGAAGTACTGGATCTGGTTGTCGAGATTGAAAAGTATCACCAGATAAAATCAATACTGGTAATCGATTTGCCATCGCTACTGCTGCAGCAGTCACTACATTTGTTGCACCTGGACCAATTGAAGTTGTCACTACTGCACATTGTTGTCGTAATTGAGCTTTACTAAAAGCTACTGCTGCTAATGCCATTCCTTGTTCATTTTGGCCACGGATTGTAGGCATAGCTTTCTTATTTCTCTCAAGTGCATCGCCAATACCTAAAGCATTTCCATGGCCAAATATGGCAAAGGTAAATGGAAACAAAGATACAACTTTGTTATCAATTTTAATTTTCTGCGCAATCAGGTACTTAACTAAGGCCTCTGAGGTAGTTAATTTCACGCTCGTACCCTATCTACTTATCAACACTTATGGAACAATACCTCAGTGAAATCCTTCTATTCCCGTATTGCATCTGCACCTATTTCTTGGGGAATATGTGAGGTACCTGGCTGGGGAAAGATGTTACCAACAGATCGAGTTTTATCTGAGATGAAAAACTTGGGATTGCCGGCAACTGAATTAGGGGCGCCAGGCTTTCTTCCAGAACAACCAAGTGCAATTTCAGAAAAGTTAGATGAATTTAATATGAGTTTGATTGGTGGATTTACACCAGTTGTAGTTCATGACAAAAATGAAAATCAAGAGACTATAAGTCAAGTAAAAAAGACGGCAGAATTATTTAGAAAAACTGGTGCAACTCATTTAGTTTCCTCACCTGTTTATACATGGAATTGGGATAATCCAAATCCTCTGACTAATGATGAGTACAAAAACATGTTTAAGATGTTTTCTGAAATAGACAAAATATGTCAGGACAATGGGCTACAAAACGTGCTTCATCCGCACCTACAAACTACAGTTGAAACCAAGGAAGATGTGGATCGAGTGCTAAATGGGTGCGATGTTAAGTGGTGCCTTGATACCGGACATATGGCTATTGGTGGAGTTGATGTTGTTGAGTTTGCTAAGCAAGCTCACCAGCGCGTGGGGCATGTGCACCTAAAGGATGTTAATCTTTCAAAATCTAAGTCAGTTCTGGCTCGGCAAGAGTCAATAATGTCAGGGGTGCAAAAGGGTTTATTCACACCACTTGGACAGGGCGATGTGCCAATTGCAGATGTAATTAGAACCCTTGAGAGTAAGGGATACCAGGGCTGGTATGTGATCGAACAAGATTGCGCAATTACAGGTAGCGTCCCGGAAGAGGGCAAAGGGCCTGTTGAAATGATTTCTCAATCCATGGAATATCTTAGATCTTTGGCAATAGCTTAGTTTTATTTTATGAATCAGAGTTTAGATTTAATTAGCGTAGGAAGAATTAGTCTAGATTTTTATGCAAATGAATCAAATGTTGGTTTCAAAGATGTAAAAACTTTTAGTATGTCAATTGGTGGTAGCCCCACAAATGTTGCAATTGCTTCGGCTAGATTAGGTAACTATTCTGCAGTTGCAACAAATATTGGTCGAGATGCATTTACTGAGTATATTTTAGGAAAACTAACCGAGTTTAAAGTTGACACTAGGTATGTAGGAATTGATGAGTCTCAATTTAGCCCTGCTGTTTTTGCCGCTATGGATGATCCATTTAATCCAACCATTTTCTTTAACCGATCCCCTGAAGCACCCGATACAAAAATCAAGAGAGATAGAATCGCAGATGCTGAGATTAAATCTACTAAAGTTTTTTGGGTTTCCGCTTGTGCACTAGCAACTGGTGAAACTGCTAAATCTATTCAAGATTGGCTTGTAACAAGGTCTTTATCCGGTCACACAGTTTTGGATTTAGATTACAGACCTTCCTTCTGGGAAAATGAATCAATTGCAAAATCAGTCACTAAAAGGGCGATTGATAGCAGCAATATTTTGGTGGGTAATCGAAAAGAGTTTGAGGTTGCTACAGGCTTAACAGATCCTGATCAGATTAGAAAAAATTTTCTTGGCCAACAGATCAATCTAGTAATTGTTAAATTAGGCGAAAATGGTGTTTACCTTGCGAATAAAGAAGAAAGCTTTATCGCTAAGCCCATTAAAGTTGATGTTAGATGCGGTCTAGGAGCAGGCGATGCCTTTGGTGGCATGCTAGTTCACGGACTTATAAACTCTTGGCCTTTAGAAAAAATTGGTAATTACGCAAATGCAGCAGGTGCGATAGTAGCCTCTAGACTTCTGTGTTCAGATGCCATGCCAACTTTGAACGAAGTCGAGAGTCTAGTTAAAGGAGTAGGTAAGTGATTAAATTTAATGAAAAAAACTACTCTAAACTCTGTGATGATCGAGTAAATAATTCGAGCAAATTACAAAAAAATCTTAAATCTAGAAAACGTAGAGTTAAGTTAACTAAAGATGGAAAATTATTTATAGTTGCAGCAGACCATACTGCTCGAGGAATAATTGCCGCATCAGGTGATAGCATGGCTATGGCAAATAGGTTTGATTTATTGGATCGATTAATTCGAGCACTTTCTGTTCCTGGAGTAGACGGAGTATTAGCAACTCCAGATATAGTTGAAGAACTTGCATATTTTGGCGCGCTTGATCACAAATTAATCTTCGGCAGTATTAATCGAGCTGGAATCTTAGGAGCAGATTGGGAGTTAGATGATCGCCAAAGTTCCTATGATGTAAAGGGAATCAGTGAATTTGGGCTAGATGGAGGCAAGACGCTATTAAGAATTGAAAAATCAGATCCCGGAGTTCTAAATACGATTGAGATGGTGGCAAGCGTGAATTCTCAATTAGCTAGGGCCAAGAAAATTTCAATTATTGAACCACTTCCGTATGTAAAAAATTCAGCTGGTAAATTTGAACTAAACAAGAATATCGAGGAATTAGTGCGAGTTATTGGAATTGCATCAGCACTTGGAACCTCTAGTGCTTATACCTGGCTTAAAGTTCCAGCATTTGATGATTTCAAATTAGCAGCTAATGCCACCTCACTTCCTTTAATGTTACTGGGTGGAGATCCTGGGAGTGACTGGCAGGCTACCTTTAATAGTTGGCAAGCTGCATTTAAATTCCAAAATGTTCGTGCCTTGATACCGGGCAGGGCGCTTTTATATAGTCCTGAGTTAAGTGTCGAAGCAGCAGTAGCAAAAGCAGTAGCGATAGTAAGGAAGGTTTAATGAGTTGGTTATATCGAGGTGTTAAATCTATAACTCCAGAGAGTGCTAATTGGAATTACTGCGGCATGCATATATTGGATTTATCTCAAAAAAGTAGACATGAATTTGAATTTACCAATTTTGAGGGCGTACTTTTAAGTCTATCTGCTCAAAATGTCACAGTAATAGTGGATCAGATTGAATTTAAATTAATTGGTCGAACTGGAGTTTTCGCCGGGATCTCAGATTGGATCTATATTCCAGTTGGAGCGCATGTGAAAATTACCGGCTCTACTGGCTTATTAGCCTTATCCACTGCGCAAGCAAGTAAGGTGTTCCCAGTTGCCTATACAAATAAAGAGT
>Ga0214917_10005566_pt1 | contig 13399 bp, 29 predicted proteins | sample LL_1208_BB_MetaG_FD_177983 | JGI IMG/M metagenome (GOLD analysis project Ga0214917, IMG submission 177983) | Freshwater microbial communities from Lake Lanier, Atlanta, Georgia, United States - LL_1208_BB | ecosystem: Environmental > Aquatic > Freshwater > Lake | place: USA: Georgia | collected... | reverse complement strand
ACCAAGAGCAAGGCTTGATCGACCTTGAAAGCCTGATTGGAGAATTGGCAAAAATCAAGGAAGACCTTAAGGCCAAGGAAGCTTTGGAGGAGGAAAACAAGGCCAATCTCCATGAAGTGATGGGCGCTCTCGCCCTTACCACTCATTCCACCCCTAAAGGCACTGTTCGCATTCAAGCCGGTAGGGGAAAACGCAAGTACAAAGCGGAAGTGGTGGAAGCCGAGGGTCGCTACAAAGCCCTCAAGAAACTGGCTGATGACATGGGGGACTACGAGGAAGAGCCTGGCAAGCCTTCCATCGTTTTCAACTTTCCCAAGAATCCAGAGACTACCAGCGAAGAATGGTGACTGCCTACCAATGACCATGGCCCCGCTAGGCGGGGCTTTTTTCTTGCTATGATCTGCCAAGAATTGTAGAAACAATGGCAAAAGAGCTTCCTGCTCCTAATGATGAAACCTACTTGGCTGCCTTAGAAGTGCTTAGGGAAAAGTTCACGGAAGAGGAAATCCAAGAGATTAGGGACTTGCCTCATAGGCAAAGCAGGAAGAACTATGGCAAGGACAATATCTTCAAGCGACGACTAATGGTGAACCAACTTGCTGCCGCAAGTTTCTCTAATCAACAAATTGCCGACACGCTAATTATTAGCAAAGAAACAGTTAATAGTGATCGGGAATACGCAAGGGCACTGTATCAACAAAGGATTCTCCAGAATGTTGACTTGCATAGGGCACGTCTTCTTCAGGAGGCTATTGACCTGAAGGATGAGGCTCTTGCTGCATTTGGCAAAAGCAAAATCAAGAGCAAAACTACTTATGATGCCGAAGGAAATATGGTCTCCAAGTTGGTGGAAGAAACGGCAGGGGATGTAGGCTTCCTGAACGTTGCCAAGAACTTGATTGCTGAACAAGCTAAAATTGTTGGCTTGGATAAAGTTATTCCCGGCGGCAAAGAAGAGAAAAGCTATCAAGATTTCCTTAAGGATTTGTCTCAAACTATTGCCAAGGCTGAGGAGGAGGCCGATGAAGCCAAAGCAAAAGAGTTGGCTATTGAAGCTCAATTCATTGAAGCTGAAAACGTTGGCCCTGGTGGCAGCCAAATCATTTCCACCATTGACGAACGGCTCTGAGGGCTGGTAGGCTGCCAAGGCACCAGACAAGGGCTATGGACGACTCAGTGGACGGATTCATTCGCAAGGCTCGGGCTGCCCGTGAGGAACGCCTTCAGGCAATGCAAAATGCCATTGCTAATTCCTTGAACGATCAAGACGTTATTGGCGTGCCGCCAAACGTGGCTGAGCTTTTGCACCAATTTTTCACAAGCTACGGTGATGAAGCTCTCAGGAGCATCGCCTTGTTTTGCCTTGGCCAATGGAAAAAGTTCCATGGCGAAACGCAAAGCTGGGCTCTTTCTGAAGGACGGGCAGAAGATGCCTGCATGATCGCTTCTGATTGTCGCGCCATTGAAGATGCCATGGCCATGATTGCTGCCATTGGTAGCTTTAGTGGCGATCAACAATGGCGAGAAAAAGTGAAGGCTGATTTGCAGCAAATGGCCTCTCAAGAAATGGAAGGCAAATGACTCAGTTTCCTTCCCTCACTGCTTATCTTCCTGGTCTAGAGGAAGACACTCGCCCATCGTACGTCGTAGTGATTCCAAAGCCCTTCCATGCTGAGGCGCTGGAAATCAGTAAGGAAGAACCCTTGCCCCATCCTGCGTGGGGGAAAGTCAAACAACGGCGAGACCAACTAATTGTCGTGACGAAAGAGCTTGCTGACGTGGAAGAACTGGCGGACTTTGCTCATTTTGAAATTGAGGAGCCCCGTGAACAACTCACGAAAAGCCGCCGGGATGCTGCTAAGGCTATGCTCGCTCGTTGCCATCGCCTTGCCCTTCTGGAGCCCTTGGGGAATCATCTGGTGGCGGTGGAATGGAAGGCAAACCATAAGCAACGCTGATCGGTAAAAGCTAGACGGTGGGGCCACCATCGCCTAGTCTTTGGAGGTCCCAAGGCGAACGACGATGACCACGCAGTTTGAAAAAGGCCAAATCTGGCGCAGTAGAGACGGTCAGCTTATGCAAATCCTTAGTCTTGACTCTGCAGGGCCTTGGCCCATTGTGGCAAGCCTTTATTCTGCCCAAGATAAAACGTGCGACCCGTCCCTGTATCGCACATTTACCAAAGACGGTTATTTTCTTGATTTGGGGGCGCAGTGTGATGCAGATTTGGTGGAGCTAGTCAAGCCCAAGGCTAAAGAATTTGCCGTTGGGCAAGTGTGGAAGCAGGCTAATGGAGACTATGTAAAAATCACTAGAATCGCAGACACATCAAACGAATATCCGATTATTGCCACTTTTTGCGACAAAACTGTTAGGAATATTTATGGGGACGAAGCGACATACACTTTAGATGGAAAGTGTGTCTCTGGGGAGGAAAGTAAGTTTGATCTAGTTGAGCTTGTTAAGCCCGAACCCGCCCCTGCCCCATCGCCTCAATTCAAGGTGGGGCAAGTTTGGGAATCACGGAATGGCAAACAGTTTACAATTACCAACATTGACGATCACTCAGCTTATCCGATTGAAGCCATTAGTGAATTTTGCTGTCTTCGATTTACTTCTAATGGTAATTACTGGGATTCATGCTATGCCAGCAATCATGATTTGATTAAGCTTATTTCTGAGCCAGAGCCCGCGCCGGAGCCCATTGCCAGTCCTCCCGAATTGCAGGCAATTTTTAATGGTGAAAAGCCAGTGTATGTAGTGGTAGTTGAAGATGATCGTGGCTCAGCCAATAAACGCTCTGTAGGTATTCACGGCGAGCCAATCGTTTTTGAAACCCCAATCACTCCTGGTAGTTCCTTTGCTTCTTTCCGTGAAGCCCTTAAGCGCCAAAAAACAATGGGCAACCGTTACGGCACCACTTACATTGCTGAATGCCACATCATCCGTGCTACGAGGTTTGACAAATGAAATATCACATTAGCGAAGTGACAATTTCGGCAGACAATGCTAGCCCCCTTCGCCTTTCATTGGCCATTGAGAAGGACTATTTGATTCTTTCTCAAGATGCCATGGAAGTGGAAATCAATCCTGATGAACTGGACATTATTGCCGCGCAAGGCAAAATGCTTTTGAGGCAGTTTCAAGAGACACCACCGGCAAAGAGCGATAACGATGATGAATTGTGGGATGCTTATTTCAATGCCGATAATGCCCATGAAGGCACTATTGCTCAACTTCGTTCCGTTTACAAGCTTGGCCAAGACAGTATGAAGGCAGCGCAAGAGGAAGACTGTCAAAATACTCAGGCGGCAATGGCCGAATCGCCTGGTTCTTCAATGGAACTTCAGGCTTACCTAGACAGTATCAAAGTGTATGGTTCAGCTTCGCCTCCCCCGCCCGCGCCTACTGGGCTACTGGTAGAGCGCATCCGGGATGAGTTAGGACACCACGAAACGGCATCTGCCAGCGCCGTGCTCCTCTTGGTGGCGAAGTGGCTGGACGGACAGATTGAAATTGGCGCTGCTCACATGCTCCGCCAGGAGGCCGAGCGATGATTCGCATTACTTCAGTGGGTGGGAGGATTGGCGCCCTGTGCTGGAGCAATACAGTGTCCAGCGTAGATGTGCCGGATCGCAGGTTCGCGGGAATGATTTCCCGCCTAGAGTTCTGGGGCCGTGTTTACTGGTGCCCACCAGGAGAACCGTGGACCGGACTTCATTATTCAGTTGTGGAGACTTTCCGATGACTATTGATCTTCAGAATCTGCCCTCCTATCCTCAAAGTCAGGAATCAGTAGCAGAACAGTTGGCCAGTCTTGTGCTAGTAGCCAATCGCCTTGGATTGTACGATGCCGCTGATGCTATCAAACAAATGAATAGTAGGCTTCCAGAATTGAAGTATGGTTGCCACGTTGATTTGGAAGAAGGCGAAATGCCAGACGAATGTGTAATTGACCTGGGCGATGTTTGTGGCTGCATTTACGCAAAAGAGGGCATGAGGAAAGAACAGTGTGAATACTGGAGGATTATTACACTTCCAGAGCAGGAGGCCAAATGACCACTGACTTCCGTGCATTGTGCTCTGAGCTGGCTGATGCCTACCTGCGACTACTTGAGCACATCAACAACAGCACTTGGCTTGGCTATGAGCCAAGTGATGACCCATTGCTCGTCCGCGTCCGCGCCGCGCAGGCCGCCCCGGAGCAGTGGCCGACGGATGAGCAGATTTTGGCCATTCAAGATCAGGTGGTGGCCTCATTTCCTCCGATTCATCCTGAAGCCCAGAATCTCAGTGCCATTGAATACGCCAGGGTACTAGAGATTCGGAAGGCTCGTGCTGTTCTGCAACTCGCAGGCCGCCCTGCCGTCGAGGCGGCGCAGTGGCCGAGCGAAGCCGAACTCAAAACTTTTGCGTGCCAGTGGTGGCACTCATTTGGTTTTGTCAAAGATAAGGCAACTTATGGCTGGGTAATTGATAACGTCGCGCTAGAGCATTTTGCCGACTTCTCTCTTGATGTTCTCGCCCGCTGGGGCCGCCCTGCCGTCGAGCCGGTGCCGGTAAGCGAGCGGTTGCCGGGGCCGGAGGATTGCGACGATCAGGGGCGGTGCTGGTGGTGGATTGTTGACCAGCCTGGGGAGCTGCCCCACTGGATTTACTGCCAACTGGAAGTCCTGAGCTGGACTAATTTCACGGCTTGGGCTCCCCACTGGGCGCTACCCGTGCCGCAGGAGGAAGCCGATGACTGAACCTCTCTCCCCCGCCGCGCAAGCGGTGCTGGATGCCGCCTACGCTCTGCCGCTCAAGAATGGACAGCCCAGCGTCGCCGCCGCCCTCCGCGCTGTCGCTCACCATCTTCAGCGATGCTCGCCATGGCCCAACGATGCGGAAGGTATAGGTATTGACTGGTCTACCAGCGAACTTCATGACATTGCCGCCGAATTGGAGGGCAAGCAATGACAAGACAGCCTCTTGACCTTGAGACTGCACGCAGGATTGGTCGCGTGGGAGGCCCTGGACTCACCCTTTGGTGGATTCTTGCCATTGCCACTGCGTCAAAGGAGTCCAAGTGATTTCCGATTTAATAGTGGCCCTACAAGCCGTTTTCGTGGTATCGTATGGGGGCCGGGGCGATCCTGGCCCCTTTCCATTGATCCTCTCCATGAACAAGGATTCTGTTTTCGACCTTTTGGCCGTTGGCCTTGGCGCCACAATTCTCATTGGTGGAATTGTTGGCTGGGGTATGAACGTCTACAAGATTATCCATAGCGATTTTCAGCACATTGATGGTGAGCTTGTCATTCGCGTGATTGGCGTACCTGCCGGTCCCATTGGGGCAATCATGGGCTACGTTCCCTAAGCTCTTTCCCCATCGTTCCTCCTATTTCACCTTCTTCCAATGGCCATCATCAAAGGCACTATCGGCGCTGACGTTCTCCTCGGAACTGCCCAAGCCGATCAATTCACTATTAACAACACTGGCGATTCCATTATTGGTGGAACTCTGCAAGATACAGTGGTTTCCACTCTCAATTCCTATACTCTTGCCGATGGGCTTGGAAACCTCATTCTTGGCTCTGGCGCTATTGCAGGATTTGGTAACAATTACAACAACATTGTTTCCGGCAATCTTCGCAACAACACCATTGGTGGTGGCGCTGGTCAAGATGAACTATGGGGAGGTGCTGGGCGTGATACTTTCGTGTTTAGCCATTTTGGTGATCTTCACGCCGATCAAATTCAAGACTTTGAGGCTGGTCTTGATAAAATCGTTCTTCGCGGCAGTGATTTTGGCTTGACCGCAGGAACCGTGCTTGCTTATGAACTAAATCGCCAGGCCCAAGGCGTTGGCCCTACAATTCTGCGTTACGGTTCCGCAGGAACAAGTCAAGCCATCTACCTGGATCGTGATGGCATTGGCGGGGAAAAGGCTCAACTGCTCTGCACTTTGCAAACGTGGGCGGGAGCTACTTCCGCCTCTGATTTCGCCATCGTCTGATTTAATGGCCCGCCGGGAGCCTATCCCGGCTTTTCATAACACTCTTTTCCAATGCCTTCTCATAAACCACAATTCTCGTTTTTCAATCTTTTTGAGAAAGCCTTTCCTTTTGTTTTCTGTGGCACTTTCGCCTTGATTGTGCTAATGATGATTGTTCAGGCTTTCTTGGTTCTTAAGGTGGCCGGCATTGCCGCCAAAAGCGATTTCAGCAATGGCATTAAGCCAGTTATTGCTCAGGCTTGGTGCGGCTCCACCACTTGCCTTGACAAGTGATCCTTCCATCGTCTACTGTTCTTCTTTTCCTTTTTCGCCATGGCCCTTTCAAGAGAAACCCTCCTTCGCATTGCTCAATCTCTGGCTCGATATAGTTACGACGAAGAGTGCAAAGAACTTGCAGAACAAGTGCTGAATGACCTTGTGCCCATTAGTGAAGATAATCTTACCACGGCATTGTCTAGCCTTGTCGTTGACCCTCTGGCCTTTAGGCTTGCAATGGCGATTGCTTTGGGGGACCAAGGGCAAGCTAGCACTCCTACAGAACCTGCAGAAATTATTGATCCTGATGATGCTGAATCATCAGGCCCGTTTCATTTTGACAACAATCCTAAGTGGATTGGCAGGAAAGTTGAACTTCGGAATGGTGAGTTTTCAGTTATTGAATACGTTGATGTTAATTGGGACGGGGAAGCTGATAGTGAGCCAATTAGGCTAGAAGATGGTACATGGTGCCACAAACATGGTCGTTATTACTACAATGCCGGAGACAGCGAATTGGACATTGTACGCCTCTTGGCTAAAGGGGCTTGATCGTCAGCCCCTCCTGACAAGCCGTTGAAAGCTTGCCAAGAAGAGCCTACGATACGGGGGCATGAGGCGGGGCTTCCTTTGCTGGGGAGGCCCTTTTCCTTTGCCAGCCTACTCCCTGCTAGTTGACAAAAACAATGGTGGGGCCTATCATTGGTGGGCAATCCGCCCTGAACACCATGAACAACGACGACACCATAGGCTTTCTTGGATTCTTAATCCTCGCTGGAGCTGGAAGTGCTATTATTGCTTTCGCAATTTGGTTGGTACCGCAAGTCGGTATTTACTACGCCGCAAGCAATGGCCGGGCTGCACTAATGGAAGCCGAATCAACTCGACAAGTCCGCGTGCTTGAATCAAAAGCCAAAAAAGATGCAGCCACTTTTGAAGCTCAGGCCGAAGTTGAGCGGGCTCGCGGCGTTGCCCAGGCCAACAAAATTATTGGTGATAGCCTGAAGGACAATCCTCGCTATCTCCAGTACCTCTACATCACTGGCCTTCAGGAAGGCTCCGAGAAAGGGAATCGCACCATCTACGTTCCCACTGAGGGGGGTATGCCCGTGCCAACCCTAGAAATTGAAAAGTGATTGTGGGACTGGCCGGGAGTTTATTCCGGCCCTCCTCCAATAGTTCATTGATTTTCTTTTCCCAATCACCATGCACGAAATCACCAGCCTCCAACTGCCCAAGTGCAATAACCAGCGAGCACCATTGCTCATTCACGTTAAGGGGCAGGATACCGGCACTAGATATGTGGAACTTTGTCCTCAGATTTTCCTTGATGAAGTTCCGGCTTTGATTCAAGCCTTACAGGCGATTCTTGATAATCAGCAAGCTATTGCGGGAGAAAAGAGCAATGGCGAAAAACAGGACGATGGTGAAAAGCCGGGGGCGGTGCAATTCACAAGAGACCACAAATGGATTGGGCGCATGGTAAAGCTTAGGGGTGGGACAATTCATGCCATCACTGGCATAAGAGAAGATCGACTGGATTACATCGTATTAGACAATGGCTCTTGCTATGGCTCCGATGGCTTTTACTGGGGGAATGGCGTTTCGTCAACTATCGACATTGTTGAAATTCTTCCTGAAGGCTCATGAAAACCCTAGTTGCATTTACTATTCTTCTCACTGGCTTAGCAATGGTGCCAGAAAGGAAGGGCCAATCGTACGAGCAGTGCCTATCTCGCTTTCCCCATCGTTACTGCCAGTTCGTTTATTTCCCTGAATCCTACAAAAGCAAATGAAGAAAAGCCCAGTGATTAGGCTGGCTCAAAGTTACGGCTTTGAGCTGATTCGTGCTTCCAATCATTTAGTATTTGCCCACCCCTCGGGGTGCAGACTTGTAGCCAGTAAAACGGCCAGTGACAATAGAGCCCTCAAGAACATTGAGCGCGACATTAAGGCACTGTTAAGGACTAAAGCACAAGCCGGTTAGGGACTAAGGGACCAGCCAGTTAGGGACTAACCGGCAATCAGAAAAGGACGATGGCGAGGGACTAAGGGACTAAGGGACTAAGCGAAAGGGACTAACGCCCGATCAGTTACACGCGCCCAGGGCCTTTGGGGGACTCGCTGAGCCGCCGTAAAAGGGACTAGCAAGAGGGACTAACGGGCAGGGACTAACGGGCGGGCAGTAAAGCCTTTTCAGCCCCGGCCCAGAATGGCCCGGCTAGCCGCGCCTGGCCTGTTCGACCCTTGCCAGTGTGCCAGTTGTTCAAGTGTCTACTTTTCTTGCCCATGGGGCGGGATGCCGGCAATCATTAGGGGGCGATCGACAAACGACCTTCCCCGATCGCTTCCCACCATGGACACTCACGACCCGGCGGCCTACGTTCACCGCCACCCCTTTGATGATGGGCGATGGATTGTAGCGGAACCTTTGCCTTTCGGGGGCTTTCGTACCCCCTTGCCCTGTGGAGACTGTATTATCACGCTCCGGCCTGATCCTGCGGGCTACTCCTACAACAGAAAAAGCGACGCCATGCGCCGCGCAAAGACTCTCTATGGTGCCGAACAATGAACGGACGGCACCTTACCACATTTCAGTTAATAGGGCAAAGAGTCACCCTAGAAGAGTATGAAATGGCCTGGACTGCTACAGGCTGGCACAATGGCCTACCGGTCGCCCGGCGCCCCATTAGTGGGGAATACGCTCAAGATTTGCTGGCGCGTTACGCTCACACGCGCCACGATTGGTAATCCTTTCAATCCTTTTCTTTTTTCTTTCCTGCCATGATTCACGCACAAATCCCCACGCTTGCGCTACACATTATGGCGCAATTCTGCCCTCCCAAAGTTATTTTAGGAAAAGAAAAGCTCAGCGCAATTAGAATTAGTCGCGCTAATGTTGGCCAGTCCATTTCTCTTTGGGCTTGTGATGGTTACATTGCCGCAAAAATGACTTTCTCTCATGCTGAAGCATGGGCAGATTTTGATGGTTGTTCTGACTCTATCCCTGCTCTTCCATTCATTAAAGAATGGAAAACCGGCATGACCACAGCATCTTGGATTACGCAAGCACGCTGCGAACTAGCCACAATTACGCCAAAAGGAAAAGAAACTAAGGAGTTTCGATGCTGGGGAGACTTGCCAGACATAGAAGCTATCTTGTTTGCAAATGAGCCCCCCGATACAATGGAAAGGTTTACTTTTGATCCGTCATTGATGGCCCGATTTTGTAAGATTAAGCAAATCAAAAAGCTTACCCTGCGATCGTCTAGGACTCGTGGCGCGTGTTATTTTTCGGCAGATTTTCACCCTAGCACTGAATTAGGGGCGGCGGATTTTGACATTGTCCTTATGCCCATCGCTAACTGATTATGTGGATTCCCACTCATAGAACAGGCGTAACTTATTGGCAAGTGGCCATTAGTTACGAAGACAAATCCTACTTGGTAGGCTATTCTGGCCGCAAAACAAAGGGCAGTCTTTGGGAAGTGCTAAGAAGTGAGCCTGAAGCCTGCCAATTTGTTCTGTCCATTGCTGGCGACAATCAGCCCGCAATCTATAACAAGAAACTAAAAGGCTGGCAGATTGGCCCTTTGTTTCTCTATTGGGCCGGCACGCTTAAACACCCTGAACCATTGCATAATCTTTGTGAAAGACTCTAAAACCCTTGCCGATCGTTTGCTTAACATTTCCGGCAAAATTGCCGGAGGTTACGTTAGCAAACTGCCAAGCGGCCAGCCCGTGATTATTGGCCGTGATTCCCCAGTGGCCTATCAAGAGATAGGCCGCCGCACCTTTGACAATGCTTGGCCATTGTCTGATGACGAACGGCGGGCCGTTTGTCAAGCGGACTGGGCCAGTTTGTTCCCTGGCACATTCCGGCAAGCCAAGCCCCGTCAGGTAGGGCATCATTAGCTCAAGCGGGACAGCCCCGCACCGTTCTTTCTCCCTTCCCCTTAGAGGGCACCATGCAAAACAACGACGACCGCGCTCAACAAAACGCCGCAGGCTGGGCGGAATCCATCGCCGCTTCTTATGAAGCCTGGCAATTTTGCCAGGGCGATCTTGAGGGGCGAGACCTTGGCCGGGATGCTAAGCGTATTCTTAAGGATCAGGGCTACGATGGCACCAACACAGAAGATGTGCTGGAGTACATTGAGACAGAATGCCGGGAGTCGCCCTTATCGGTGGAAGTGAGGGAGGGCTGGCATTCTCCCGGCGACCCTAACGGCCCGGAAGACTTCATGGTCCTGCTTTCCACTGGTGGCCCTGCCTTGCGCCTTCGCGGGGATTTAGACCAGTATTGCCAGCCCCGCCGCGCTTGGCTTGAGCATCAAGACTGGTTTAAGCCTTGGACACAATTCTTCGGGGGCGATTCCGACGCCCTCCTGTGGTTTGCCGGACTGTTCTGGTTTGGCGAGTGATTAACTAGGGGGCGATTCCGCCCCCTTCTTCCCCTTCCCCTTCTTCTTTCTTTCCCATGGACTCCCTGATTAGCGCATTATCTGCCATCGCTCCAGAAGACTTGCAAGAAAACGACGATCTGCCTCTGTTTGATGGTTACTTTTTATCCCTAACAGTAGAGCCCGACGACATTAACCCTTTCGACTGTTTCGATTGTTACGGCAGAATCGCATGGGCACCGTCTCAAAGTAGCCGCCCGGACGGTTTCGATGGTTCCGCTGAGGTTATAGATAGAGACAGGGGAAATGTTCTATGGTGGCAGCCATACAGGGAAGGGAAAAAAGTTTACAATTCGCCGCAAGATAGGCGGCAAGTTGTGGACCTTCTTGAATATGGTCTAAAGTTTGCAACCCTTACGCTATACGGCCCGGCTAATTCTGTAGTGGGAAGTCATACTGTAGACATAGACAGTGTTTGCGTCGGCGGGCTAGAGCCACTAGAGGACCCTAAAGACTATGCCGCTGGTTTGCTGAGTGACATTATCCACGGTCTCAAGCATCAACTAAACAAGTCCGCCTAATTATTTTTCTTCCCGCCTTTTTGCTTGCCAATCATGCCTTCTTTTTGCCCTTCCCATCTTCCCTTGGCTGTTATTGAATGGTCGGACTTTTCCCGGGAAGAGTCAGAGTCTCCTTTAATTTTTGTGGGTTTTGATAACTACGAAAACGAGGAAACTTCTCACGTTCAGTTTCTTGTAACCAAGGGCCGCCACGAAACACAAACGGACTTCTTTGGTGTGCCATGTTTTGCCTATTTCCTCACTATCCGTCTGGACGGTATTGATTGGCAGGCTGCTGATAGTTTCCCTACCATCGTTGCCGCTAAAGAATTTGCCGCTTTTGTGTTGTGGCAACTTCGCAAGGGAAACAGACTAGCCGCCGTGCCTTGTTTCTTGAACGAAGAAGAATAGGGACAAGTTAAAGGCCAGTAAATAGAGACAAACTGGCGGCCAGTAAAAGGGACAAACTGAAACCCAGTAAAGGGGGAGGTTTGTTACAAGCCAACCCGCCAAAGGGAGCCAGGGGCTGCTAATGAGAATCATTTGCAATAGCCCGTCTTAACCTTGCCTTAACCTTTCCATTCTACCACGGCCCCTTCGGAATCCCTGAAAATCAGGACAGTTCCCGATCTGGCACAATGGCGCGGCATGGTGCCCGATTCCACCTAATTTGTGGGAGCCTTGATTTTTTTCTCACGATGGCACGCTACAGGGTGGACAGAGTTGAGACGGTGGAGACCGCGCTAGGGTCTCAGGGTTTAGGGTATTGTGACTGGTTGGGCGGCCCAACCCTAACTAGAGTCGAGAATGTGGAATGTGCCGATGGCAGATGCCGTACTTGGTTCAAAACCGATGAGCCTGATACGTGGTTTTCTGTGCCGGGCTATGTGCACCATGCCGGTCGAAAGGTGCAGGGTTTTGTGTCATTTTGCCCCGAGACAGAATCCTACCGATTCCATGCCGACCAGTGGAGAGAAAATCTGCCAGACTGTTTCCGACGGCCTGATAATGGTGCAAAGGTGCAGCGTCAACCGCTGAAAGGCTACCGTTAGTCTTTCATGCCGGGCCGCTGGTTCGCCCTTTCAGAATCGCTAATCGTAGCGATTCTCCCCGCTTCAGCATTATCCAGGAGAGGCTATTTTCCTGCTCCTAATGGTAAGCTCTGGCTTTACAAATTTCCTTTCATTTGTCTCGCAATCTATCACCATGGCAGATCCTAATTCTGATTTTTCTGATTTTCTGAACACCTACGACGGCCACCGTCCTACCCCATGGGACGGCCATATTTGTTCCCAACTTGACGCATTCTACATGGCGCCCATCTCTCAGAATAGGGACTCAGATTGTCTGACTCGTTCTAATTGGATTGTCGGCACTGAAGAGATTTTAAAAGCTTCCCAGCATGAAGAGACCGAGGTTCATAGGTTCGGCCACTGGGCTTGCGGATGGTACGAAATGCTTTTAATTCATCCCGCAGACCTGCCAGCCCTTAGGGTTGCTGCGGCAATGGCTGCAGACCTTGAGAATTATCCTGTGCTGAGTGATGAACACCTTACGGAGCTTGAATATGAAGAGGCCGCGGAATATTGGCAACGCTGCAGCGTTAGCGATAGGGTGGAGATTTTGCAGCGTTTCGGCGGCAACATCTTTCAAGCTCGCCGTGATACCCTGCCCGATGATCCTACGGGGAGCATCCTGAATTATCTTTCAGAATAGGAGGACACTTGCCGGGCTGGCACAATCTACAGGGTCAGCCTGCCCCTTTGTCCCTATTGTTCCCTTGTTCCTGATTTTCTCCCATGGCGATTCCCTCTGCTCCCACTACCGCTTGGACCTTTCATACCTACCCCGAACACTTGCAGAACGATGGACGCTATGCCCGCACCGTTTGGGACCGTGCTGAGAATGCCGCCGCCGCAGTCCGATCAACACTCACCTTTGAACCTAACGCTATCATCCTGATCGCCGCCGATGATAATGGGCGCTTTTTCGGGCTGCGGCCCGGCGGCCTGTCTGCCTGATTTTCTCCCTTCTCTTTCCCTTTTCTCTTTCTCCTATGGCTTCCGCGATTCCCACGGCCCGTCACCTTTCAACGTTTAGAAAGGAAATTAGAAGTCTGCTAATCAGTCTGAAGCCCACAATCTACGACGATTATCGTGCTTACCCCGAAGCTACCCTCCCTA
>Ga0214917_10005565_pt1 | contig 13401 bp, 10 predicted proteins | sample LL_1208_BB_MetaG_FD_177983 | JGI IMG/M metagenome (GOLD analysis project Ga0214917, IMG submission 177983) | Freshwater microbial communities from Lake Lanier, Atlanta, Georgia, United States - LL_1208_BB | ecosystem: Environmental > Aquatic > Freshwater > Lake | place: USA: Georgia | collected... | reverse complement strand
TGGAAAACCATCGGCGCATCACTCGACCGCTACAGCTCAACCGAATGCAAAAACTACATTCGCCACTGCGGATACGGACACCCTGCGTGAAACGGCTCTAACATGAACCCCGTGCCGCCACTTGGCGTGCCCACCCTGGCGAGCCAGGCCTTTTGGGGCGGGGTTTGGGGCATCATCCTGGCGATGATTCTGCGCGCAACCCCGGTGCCGGATGCGCTGTTTGGCTTTGTCTTCGGCGCCCTGGCGCTGAGCCTGGTGGCCTTTACCCTGGTGGCTTCACTGAAAGGCCTGCCCAGCTTCGCTGGCGGTAACCAGCAGGTCTGGGCCCGGGCGGCTTTGCTGAACGGCGCCTGGGGATGGGGCACGGCGATGCTGCTGCGGCCTTTGGCGCTGCGTGGCTAGGCGCATTTTCAAGCCTTGCGGCTTCGCAAGGCGAGCCGGAGAATGCGGTAAAGCAGAGGCTAGAGGATCATCCGTCCAAACGGAATCGTTTGAGCGGATAAAGATGCCCGACAAAGAAAAGCTTAGAGCCTGTGCAGTGGGCCGAGGCGAAAGGAACAGGCACTATAGCCATTTCACCGTCTTCGCTTCCGGTGAAATGGCTGCGGACCCCGCTATGTTCACTGCGCGTGGTCGCGTTGACGGCGAGTTCGCCTCAACGGATGAGGCTCTGACCCACCCACTTCATCCCCCCGGCCGCGGCACGCGGGGCGCGCTGCGCGCGGCGGATGGCAATTCGCCAAAGGCCGCGCGATACCGCCGGGCGAACAACCCGAAATGGCTGAAACCGCTATCCAGGGCCGCGCTGGTAACGGAATGGCCGGCTGCGTGATCAAGCAGCAGGCTGCGGGCATGGGCGAGGCGGCGGGCGGTGATGTGTTGCACGATGGTCCGGCCCTCGATCACGCGGAACAGATCCTGCAACAGACGAATGCTGCAGCCCGCCGCTTCGGCGATAGCGGCGATGCGGATATCCTCAGCGAAATGGGCGTCGATAAATTCGATTGCACGGCCAAAATAACGCATGGCACGCGGCGTGGGGCCATCGGCCAACCCGCCGGCCAGGGCCTGGGCCAGGGATAGCAGCAGAATGTCGCCCGCCTCCTGCCGGTAGCGGGCCTCATCCAGCAGCAACATCTCTCCCGCGCCAATCAATTCATGCAAGGAAAGGATGTTCCGGCGATAGGCCGAGAAATCATAGCGGTCTGGGTCTGCCTCGACGCCGCGAATGACCAGCGCGTGATTGTCGGGCATAAAAGCGCCGATGGCACGGCCAAGCACCTCATGGCTGCATGACAAGGCGACACCCTGGTAGCCTGCGCCGACCCGCAACGAGACATGGTCATGGATATGCGGCATAACAGTGCCGGGAGCGGGCGCCTTGCTCCGGGTGCGGCGGGTGATCTCCACATTGCCGCGCAACATGGTGGCAAAGAAAGCGCTGTCCGATGTGCCGCTAAAACAGTATCCGGCCGTGTCCTGCACAGCGATCCTGATCTCACCGCAATGGATAACATGGACCCTGGCGCTCCATTCCCCCCTGCAGCGGCGGGGGAAAAGCCCAGTAAATTCGGCCGAAACGCGCGCATGACGCTAAAGAAATGCTCAGGATCAGCCGTGTCGATGACCTTGAAGCTCTCAAGCGGTTCGGTGACTGGAGACATTGGAACTTGTCTGACGATCCCTCTAAAAAAGACTAAACTATATTTTGAAATTTTTGTCGCAAAATAAACTTGCCAGGCTGCGTGAGAGCGGCGCGGGGCGTCTGCGTGGCGACGTCCGGACCACGTGCCACAGGCACCGACTGAGACTGCCATGTTCCGTGCCAGGAACTATCGCAATTCGGCAGGCGGCCGATTGTTTTGCCAGCCAGCAAAGCCTCACCGTCCGCTTGACATTTATAGGCTAGTAATCCTATATCTGTCATGCCTTCGCTGTTTAAAACCCCGCATCCGATTGTCCAGAACCGGGCGCATCAGCCGTTCCAACGAAACATTTGAGCGGATAAAGATGCTCGACAAACAAAAGCCTAGAGCCTGTGCAGTGCGCCCTGGCGAACGGAATAGGCTTTGGAATACGCAGGCTTTTCAGCGCCAACCCGCTCGGCTGAGGCAATTTGTCCGAATACGACATGCTTCGCGCCACAGCGTTTCGGGGACATCAGCCCTCGGCCGAAAGCTCGCGCTCCACAATCGCCGCCAGCACGCCCGCGCCATAGGGGATGGCCTCGTCGTTGAAGTCATAGCCCGGGTGATGCAGGTCCCGCGTTGCCCCATTGCCGATATTGATGAAGGCCCCCGGCACCGCCTGCAGGAAATAGGCAAAATCCTCGCCGCCCATGCTGGGGGGCTGGTTGCGGTTCACCTGCCCCTCCCCCACCAGCGCGGCTGCGGCATCGGCCATGCGCGCAGCATTCTCGGCATGGTTCACCAAGGGCGGCGTGAGGACCCGAAAATCCAGGCTCGCGGTGCAGGCAAAGCCCAGCGCCACATCCCGCGCCAAGGTCTCCATCCGCTGCCGCACCAAATCCATCACCTCGGCCGAGAAGGCCCGCACCGTGCCAAACAGCCGCACCGTATCGGGAATGACATTATAGGCCCGGCCCGTCTCCATTCCCGTCACGCTCAGCACGGCGGGGGAATGGGCCGAAACATTGCGCGCCACCACGCTTTGCAGCGCGGAAATCAGCGCCGCCCCAGCCACCACCGGGTCCTGCGTCACCTCCGGCCGGGCCGCATGGCCGCCCTTGCCCTGAATATGAATGTCAAAAAACGCCACCCCCGCCAGCATCGGCCCGGGGTTGATGCCATAATGCCCGACCGGCATGCCCGGCTTGTTGTGCAGGGCATAGACGGCATCGCAGGGGAAGCGCTCAAACAGCCCGTCCTTCTGCATCGCCGGCGCACCGCTGCCCAATTCCTCCGCCGGCTGAAACAGCAGATGAACGGTGCCATCAAAATTGCGCGTCTCGGCCAGATACCGCGCCGCCGCCAGCAGCATGGTGGTGTGCCCATCATGGCCGCAGCCATGCATTTTGCCGGGCGTGGTCGAGGCATGGCCGAAGCCATTGGTCTCGCTCAGCGGCAGCGCATCCATATCGGCGCGCAGGCCAATGCTGCGCGGCGCATTGCCCCGGCCCTTGCCGCGGATCACCCCCACAACGCCGGTGCCGCCCAGGCCGCGATGGACTTCAATGCCCATCGCCTCCAACCGCTCGGCCACCAGCGCGCTGGTCCGGCTTTCCTCGAAGCCCAACTCAGGATGGGCATGCAGGTCGCGCCGCCAGGCGGTGTATTCGCCCAGATGCCGGGCTATGGCGTCGATCGGGTTCATGGCTCTCTTTCCAACAAGGCACGGGCCAGCCGGTCGAACTCCGCAATGCTCAGCGTTTCCGCCCGGCGTTCTGGCGCTATGGCGCAGGATTCCAGCAATGCATCCGCGCCGCCAAGCGCCTTGAGGCTGCCGCGCAGCATTTTTCGCCGCTGGCCAAAGGCGGCGGCGGTCAGGCGCTCCATCGCCGCCAGCAGCGCCGGCGGTGGCTGCTGAGCATGCGGCACCAGCCCCACCACGGCCGAATGCACCCTTGGCGGCGGGAAAAACGCCCCCGGCGGCAAATGCAGCATCACCGTGCAGCGGCAGAGCCATTGGCTCAGCACCGCCAGCCGGCCGTAATGCTCGGTGTCGGGGGCGGCGCAAATGCGCTCCGCCACCTCCTGCTGGAACATCAGCGTCAGGCGCTCAAAGGCGCCCGCCTGCCGCAGCCAGCCAATCAGCAGCGGCGTGCCAACATTATAGGGCAGGTTGGCCACGATCTGCCGTGGCGCTTCCAGGGCCGTCACGGCATCGAGCTTCAGCGCATCCTGATGCAGCACTGTCAGCCGCGGCTCGGCCAATTCGGCCAGGGCGGCGATGGCGCGGGTATCCAACTCGCAGGCGAGCAATGAGGCCAATGGCCGCGCCAGCAGCGCCCGGGTGAGGCCACCCGGCCCGGGCCCGACCTCCAGCACATGCCGCCCCGTCAGGTCTCCAGCGGCGGCGGCGATCCGGGCACAGATCGCCTCATCCAGCAGAAAATGCTGCCCGAGGGATTTGCGCGGCGCCAGCCCGTGGCGGGCGATGACATCGCGCAGCGAGGCGGTTTGGCTCAGCTCCGGGCCTCGATCACGGCGCGGCGGCGCAATTCGCGCAGCAACTGGCGCGAGAGCAGTTCCACCCGCTCGCCCAGCAGCACCTGGCGGGCCTGGTCATTGGTCATGGTCGGCGCCTCCCGCTGCTCGCGGGCGCAGACCATGATCACCGCCACGCCATCGGGTGAGATCACCGGCTGCGAGGCCCGGCCAATGGCCAACGAGGCCAGCAGCGAGCGCAGCTGTGGCGGGTTGATAGCCTCAAGGCGGATCGGGCCGGGATCCATCGGGCGATCGGATGAATGCAGGCCCCGACCAGCGGCTTCAAGCGCTTCGCAGCCCCGCGTGGTCTGGGCGATGCGGCTGGCACGTTCGGCGACGGCGCGCTGCGCGTCGGTGGGGTTGGCCGGGTCCAGACGGCCGGGGAAGGCGATGAAAAGCTGGCGGATATCCAGCTGGGTGCCAGCGGCTTCGCGCCCGCCCTCGCGGCGGCTGCGCATGGCGACGATCTGGAAGCCGCCGGCCACACGAATCGCATTGGAGATGGCACCGGGCGGCATGCGGTTCACCAGCCCGGCGACTTCGGGGTCCAGCCGGCGCTCGCTCACCCAGCCGAGATCACCGCCCGACAGTGCGGTCTGCGACTGGCTGAACTGGGTGGCGGCCACCGGGAAGGCGAGGCCACGGCGCAGCTGGCCGACCACCTCCTCGGTGAAGCGGCGCACTTCGGGCTCTGAATTGGGGTCATCCACCGGGATGAAAATCTCGCTCAGCAGGAATTCCACCTGGCCCTGGCGGGCGCGGGCGGCGGCGATGGTCTCGGCCACTTCGCTGGGCTGCGGCTCGGCCTGGGGGCCGAGCAGGCTGCGCAACAGACGGCCCCAGCCGATCTGGGCGCGAAGCTGGTCGAACAACACGCGCGGCTGAATGCCGGCGGCGCGCAGCTGGGCGGTCAGGGCGCCGCGGGGCAATTGGTTGCGGCGCTCGATTTCGGTGAGCGCCTCGGCAATGTCATTGTCGCTCACCTGAATTTGCCGGCGCTGGGTTTCCTGGATGCGCAGGCGCTCATCCACCAGCAGCCGCAGCACCTGCGGCTCCAGCCGCAGCAGGGAATCCGGCGTCACGCTCATGCCGGCATTGAGGGCGAAGAGGCGGGTGCGGCTGCGCACTTCGGCCTGGGTCACCACATCGCCATTGACGATGCTGAGAATGCGATTGCCGGCGGCGGGCGCGGTGGCAGCGGGCGGGGTGGCGGCGGGCGGGGTTTGCGGCGCGGGCCCCTGGGCCAGCACCCCCACATGGAGGATGACGAGAATCGCCAGGGCAAGAGGGGCTGCGCGGAACATGAAAGGGTCTTTAGCCTCCCGCGTCGTCGCTGGAAATGGCCTGCATGCAGCCCTGCAGGTAACCAATGGCGCGGGCGGCGCAGGTTGGGCCATCAGGCATATATTGAAAAGGCTCAACGCCGCATCGCCCGCGATAGCCCATGGCCGATAGCTGCCGCAGGATGGGCGCGAAGCGGTCACCTCCCTGGCCTGGCGCGCGCTTGTTGCGGTCATTGAGGTGGATATGACCGATCTGCCCGCCAGGAATATGCCGGGCGAGCAGCGCGCAGACATCCTCTGCCTCGCCATTGCCGCTGGCGCAGACATCGAGCATGGCCCGCAGATGGGGGTTGCCGAGTTGTGTGGTGAAGGCCGCCGCCTCCGCCACTGTGGTCATCCAATTGGTCTGGCTGGCATCAAGCGGCTCCAGGCAATAGGTCACGGAGGCCTCACGCGCCCATTCACCCGCCTGGGCCAGGGCGTCCTCGGCGCGGGCGGCATCGCCCGGGGCCTCGACACGGCGCTGGCCGGGGCTGCCATGGACGAGATATTCGGCGCCCAGATCGGCAGCGAGGAAGACGAGGCCGCGCATGAAGGACAGGGTCTGGCGGCGCAGCGCTGCATCGGCCGAAGTGATGGAGAGGCCAGCGGGCGCCACCAGCAGCCAATGCAGCCCCAGGATCGGTGCGCCGGCATCGCGGGCGAGGCGGCGCAGCCTGGTGCGTTCCGCCGCCGGCAGAAGATGCGGCGCGGTAGCATCGAGGGTGAAAGGGGCGACCTCCAGCCCGGCATAGCCGAGGGAGGCGGCGAGATCCGCCTGGGCGGCGAAATCGAGGTCGCGCACGACCTCGTTGCAGAGCACAAATTCCATGGCTTGAGCCTAGCCCAGCGCGGCCGGGACGGCGAGTGCATGGCCCAGCCGAACCCCAGAGGCGAGCAAACCTCGTCCCCGCCCCGCATCAGGGTGGCGGCACCTCCAGGGGTGAGCGCCTATCCCCGCCTTCGGGCTCAGCGCCCGGTGAGGATGCGCTCCACCAATTGCTTCACACTTGGGACGAAGCCGTTCGAATAGAACGGGTCCGAGGTGAAGCGATAGGCGTTGTGGCCAGCGAACATCAGGTTGCGCTCGAGCGAACCCTCATGCGCGACATCCTGCAAGGTCTTCTGGATGCAGAAGCTGCGCGGGTCAGCCCGCTTGCCATTGGTGTAGTCGGGGCCGTTCTGCGTCCAGTTGCTGAAGCGGCAATGGGAGAGGCAGCCCATGCAGGCCACCTGGTCATCGATGATCTCGCGTGCGGCTTCGGGCGTTTCGAAGATCAGGGTATTGTCGGGGGTGCGCAGCGCCTCGGTGAAGCCGGCCTTCTCCCAGGCATGGGCGCGAGCGCTGTCATGCGGCGTGACCCAAACCGGACGTCGGCGGGGGCCGACGAGGTATTCGGCAGTATGGTCGCCCATCGCTTCGGATGAATAGGCGATCTGCCGCTCGCTGCGGCCTTCCAGCTCACCCAGAAACTCATTGTGCACGGCGGAGCTGTAAAAGCCGGTGGGCGAGAAATTCTGCAGCGAGACATCGCCGGGCTGCAGGGTGATCAGGCGCTTTTTCCAGGCGTCGCTGATTGGGCTTTCCTGGGTCAGCAGCGGGCGGGTGCCGAATTGGAAGGCGATCGGGCCCAGATCGGCATTGTCGATCCAATCCTCCCATTCCTCCAGCCACCAGACACCACCGGCCATGATGATGGGCGTATCGCCCAGGCCGAATTCGCGCATCTGGTTGCGCAGGGCCAGCACGCGGGGGAAGGGGCTCTCGGGCTTGCGCGGATCCTCGGAATTGGACAGGCCATTATGGCCGCCCGCCAGCCAGGGATCCTCATAGACCACGCCGCCCAGCAGCTCGCGCGCCTTGGAATAGCTGCGCTTCCACAGGGCGCTGAAGGCGCGGCCGGAGCTGACGATTGGGTAGTAATGCACGCCATATTCGCGGGCGATATCGGCCAGGCGATAGGGCATGCCAGCACCGCAGGTGATGCCGTTCACCATGCCCTTGGCGCCATCGAGAATGCCGCGAATCACCCGCTCGGCGCCGCCCATTTCCCATAGGATATTGGCATGGATACGGGCATTGGGGCCGCCGCGCTCACGCGCTTCGATGGCCTGGGCGATGCCGCCCTTGATGCCATATTCGACCAGCTCTTCATGCCTTTCCCGCCGGGTCTTGCCCGAATAGGTCTGACGGATGATCTGGCCTTGCGCGTCATAACTATCGGCATTGACGGCCGAGAAGGTGCCCACGCCGCCAGCGGCCGCCCAAGCCCCTGCCGTCGCGCCATTGGAGACGGCAACACCCTTGCCGCCCTCCACCAGGGGAAGAACCTCCACCCCGCCCATGCGTATCGCGTTGATGGCCTTCACTGGCAGCCGTCCTCAGGTTTGAAAACTTACATAATCGAGAAAACGGGCCGGTCCAGATGGAACCGGCCCTTTTGTCCAATAAACTGAGCGGCAAGCCGCCCCGTCATGCCATCAGTCGCGATCATTGCGGCGCGGGCGGCGCTCGCCATCGCGACGGGGGCGGCGCTCGCCCTCCTCGCCTTCCTCACCTTCGGGGCGGCCACCGCGCTTGGGGCCAACCTGGTCGGTGATGTCAGCGCCCGTGGCCTGGTCGACCACGCGCATGGAGAGCTTCACCTTGCCGCGGTCATCAAAGCCGATGACCTTGACCTTCACCGCATCGCCTTCCTTGACCACATCGGTGGTCTTGTTGACGCGCTCAGCGGCCAGTTCGGAGATATGGACCAGGCCGTCCTTGGCACCGAGGAAGTTCACGAAGGCACCGAATTCGGCGGTCTTGACCACCTTGCCGGTGTAGATGGCGCCGATCTCGGCCTCCTGCGTCAGGCCGCGGATCTTGGCGATGGCCGCATCGGTGTTTTCCTGGCTGGCCGAGGCGATCTTGATCGTGCCGTCATCCTCGATATCGATCTTGCAGCCGGTCTGCTCGACGATCTCGCGAATCACCTTGCCGCCGGTGCCGATCACGTCGCGGATCTTCTCCTTGGGCACCTGGATGACCGTGATGCGCGGCGCGGTGGCCGCCACCGAGCTGCGGGCGCCGCCGATACCCTTGGCCATCTCGCCCAGGATATGCATGCGGCCATCCTTGGCCTGGTTCAGCGCGGTGTGCATGATGTCGAAGGTGATGGACGTGATCTTGATGTCCATCTGCAAGGCGGTGATGCCCGCCTCGGTGCCGGCCACCTTGAAGTCCATATCGCCGAGGTGATCCTCGTCGCCCAGGATATCGGAGAGCACGGCAAAGCCGCGATCTTCCTTGATCAGGCCCATGGCAATGCCGGCCACCGGGCGCAGCAGCGGCGCGCCGGCATCCATCAGCGCCAACGAGGTGCCGCAGACCGTCGCCATGCTCGAAGAGCCGTTGCTCTCGGTGATCTCGGAGACCACGCGCATGGTGTAGGGGAAGGCCTCCTTCGAGGGGAGCACCGGGTGGATGGCGCGCCAGGCGAGCTTGCCATGGCCGATCTCACGCCGGCCGGGGGAGCCCATGCGGCCCGTCTCGCCCACCGAATAGGGAGGGAAGTTGTAATGGAGCATGAAGCCCTCGCGGTATTCGCCCGCCAGCGCGTCAATGACCTGCTCATCCTGCCCGGTGCCCAGCGTTGCAACGCAGAGCGCCTGCGTCTCGCCACGGGTGAAGAGGGCCGAACCATGCGAGCGCGGCAGCACGCCGACCTCGGCCACGATCTGGCGCACGGTCTTGGTGTCGCGGCCATCGATACGCATGCCGGTGTCGAGAATGGCGTTGCGCACCACATCGGCTTCGAGCGACTTCATCAGCCCCTTGGCGGCGGCGACATCAGCACCTTCGGCTTCGAGCGCGGCGATGACGGCCTTCTTGGCATCACCCACGGCCTTTTGGCGGGCCATCTTCTCGGTGATCTTATAGGCCTCGGCCATGCCGGCGGTGCCGAGGGCTGCGATGCGGGTCTTCAACGCGGCCTGCGCCGGGTCTTCCAGCACCACGTCCCAGGCATCCTTGGCGGCGTGTTCGGCCAGTTCGATAATGCCCTGGATGACGCTTTGGAAGCTGTCATGGCCGAATTTGACCGCACCCAGCATCACCTCTTCCGAAAGCTCCTGCGCTTCGGATTCGACCATCAGCACGCCCTCGGCGGTGCCGGCGACGACGAGGTCGAGCGCGCTCAGCTTGCGCTGGGCGGCGGTGGGGTTGAGCACATAGGCGCCATCGATATAGCCCACGCGGGCGCCGGCGATGGGGCCGAAGAAGGGGATGCCCGAGATGGTCAGCGCGGCCGAGCAGCCGACCATGGCGACGATGTCGGGATCATTCTCCAGATCGTGGCTCAGCACGGTGGCGATGACCTGCACCTCGTTGCGGAAACCCTCGGGGAAGAGCGGGCGGAGCGGGCGGTCGATCAGGCGCGAGACCAGGGTCTCGCTCTCGGAGGGCCGGCCTTCGCGCTTGAAGAAGCCACCGGGGATCTTGCCGGCCGCGAAGGCCTTTTCCTGGTAGTTCACCGTGAGCGGGAAGAAATCCTGGCCCGGCTTGACCGAGCGGGCGCCGACCACGGTGCAGAGCACGATGGTGTCACCAAGGCGCGCCATGACGGCGCCATCGGCCTGGCGGGCGATCTTGCCGGTCTCGAGGGTGAGGAGCTGGCCGCCCCAGGAGACGTCCTTGCGGAAATATTTGTCGAACATCAATCGTCCTTCTGGGGCATCGGTGCCCCGCAATATTGTCAGGACGGCGCGCAGAAAGAGGTGCCCGCATACGTCGGCACAAAGCACTTCGGGGCATGCGGTGCGGATGGGCCCGACGCTGTCCCGATCATTGGGAAGGCGCGAGGTTGAGGCCGCCCACATGGCCGGAAATGCCATGCCGGGCCGGAGGGATTCCGGTTCGTATCAGGGCGCCATTTTGCCGCGCACCGCTGTGGCCAGACCCGACAAGGACCCAACCACGCGCCCCTATGCCTCAGACCGCGGCAAAACGCCAGCGTTCAGCGCGCAAAGCCTATTCACATGCCCCAGCTTGCGACCGGGGCGTATCTCCGCCTTGCCGTACCAATGCGGCACAGAGGCAGGGTCGGCCAGGGCAGCGGCCCAGAGTGCGGCACCCTCGGCGCCCACGAGATTTTGCATCACCACATCCGCATGCCGCCGTGGCGGCAGCACCGGCAGCCCGGCCACGGCGCGGATATGCTGGTCGAACTGGCTGACCTGGCAGGCATCCATCGTCCAATGCCCGGAATTATGCGGGCGGGGGGCGATTTCATTGGCGATGACCGCGCCATCGGGCATCACGAACATCTCAAGCGCCAGCACGCCCACCATGTTCAGGCCTTCGAGAAGGCGGCGGATATTGGCCTCGGCCACCGCGCGTGTCGTCGCATCAATCTTGGCGGGGACGATGCTTTGGTCGAGAATATGGTGGCGGTGGCGGTTTTCGGTGATGTCGAAAATGGCGATGGTGCCGTCCGCATCGCGCGCGCCCACGGCGGAAATCTCCAGGCTGAAGGGCATATAGGCCTCCCAGACCAGCGGGTGCGGGGCGAGGCGGGCGAAGGCGGCGCGCGCCTCGGTGAGGTTTTCAACCTTGGCCTGGCCGCGGCCATCATAGCCCAGGCGGGTGGTCTTCAGCACGGCGGGGAAGGGCATGGTGTCGAGGTCTTCTGCCCGTTCCACCACGCCCCATGGCGCCACCTGAATGCCCATGCTGCCGAGGAAGCGCTTTTCCAGCACCCTATCCTGGCCAATGCGCAGCACCTGGGTGCCCGGCCGGCAGGGCACGGCTGAGGCGTCCAGCACATCCAGCACGGCGGGGGGGATATTCTCGAATTCGAAGGTCAGCACATCGACGCTGGCGCAGAAGGCCCGCAGTGCCGCGGCATCCTCGAAGGCGGCAATGGTGACGGCCGAGGCGACCTCGCCGCCCGGGCTGGCTGGCTCGGGGGTGAAAACATGGCTGCGATAGCCCAGGCGCGCCGCCGCATGGGCCGACATCCGGCCCAATTGGCCACCACCCAGAATGCCGATGGTGGCGCCAAAGGGCAGTGGTTCAGACCGGGGCGTCACCAATCGCCTCCGTCTGCCGGGCGCGGAAGGCGATCAGGCGCTGGCGCAATTCGGCATCGCCGAGCGCCAAGATGGAGGCCGCCAGCAGCCCGGCATTCTTCGCCCCGGCCTGGCCGATGGCCAGGGTGCCAACCGGAATGCCACCGGGCATTTGCACAATGGAGAGCAGCGAATCCATGCCCTGCAGCGCCCCCTTGCCCACCGGCACGCCCAGCACCGGCAGATGCGTCATGCTGGCCACCATGCCGGGCAGATGCGCGGCACCGCCGGCACCGGCGATGATGACGGCCACACCGCGCGAAGCCGCGGCTTCGGCATAGTCCACCAGGCGCTTGGGGGTGCGATGGGCCGAGACGATTTTCGCCTCATGCGGCACGGCCAATTCCACCAGCACCTCCTGGGCGCGAATCATCACGTCCCAATCCGATTGGCTGCCCATGATGATGCTGACGATCGGCGGCAAGGTGGCGCTCCAGTCCCGGTGAAGGCCGCGCGGTTAGCACCCCGGGCCGGGCTGCGCCAGCGGGCGACATGCCTGTGCCAGCCAGGCGGCGGTGTCCGGGTCACATAAAGGGGCGATCTCGGCCAGGACGCGGGCGTGATAGGCGTCGATCCAGCCGCGCTCGGCGGCGGTGAGCAGGCTGGGTTCGATGAGGGCTCGGGCATAGGGGGCCAGGGTGAGCGTCTCGAATTCCAGGAAGGGTTTTGCCTGGTCGGGCCGGGGTTCGGCCTCGCGCACCAGCAGCAGGTTCTCGATGCGGATGCCATAGGCGCCGGGCAGGTAGAAGCCGGGTTCGTTGGACAGGATCATGCCGGGCGCCAGGGGCACGGGCTTGGCGGCACGGGAAATCGTCGCCGGACCTTCATGGACGGAGAGAAAACTGCCCACGCCATGGCCGGTGCCATGATCGTAATCCAGCCCCGCCTCCCAGAGCGGCCGGCGGGCCAGGGCATCGAGATGCGGCCCGGCGACGCCACGGGGAAAACGCGCCGTTCCCAGCGCGATATGGCCCTGCAACACGCGGGTATAGCGCTGCCGCAACCCCAAGGGCGGGGCGGAGGGGCCGGTGAAGAGGGTGCGGGTGATATCCGTCGTGCCATCGCGATATTGCGCGCCGCTATCGAGCAGAAAGCATTCATCGGGGTTGATGCGGCGGTTGGATTCGGTGGTTGCGCGGTAATGGACGATGGCGCCGTTTTCGGCCGCGCCCGCGATGGCGGGGAAGGATTCGCCCTGGAAGAGCGGCACCTCGCGGCGGAAGGCCAGCAATTGCTCGGCTGCCGCCATTTCGGTGAGGCCGCCACGGGGCGCCTCTGCGGCGAACCAGGCGAGGAAGCGCGCCATGGCCACCGCGTCGCGCTGATGGGCGTGGCGGGCGCCCTGCTGTTCGGTGGGGTTTTTCTGCGCCCGGGGCAGGCGGCAGGGGTCATCCCCGGCCATAAGCCTGGCACCGGCATCACGCAGGGTGCGGGCGAACCAGGCGGGGGTGGCATCGGCATCCAGCCGCAGGGTCCGGCCGGCATAGCGGGCCAGCGCGGCGGGCAGTGCGGCGCGCTCGGCCACTGAAACCGCATTGCCGAGATGGGCGCGCAGCTCGGGGCCAAGTTTTTGCCCCTCCATGAACAATTGCACCGAGGCATCGGCGCCGAGCAGCGCGAAGCCCAGCGCCAGGGGGGTGTGGCTGAGATCGCCGCCCCGAATATTCAGCAGCCAGACGATGGAATGCGGGTCGGCCAGCACCGCCGCATCCTCGCCGGCGGCGCGCAGGACGGCGGCGGCGGTTTCGCGCTTTTGCGCCGAATCCAGGCCGGCATATTCAGCCGGGTGGATGCGGGCG
>Ga0214917_10005564_pt1 | contig 13404 bp, 11 predicted proteins | sample LL_1208_BB_MetaG_FD_177983 | JGI IMG/M metagenome (GOLD analysis project Ga0214917, IMG submission 177983) | Freshwater microbial communities from Lake Lanier, Atlanta, Georgia, United States - LL_1208_BB | ecosystem: Environmental > Aquatic > Freshwater > Lake | place: USA: Georgia | collected... | reverse complement strand
GTGATACCCACAGTAAAGCCGATGCTGGCATCAAGCAAGGTTTGGTTTAGTGCAGTCAAAACAAGATCTCTGTTAGCTGCAGCTTCATCCTTCACAAATAAGAAGTTGAAAACATCAAGTGGGTTTTTACCAATGTATGGGGAAACATCAAACACCCATAGCGATAGAACCCAAAGCAGAGTAACGACTACCAGAGAAATACTTGTGTTTACTAAAGTCTTACCAAGCTTCCTAGAGAAGGTTTTCAATGTTCAGCCTTCCCGTTGGAAGACCATGGAACTACTTTTCTAGAGATAAACCCAAAGAGGAAATAGCCAAGACCTGCAATAGCACCAGAGACAAGTGCAAGCCCCCAAACACGAGCAACTTCTAAGCTCTGCTGAGCGTTAACCAGTGCTGGACCAAAACCAACATCAGGGCCACCAACATACTCACCAAGAATTGCTCCTAGGAAAGATGCCGGAGCAGCAATCTTTAGAGCTGCAAAAACCGAAGGTAAAGCCGACAGCAACTGCACCTTGATCAGCTTGTGCCAAGAGTTGCCACCGTAGACACTGACAACATCAAGACTTGCCTGGTCAGTTGATTTCACTCCAGTGAGAACACCGATCATGGTGGTGAAGAACACACTCAATGCAGCTAGTGCGATAGCCGCTCCTGCTGGTTCGCCCTGACCGGGTGCACCAACTACTAGTCGAATGATTGGGCCAATAGCAACGATAGGGATGCAATATGTGATGACTGCAATCTGGGTTGCAAGGTTCTCAAGTTTAGGAAGAGCCAAAGCGACACAGGCTAGAGCGATTGCCCCGATGTTGCCTAGCAGAAAACCAATGCTGGCTTCTGTTACTGTCATCCCTGCGTTCTTCAGATAGAACTCAAAACCATCAACCCCAAATTGTTGAATCACTTCAAGTGGGGTAGGGATTGATCCAGTTATCTGCTGCCCAGAAGAGCTAGTTTTAGCGAAGACAGTAACTGCAGCAACCCACCAGAGGGCGATTATGCCCAGTGATCCAATGGTGCCACCTAGAAAACGAGGGCGGCTACTGGTCATCAGCAGCTATCTCGCCGTGAGCACCAAAGAGCAACTCAGATGCGTGGTCAACAAGAGTGTGGAACTCAGGAGATCTCATCATCTCGATAGTTCTTGGCCTTGGCAGATCTACTTCAATGATCTCCTGAATACGGCCAGGTCTTGCACTCATCACAGCAACCTGATCGCTTAGGAAGATTGCCTCAGAGATTCCATGGGTAACCATGAGAGTAGTTGCTGGCTTCTCAGTCCAAATTCTTAGTAATTCAAGATTCAAGCGTTGTCTGGTCATGTCATCGAGAGCACCAAAAGGCTCATCTAGAAGTAGTACTGATGGCTGAACAATAAGTGCTCTAGCGATAGATACTCTTTGACGCATACCTCCAGAGAGCTGAGAAGGCTTAGCGTTTTCGAAGCCCTGCAAGCCAACTAGTTTGATGATGTCAGCTAGAACCTTAGGGTCAAGCTCTTCACCGGAGATTTCAAGAGGCAATTTGATGTTTGATTCAACGCTGCGCCAAGGAAGCAGAGCGGAATCTTGGAAGGCGATACCAAGTTCATGGTTCTTTCTTAGATCCTGAGGATCTTTACCGTCCACTGTTGCAAAGCCTGAAGTTGGGGTTTCCAGGCCAGCAAGAATTCTAAGAATGGTTGACTTACCGCAACCAGATGGACCTAAGAGGGATAGGAAGCTGCCTTTGTCACTGTGAAGTGAGGCGTTCTCGATAGCGACAATCTTCTCTTTGCCTATTTTGAATGTCTTCGACAGATTGGAAATGGTAATGCCACTACCCAGAGCTTGAGCGCTCTGGGTAGTGGCATCAATGTTGCTTGACATGTATTGAATTAGCCCTTTAGGTCAGGGTTTTCAGCGTAAACCTCAGCAAGAAGGCTTAGGTCGAATAGCTGATCTGCACTGATTGTGTAACCAGCAGCTTCTAGAGTTGCTAGGTTCTGAGCAATCATTGCATCGCTGATGGTGAATAGACCGTTAGCTGCAGTTTCCTCAGTCTGAACAAGAATGTCGTTCTGAGTCTTTGACTGGTAGTACTCCTTGTCAGCGTTTAGGCCTAGGTCCTTACCGTAAACGTTTAGAGCGAGGTCCGCTCCAGCGTTAGGGTCAGCAATTGAGTCTTTCCAACCACGGATAGTTGCCTTTAGGAAAGCCTTTAGAGCATCACGGTTGTTATCAATCGAGTCCTGGGTAACAACGAAGCTCTCAGTTACAAACGGTAGACCGTTGTCAGCAAAGAGTAGGTTGGTTACTTCGTAACCCTGGCTCTCAACAACGAAAGACTCGTTGGTTACATAAGCCAAGAAACCATCAACTTCACCGTTTACAAGTGGAGCTGGATCGTACTGAACTGGAACCTTAGTAACCTGGCTCGCATCGATTCCGTTTGCCTTTAGCAGTGCATCAAACAGAGTTTCGTTAGGGCCAGCCTGAACACCAATGCGCTTACCAATTAGGTCTTGGATTGTTGCAATGTTTCCCTTGTCCTTCAGAGAAAGGATGGTGAAAGGGTTCTTCTGGTAGGTAGTACCAATAATCTTCAGCGGTGCACCTTCTTCTAAGATGACCGGTGCTGTTGAGATCGGGTTAGCAATACCAACAAGTGCGTTACCAGAGAGAACTTCTGATTCGGTAGCTGCAGGACCAGCAATTAGGTTCACTGAGCTGAAACCAGCTTCGGTGTAGTAACCGTTGGTGTCTGCGTTGAACTGACCAGTGAACTCAGAGTTCTTGATCCAAGAGAGTTGAACGTTTAGTGCTCCGAAATCAGCCTTCTCTTCGGTTGCAGCGCAACCGGTTAGAGCTAGAGCTGCAACTGCAATAGTCGCGGATAGTGCTGTGATACGGCCTTTAAGGCTTAATTTGGATGTAGTCAATTGACTAACCTTTCGATGGGTTATTAGATAGGGAAAAGCATTAATAACCGCCATACAACTGTGGGCTTTGAGTCCCGTTATCCAGTTCTGGCGTATTTATACTTTGGCATACAAACAGTGGGCGACACGCCTAAACCTGAAAAGTTGCTCATAATTTTTCAAAAAGCCTGAAACAAAGAAACCAACTTGGACCAACCAAATTCGGGGTTCTGAATGTGTAGTAATCTAGAGGAACACACGGGCCTATGGCGCAGCTGGTAGCGCACCTGCATGGCATGCAGGGGGTCAGGGGTTCAAATCCCCTTAGGTCCACCAAGACAAGAAAGCCACCTCTAGTAGGTGGCTTTCTTACTTAGACTGGTCTAATGACCCATTACCGCGGATACTCAAAAGCCCAAATCGCTGCCCTTATTGACCACACCCTGCTAAAGCCAGAAGCAACTCAAACAGACCTGGATCACTGCATCCAGACAGCTAAAGAGGCTGAAGCAAAGGCAATGTGCATTAGGCCAGTTGATGTGAAGTATTCAGCAGTCGCGCTAGCTGATTCAAATGTTCTGCTCTGCACAGTTATCGGCTTCCCTCACGGAACAGTGACAACTCACACCAAGGTAGAAGAGACCAAAGAAGCTGTTGCTAATGGAGCATTCGAAGTCGACATGGTCATGAACCTTGCTGCTTTTGCCAGTGAGAACTATGAACTTGTTCAAGAAGATATTGCAGCAGTTGTTAGAGCTGCTAAAGAGACAAATCCTAAGGCTGAGGTAAAGGTAATCCTAGAAACCTGTCTCTGGACTGAACCGCAGATCTTCCACGCCTGCCAGCTAGCAGAGCACGCTGGAGCAGACTTTGTGAAGACCTCAACAGGATTCCATTCTTCTGGTGCAACTGTTGAAGCAATCAAGACCATGAGACTGGCCGTTGGAGACAGATTGGGAGTTAAGGCCTCTGGTGGCATTAGATCCCTAGATGCTCTGATTGATATGGCAGAAGCTGGAGCATCTAGAGTCGGCGCTTCAGGAACTACCGCAATTCTCAAGGAATTCACAGAAAAAGCTACTTCAAACTAACCCTTCCAAAATTAGGATATGACTATGAGTAATTCACACAACCCAGTAATGAACCGCATGCTTCCTGCAACCATTGAGAAAGCACAGGCTGAATACGATGCACAGTTCGAGAGCATTGTCTCAGCTCAGAAAATGACCGTTGGTGGCACAGCCATCAAGATCGTTGGTCTCTTTGCCCTACTACTTACCGGCGCACTAGTTGCTTGGAACGTTGACGAAGTCAAGGGTCTAATGATTCCAGCAGTCTTTGTAGCCCTTGGTCTTGCTCTTTGGATCTCCTTCTCTAAGAAGGTAAGACCAGGTGCAGTAATGGCCTATGCAGTTGTTGAAGGTGTATTTATTGGAACCATCTCTTGGTTCTTTGAAGCAATGTATCCAGGCATCGTAATGAACGCAGTGCTAGGAACCCTAACTACTGCAGGTGCAATGTTCACCGCATACTCAATGGGCTGGGTAAAGGTAACCTCAAGATTCACTAAGGTTATGACCTTTGCTCTAATTGGTTACGCAGGTTTTGGTCTAGTAAATCTACTGGTGGGAATGTTCACCAACTCAGCCGGTATTTACTCAACAGAGTTTGCTTGGGTAGCAGGTCTAGTAGGAGTGGGCCTTGCTGCCTTCACCCTAAACCTAGACTTCGAAGATATCTCACAGGGAGCAGCTCAGGGCCTTCCTAGAGAGTATGAGTGGAAGGCAGCTTTCGGTCTGCTAGTAACCATGGTCTGGCTATACCTAGAGATCTTGAGACTTCTAGCTATCTTCAACAGAGACTAAGAAGCTTCAACGAAAGCGGCAGTTGAGAGATCAGCTGCCGCTTTTGTCTTTAACCTGGGTATAGGCTGGCTTTATTCAGTCCCTAATGGGAACTTTGGAAAGGCTCCTCATGAAGAGAAAACTTATTATTGCCTCAGCAGTTCTAGCACTGGTGGGATCTAGCCTTGCTGTTAACCAGAGTGCACAGGCTGCAAGCTGCGTCAAAGTGAAGAGTGTGATTGGTAAGAATTACCAAACTGCGCAGGACATTTGGCGTGCCCAAGGGTTTGCGGTCCTTCCTGCCAAGGATGGTAAAGGTTGGGGTCGAATTGCCTTTATTGACAGCAACTGGAAAGTAATCAACCAGAGCCCTAAAGCTGGAACCTGTGCGAAGAAGTATTCAGGTGTGAGAGCAACAATCATCAAATACACAGATTAGTTTTTAGTTAAGCGCTCAGTCCAAGTCGCTTAGCGTTCCACTGATCCCACAGTTCATCCAGTCGCCAAGCATTCTCGGCCATGATGGAGACACCTTTAGCTCCAGTTCTTCTTACCTTGCCACCAATTAGCATCAACTTTGTATTGAACAAGACATGAGAACACCTTTGTTGAGCATCGTCAAAGAAGGTGGCATCAGAACAACCTGAACCATCATCTAAAGAAACAAACACCACCCGCTTACCTGATCTCATCGGCGGCGTTTGTGTTGCAACGCGAACACCAGCAACCAAGACATTGGTCTTACCTCGAATGTCCATTAACTCATTGGCATAGACCACACCAAGTTCATCTAACATCGGTCGATATTTCTCTAGAACATGTTCAGAGATGTCCATGTTCAGTAGTTCTAGTTCAGTCTCAACCTTGGAAGCAGTTGATGGTTCAGGATTACCCTTAGGCATCTGTTCAATAAAGCTTTCAGAGAAGAGTGAATACTCATCCTCTTCAGGACGTACCTTAATCGCGTTTAGTTCCTTCACCTTCTCTAGAACATCACCTCTAGTGGAACCCTTAGCCAAATCATCAAAAGCGCCAATCAGAGCCAACCTTTCAAATGTTCTTCTAGAAGGCTTGGCTCGTAGATAGAAATCACTCAGTGAGGAGTATGGCTGACCTGAAATGATGCGGTTGATCTCTGTCTCACTAATTGATTTCAGGTCAACAAAACTCATCCTGATGGCACTGGTGCCATCGTGTTTCTCAACATGAAACTCACTAGAAGATTTGTTGATATCTATTGGTAGTAATTTGACTCCCAGTCTTCGAGCTTCAGCCAACAACAGCCTCCTCGGATACATCCCAGGATCATGAGTCATAACCCCACTCAAGAATTCAGCAGGGTAGTGGGTCTTGAGCCAAGCCGACTGGTAAGTCGGTAGAGCAAAAGCAGCACCGTGAGCTTTACAGAACCCAAAGGAACCAAAGCCCGCCAGGATATCCCACACCTTGTCGATTACCTGCTTGGAGTAACCCTTCTTAGCTGCACTTACTCTAAAGAAGTTCTCTATCTCCCTTGCCATGCCAGGCTTCTCTAGAGACCTTCTAAGTTCATCTGCACGAGCAAGTGTGCAACCGGTCATCACATGCAGAATACGAAGCACATGCTCGTGGAAGATAACCACTCCAAAGGTTTCCTTCAGGATTGGTTCTAAGTCCTTGTGGATGTATTCGGGCTTCCCGAAACCATGTCTTCTATCTAGATAAGGCAAGATCATGTTGCCTTTCATCGGCCCTGGTCTAAACAAAGAGATCTGAATGGTTAGGTCATTGAACTCAGTTGGCTGATGTTTACCGGTTAGTTCTCTTTGACCTGGAGACTCAATCTGGAAGATACCTAGAGTGTTAGTAGTTCTAATGGCTTTAAAGGTTGCAGCGTCATCCTTAGCAATACCGTCTAGATCTAGAGAGACTCCTCTAACTCTCTTTATCTCACTAACTGCATAAGCCATCGTTGACTGCATACGAACACCTAGAACATCTAGCTTTAGAAAGCCCATCGGGTCCATGTCATCTTTATCAAACTGACTCATCGGTAACCCCATCCCACTAGGTTCAACAGGGGTTAGTAAGGGGAGCGTTAGATCACCCAAGATAACTCCACAGGGGTGCATCGAGATATGCCTTGGGATACGGTCTAATCTTTCAGTCATGTCAACCAGCAGGTTCATCTTCCGGTCATGCTCAACTGCTTGCGCAAACTCAGCAAGCTCAGGCTTTACTCGAAGAGCATTACGGAAACTACTAGCGCTGAATCGCCACATCGATTCAGCGATGCTATCTACCTGGTCAGGGTCTAAGCCAAGAGCTAGAGCGCTGTCTCGCATTGCTCCTCTACCTCGATATGTTGATTGCATGGAGAGCAAGGTAACTCGTTTAGAGCCGTAACGCTTAAAGATTGCTCGGTAGATGTCATGTCTTCTAGCTGACTCAACATCGATATCGATATCAGGTAGAGAAGACCTTTCAACTGATAGGAATCTTTCAAACAAAAGATCATGCTCAATCGGGTCGACACCTGAGATGCCTAACAGGTAGTTCACTAAAGAACCAGCACCGCTACCACGAGCAGCAATCCTGATGTTCATATCCCTAATCATCTGAGCGACATCAGCAACAGTCAGGAAGTATGTTGCAAAGCCAAGCTTGTTGATAGTAATCAACTCCTGATTCAACCGGTGTTGAATCTTGGCTAGATTCTTACCTGATACAGAACCGTATCTCCAGTTAACTCCTGACTGAACCTTCTGAAACAACACTTCAAAAGGAGAACCTTCAATACCTAAGGCTTCTTTCTCAGGAGTCTTAGGCTTACCCCAACCACAATCAGATACAGGATCTAATCGACAGAGATCGGCTAGTAGGGAAGTGTCACTAAGTAACTTCCTTGCTCGCTTTCTGTCTTCAGTAATTTCAAGAGCGACAGCTTGCATCTGAACCTTAGGTTTCAACCAAGCCTGAGCATTAGGTTGCGGTTCAAACTTTCCTAACGGTTCTAGGAACCTTGCAGCATCAAGAATGTCTGCAGTAATTGCATCGTCAGGTTCGATGTATCTAACGGAGTTAGTAAGAACTGATGGAACATTCAAAGAATCAGCTAGTTCCAGCATTCTTCTGGCTTGAACAGATGAGAACATCTTTCCTGGTTCAGTCAAGAGAGAAACAATCTCAAGACCTAGCACGCCTGGCTTACTAAATAGTTCCAACCATTTACCTAAAGCCTTAACAGCAGCGGTCTTAGATCTACCAAGAGTTGCTTTACCAACGTCACTATCAGGACCAAGCAGAACAGTAATAACACCAGAACTAGCTAAAGAAGCCAGTTTGGTTCTCTTGATACCAAACTGCTTCTTTTTACCTCCAGAATGAGCCTCAGTAACAACAGCACAGAGTGTGGCCCACCCTAACCCCTTGTTCTGACCATGGGCTAGAACAACCACTCGAGCAAGTAAAGTGCCTTCTTCATCAAGAACCGGTAGATCTACCCCAACAATAGGAGCTAGATCTACCTGTAGACAGGCACCGATGTGCTTTACAGCACCATAGAGCCCATCTCTATCAGTGATAGCCAGAGCATCAAACCCCAGGTTATGGGCAGTCTCAACCAATAGCTCAGGCCTATTAACCCCATAGTGAGAAGAGAATCCTGAGGCTACGTGAAGGTGGGTGAAGCTCACTCAAACCGCCTCAACAGCTTCCAGCTGTTAGCAGCGGTGTTATGAAGTAACTCAAAAGGACACTTAGTTCCATCACCAGTAGCTAGGAAACGCCACATCTCTACTTCAACAGCACCAGAACCAATGCCTCTGTGAGCTCTTTCTCCTACCCACCATTCAGCCCTGGCAAACCACCTAACCGGTCTAGAACTAACCTGATAATCCTTTTCCCTCCACCTAAAGAGGGTAGGAGCACCCTCCTGATCCACTAAAACAGCCACAGCTTCGTCTATACGACCCATAAATCACCCTAACAAGATATCCGAACATATGTTCGGATATTAGAGTTTATAGGTTTGGTCTGACATTGCAAGTTGAGCTCCAGAACCCTAACTTCCCCTAGATGTCAGCCCAGTTGCTTAGAATATTCCCAATCGGGGATATTCCCAGTTGAGGATGGTTAACAACAGTGCCCAAAGTGAACACGAGCCTTGGATCAGCCAAGCGGGCCAAATATGATGAGTTTTACACCCAATACAGCGACATAGAAAAAGAAATGAATGCGTATTTGGAATTCGACCCTGATGTGTTCAAAAACAAAACCATCCTGCTGCCGTGCGACGACCCAGAGTGGAGCAATTTCACCAAGTACTTTGCTCAGAATTTTGAGAAACTTGGGCTAAGAAAATTGATCAGCACAAGCTATGCGCCAAATAGCAAGGATGTTGACGATTTATTTGCTCCAACTCTTTTTGAGACCGAAAGCTCAATATTTGACCCTAAAAAGAGTGAAACAAACGGACGAATCTTTACTCTCACCAGAGATGTGAATAAGGACAAAAGAGTAGATTTCAAGGACTTGGAGTGGGATTATCTCCAAGGAGATGGCGATTTTAGAAGCCAAGAACTGATGGAACTGCGAAACGAAGCAGATGTTGTGATAACGAATCCGCCGTTCTCTCTTTTCAGAGAGTTTCTCTCATGGATTCTCGAAGGTAACTGTGACTTAGTGATCCTCGGAAATATGAATGCCGTGACATACAAAGAAGTTTTTCCTCTCATTAAAGAAAACAAAATTTGGCTGGGGGCTACGAGAAACGGGGTCGGTTCCATGTGGTTTGAGGTCTTAAACTCTGCACCCGATAAGACTGGACAAAAAATTATTGACGGCAAAAAGTACCAAACCGTGGGTAGCTCCGCTTGGTTTACTTCCATAGATCATGGCTTACGCCACCAACCTCTAGCCTTAATGACGGAAAAAGATAACAGGAAGTTCACTAAAATCGACGAACTTAAGGAATCTGGCTATCAAAAATACGATAACTATGACGCAATAGAAGTCCCACAGGTGCAGGCCATACCATCCGATTACGAGAGTGTCATGGGTGTCCCCATCACTTTCTTGAGTAAATACAATCCAAGCCAATTTGAGATTGTAGGCGCAAGTGATAACGGAGCGGTACCCGGTTATCTCAAGCTTCCTCATTTCAAGTCCCATAACGAACCGTACGTAAATGGCTCTAAGGTCTATAAAAGACTTTTTATCCGGCACAGAATGGGCGCTAAATGAAAACAACACTAGCCAAATACAAAATCTCAGATGTCTGTGAAGGTTTTGAATACAACCAGCTTGAAGGCAAAGGATTGTTTGGTCTCTCCGGAACTCTGACAATTCAGCCTGAGTATCAACGTAACTACATCTACGCAGATGGAAAGAAAGATGTAGCAGTTATTGAGTCTTTGCTTAAGGGTTATCCTCTAGGTTTGATCTACTTCAACCAGGTGGATAAAGACAACCTTGAAGTTCTTGACGGGCAGCAGAGAATTACTAGCTTTGGCCGTTTTGTGAAGGGGCAGTTTGCCATTCAAGATGAAAATGGTATGCCACAATACTTCGGTGGTTTAGCTAAGGATAAGCAAAAGAAGATTCTTGAGTCAGAGATATTGGTTTATGTCTGTGAGGGAACTGAAACTGAGATCAAAGAGTGGTTCAAGACAATCAACATTTCAGGTGTTCCTCTTAACGAGCAAGAACTTCTCAACGCTGTTTACTCTGGACCTTTTGTTACTAAAGGCAAAGAAGAGTTCAGCAATAGCCAGAACGCCAACATTCAGAAGTGGAGTGCCTACATCTCGGGAGCTGCAAACAGGCAGGACTATTGGAGATGCGCTCTGGAATGGGTAAGCAAGGGTGAGGGCAACATTGGGGAATACATGAGTCTCCACCGTTTTGATAAAGACATTAAGGAAGTCAAAACCTATTTCAACACCGTAATCAACTGGGTTTCAACTGTATTTACCGATGTCGAGTCAGAGATGAGAGGGCTTGAGTGGGGAAGGCTTTATGAAACTTATCACAGTAAGCCATATAGTCCAGCGACTGTCTCCAAGCTAGTAAAGGACCTGTATGCCGATGCTTATGTTAAGAGTCGCAAGGGAATTTTTGAATTTGTATTGGGAGGCTCAAAAGATACTAAAATTTTGGACATTCGTGTATTCGATGAGCCAGTAAAAAGAAGCACTTACGAGAAACAGACTGCCAAAGCTAAAGCTGATAGCAAATCAAACTGCTCATACTGTGCAATTGGGCATGAAGGTTCTAACTCGAAGATTTGGGCTATTGCCGAAATGGACGCAGATCACGTTACAGCCTGGAGTAAAGGCGGAGCCACGATTGCTTCAAACTGCGAGATGTTGTGCAAGAGCCACAACCGGGCTAAGGGAAACAAGTAAGTAAGGCAGTCCGAGGTATGCTGAACCCAAATGGAAACATTCCTCCGATCCCAAAGGAAAACCAATGGCGAAAGCTGAAAAGACAGTCCTCGAACTAGTTAGTGCTATCGAGAGGCGAGAGTTGGTCCTCCCTGAAATGCAGAGAGAGTATGTCTGGACAGGGCCCCAGGTTCGCGACTTGCTTGACTCTCTTTATAGGGGCTATCCATCAGGCGTTATTCTCTGCTGGCAAACTTCTGAGAGTGTAGAGCTCTCTGATTTTGCTGTAGCTACAGACGGCCCTGAAAGTGGCAGCCCGATGCTCCTATTGGATGGACAACAGAGACTAACTTCTTTGTCGGCAGTGATTCGAGGAGTTCCAGTTCACGTAAAGAAGAAAAACAAACCCATTGAAATTCTCTTCAATCTGGAACATCCCGATGCGCTTTCTTTTGCTTCTGAGGTGAAGGAAACTGTGAATGATGAAGAAATCGTAGATCTTGAAGCCCCAGATGCCAGCGCGGCTGACGATGAGTTAATGAGGCGCATTTCAGAACGTGCCTTTGTAATTTCAAATAGCAAGCTAGCAAAACTTCCAAATTGGATTTCTGTTACCGAGATTTTCAGCAGCGAGGGTGATGGTGAGATTCTAAAGAAGGCGGGGATCAAGAGTTTTGAAGACCCGAAATACTCAAAGTACTCAAAACGAATTCAACAAGTACGAAACATAAAGAACTATACATATCGACTTGACATTTTGGAAAGTTCGCTTTCTTACGACGAAGTTACCGAGATTTTTGTTCGGGTTAACTCCAAAGGAGCTACCTTAAGAGGTTCTGACTTAGCTCTTGCGCAAATAACTGCAAAGTGGAAGGGTTCACTCGCAATATTTAGAGAGTTCCAGGAACATTCAGAAAAGCAAGGCTTCGATTTCTCAACAGGTCTAATTGTTAAGTCCTTGGTGTCTTTTGCAACTTCTCAATCTGAATTCAAGGTCGTTCACTCTATTAGCGCAGAAGTGCTTCAATCTACGTGGAAGGAGACCACTCACGCGCTCGATTTTGCCTTCAATTTCATCAAGACCAATGTGGGTTTGAATCACTCGTCTTTACTCTCTTCACCTTTCATAATAATCACGACCGCTTATTGGGCCAGCAAGAGGAACTACAGAATTGGTGACTCAGAGAGCAAAGCGATGCGAAAGTGGCTTCTTCTTGCGAATGCCAAGGGCCGCTATTCAAGAGGCTCATCCGAGACTTTCTTGAATCAAGATCTAGCATCGCTTCGAGATTCATTTGGTCCTGAGCAGCTTCTAGGCAATCTTGCGCAGCAAGTGGGTAGTTTGGAATTTACAACCACTGAGTTAGTCGGAAAAACATCCAGATCTGGAATTTTCAAAACTATGTTCATCGCCTTTAAGTCAGACTCAGCAACTGATTGGTGGACGGGACTTCAAATTTCGCCAACACACGCGGGAAAGAGAAATCAAATACAGCATCACCACATTTTTCCCAAGAACTTTGTGGCGGAAAACATTGAAAGCGCGACAGCCAGGCAAGTAGATGACATAGCAAACCTAGCTTTCATTTCAGCGAACACGAATGTCAAAATCAGTGATAAGAACCCTGCAGTTTATCTAACTCAGATCATGGATAAGAACCCCGACGCATTGAGGTTGCAACAAGTTCCCACTGAAACATCGTTATGGACAGCAGAGCGCTTCAATGAATTCCTAGAGGAAAGGCGCAAGCAGATCGCACTAAGACTCAACAGCTTTGTGGAACCTGAGTAGCAAGGCCACATCTGATTGAAGGCTGTACTTACTTCCCAGTCTTGCTCACCTTGATCTTGACTGCCTTGCTTAGGCCTAGGTATTTGCCTGTGGTTGGGGCGGAGAGGTTGATGGAACAGGTTCCAGCCTTCTTACCAGCGGTTACCTTTAGCATCTTGGTGGTTACCTTCTTGCCCTTAACCTTCGTGACAACGTTGGCGAGTTTGGCTGTGCAAGGGCCTGTAACAGTGAAGGCTGATACAGCTTTGGTGTTAGTGATTAAAGGTAGGTTGATTGTTCCTTTGAACTTCAGAGCTTTAGGAGCTTTGAAGCCGACGATGCTCTGAACTATTGGCTTGTAACAGTCATTTACAGACTTAGACGCAGTAGTTGCTGTTGTCATGCCAGCAGGGCAGGCAATGGGGGTAGTGCTGTTTAGTTCTGTGGTGTAGAAACCTCGCTCAACAGGAGAACATCTTCGCTGTTGTTCATTTCTAGTACTACCCGCATTACAGGTGG
>Ga0214917_10005562_pt1 | contig 13411 bp, 10 predicted proteins | sample LL_1208_BB_MetaG_FD_177983 | JGI IMG/M metagenome (GOLD analysis project Ga0214917, IMG submission 177983) | Freshwater microbial communities from Lake Lanier, Atlanta, Georgia, United States - LL_1208_BB | ecosystem: Environmental > Aquatic > Freshwater > Lake | place: USA: Georgia | collected... | reverse complement strand
TATGACCCCTGCTGATCTTCCCAGTGGTTCGGACAGGGTTGCTTTTGTAGCAAAAGAAATCCAAGCTGATATTGTTTTGAATCTCCAAGCGGATGAGCCTCTTTTACCTACTTCCGCTATTGATGAATTAGTCATTGCCCTCGAACAAAACCCCCACTTAGGAATGGCCACTCTTGCCATTCGAAAACGAGATCCGGAAGCCCTGACTAACCCGAATGTTGTGAAATGCGTTATGAATTCCCATCAAGAAGCCCTCTATTTTTCGAGAAAACCCCTTATCTCTAGCCCAGAAGGGGACTTCTATAAGCATTTAGGGATTTATGCTTATCGCAAAGAAGCTCTTCTAAAAGTATCTCAACTGGCTCCTAGTCCCTTAGAGCTTACTGAAAAGCTTGAGCAATTAAGGGCACTTGAGAATGGAATTGCAATTGGGGTGAGATTAGTGACCCAAGATACTTTGGCTGTGGATGTCCCTTCTGATGTGGAAAAAGTGGAAAGGGTTTTGAGAGAAAAACAGGGAATGGTAAATTAGTCCAAACCGGGAACTGATTCATGAAAACCAAGTACATTTTTGTGACTGGCGGAGTATTAAGCTCATTGGGAAAAGGCTTAAGTTCAGCTTCCCTTGCGGCTCTTTTAGAGAATCGTGGCCTCAAGATCACTTTAATGAAAATGGATCCTTACCTGAATGTGGATCCAGGAACGATGAATCCCTTTCAGCATGGGGAAGTATTTGTAACAGAAGATGGTGCCGAAACCGATCTCGACCTCGGTCACTATGAAAGATTTACCAACGTAAATTTAAAACGGGAAAACAGCATCACTGCGGGACAGGTCTATGAAACTGTAATTGCAAAAGAGCGTCGAGGAGAGTTTTTGGGCGGAACTGTTCAAGTGATTCCGCATATCACTGACGAAATCAAAGAACGCATTCGAAAAGTTGCTAAAGACAAAGACGTTGCCATCATTGAAATCGGTGGAACAGTAGGGGACATTGAATCCTTACCTTTCCTAGAAGCCATTCGACAGTTTCGATTTGATGTAGGGGAAGAGAACGTCTGTTTTATTCATCTCACTTTAGTACCTTACTTAGGAACTTCAGGAGAACTCAAAACCAAACCCACTCAGCACAGCGTTCAAAAGCTTCGTGAGATTGGGATTCAGCCCGATTTTCTGCTTTGTCGAACGGATAGAATTTTGCCTCCCGATATTCGAGGAAAAATTGCTCTGTTTTGTAATTTGCAAGCAGACCGAGTGATTACCGCTAAAGATGTTTCTAATATTTATGAAGTGCCCCTAGTGTACTTTGAACAGGGGCTCGATGAAAAAGTCTGTAAGCGTTTGGGACTGAAAACAAAGTCTCGTGGACTAGATAAGTGGGCAAAAATAGTACAAACGCTCACTGCACCTAAAAACGGTCCGATTGAAATTGGAATCGTAGGAAAATATGTAGATCTCACAGAATCCTACAAAAGTGTCTCAGAAGCTCTCGTTCACGGAGCAATAGCCAATAATTGTCGTCTTGCTTTGCGATATATCGATTCTGAAAAACTTGAAAAAGAAAGTGATCTTTCTGCATTAAAGGGCCTCTCCGGTATTTTGGTTCCCGGTGGTTTCGGAAATCGTGGAGTGGAAGGAAAAATCAAAGCGATCCGCTATGCGAGAGAAAATAAAATTCCTTACTTTGGAATTTGTATTGGTCTGCAGCTAGCTATCATTGAATATTCCCGTCATGTCTGTGGGTTGAATAAAGCTACTAGCCGCGAGTTTTCAACTACTGGGGAATTTGTAATCGATTTGATGGAAGACCAAAGAAGAGTTGAAAAGGTCGGCGGTAGCATGCGCTTAGGATCTTATGTTTGTGAGCTTTCTCCGGGATCCCAAGCTCAGAAAGCTTACGGCAAAAATAAAATTTCCGAACGTCATCGTCATCGATACGAATTCAATAATCACTATAAGAAAATCTTAGAAGAGGGTGGACTGAAGTTCTCAGGAATGAATCCTGAAACAGGGTTAGTTGAAATGATGGAGATTCCGAGCCATCCTTGGTTTGTCACTTGTCAGTTTCATCCCGAGTTTAAGTCCAAGCCCTTTGATCCCCATCCTTTATTTGTAGAGTTTGTAAAAGCTAGCCTTCAAGCCTCGATGCCTAAAAAGAAGGAACCCAAAGCAAAACTCCCAATTGCCAAGAAAAAATCTCGAACAGACTTTCGAATCTCTGCTCGTTCCTAAAAAAAATTGAAAATAAAAAACCCCACGAGGCGTTTGCCCCGTGGGGTTCAAGAAGCTTTTACTTCTTAGCCTTTTTTCAAGGCTCTATCGATTTTTTCTTTGAATCGCTCAAAGGGTTGAGCTCCTTGGAGAAGCGTCCCGTTGATGACAAAAGAGGGAGTTGCAGAAATACCTACTTTTTCTCCTTCTTTCTTGCTCATCTCAATTTTCTCAAGGTGAGCTTTTTTGTCGTAGCAATCAGCAAATTTAGCAGCATCAAGCTCTAGCTTTTTAGCATATTCTTTTAAGTCAGAGTCTTCGAGCTTTGCTTGATTTTCAAAAAGCATATTGTGCATTTCCCAAAACTTGCCTTGCTCATTTGCGCAGCTAGCTGCCAAAGAAGCAGGAAGAGCTCTATTGTGATTAGGTAAAGGCAAGTGGTGGAAAACCAATCGCACTTTATCTGGACCATACTCTTGTTTGATTCTGTCGATTGTGGGAACTGCTCTTGCACAGAAGGGACATTGGAAATCAGAGAACTCCACAATTGTCACAGGAGCTTTTGCATTTCCCCAAGTAGGCTGTCCTTCAGTGGTCACAGTGAGCTTAGGAGCTTCAGGTTCGGCTACAAGAATTTTTACTTTTGCAGCTTCGCGAAGCTTAGCAACATACTGTTGTTGCTTTTCAAACTTCTGACGAAACTTTAAGTATTCTTTTACATCATCTTTTTTAATTCTCTTATCTGAGAGAGAAAGACCTTTGGAAGCGAGGAAAGCTTCAATTTCTTTATCAGAAACTTCAGCAGGAGCACCGCCACCTACTTCTTTATCAAGAAGTTGCTCTTTGCTTAGCTTTTGCTTTTGAGCTTCCATTTCCAAAATCTTTTGGTCGACGTATTCGTTGATAGCTTGTTCTTTGGTTCGGTAGACTTCTTCTTCCAAATCAAAAAGACGGGTTTTTACTTGTCCGAAAGCTTCAGAAGCTCGGACCGATTTGCCATTGAACTCAGCCACTACTGGATCACTGCCCCCTCCAGTACATCCGGAAAGAGCTAATAGAACTAAGGGAATAAAAGAAACGATTTTACGTAACATAGTTTAGGTTCTCCTCTAGAAAACAACTTCAAATTTGCTAAAGGTTAACGGTCTTTAGACCGTTTTGAAACCTTTTTCGATGGAATTTGCCAAAGCAAGTGCTGCATTGTTCCAGGAGAGTTCAGGAAGGAAGTCGTGTAAACAAGTGAAAGATTGATGGGTCATTCCACAAGCCCGAATACCGGAAAAAAAGTCACTTTGAGATTTTAGGTAAAGAGCCACTCCATGAGAAGAGATTCCTTGTTGAAACGACAAACCAAAAGAAGCCAACTTTTTTGTTCCGACAAAGATTCCGAAGGGATCATCTTTTGCTTCTGCTGGAATTCCCCAGTCTAAACAAGATTGCAAAACTGCATTCCTAAGAGTTTCAGTGAAATATCGGACTTTCTTTTTAAGAAAACCTGCGCCGTCTAAATTAACGATGGGATAGCAAACCACTTGTCCAGGTCCGTGATAGGTCCACTTGCCCCCTCGACTAACTTTTTCTACTCTTACCTTTTTGGTTTCCCTCTCGCTTTCAGACCAGACAAGCTCGGAAGGATCAGCACTTCTTCCAGAAGTAAAAGTGGAGTGGGGCTCGGAAAAAAGGAGAAAAGCGAGACTAGGTTCTTGTTTTACTCGTCTGATGAGGTCTTCCTGAAGCCTTTCCAAGTCTTCCCATGGAATATTTTGTTTTAGAATTACTTCCCAACGCAACTTGACTTCTCCCCAGTCTCAAAAAACCTGAAGAAATACTTCAGAAAAACCAAAATTTGAAGAGCTCCTAAACTAGCAAAGCCCCAGTCATTAATTACTCGAAAATAGGCGAGATGAGGAGAATTTCCAAAAAGAATCTCTTCTAAAATAAGCCAGCCCACCCACAAGTACTGCAGAGCAGTGCTCCACTTGCCTAGTCTAAGACTGACTTGCGGTCCCGAATTAAAGGGAGGGAGTTGGGAGAAGAGATATCCAAAGCCCAAAAGGATACTGATACAGACAAGAAGGCTCAAAAACCAACTGGGACAAAGCCCAGTGAGAAGAAAGCCAGTGAAGAAGCCCAAACCCACTAACTTGTCGCAAATTTGATCGAGCACTACTCCTAAAGAGGAAGTAACTTTCCATTTGCGAGCAAAATAGCCATCCCAGTAGTCCGTAAGAGCGATAAAAACATAAATGTAAAAAGAAAGTTCCTTCGGTCCTCTCCAAAAAAAGTAGAGGCTCAAAGGCATGAGAAAAACCCGTGAGAGAGTCAGTAAATTAGGAAAAACTGCTTTCACTACTACTCCTAGCAGAAACTAGGGCTGGGGAGGGAGATACGCTTCCACTCGGTCTTTCTCTAAGAAGCCAGCACCCGAGTGTAAAACGGCGATGGCACCATCGTTTCCAAAGAAATCCACTACTTTTAGGAGTCCTTTGAACCTGCCGGGGGCCATTCCGATGACCAACCCTGACTCTTTGTCCACCACTGGCTCAGCATCTCCAAAGACTCGAAGAAGCTGATGCTTAGTGATGCCGCTGAGCTCTCCTGCATTTATATAGTAGCGATGGACATCAATTTTAGCAATTCTGCCAGTCCATCCGATTCGATGGGATTCGGAAATGAAACCGGGCATTAATTTCTCAACTGCTTCAGAAATGGCTCCTTCAGCGCGACTGGAATCGAGAGAAGCAGGAGAACGGTTTCCAAAAAACTGAGTGTGCTCTTGTGTCACTTCAGCAGAAGTATCTTTATCGAGCATTACTTTTTGAGTTGCTACGTCATAGAGCTTGATATTGAGAGCTGTTTGCACTGTATTGTAGCGAGTTTGGAAAAGGCCTATTTGACTGCCTTTTTCTTGAATTTTCACTTCTTTCACAGAGCCTAGAACCAAAGCAACAATTCCTAAAGAACGTGCTTTATCAAAAATTTGCGCGTAATTAGGTTCGCCAGTTGGCGGAATTAAATTTTCGTAACCTTGAATTTCTCCTTCAGGAACCACAATGAATTCATTGACCCCGGAGAGCTGGTTCTTCACTTCTTCTGCTGCATACTTCCCGACTTCCTCACTCCCCATTCCACTTTTATTTTGGAAAGGCAGTACTAAGACTCTTTTTCTCAATGCTTGGGAACCAGAGTCGGTAGTTTTAATTGGCTTTTCCTCAGCTTGAGAAGCTAAGTCACGTTCTCCTTTTTGGGCTGAGTATTTCTCTAGCTCCAAGAGAGAACAAGAACTCACTAGAAATAAGCTAAGAATCAAAAGAATTTTCATAAGATTGTCCCGGTTGAGGCTCTACCGAGAGTATCTCATGACAATGTTGCGAGAATCAACGCGGATGGGAGATAGCTTGATTTCAGGCTGGACCGACTCTTGGATGCGGCGAGCCACTTCCTCTGCTCCTAGAGAACTCACTGCTTCAAATTGGGCAGTATTTTGCACAAAAGCATGAGGCACTATTTGTCCCAAGTAACTTTGTTTACTGAGAGAGTATTCGATTTTGCGATAGCTTAAATAGTTATCAATTCCCTCAATAGTCACTGTGAGAGGAGCTGAATTAAGTTTTCCTTCCGCAATGACTCTTTCAAACTCCTGGTGGAATTCATTAAAAATGGGGAGCAAAGCAGCTTTGAGCTTTTCGGTATTTCCCAAATCTTTCACGGCAATGTTGAGATCATCACTTTGTACCGAGAGCAGTCTTGGGTTCATGAAAGAGTAAAGATAAATATCTAAACGAGGAAATTCACAACTTTTACACTGATTCAGATAAACCCAAATGGCTGTGTTAGCACCATCTTGGGTGGAGCCCTCCCTTAAGCCGACAATTTCTCTTTCATTTCTTGGGGGAGTTGAGCCTACAGCTCCTGAAGCCGGAATAGCTCGAAGATTAAACTTTTGAACTTCCTGATTCACCATTTGAGTAACTTGCTGGGAAAAAGTGGAGTTGCCCGTATGAGTAAAATAATCCACTGAGGGAGTGCTCATTCCAGGTAAGTTGGCCGAAATAATTAAAAGGGGTCTGATTTGATTAGAGCCTTTTCCTTTTGTTTCAGAAAGCCGCACCCACCCTTTCAAAGCTTCATCATCGAGATGTCCAGAAAGTTGAATAATTTCTTTGTTTGCTCCGCTTCGAGAAAGTTTGTAATCCAAAATATAGTTTTCCGCAAAATCAGGAGTAACCATTTTCTCCACTGAGGAAGCCTTACTTCCCAAGTACTGCCTCAACCATAAAATGACAGCATCTTGTTTCAATCGAGCTAAAAGTTCAGTGGAAGTATCCTCTGGAGGAGTTTGGCTGCCAGGAGGGGGAGTGGGAGCATTAACAGGAAGAGGAGCTGCCACTGAAAAAGGCACTTCACTTCTTCCCAGTAAGCAAAAAGAACAAAGCAAAATGAAGATAACAGATTTAGCGAAACTCAATGCGAACCCTTTCATCTAAAAGACTTCGAATAAAGTGTACCGTTTCTCTTCTCAATGGAACAGTCCCCTTCCAACGCAAAGTGGTAGAAGTGGTGGGGTGAGTCTGTATATGAAAGAATAAAGGCCCAAAACCCCGATTGTCTTGAGCAGTTTGACGCGCAAGAAACTGTTGGAGCTGTTCCACTCTTTTGGGATCTTTTAGCAAATCTTCTTCTGGGTTTTCAAAAAACAAATGCATTTCCCGAGCAAGGGCTCCAAAAGCATAGCGAAGCGGTAAAACTTGAGATTGGCTCTTTTTGGAGAGCAGCAATTTAGCTCCTCCTTCAGCTCTTTCTAAGTTTGCTTTCACCCAAATAGGTTCATCACTTTTAAAAGTTCCTTCATTTTCTAAATAAACATCCGAAAAAACCACAGCTTCCATTTCTCCGGTTTTATCTCCCAAAGTAACAAAGGCCATTCGATCGCCGCGCTTAGTAATGATTTCACGATGAGCCACTATCGAAGCAGCCAAAAACACTTCTTTATTAGTAGGAAAAGAAAGGCAATCCTGAATGGTGCCCGTTGTATAACGTTGAGTTTCCCACTTGAACTCATCAAGCGGATGTCCAGTCACGTAAAAGCCGATGGTTTCTTTTTCAAACTTGAGCTTCTCTAAAAGTGTCCAAGGCTTTGTCTCTGGATAAGTAAAGTGGTGTTGATTAAAAGAGTTGTCATCTTCGCCGAAGAGATCAGAAAAACTATGCTGTTGATCATCTCGCAACTTTTGAGCACTTGCCCCTAAATCTAAAGCGGAATCAATTCCTTTGAAAAGGGAAGCTCTGTGAACTCCAAAGCCATCAAATGCCCCGGCTTTAACTAATGCTTCTACAACTCTTTTATTCACAACCCGATTATTGGTTCTCGAACAAAAATCAAAAAGATCGTTGAATTTACCCTCGGCTTTTCTAGCTTCTAAAATATTATCGATGGCAATTTGTCCCACGCCTTTAATTGCTCCCAATCCAAATCGAATTTCTTTTTCACTGAGAACAGTAAAGTCAGTTTCAGACTCGTTGATGTCGGGTGCCAAAATAGCTATTCCATGTTTGTTGGCATCTGCAATGTATTTGGTGATTTTATCCGTGTCTTCTCTTTCAATTGAGAGAAGGCTTGCGAAGAAAATAACTGGGTAATGGGATTTTAAATAAGCAGTTTGGCAAGTGACTACTGAATAAGCTGCAGCATGTGACTTGTTAAAACCATAACCTGCAAAGTTCGCCATTAAGTCGAAGAGCTTTTCAGCTTTGGCCTTATCGTGACCGTTTTTGAGGGTCCCTTCTAAGAATACTTCTTTCTGTTTAGCCATTTCCTCGGGGATTTTCTTCCCCATGGCCCTTCGAAGAAGATCAGCTCCACCAGCTGTGTAACTAGCTAATCGCATCGCAATTTGCTGAACTTGCTCTTGATAGACCATGATGCCGTAAGTTTCGGCAAGGATGGGTCGGAGTTCTTCAAAGTCATACTCAATAGGAATTTGACCATGTTTTCTTCCTACGTAGTCATCCAACATGACCATGGGACCTGGGCGATAAAGAGAAGTGATAGCAACAATATCGGCAAAACGATTAGGTTTTGCTCTTCTCAGAAGATCCTGCATCCCAGAGCTTTCAAGCTGGAAAATACCGTTCGTATCGCCTTGGCAAAGCAACTCAAAAGTTTTTTGGTCGGCTAAATCTATTTTATCCAATTCTAGATTTGTTCCGGGGTGAAGGCGATTCACCAGCTGCTCAGCTTTTTTTAGGAAAGTCAGAGTTTTGAGTCCTAAAAAGTCGAATTTGATAAGGCCGATTTCTTCGGCTTTTTTCATATCAAATTGAATGACCAACTCATCGTTCTTTCCCCGATAAAGAGGGCAGTGCTCCACCATCGGGCGATTAGATATCACTAAGCCTGCAGCATGAATTCCAGCATGCCGATAAAGTCCTTCAATTCTTTTGCTAATTTCAAACAAAGTATGAATTTGAGGATCTGTTTCAGTAAGAGACTTTAAGCGGGGTTCTTTTTCAAAAGCCTCATTGAGAGTGATATTAATTTCTTCTGGGACAAGTTTAGCTATTTTGTCTACGTCTTGAGCCTGCATACCCATGACTCGGCCAACGTCTCTCGTGACCCCTCTAGCTTTTAAGTTTCCGTAAGTGATGATCTGAGCAACACAGTCTTTGCCGTACTTGTTGGAAACGTACTCGATAACTTCTGGACGACGATCCATACAGAAGTCGACGTCAAAGTCGGGGAGAGAAACGCGCTCGGGATTAAGAAATCTCTCAAAAAGAAGGCCGTGTTCAATGGGATCCAAATCAGTAATTTTGAGGCAAAAAGCTACTAGACTTCCAGCTCCAGAGCCACGGCCTGGCCCCACTGGAATACCTTGGCTTTTCGCGTAACCAATAAAGTCCTGAACAATTAAAAAGTACCCCGTGAAGCCCATCGAATTGATGATTCCCAACTCTTTATCCAGGCGTTCTTGGTATTTTTGAAGTTCACTCTCTGAAAAGACTCTGTTGCGATATTTTTTGGCTTCTTCAATTCTGAAAGATAAGCCCTTATTGGCTAAATCATTCAAGTGTTCTTGTTGCGTAAAGCCGGTCGGGGGATCGTACTTTGGAAAATGATAAATCTTTTTTCCGCTTTCGTCTTTGAATCGAAATTCAAAGTTGCAGGATTCTACGATTTTCATCGAGTTTTCTATTGCTTCGGGACAAAAGGAAAACTCTTCTTTCATTTTAGATTGTGACTTGAAGTAAAACTCACTACTTACCAGTGAAGCCCCTGACATCTCCTCCATTTTTTGGCCAGTTTGAATTGCCATTAAAACTTCTTGAGAAAGAGCATCCTCTTTTCTCAAGTAGTGACAATCTGCTGTGGCAAGAAGGGGGAGGTCGAGTTCTTTTGCCAATTCTTGAAATCGCTCATTCACCAACATTTGTTGATGAAGACCGTTTTGTTGCATTTCTAAGTAGAATCTCCCCGGAAATACATTTTTGAACCAAAGAGCAGCTTCTTTGGCTCTATCCATGTCGCCATTGAGAGCTGCGCTTGTAACTTCTCCTTTAAGACAAGCAGAAGTGGCAATGAGCCCTTCAGAGTGCTGGGCTAAAATTTCTTTGTCGATTCGAGGGCGATAATAAAATCCCTCCAAATATCCAGAGCTCACCAATTTGCACAGGTTTTGGTAGCCCACTTCATTCTGCACCAACAAGACCAAGTGCTGCAGACCTGATCTTCCTACGGAGTAGGGGGCCAATTCATCATCTCCGCTTTGTGTATTTCCTCTCAGTAATCTTCCGCCTGGAGCCAAATAGACTTCACAGCCGAGAATGGGCTTCAGACCATGTTTTTTCGCTTTTAAATAGAAATCCACTGCACCGAACATGTTTCCATGATCAGTAAGTCCCACTGCAGACATACCATCTTGAGCAGCAACTTTGAAAAGTTCATCTAATCGAATGGAACTTTCTAGAAGGCTGTATTGGGAGTGTAAATGTAAGTGAGCAAAATCAGCCATAGCTATTGAATGAGAGTCCCTATTTTTTCATAGCGAATCCAAGCTTGACCTTGAATCCAGTCACCAATGAAACGGAAAAAATCGACTACAAAATAAAAAATTTGCATGGGGATGGAGTGCTCTTTGACCATATTTTCTTTTAGCAGAGGATCCCAACCTGAAAACCAAATGAACATTGCTTTCCCTTTGAGATTTTCTACGGGAACAAATCCCCAAGCGCGACTGTCATAACTGTTATCTCGATTGTCACCTACTGCAAAAAGATGCCCCTCTGGAACAGTGATGGGCTCTAAATTGCGGCTTGGATTTCCATCGAGCATGGAATCTAGAATTACAAAATGATTACGGCCGGAGAGATCTTCTACATAGAGGCGTTTGTCGGGGCTCCTCTCAATATCGTAAAGAACACTGCGATCAGGGTATTCAGACTTTTTCATTTCTTGGCCATTGACATAGAGAACACCATTTTGAATTTCTAACTTGTCTCCGGGAAGACCAACCGCTCTTTTTACGTAAGTCATTTCGGGGCGCCGGGGCGCTTGAAACAAAATCACATCTCCTCTTTTTACATCTCCAAATTTTAAAATAGTCCAATTCGTGAAAGGGAACTTCAAGTCGTAAGCACATTTAAGGGCGTAAAGTCTATCTCCCGTTTTTAAAGTGGGTTCCATAGAACCTGTTGGGACTACGTAGGGTTCAACTAACGAAGAACGAAGAGCAAAAAGTCCCACAATTAAGTAGAGCAAAGGCAAAGAGTTTTTGATCGATTGGACGAGCGATTTATTTTCTTGATCAGCCACTGGAGGAACTCCTCAAAGTTAGATTGGATATCGGTCCGGATGATAGGGGGACCGGACCGTGAAGACAAGAAAACTCACGTCTTGACGCGGAGCGCGTTTGGCCTTTTTTGGGCTTTAGGGTCTTGCTTGTGAATTCCGATAAGGGAAGAGGGAGAAAGACTATGAAAATGCAAGACTATTTTTGGGAAATTCCGGCTTTAGATGCTTTTCGAAAACAAGCCCAGGCCGGAAGTTTTTTATTCCAGCAGGGGTTTCCGGCCACTAGCCTCATCATTATCGTAAAAGGGATGGTGGAATTGGTTGCCAAAAAAGGCACTCAAACCTGCTCGGTAAATTACTTAGGAGCTGGAAATGTTCTGGGGGAGCAAGCTCTAGTGGATGAAAAAGTTTATGCACGGGTCTTTGGAGCAAGAGCCCTGGGAGAAGTTTCTTACGTAGAACTTACAAAAGCGAATTTAGAAGAGCTGCGGCAAAACTCTCCTAAACTTCTCATAGATATTTTAGAGGCCACACTTCGGATTTCTACTGAACGATTGAATAGAATGAACCGCCTTCTTGCTCAACTGCGTTCTGCGAATCCCACTGAACGATTCTTGTATTTGCTTCTTCACTTCGCAGCTCATCATGGACAAACAGTAGCTGAGGGAAAAGAAGTGGTACTCAACTTTGATACAGTGAATTTTTATTTGGATATCAGTTCCTATCAAATGGATGAGATTTTGGCTGATCTCTGCTCGAGAAAAACCCTTCTGAAAAAAGCGGACAATGTTTATGTGATTAAAAATGAAAAATCACTTTTAGATCAAATACCGAAATTGAAAGAGGAAATAAATCCTCTGAGTTTTATTTAATTCCAATTTATGGGGTTTAGAAAAGAAAAAGACTCGATGGGGGAAATGAATATTCCCCAAGACAAGCTCTACGGGGCAAGCACTCAACGAGCTGTTGAGAATTTCCCTATTAGCTCTCTTCGCTTTTCTTCAAGGTTTATTCGAGTGTTTGCTTGGGTTAAAGAGGCTTGTGCCCAAGCAAATCTCGAATTGGGTCTGTTGGAGAAAAACCTTGCTAATGCCATTCTTAAAGCATGTCGTGAAATTGAAACCGGAAAATATGATTCCCATTTTGTAGTAGATGTTTTTCAGACTGGTTCGGGAACCAGTACGAATATGAATTTTAATGAAGTGGCTGCGAACTTGGCTAACCTTGAGCTGGGTTCAAAAGTAGGAAGTCATCAACCTATTCACCCCAATGATCATGTCAACTTGGGGCAATCAAGCAATGATGTTTTTCCCACTGTTATTCACGTGGCAGCCGTCCTTGGCGTGGTCGAAAGACTTCTTCCCGCCCTAGAGAATCTTGAGTCGAGTTTAAATAAGAAAGCTAAGGAGTTTGAAAAAGTAGTAAAAGTAGGAAGAACTCATCTTCAAGATGCAACCCCCCTTTTACTCGGACAGGAATTTTCGGGTTATGCAGAGCAAGTGAAAAAAAGTGTAGGGAGAATAAAACAATCACTTCCTTCACTTCTTGAATTGGCTATTGGTGGAACTGCAGTGGGTACAGGAATAAACACTCACCCAGAATTTGGAAAAAGAGTAACTGCTCATTTGTCAAAGAAGCTGAATTTGGTTTTCAAAGAAGCACCCAATCACTTTGAAGCCCAAGCAGCAAAAGATGGATGTCTTGAAATGAGTGGTGCATTGAAGACAGTAGCAGTGTCACTCACAAAAATATCAAATGATATTCGTTGGCTATCTTGTGGTCCTCGAGCAGGTTTGGGAGAGCTTATTCTTCCGGAGACACAGCCGGGTAGCAGTATAATGCCTGGAAAAGTGAACCCAGTAATTGCTGAAGCGATTCTTCAAGTAGGGGCAAAAGTGATTGGGAATGACACTACTATCACTTGGGGAGCTGCTTCGGGAAACCTTGAACTAAATACCATGATGCCGTTAATCGCTCATTCGCTCTTGGAGTCAATTGAGATCCTAACCAATGGAATCGAAATGTTTGATAAGCTCTGCGTGAAAGGCATTCAGGCTAATAAAAAAAGAATTGATCAGCTCCTCGAAAACAACCTTATGTTAGCAACTCCTCTAGCGGTAGTCGTTGGGTACGACAAAGCTGCAGAAGTGGCCAAAAAAGCCCATCAAGAAAACAAGTCAATCAGAGAAGTCGCGCAGGAATTGTTAGCTATTCCAGAGAAGCAACTCGCTGAAATCCTTGATCCATCAAAAATGGTGAGATCCCAGAGGAAGAAGTGACCGCCAAAAGTAAAGCCGTACCTTTTGGTTATTCAAGAATGAAGAATTCGACTCGGCGGTTTTGTCTGCGGCCTTTTTCGGTGGCGTTGCTGGCTTTGGGTTTTCTTTTTCCAAACCCTTGGGTGACTAA
>Ga0214917_10005561_pt1 | contig 13413 bp, 12 predicted proteins | sample LL_1208_BB_MetaG_FD_177983 | JGI IMG/M metagenome (GOLD analysis project Ga0214917, IMG submission 177983) | Freshwater microbial communities from Lake Lanier, Atlanta, Georgia, United States - LL_1208_BB | ecosystem: Environmental > Aquatic > Freshwater > Lake | place: USA: Georgia | collected... | reverse complement strand
CTTGTTTTTATATGTACTTTCTTTTTTTTATTTTTTTCACTCCCCCCTTCTTGGTTGATACTAATTACGCTTTTATTTTCTGTATTAAAAGTGTCTTTTAACTTATTTTTAGGGAGTTATCGAGAATTATGGAGATACACTAGCTTTAGAGAACTACAAAATATTGGACTGTCCACTTTTTTGGCCTCTTCTGTGACATTTTGTTGTGTTATTTTACTGGGTCTTCCTATTCCTAATATCTTGCTCTTTTTAGACGCCATTTTTTCATTTGGATTGATGGCAACATTACGTATGATACGGCGTTTATCACTTAATTTTTTTAGCAAACCAGTCGTTGTTTCTCAACGCTTTGATATACCTAAGGTACTTGTTATTGGTGCTGGCAGAACAGCAAGCGTGCTGATTTCTGATGTTAAAAGCACTCAAGCGCCACTAGATATAGTAGGACTTTTGGATGACGATACGTCTAAAGTTGGCGCAAAACTACATGGCGTTAAAATTTATGGCACTACGGCCATGCTTGAAGCAGTTGTCGGTGACCTTAAAATTACTAAAATTGCGATTGCTATGCCATCTGCCAAGCAGGAAATTATTAATGACTTGGTCTCTCGTGCGAGACGACTTAATTTATCAGTAACTGTTGCACCTAATATTTTTGATTTGGTCCATCAGCCCGCCAAGCATATGTATCGACACTCGGTTAAAATTGATGACATGTTAGGAATTAAAGAAATCCAATCTGACTCTGTTGCAAAGCTTAAGCAAGGGCGTAGTAAACGGGTATTGGTAACTGGCGGTGGTGGCTACATTGGCGCCCATTTAATACCGATGCTGATTGAAGACGGCTACCAAGTAAAAGTCATTGAGAATTTTACTTATGGTCGCCGTGGTATTCGTGCGTTTGAAGGACATCCACAGGTAGAAATAATTCATGGCGATATCTGTGATATTCGTGCAGTTGTGAACGCCCTAAAAGATGTGGATTACATCATTGCTTTGGCTGCTTTGGTAGGTGACCCCGCTTGTAGCCTTAGTGCCAAGGAAACCCTAAATTTAAATTATGAATCTACTAAAATTTTAGTTGAAACTGCAAATTTTTATGGAATTAAGCGATTAATTTTTGCATCTAGCTGTAGTGTGTATGGTGCAAGTAGTGATGCCTTTTTAACCGAAGATTCACCGCTTAATCCAGTATCGCTTTATGCTAAAACTCGTATTATGTCCGAAGAGGTTTTGCTTGATCGGTGTGGGAATATTGAGCCTGTGATTTTGAGGCTTTCGACGGTATTTGGATTATCTGACAGAATGCGTTTTGACCTTGTGGTTAATACGTTGACAGCCAGGGGAGTTGTTGATGGTAAATTTCAAGTTTTTGGCGGCAACCAATGGCGACCATTTATCCATTGTAAAGATGTGGCTCAGGCATTTAGGGCAGCTTTAAAGGCATCGTCAGATGATGTCAAGCCAACCATTTTTAATGTTGGTAGTACATCAATGAATTTTACAATTAATGATGTTGCCAAACTCATTGAAGCTAAACTTCCAGGCGTTCAAGTCGAGTATCAGGATGTGATTGATGACCCTAGAAATTATAAAGTTAATTTTGATCGAATTAATGAGTATTTAAACTTTAAAACATCCATTTCAATTGAACAGGGTGTAGATGAAATGATCAATGCACTTTCACATGATGACGAGTTAAGAAAATACTCTGATGCAAGCTATTCGAATGTCCAGTTTTTAAAAAGCGTTTTTAAAACTGATTTTGAATAATGATGACAGACCATCGATACCAGTATGTAATTTGTGGCGCCGGAATTATTGGGCTTACGATTGCTCTAAGATTGGCTAAAAGTGGCGTTAAGTCTATATTAATAATTGAAAAAGAAGATCATGTTGGCGCCCATGCTTCCGGACGCAATAGCGGTATTTTGCATTCGGGAATCTACTATACTCAGGACTCGTTAAAAGCCCAATTTTGTGTTGCGGGCTCTGATTTAATGAAGGCATTTTGTGCAGAAAAAAATATCCCTATTTTAAATTGTGGCAAAGTGATTGTCTGTCATAATGAAACAGAGCTAAAGACACTTCATACTCTTTACGAAAGGGCTCACCTAAATGGGGCCACAGCTGCCAAACTGGTTAGCAAAGAAACACTTAAAACAATTGAGCCTTTAACGACTACTTATAAAGAGGCGATTTATTCTCCTGCTACCTCGGTAGTAAATCCTAAAGAAGTCCTTCATGCATTGGTTGAAGAACTTCACTCCTATGGGGTATCTATTAAATTTTCGACATCCTACATTGGGCGTTTAAATGAGACGATGATTGAAACCTCTCTCGGACCTGTCAGCTTTGATTATTTTATTAACTGCGCAGGGTCATTTAGTGACCGTATTGCCCACCAATTTGGCATTGGACACCACTATCGACTTATTCCGTTTAAGGGTCTTTATAAAAAATGGATTGCGGCTGAGGCTAAGCAGGTTCGGGCACATGTATATCCTGTACCGGATATTCGTAATCCGTTTTTGGGTATTCATGTGACAAAGTCGATTAATGGGGATATTTATTTTGGGCCAACGGCTATCCCTAGTTTGGGACCAGAAAATTATGATTCCTTTGCAAAATTTGATTTGGAAGCCATTCGGATTTTATATCGAAACTTTCAATTATTTGTGGCAAATCCTAAGTATCGATCGATTGCTAAGACGGAACCTTTACGATACATCCCCTACTCCTATTATTTGGAATCAAAAAAGCTTATTCCGACACTAAAAAGTAAGGATTTAGTGCCTTGTACTAAGGTTGGGATTCGTCCGCAGCTTGTAGATATTGACTCCAAGCAATTGGTAATGGACTTTGTTATTGAAAAAACAGACAATAGCCTGCATTTATTAAATGCGATTTCACCTGCATTTACATGCTCTATGGCGATTGCAGATCATATCGTCAAAGGGATGTAATTACATTACCCAATAATGGCTGGGTTTATGGGCATCTACAATAGATCGTAGTTTGCCCTTAATATCCACTACCACTTTACCTGTTATTAATTCGCTTAATTGCGCTTGAGAAAGTGATGCATAGGCATCATGAGCCACGGCGAAAATCGTTGCCTCGGTTTTTTCAACTTTTTCAAATGGGGTAAGCGTAATCCCATATTCATGATGAGTTTCTTGGGCATCCGCCAGTGGATCTGTGACCACTACGTTTATTCCATAGGCTTCCAATTCTCTGACGATGTCCACTACTTTACTATTTCGGATATCGGGTACATTTTCTTTAAATGTAATGCCCATAATCAGTACCCTTGTGCCTTTCACTTGTTTATCTGCTTTTATGAGTAATTTAACTGTTTGCTCGGCGATATATTTACCCATGCTATCATTGATTCGACGGCCAGCGAGTATGACTTCGGGATGATATCCTAAGCCCTGTGCTTTGAAAGTTAAGTAGTATGGATCAACGCCAATGCAGTGACCTCCTACTAGGCCAGGGTACATTTTAATAAAATTCCATTTAGTGCCTGCTGCTTCTAGGACATCCAGTGTGCTAATGCCCATTTTATTAAAGATAATTGAAAGCTCATTCATTAACGCAACATTGAGGTCTCTCTGGGTATTTTCGATGACTTTGGCAGCCTCTGCGACTTTGATTGATGGGGCTTTGTGGATACCGGCTTTAATGATACTTCCGTATAAATCTGCAAGAAACTCTAGGGTTTTCTGGTCGCTACCAGAAACGATTTTCAATATTTTTGTCAGTGTACGTTCTTTATCGCCTGGGCTAATCCGCTCTGGAGAATAGCCTACTGTAAAGTCAGTCCCAAATTTGAGTCCAGAATTGGCTTCTAATATGGGGACACAGACTTCTTCTGTAACGCCTGGATAGACTGTGGACTCATAAACTACTACTGCGCCACGTTTAAGGTATTTTCCAATAGCAGTACTTGAAGCTGTAAGCGGTGTTAAATCTGGCTGATTATGTTGATCGATTGGTGTTGGGACGCTGACTATGATGACATCTGCCTCTGCTAATAATGAGGCATCTGTTGTATAGGTGATTTTTGAACTTTTAAGTTCTTCTGTCGACATCTCTCCGGTAACATCAATATGCTGAGAAAGCTCATCTACTTTTTTTTGTGAAATATCAAAGCCGATGACTGGATATTTCTTTCCAAATTCACATGCCAAGGGGAGGCCGACATATCCTAAGCCAACCACGGCAATTTTAGACTGATTTGAAATAAAAGTGGTAATGTTCATAACTTACTTCCTTATTTTACAAATTGACTTGAATACCACAAAATCGTCTGTTCAAGGCCCTCTGCCATTTCTGTCCATGGCGCTATTTGCAAATATGTTGTCGCCAGTTCATTACTTGCAAGGCTATCTTTAACATCTCCTGGGCGTGAGGGGGTATATACTGGAGTTGCAGTTGCCTGGGTTATTTCTTTAATTTTATCAGATAGCCTATTTAATGAAATACGATCTCCACATCCAATATTTATGGCTTGCCCAAATGCTTCTGGGCTAGCATGACAGGCCCCCAAATTGGCTTTGACGGCATTTTGAACAAAGGTAAAATCACGGGTTTGTTCGCCATCTCCATGGATTGTTGGCGACTGGTTATTTAAATAAGCAGTAATAAATTTTGGGATAACGGCTGCATATTGAGAGTTTGGATTTTGGCGTGGCCCAAAAATATTGAAGTATCGTAATGAAATAGTTGGCAATCCATAAGCCGTCCAAAATACTTTACAATAATATTCTCCCGTAATTTTACTAATGGCATAGGGTGATTTTGGAGATGGAATCATGGTTTCAATTTTTGGGAGCGTTGGTGTATCTCCATAGACAGATGAGGACGATGCAAATACAAAGCGTTTTACTTTTGCATCTCTGGCTGCAATCAGCATGTTGAGTGTGCCAGTGATATTGTTGTCATTATAAAGTGCAGGCTGCTCCATCGAGCGAGGCACAGATCCTAGTGCAGCTTGGTGAAGGACATAGTCGGCCCCTTTGCATACATCCATACACTGATCGATATTTCGAATATCTGCTTCAATAAATTTAAAGTTACTTTTAGTTGGCAGTTCATTAACAAAATCAAGGTTCGTCTTATCTCCAGTTGATAAATTATCAAATCCGATTACAGTATGATTTTGCTTGAGAAGTGCCTCTACAAGATTAGATCCGATAAATCCTGCTGCGCCAGTTACAACATAGGTTGACATAGATTATCCTTAATAAAAAAAATTAAAGTGATACTTTATCAAACTATTGAGTCTTATGCCACTTTAAGGCAGTTTGTATGATTTGATGGAGTGTATACTGTGGCTTCCAGCCCAAAGTCTTTGTTGCTAATCTTGCATCAGCAACTAATTTTGGTGGATCCCCTGCGCGTTTTGGTCCATATTTCACCCTAATTTTTTGACCTGACACTCTTTCAACTTCTGTCACAATGTCAGAAATACTATGGCCTGTCCCTGTCCCTAAATTTAATTCGAGATTTTGTTTTGTTTTTTGGAGATAGTCTAATGCCAAAATATGGGCATCGGCTAAATCATTAACATGGATATAGTCTCTGATACATGTCCCGTCTTTTGTGTCATAATCCTTGCCGTTTATCGTCAGGCACTTGGTGCTATCTAATGCGGCTTGGATGGCTAATGGAATTAAATGGGTTTCGGGAGTATGGGACTCACCGATTTCAGCATCATTATCTGCACCTGCTGCATTAAAATAACGTAAAAATGCATAGTTAAAGTGGTATGCTATGGCATAATCTCTGACAATTTGCTCTACCATCAATTTACTTTGGCCATAGGGGCTAATAGGAGATTGGGGATGGTTTTCTGTTAACATCTCTTGTTGAGGCATGCCATAGGTTGCGCATGTAGAAGAAAAAATAAAGGTTTTAACCTCGTACTTGATCATGATTTCTAATAAATTAAGAGTGTTTACGACATTATTTTGGTAATACAGTTGAGGATTTTTTACAGACTCGGCCACATTGGCAACTGCACTAAAATGCATGACGGCTGTGATGGGATATGTGTTAAAACATGATTCGATTGCGGTTTTGTCGTTTAAGTCAGCGATAACTAGTTGACTCCATTTTACAAAGTGCTTGTGTCCAGTCGATAAGTTATCAAATACAATAAAAGAGTAGTTTTTGTGATGTAATTGTTTACATAAATGTGCGCCAATATAGCCTGCACCGCCGACTACTAAAATCATACCGTCTTTCACAATGTCTAGTGTAGAAGCCTCGATTGAAATATTCAATAATGATACACTTTTTAAGCTTAGAAAAATTTCACGGAGTGTTTTTATGATTATTACAATGATTGGTACAGGGTATGTTGGACTTGTGACAGGTACTTGCCTTGCTGAAACTGGACACTCTGTCACTTGCGTAGATATTGATCCTGTTAAAATTGATAAACTTAACCAGGGAATTTTGCCCATTTATGAGCCTGGACTTCAGGAATTAGTGGAAACGAATGTACAAAAAGGGAAATTATCTTTTACGACGGATTTATCGACAGTTGTACCTCGGTCTGATGTTGTCATTATTGCTGTAGGGACCCCTCCTGGAGGTGATGGAAGCACTGACTTACGGTTTGTATTGGCTGCAGCTAAAGACATTGCCCAGCACATTACTGGCTATACAGTTATTGTCACTAAAAGCACAGTCCCTGTACATACGGCCCAAAAAGTACATGATGTTATTTACCAAGAACTTGCTGTCAGAGGGGACGACTCTGTCACATTTGATGTTGTATCAAACCCCGAATTTTTAAAAGAAGGCAATTCAGTCCAAGATTTTTTGAAGCCCGATCGTATTATTGTTGGCACAAGCTCTAAACCAGCTGAAGCGATTATGAGAAAGCTGTATTATCCTTTTATTATCAATGGCCACCCCTTTTTGGTTATGGATTTAACTTCTGCTGAATTAACTAAGTATGCCGCCAATGCCATGCTTGCCACTCGTATTACCTTTATGAATGAAATGGCTAATTTATGTGAAGCAGTTGGCGCAGATATCAATTGGGTACGAAAAGGCATTGGGTCTGACCCGCGTATTGGATCTCAGTTTTTGTATCCTGGCACTGGTTATGGGGGATCCTGCTTTCCTAAAGATGTGAAGTCGATTATCCATACTGGCCGCGAATTTGGGTCGACTATGTATGTTTTAGAGGCAGTTGAAGCTGTTAATAGCACTCAAAAAACAATTTTATTTTCTAAATTAGCGACTTATTTTGAAGGGCGTTTACAGGGCAAAAAAATCGCCGTATGGGGGCTTTCGTTTAAACCCCGCACTGATGACATGCGTGAAGCCCCATCTGTGGATACAATTAAGCGTTTGGTTGCCGCAGGATGTGAAGTCACTGCCTATGACCCTGTTGCAATCGAAAATGCCAAACACTCTCTTGGAGATAGCATTACCTATGTTGGCTCTCAATATGAGGCATTACATGGTGCAGATTGTTTGGTTATTTTTACCGAGTGGTCAGAATTTAGATCCCCAGACTTTGACCGTATGCATGATGCCATGGTGTCGCCTGTGATTTTTGATGGTCGAAATATTTTAAATAGTGAAGATGTTAAAGAAAATGGATTTATCTATTTTGGCATTGGTATCCCACCTGTGACTTTGGGGTAATAAAAAAGGGCTCCAAAAAGGAGCCCTAAGTTTTATTTTTTTAAAAATCACCTATTGGTAGATTTTTAGAGAAAGGTTTATTTACCTTCTTTTGCAGATGATGCTTTCCAGTCTTTTTCACCAGCAAATTTTGTTAATTTTGTACCATCATCGTCAACAGCTTTAAAGGCGTAGCTGGTTTTATTGGAACCGTCTTTATTTGTTTTCTCGTATTTTACTTTTGTGATTTTTGATTCGTCGATTTGTACTTTTGCTTTTTTCTTTACATTATAAAATTCGATAGCCATATTATTCCTCCTCATGGAATAGACAATTAAAATTTACCTTATTTCTGAAAGGCTTATTTTAATTTACCCATAAAAAATGGGTTTCGCAAGTTATTTCTCACTTATTTTGAGTATCGTGATCACAAGTAGGGCAAGTTTTGCATAACCTAATATTGGCAATGTGGGCCATTGTCATAAAAATTGCCCCTGCAGCAAGCACAAAATGACCCATATCATGCTGTAAAGTACGGCTGTAAATCATTAAGACGGCACTTACTGCAAATAAGTACACCGGAAATAATTTTTGATGGTATTTAAAAAAGCCAATTAACAAACTGGCACCTGCGGCAAATAAAACACCGATCATGATCCAAATTTCTACTTTCTCGCTGGACAAAAATGACATCCCTATTAGAGGCAGTATTGGCAGCAATAATGGTAATGCAATACAATGGATGAGACAGACTGCAGAGGCAATGACACTTAATTTACCCAGACGATGATGGTTAGCCATTATGAAATAAATAACTGTGCAAACTCGACTTTTGGCGACGATTTTAAGTCTTGCATGAGCTGGTGAATAATTTTTGCGTCGGATTCTATAATTAAAATTTGCAGACATTTTTCGTTTTCGAGGCAATTGTGAATTTGTGATTTAATACCTTTTTTGTATGAATGCCATATTTCTGATATCGCACTGCCATATTTTTCTAGGTAGATAATGAGGATAACCCCTTCGATTACACCTTTAATATCGTCTTGTTTTTTTTGAGTGGCAATAAACTCACGGACGGCCGTGCGGACGATTTCGCTGCGGCCAGAAAAACCAAGACTGTCTTGGAGTGCGTCCAGTTCCTGAATTAAATTGTCATTGAGTGATAAACTAATAATTGCCATATTTTTATTTTCCCACTAAAGCTTACATCGGGGAATGGTCTTTTGTAAGGCCTCTTCAATTCGGTTTAATGCATCATGAACTACTTCAGGCTTTATATCGATTGTCAGACTTAATCGAATAATTGCTTTATTTCTTGCGCCTAAGGTGATTAAGTGACATTTATCTAAGGCAATCTCTTGAAATTTTTGACAGAGCTGTGGAGAGTTAAATTCGATGGTCAAAATACCATCGATGCCTCGGACATCTTTAATTAATACTAGGTAGCTGGCTTTGATTTTTTTTAGGCCATCTAAAAATTCCTGGCTTCTGATCCTAATATTTTCTCGTAATCCATTGGCTTCGATAACCAATAATTTAAGTGCTAAAAATACATGATTGGCCGTATCTCCTCTAAAGGTTGAGCTTTGAGCCCCTTTCACTTTAATGGCTGTAGGCTCGAGAGATGCAATATCAGAATCCACCGCAATAATAGCGACACCCGTACGCTTGGATAAAGTCACAATATTACTTGGTGGAAAGCCCATCGTTTTGGACATTAAAAATTCTCTGGAATTTAATCCTGTTTGCACTTCGTCGTAGACTGTGAAAAATGGCATGCCTTTTTGAGTCATTTCTTTGCGCAACTCATCAAGTGCAATTGCAAAACCTTTGGGGACATGTCGGTCTCCAAATTCACATTGAATGGGCTCCATAAAAAAGCCTGCCACTTTGTGGGGATTGTCATTAATGAGCTGTCTTAGGCACTGGATACTGTGGGCAATCGATTCCTCTGTATCCTGTGGAAATGGAATATGCTGAAAATTGCCTAATTTTGGAATGTTTTTTATTTTTTGATTTCCATGAGTTAACCCTGACATCATTTCTCGGCCATGAAATGCACCCTCTAAACCTACGATGATTAAGTCCTGGCCTTTGATGTTATGGCCATGTTTTTCATTAAAATAAGTGATGGTATTGCATATTAATGATACAGCATCTGAGTTGGCAGAAGTTCCGCCATCTGTGGCTGTATACATGCTATAGCCATTTGGTTTTAACAAGATGTCATAAATCACGGTAATAGCCGCTGTGATTTCATCAGGTAAAAAGTCGTCATGAGCGGTTTTATTAACGGTTAACCTTGATAATAATTTTTCAATTTCTGGCCTTTTAAATACTTCAGGGTTATATCCAAATAGCTGAGAGCGGAAGCCTCCCTGAAGATTCAGATATACTTGATTGCCAATCACTGCATGATTACCCTGGCTTTTAACTAAATCTAACCCACCCTGAACTGCAAGCTCGTTTGACCCAAAAATCTTATTGGCTTTTTCAAAATTAATGGCCTGATCTTGTGAGATCGACCTTAAAAAACACTGTAAATACGTTGGAAGATTAGAAATAACTTTTTGCTGTACTGTTGTGAATTTCATGGGATCCCTCTCTGTGTGTTTTGCGTGGCGTTATACTACATCATACACATAGTCTTATGAATATTGATGTTGATTAAATTACATTGGGTATTGATTTTATTAAGAATGTGTACAATTATTAATAATTACTATTTATTATTTTGTTAGGAGTTAAGTATGAATTATCGGGCGTTTATTTGTGGTGTTTTTTTATCGTTAGCGACTTGTAATGCGATATTTGCTCAGTCGGTGCAGGCTATGCCGGTGCGTCCTGCGCTTGATTTACCCAATATCAGTGTGATTGGACTAGTTAATAGCACATTTACCTCCGGACAACGCGCCTCATTGTCTGTGGATGAAGTTGAATTTACATTTCAAAACGTTATTTTTCCTGGCGTGAGAGCGGATGTCTTTGCGGCTTTACATAAAGAAGAAGATGGGACACGCGCTTTTGAACTCGAAGAGGCTTATGTTACTTTTTCGGATATTTTTGATTTGGCTTTACCATCAGCTCCCTCATGGCTTGAAGGATTTGGCGCAATTGTGGGTCAAAAAAGGCTGACATTTGGTAAAGTGAGCCCTCTCCATCCAGAACAATGGGCTTATATTAACCGTCCGGATGCATTAGTAGAGCTTTTGGGAGGGCGTGAAGGATTTGCATTTGAAGGGATATCGTTTTCTCATGCTTTACCTACACCATTTTTTGCACAATTAGAACTGGGTACTTGGCAACAGCCTTTGGCACATGCTCACGCTGAAGAAGAGGAAGATGAAGATGGTCACGGCCATGAATCCACTGGCCCAGCATTTCAAGACAGAAACTACACATCACGTCTTTGGACATCCTTTAAATTAGGCGATTCTCAAGAATTGGAATTAGGAACTTCTGCTGTTTGGGGTAAAGGCCCAGAGGACTCGGATACAACAATTATTGGTGGAGACGTCACTTGGACACGCTTTTTGAAAGCCAACCGCTTTTTTAGAGTGCAAGGTGAGTTACTTTCTACCACATATTCTGCAGGACATGACCATGAGGAATCTCGTGCAGGTGGGTATTTATATGCGGGATATCATATGGCAAGACAAGGCTACCTTGGGCTGAGATTGGATGGCGTTGAAGGTGCATCAGATGTGGATAGTATCTTGAGATATTCATTTATTGCTTGTCGCCAATTATCTGAAACTACTCGTTTTAGGACTCAGTTTATTTTAGACCGAGATGCAGCACCTACGTTATTATTTCAAATGATTTTTGGATTTGGTCCTCATTTCCATACTATCCAGTAATAGTGTGGTTGCTTTACAAAAGGTATTATTTTGAACTAAGAATAGTAGCGTGAAATTAGTTAAGATTTTAATTTTAGTATTTATTTTTAAAGGGTTTGCGGTATATGCAGACCCTTTAAAGGTTGTTGCGACTACTGGCACACTTGCAAGTATTGCCAAGGAAATAGGCGGTAAAGGTGTTGTTGTGAGTCAACTAGTAGATGGTAGCCAGGATTTACATTATGTTACCCCCCGCCCGTCAATGATACGAGACATGCAAGATGCAGATTTTTTTATCAGTGTCGGTATGAGCCTTGATGCATGGGTAGATGGCCTAAGGACTGCGGCTAGAAACAAGCTTCTTTTTGACAAACAGCCAGGCTTTTTAGATGCATCGTTAGCAATAGAGCGCTTAGATGTCCCCACAACGCGTATTGATGGTGGCATGGGAGATATCCATATTGAGGGCAACCCCCATTATTATTTGGACCCCTTAAACTCTGTTGTTGTTGCACAGTCGATTGCAGACAGATTATGCCAACTTGACCCAACTAATGCGGCTTATTATCGAAGCCGGCTTGTCCAGTTTAAGTCTGAGATCTCTGCTGCCATGCCAATTTGGATGTCCAAGCTTAATGCCATTTCGGATTATAAACTGATGACATATCACACCACTTGGCGTTATTTTGCCAAACGATTTAATTTAAGTGTTGTAGGCCAATTAGAACCTAAGCCGGGCATACCTCCAACGGCAAAACATTTACTTTCTCTTAAACAAGAGATTTTAAAAACTCCAAAAATTATTGTGGTTCAAGCGGATTTTCATCCCACTCGGCCTGCGCAGTCTTTGGTGACTGGGACATCTGTACGGGTTGTTACGGTGTCTACGGAAGTGGATTATAAAGCCGGTCAGAGTTATATTGAGTTTATGACAGAGATGGTTAACGCAATTTCAAATTATTCTCACAAATGATTTCTTTATTACTTTATCCATTTTTGGCATGTGTTATTTTAACGCTGATTCATGTTTATTTTGGCATTCATGTATTAAGACGGGGCATTATATTTATTGACTTGGCGTTGGCCCAATTTGCAGCATTTGGGGGTCTTGTGGCCTCATTTTTTGTACAAGGAGAGCCCCACCTTGCGTGTTATGGCATCTCTTTTTTATTTACTCTTGTTGGTGCGGCTATTTTTTCCTTATCTTCCCGATTTAATCATGTCAGACAAGAGGCCATGATTGGGATTTATTATGTACTCCTCTCAGCCATTAGCATTATTGTGATTAGCCGGTTTGGGTTAGACCCGCATGAACTACACCATATGCTAGTTGGGGATTTATTATTTGTAACACCTCAAGATATTGCCTTTTCAACCCTGCTTTATCTTGGCATTGGTGGCATCCACTGGATATTTCGCCATGCGTTTTTTAATCAGCTTCAGTCTAAATTATGGCAGTTTTTATTTTATGCCACTTTTGGATTAGTGGTGACGTCGTCTGTTAAATTGGGTGGGGTTTTATTGGTATTTTCACTTCTTATTATCCCTGTATTTATTTCGACATTGTTTACAAAATCCATTAGCAAAAGCGTCATTATGGGATGGGGATTGGGAATTTTGGGCAGCTTAATTGGGCTGGTGGCATCGGTTAGTTTGGACATCCCTACTGGGGCATCTATTATTTGTGCTTTGGGCTTAATGTTTATAATTGCCGTTTTACTGTGCTACCATGGCAGGCCTTATGAGTCAGAAAGCGTCTTTTAGTGTTATTTCGTTGGGTTGTGCCCGTACTTTAGTTGATACCGAAAAAATGGTGGACCAGTTAACCCATGCAGGGTTTCAGCTTACGGCTGAAGGCAGTGGGGAAAAAGTCACCTTGCTGAACACCTGTTCTTTTATTCAAGCTGCGATTGATGAA
>Ga0214917_10005560_pt1 | contig 13414 bp, 10 predicted proteins | sample LL_1208_BB_MetaG_FD_177983 | JGI IMG/M metagenome (GOLD analysis project Ga0214917, IMG submission 177983) | Freshwater microbial communities from Lake Lanier, Atlanta, Georgia, United States - LL_1208_BB | ecosystem: Environmental > Aquatic > Freshwater > Lake | place: USA: Georgia | collected... | reverse complement strand
TCATCGTTGTCTTCAAAGACAATCTTGTTACCCGCACTTCCCATCCCTCCCGCTCCCCGCACATGAAACGTTCCATCTGCTCGGACACGGAGTTTCTGTTTTTTCAGTGCTGCCAATGCTTTAAGTTCCGCCTGGGTGTATTTGGGAGGTGTTGAAACTGGAACCATATCACTTGTCTTTGGTTCAAACAATGGTTCATCTTCTCCACCTTCTTCTTCTCTAGTTTGAGGAATCGCTCGCAAATGATCCAATCGTTTTTCAAGTCGCTCAAACTTGGATAATTTTTTCGTCACCGGTTCCCCTCCAAGAGCTCGTGCCAAATCATCCTCCATTTCCTCCCATCCATTGTCTTCGGAGACTTGGTTCTTCTTCTCCAACTTCTTCTGCTTGATCTTCTCCTTCAATCTCTCCAAAGGACTTTGTCGGCGTCTTTTTTGATGCATTTGTCCGTTTTCTTCGTCATCGCTGTCTTGGCCGGATTCCTTCAATGCCTCTTCGGGGATTTGAGCTAGGCCCATCGATTCTGCAAACTTTTCCAGCTTCGCCGGCTCTATCTTCATCTTCTTGTTACGAAGCACAGACCACAGATACATGCATGTGGCACGAGTGGCAAGATGTTTCAAATCCTGATCGCTTGCAACCATGGATCGTAACCTGTTTGTAACGGAGAAAACTTTCTTTGCATTTGGACTTACAAATGTCGCTGAAATCTTCTTCCTCTCCATATCTGCCTTGAACTGGTCTACTTCTTCTGGCATCACAAATATAAGGGAATTACCTGCATTGTTAAATCTCGCTGTTCGGCCGATTCTGTGAATGTAATCGTCAAAATTCTCCGGATAATCAACCTGGACTACCCAATCAACTTTTGGAATATCCATTCCTCGTGCTGCAATATCTGTACATATCAAAACAGCCGAATCGGACTTGTTTGAGAACTCTTCAAACTCATCCACTCGACGAGCAAATGATTGCTGACCTTGTAGTTGATGGAAAGAACATTGTCCGCCAATCTTCATCTTTGACATGGATTCATAGAGGAATCGAACTTGCTTTCGACATGACACAAAAACAATAATCTTGTGCCTTGAATGCGATCGAATGAAACCAAACAATGAATCAATCTTCTTATCCACATCAACCTGCATCCAAAACTGTTTCAGTTTCGTCGGCACAACCTCATCACGTGATATTGACACAAGTTCCGGATTGTTCATAGACAGTTTAGATAGTCTCTTGACAGCATTAACCAAGGTTGCAGAGAACAGGAGGGTTTGTCGAGAACCCGCTGACGATGACAAGGCATTGATAATGTCATTCATCTCGTTCTGGAATCCCATGTCCAACATTCGATCTGCTTCATCTAGCACCAACATTTGCAAATTGGATACATTGAACGCATGTGTTTGCTCAATGTGCTGGACCAGCCGACCCGGAGTCGAAATCAATATGGATGCCGCCTCGACACCCGAACGTTCCTGGAAGATTGATCGACCTCCCACAATACAACCCGCACTGAAATCATGACGACAACCAACCTGCTGCAACACTTTGAAGATTTGAATCGCCAATTCTCGAGTCGGAGTGATCACCAACGCACCCAATCCATCGTGTCTACTCCAACGGGCTTGAACAAGCTTCTCAAGAAGTGGTACTAAGAAAGCAATCGTCTTTCCACTACCGGTTCGAGCTTCACCTAGAATATCACGTCCAGCTAAAGCAAGTGGGATACAAGCTAACTGTATAGGAGTCATCCGAGAGAATTTATGCTGACGGAGCCCTTGAAGTGTCTTCTTCGATATCGGGAACTCCTCAAAGGTCTTATCAGTCAGAGCGGACGGGGCACTTTCAGTCATTATGTGATTCTAGCAAGATGCTTCTCCTGTGTGGCCTCGAAAAATTTGAATCGCCGTATGCAGATTGTGATATCAGCAACTCAATTACAGCGGATACATTCCAAGTGTTTGGACTTTAATTCGAACCCGTCGTTCCTGCAGCAACCCGGTGGTGTCTCCAAACGCTCGAATGTAGCAAGATCTAAGCCAGGAGGCGCTGGGTCGACCTGGAAACAGGGAATGGAAGATCGTCGCCATAAGGAGAATCTAGAAGAAACTCAACGGTGCGTTACAGATGCTATGGAGGAGGAGTTTCAAGCGCAACAGAAGCGGCTTATAATCGAGAGGGCCAATATGTTAATGTACGTATCTGTTATTGTAATCGTTCTCAGTAATAAGTTCTCAAGATAACGACCGGATGAGAAGTTTCAATTCAGCCATGATGTTGTCCGATGTTCTTGCTGAGCGTGAAAACCAAATCAACATCAAAGAAGAACTTCGTCGCCTGGAACAAGTGAGAGAGCGAAAGTATCATGAAATGATGAAGCATAATAACGAGCGCATACTTGAGAGAGAGGAAGACGAGAGGCTTGAAAACATCAACAAGAAGCTTTCCGTTGCCGCCATTCAACGTGACCAGCTCCAGGAAGCGAAAGCTCGTAGGGGTGCAGAAGTTATTCGCGATAAGCAGGAAGGATTCGCACTTCGAATGGCTTATCAGAAGCAATTGGAAGACGATGAGATTGATGCAAAGGCAGTTAAACAACGCGAAATAAAAGCCTTGAATGAGACCCGACAAGCACAGAAGTACCTTATGGGGCTTAAAGCCCGCGCTCTAGAGCATGAAGCTCTGCGGGATCAGAAAATTGAAGCTCATGCAAAGCGTCAGTTAGAGGTTGAGACGAAACGCCGGGATCGTCAAAAGTTTATATGTGAAGAAAAGCAGAGGATCAGACAGAGCATGATTGATGAACAAGCAGCCCGGCTTGCAGAGACGAAAGACAGTTCGGACAAGCGAACAGAAGAACAATGTCGCCAAGTAACAGACGAGATGGATAGGTTGGAGTTTGAGCGTAAACAATATAAACTTGAGCTTATAAACAAAATACATAAGGAGACGAAATATGCGATAGAGAAGAAACAACAGTTGAAGGTTTCCCAGGAGAAGTCGGAAAAGCTTGCGGCCGAGTACACGAGCGCCGTCTTGGCCCGATTAGACGACGAAGATCACAAGAAAGAGATTTATAAAAAGGAAGAGACAAGACAACGGAGCGCTGCGTTGATTCACCAAATCAACGCTGCACGCGAACTCTACGAGAAAGAAAAGGACCACGACCTCCGCAATCAATCTGAGGCTCGAAAGTTGGAAGAAGCAAGGTCTCATGCGTTCAATGAATCGACCCAGTCTATCATTCGTGAATATGCTCAACAAGGTCGGAACATTATGCCAATGATAAACTGTTTAAAATCCACGATTCGAAACGAATTTATCTAAACATGCCCAACCATCAATGGAAGCAAAGTGAAACTGCCAAATACGTTCGTGAATATACTGTAAACACATCCTCGAACAACGTGAAATTGCATGATGGCAAGATCGCGAAATTTTGTGACCGGTTGATTTTCCAAAATCCGGTTCGATATGTGGACATAAACGCCGTCAAATTGGTCTGGGATCATTAATAGCCACCATATAAACCGCAACCTCTTATCATGGTTGACTAGGCTAATTTGGGGTGGTCAGGATACACGTATGCGGGTAAATACTCGAATAAACATCGCTGTTTAGGCCTACCTCGATTGTCCTTCAGACATGTGGATTGATTCCTTATTCGATACCCATGAAAATCACAACGCCTCCTCAAAACGACACGATGCATTACCAGAAGTGACCCTGTCCTTTATTTCACAGTATTTGTGTTACATACGCGTTAGCAACATGTTGTTTGTTTTTGTCTCTGTATATTATCTTTGTAGCCGTTGTATAATGGAAGTTCGTGTGGGGGGAAAATACCGGCGAGATCGCAAGATCGGCTCAGGCAGTTTTGGTGAGATATTTGTTGGCACGAATGTTAACACGGGAGAGCAAGTCGCGATCAAATTTGAGCCCATAAAGACGAAGCATCCACAGCTTTTATATGAATCAAAGGTATACAAGATTCTAGCAGGTGGTGTAGGTATTCCTAACGTGTATTGGTATGGCGTAGAGGGTGAGTATAATGTTATGGTTATAGATTTGCTAGGACCATCGTTGGAGGATTTATTCAATTTTTGCAATCGTAAATTCTCTTTGAAGACGGTGCTCATGTTGGCTGACCAAATGATCAATCGTGTTGAGTACGTACACGCCAAGAACTTTATTCATCGTGACATCAAGCCTGACAATTTCTTGGTTGGTGCAGGTAAAAAGGCGGGCCAGGTTTATATTATAGACTTTGGTTTAGCAAAACGTTACAGAGACCCTAAAACGCAACAGCACATTCCCTACAGAGAGAACAAGAACCTAACGGGAACAGCTCGTTATGCTTCCATCAATACTCATTTGGGTATTGAGCAATCTCGCCGTGATGATCTTGAAGCACTGGGATACGTCTTGATGTATTTCAATCGAGGATCACTACCTTGGCAGGGATTGAGAGCAAACACAAAGAAGGATAAGTATGAAAAAATAATGGAGAAGAAAATGGGTACTCAAATTGAGGTCCTCTGCAAGGGATACCCGTCGGAGTTTGTAAATTATCTCAACTATTGTCGTTCCTTACGATTTGAGGATCGACCTGATTATGCTTACCTCCGACGATCTCTTAAGGACTTATTCTTCCGAGAAGGGTTCCAGTTTGATTATGTCTTTGATTGGACAGTTCTAAACTATCAGGCTCACATGCAGCATGGATCGTTGACGACATCTGCAACAAACCAACAAACTGGTGGTGCTGCAGGAGCACCACCTCTTGGTTATTCATCGGCTGCCGCACCACCACCACCTCCGCCTCCTGGATACATGGGGGTGTCTCAGGGTGCATTCGCAGCTGCAGGTATTGGTCGCCAAGATGACGGCGGAGCCGCCGCCACACGTTATCCCGGAGGTGGTGGGTACTAACTACCTGCAGCAGTCACTGCAACACCATAGATATAGATTTTCTACACAATGCGAGTATCTAAAGGAGGATGATATATAGATTATGCAAGAGATTCTTCTTTTCCTCAAAAAACGTCTCTACTGTAAATTCCAACTCATCAAACCTTCTTTTGCAGTCATTAATTCGTCAAGGGCGTTTCTTCTATTACAAACTTCCCCTCTGGTGGTGTGTTCTCGGTCATGTCGTCCACGACCACAGTCACTGCTGATGCAGGCACTGGAATAGGTGAAGGAATGATATTGTGTTTCTTGAGCAACCTATCGGTCTCGCCAAAAACCACATTCACTTTATCCACTTCGCCCTTGAGTAATCGGTTGCTCGAAATTTTCGTTTCAAATCGGCCAAAAAAATTACCAAACATTGTTCGAAACTTATCCATATCTCGTGCTGATTGTTTCAGTTTTTGTTCGCATTCAGATATCCGTAAATCCACACGTTCAAGGGACGCACTAAACTCTTCCTGAACCGTTGGTGCAACCAACAAATGAGTCATGGAGTGGGAGTTTCGATTCTTCCTCGCATTGTCCAGTTCGTCGGCGTGCCGACGAACTTGTCTGTAGATCTCCTGAATAGTCTCACAGAGAATAGAAACATGATCCTGAACTGCTTCAACAAAAGCATTGTCAAACTGAGTGTATATGTCGTTGAGCTCATTAGAAGAGTTGGAGAATACTTCACCCAACCGTTCAGCCGAGTTGCGGATGGCAACACCACAACGAGTAAACACTTCAAAGTCAGTCTTTGATTCGGTCTCTTCACGAAGCTCTGTTTCTAGCATTGTGTCGAATTTCGCGCGATTCTGTTTCAGTTCTTCCCGAATGGATTCCTCGTTCAACATACATTGGCGCTGATCGTTTGTTGCGGTCACGAGTTCATTAGATACACGCTCAAGTTCAAGTCGAAGTCGACGTTTCTCGTCTTCCAAATCCATTATCCGTTTATCCACATTGATCCGCGCTTCCATGATTTGCTGAAGCCGAGGACGAAATTCAGACTCGGTCTGGTCACTGTTTGCTTTAATCACTGACTGGCGATCGATCGAATTGTTTTGCGCACTAACACATGCATTTTTCTTCTCCTCAACATGAGCTTTGTATTCATCCAGTTTCGACAAGATCAATTTCTTCTCCTCTGATCGGTGTACTGCACTCGTATCCAAATTGTCCCGTATCGACTCATACAAGTCAACGAGATCAGTTGACAATTGAGTTCGCTGCCACATGTCGGCATCAGACCAACCAATCATTTGATTCTTCTTCGCATCCACGGATTGTGCGAGTTCACGCCGTTCAAGCTGAAGGTAATCATCATACCAGTCACGCTTGAGCAACCGAATCAATTGCAATTCCACAGATCGGAATCCGGTTCGCTCACAACGAGCTACCCAATCGGCAAACTCGCGGATCTTGATGTCTTCCTCGTATTTGTCCTGAGGAGCATCGCTTTCATCATTTCCGTGTGGCGAGAATAGGATCGAGACAATATCGAACCATAGCGACTCTTCACCTGACATAACACGAGCCAGAAGCTGATATAATGCTGCTGCCGCCAGTTGTGCGTCCGATACATCACTTATTCCCGACAAATCTTCGCGAACACTCGACCAAACTGCTGAAAGCTCCGATCGGATTCGTGCATTACAAACGATGCAAGCCAGTACTTCCTCAATCGCACTGCATCGAAGTAACGCTTGGGTGTATGTTATAGAACGGTTACTGTCGGCTGAGTCCGTGTACCGGTATCCCTTTTGCAGTTCATCAGTCTACGATAGAAATCGATCCGACAAGAGGTATCAAACTTACCTGTAAATTGGCGGTCCATGCACGTATAACATCATGGAGTTCCCGGCAAGAAGTTAGTGAACCTGCTCTGACTTCGAGTTGAGCCTATGGAAAGAGAAATCACGACGGATGTTAACGGTACCTCAAGTTCACTGGCGGAAGAAGCACCAATCAGGCGACTTCGCACCTCTTTCGTTCGATGTGCAATATCACGCGCAATCTCTTTTACTACCGAACCTTTGTCCCGGACTTTATCGAACGCACCCTTTAACCAGGACATGTACGAAAATGTATTCTTCCGGGATGATAAAAAATTTCCAGAGACAAACGGTATCTGACGCGACTCCGGCATGAGGGTTGATCTAACACCTATCTAGAAACTAGAACTGAAACCATGTAACTATTCAATTATTCCCTCGACTGCCTCGTCGTTGAATGCCGATTCAGTTATGTATTGAATCTTCTGTTTCTTATTCTTCTTCTTTGTATCTACCCGCTGCTTCTTCGGCTTTGGTTCTTCGTCATCCACGATTACCCCTTCGTCCCCAGATTGCTCATATTCCCCGTAGTCAAAGTTGTCGTCGAATTCTTCGTCCTCACCGAAATCGTCGTCGTTCAACTCGCCATCGAACCCGTCATCCTCACCTGCCAAGAAATCCTCAATATCCGCTTCAGACATGATTGAATCCTCATATTCAACTTCTTGTTCGAGCTCTTCAGGATTGAGCTCATCTACCGCCTGGTTGAACTGATTGAATGGGTAGTTATATATACCGAATTTACCCTGGCGGAGTCTTTCCAGCAACTCCATTTGAACAGTCTTTTCGATCTGTGCTGCTCTCTCGGCCTTCGCTTCTCTTGCCGTTTCACGCTTAACAGTCTTTGACTTGATCGGTACCAGAGTAACCTGATTGTCCCTTAGCGCAAGCTTTCGCATTCTGATCAAGGTCTGGCGAATCCTCGTAAGCCTCTGTTTGCATCTGTTAATCATATGTGCTGGCCAATATTCCAGGTTTTCCTCTATCTGGCGCAACGCTTCACCGAAATTGGCATCCAATTTAACCTTCTCCCAAAGGTCGCGAGGAAGATGGGCTCTTTCAACAGTCTTCATATACAAATAACAAACACCTTCCTTCTCGACCACGGTTGCGTAATTCGAGTTAGCTAAAGGACAGGTTACACGAGAACAAACTCCAGTAACGTTATATTCGTTACGACAAAACACCTTCGGTGGTTGTTTCGTCTTCACCTTGAAGGAACAGAAGCCTGTATGACCGATGCAATTCCAGATTGATTCGTCGTTCTGCATCTGTTATACTTCTCTGACTAGAAAAGCTTTCGAAAAATTAAGATGCGACTTTATTCGACATGTGTTCCTGATTTCACGTAATAATCACACTCTAGATTGAAAATGGAAGAGCGCCAAGCTGCCCGAAGAAAGGAATTCAAGAAGGGAACCGAGTTGGAAGAGACTCGACGAAGACGAGAGGACGAGGCTATCCAGATTCGTAAGAAGGAACGAGATGAACAACTGGCACGTCGTAGAAGGATGCAAGATGAAGAAACTACCCAACCAGCTCAAGCTGTATCAACAGCCACGACAACGCCGGCTTCTTACGGGGGCGGTGCGGACATTTCGATCCTCCCCCAGCTACTTCAAGCCATGATAAATGGTGAAGTTAGTATGAAGTTTCAGGCTACTCAACAAGTGCGAAAGCTTCTTTCTATCGAAAAGACCCCACCAATTCAACCAGTGATTGATATTGGAATGGTTCCATATCTTGTTCAGTTTATCCAGCAAGACGCGATGCCCGATTTGCAATTTGAAGCAGCATGGGCCTTGACCAATATTGCTTCGGGAAATGCAGACCAAACCAAATGTGTTGTTGACGCAGGAACGATTCCCTTGTTTATTCGAATGTTGGGATCTCCGAACATTGATGTCAAGGAGCAAGCGGTATGGGCATTGGGTAACATTGCAGGTGATTCCCCACAACTCCGAGACATGTGCCTTCGCAACGCTGTTATACCAGCGCTTCTTGAGGTATTCAGAACTAGTGATAAAGTGTCGATTCTCCGTAATGCAACTTGGTGTTTATCGAATCTCTGTCGTGGTAAACCTCAACCTGTATTGGAAGCAATTGAACCAGCCCTACCCGTTATCGCAAACGTTCTTCACTCAACTGATAGTGAAGTTGTCACTGACGCATTGTGGGCTTTGTCATATATATCCGACGGACCAAATGAGCGAATTGAGAAGGTTATCGAGTCTGGTGTCTGCCGTCGATTAACTGAGCTGTTGGGCCATCAAAATAGTTTGGTAGTCACCCCAGCTTTACGAACTGTTGGTAATATTGTTACCGGAGATGACAGGCAAACTCAAGTCATAATCCAATCGGGAGCTCTACCGAAACTGCTCCACCTTCTCTATCATCCTCGTCGTAATATTCGCAAGGAAACGTGTTGGACGATCTCCAACATCACTGCGGGCTCACGGGAGCAAATTCAGCAGGTTCTGGAAGCAGGACTCATCCCAAAGATTGTCGAGACTATTGAGATTGCCAGCGAATACGATGTTAAAAAGGAAGCCGCTTGGGCTATTTCCAACGCAACCAGCGGTGGTTCACCTCAACAAATAGACGCCCTAGTTCAGTCAGGAGCAATCAAACCTCTATGCGATCTCCTCACTGTGAACGATTCCAAGCTGATTGGAATATGCCTCGAAGCGTTGGATCATATTCTGGCAGTTGGAAAGGCCGCTGTTGATCAAATCCCCAACATCCACGAGAACCCGTACTTGAAACTGGTGGAAGAATGCGACGGACTGGGAAAAATCGAAGCCCTTCAACATGACACTAGTGATGAGATCTATAGACGAGCTGTACGCTTATTGGAAACCTACTTCCCCGTTGAGGAAGAGATGGGAATATCGGACAACCTCGGAGCAAGCGTACCACAGGGTGGCTTCAATTTCGGCTCCAATTAACCCCCACTCACAAGATCATAGTAGTTACACAGATCCTATATATAATGCCAATGTTACAGAAGAGTAATGGTGCGACATGAATGATTTGTAATTGTACGGTAAATAGAGGCTGGGAAAGGTGGAATCCTAAAACACCCATTTACTTAGATTTCTAACTGAATGTCGCACCTCGTACGGTAGCGGTCCTCGAATTTTGTTGCCTTTCGGCTTGTTGTTTGCGAGGACAACAAACGAATTCTCATCAAAACGGATACGGCTACCGTCTTTACGCATCATTCCTTCCTTCGTCCGCACTAAAATTCCTCGGGGAGATTTATCACCAGTGTACGTCTTATCCTTCGCACGAACATTAGTACGAACGACACGACCGATGTTTGCCGTTCCCCATCGGAATCGCGACAAACTCACGATGCAGGCCTTGATTATACCTGTGTTATCCGCGCATTTGATAATACTCTCATGCCACAAACCCATCGGAAAATGATCCGGAAATAAATTTCTCGGAGGTCATGTACGAGAATGGTGTAATCAATTCAGTAAGGGTATGTTAGCAGTTATCGCGGTTCATGTACGGTTGGTAGGACTTCTACGAGCAGTTGTTGGAATCCGATGAGGCTTTCGGCTCATTCATGAATCCTAATTTGAAAGCTGGAAAAAGTCCTATAAGGTCTGTACCGGCTGGTCCACCGGCAAACCAATTCCATGCTGCCCAAGCCGGTATACCGATGCAACAAATGAGAGATCCCCGTGTTCCATTCGGTTCTTCAAATAGGGACGCTGTCTCTCCAGCTCGATTGGCCCCGGGGGCAGTTCAGGGAGCTTATTCGCCAAGGGATCCGCGTCTTCCGCAGTACAATCCTTACGCATTCCCGGCGGTGGCCCCGGCTCCGTTCCAACCAGTTGTGCCGCAATATATAACGCACCCCATCCAATACAGTCAGCTCTCTCCGGAGTACCAGCCACACCAGTATGTGTATGGTGGAATTCAGCCGGCCGCTTTGCCACCACCTCCTTACGTATCGCCGCGTCGTCAACACGCATCCCGGAGCCAGCCGGCTTCTCGAAGACGTCGATCGTCACTTTCCTCAATGTCAAGTGATTCAGACGCTGCCGAAGAGATCAGCGCAAGGATTATGGCGGCCTCTTCCGACGACCCCCGCGAGTTGCGATCTATAATCAAGTCAACCCGAGGATCGAATCGCTCTTTGCGCAAACACAATACTGACGTTTCTCCTCGGATTCAAGTCGACCGCGAACCGTTCCCTAGGGACAGAAGTGTTCCATCAATGCTCGATGAATTCTCGGATGTCTTTAGGACGGATGGATCACCATACGACTCCATTTACAAATCCCACCGTCGGAAACCTTCACGAAAAGAGCCTCAGCGTCGTCGTCAACGTTCTCGACAGCAAGAACCTCGACCGCAATCTCGTCGAAGCCGTACAGTATCTATGGATGAGGATCATGAAATTCCAGCTGCAGTTGATGCAGAGACTTGGTTCAATCCTGAGCAGTCTCCCGAACGTGATGAATCTCCTTCTATTCCTCCTCCACCAACCAAACGAACGAGTCGTCGCAGTTCTTCGTCATCGAATCGCCGAAATCGCCGCCGCCGTTCAGTGTCGGAACAACCTCCGCGACGTCGGCCACCTCGTGAACTCACTACGAATGTCGCCCAAGTTACTGCAATAGTTCCGGTGGACTCGCACGTCCCGAAACAACGCAAGCTTGGCGGAGGTTCCAAACGATCAACGCAAAAAGATATGGTCGGTGAACGGGTTCAACGATGGTGGAATCCCGCCAGTATTGTCACAGGCAAACGCCAGAGGTTGCCTGTACTAGACTGGCGCAAGGGAGAACGGTACAACAGGGCACCTGACGGCACCATTATAGGGGTTGAAGGATTCGATAAACTTGTGTTTGATGATACTTTTGGGAACAAGAAGGGTAAGAAGAAACAAAATTTCACTCGCATGTCGGAGGAGCCAACGACGGCGGCATCCGAGGATGAAAAGAGAGCTGAAACAAAGAGACGAAAGAGAAGGTCATCGGAAGCTCGAGCTCCTGCTGTAGTGGAACAAGTTGAGGAAATCCCTCCTCGACTAGAAGTCCCCGAATCAATGCTTCCTAGTGCTGATCCAGTCCCTGAGACTGTGGCACAGAGACCTCTCTTGAGCGGATGGGATTACATGCACAAGAACGACGATGGAGTGTTTTGCTTGGACAAGTTCCAAATCATTCACCGTCTGGACGACAGGAAATGGTCCCAGGAGAACCCAGAGGGAGGATTCATTATGAGTCCATCAATTAACTGTGACTCGGGGTTTGTTGCAGAGATGTGTTTGATTCAAGGAATGCCAACAGCCCCGATTGAGACTTTGGGGCCCGATCAAGCCTTGTTTGTACAAGTACTTCGAGGTGCGCCCAACTCGGTCCGGGTTCAAGTCAATGGATCAGAAGAACGTCTCAGTCCTGATGACATTATGTTTATCGACTGTGGCAGCAGTTACTCTATCACAAACGTATCTCGGGAACATCGGGCAGTTTTATCCTTTGCATTCGTGCAAAATAAGGATTAGCAAAACACGTAATTCAGCCTATATACGAAACGTATCAAAAAAGTCTTTTACAGTAAAAACCAATTCTTGTCTCGATTCGCTAACTATGCGTCTAAATCTTGTAGTGTTTTCGTTTTCGAAGTCTCTGACGTTTCCAGTATTTGAACCCCCTAGAGTCCCTTATAAACGAAAAAGGTAAAGACAATGGCGATAACACCGACATGCGTTGAACGAGTGGGATGAACCACGCAATAGGGCTAGTCAGGGACAGCATGGAAAATCTACAAATTAACAAAAAAAAGTTCAAACTCAACAACCATCTTTCTCAATATAATTATCTTCTCAACATCATCATATCACATTCTTTCTCTACTGATTGAACAGGGCCTGTTTCCTGGATGAATGGAATTCTTTGGCCATGTCCTGAATAATCCTACCAAATCCTCTGGAATCTTTCTTGCTGCTGTCCATTTGACTAAATAGAACTCTAAGTCGATCTGCTGGGATCAAATTAACCCAATCAGTGCTAGCATGCTGTTGGAGTCGGGTGGCTACTTGAGGTCCTAGTGAGCTGTTCAACGATATTCGTAACGACGTAGCGACACTGGGAAGAATTTGAGCAAACTCGCTCGATTTCACTGCCCATATATTCACCAATGCCACTATCAATGTGTCAACCAAATTACCTCCCGTAACTATCAGTGCTGTGCTTCCTTCCCGACGCGACGGATTGTAGTAAGTCCCCTGAAGCCATCCTCGAACGCATGCAGATGTTTCATGACACACTCGCTCTGTGTCTGATGCCGCATGGATAACTGGTGGAGGATCGATCCATGTCACTAATCGCTCAGTGAACCTCAGCAACGCAATTATAGCGGGAAGTGTTTGAGAATCAACGGGAGCGTCAAACAAGGTCTGAACTGCAACAATGGCAATAGGACGGAACCAGGGCTGTTTCAATTCAACGCTCGCTAAATCCACAAACCTTAATACTTCCGACAACACCTCAAAAGTTTCTGCAACCATTCTTGCTTCATCAAACGTCAGTTCCTTCATCTCCGTATTAGTAGTTAGAATCTCCGCCGAATGTTTAACAAATGTTTCCGATAACTGA
>Ga0214917_10005559_pt1 | contig 13414 bp, 13 predicted proteins | sample LL_1208_BB_MetaG_FD_177983 | JGI IMG/M metagenome (GOLD analysis project Ga0214917, IMG submission 177983) | Freshwater microbial communities from Lake Lanier, Atlanta, Georgia, United States - LL_1208_BB | ecosystem: Environmental > Aquatic > Freshwater > Lake | place: USA: Georgia | collected... | reverse complement strand
CAGTATCAGGACAAAATGTATTATTTTCTAGCAATACAAAGATATTTGAATGGGATTCCGCAGGCCTCATAAATAAATCAGGAGTTTCTGGGTTTTATGTAAATGGCGTAGATCATACTGCCAGCACAAATATATCTTCATTTTTAACCACCAATATGCCTCATCATATTGTTATTGTTCTATCTACAGCGGCAACCAGTAATATTAGATTTAACTATAACCAAAATGGAACAAAGTCTGGCGGAAACAATTTATATAGCAATATTGCCTTGTATCCAAATGCCCTTACATCAAGCCAGGCCACCACACATTATCAACTGTATACTCATCAATATGTTGTGTCTGTGTCAGATACAGGGGTTGAAGTATCAGAATCGTCCCTTGGTAATGACGGAACTGCTTATTTAATCAACAATACTGAATATCAATCTTCCAATATTTAATATTTTTGTCCTAAGTTGTGACAAAAAGCTGGACTTGTGTAGGAAATAATGGTAAAATAAATTACTATGGATATTAATCGTGTAAATACCAATATACTTGAAGAGGAAACAACCCTTGGCATATATGTTTGGGAAATGCCCGATGGTAGATGGATTGGAGACGATGATGGCAACTTTCTTTCGGTCACGTCCAAAAAAGGAAATAGATCCAGAATCGATGCTCTGGCTAGAGAGGTTCGCTCATACGGTATATATGAGGGCGGGCCTAAGTTTCTTTCTGGGAGAAGGAAGATTGACGACGAAGAGTTCCAACACCAAAAGCAAAGACTTGACTGGGGATTAGTTCCAGATCCATTTGATATCGGTAACTATAAAGACGAAATGAAAAAATTAGGTGGTCTAAAATGACAGTACAGTTTCTTGATGACGACAACTCAGAAAACATAATTGATATATCAAATACGGCGGACTGGTTTTCTTTAAAAAAGGATGAGGTAAGCAACGATCCATTTGCGGCGGGATTAGAAGATTTAAAAAAGGTAAGAGGGTTAGGCTCTTCATTTAAGCGTAAACTAAGTAGAGAATTTGCAAAATCATTTACTGGCGTTGATGGAACTGGAACACAACAGAATCTTTTAGCACAAGCTATTACAGGCTATGCTATGTTCGATTTGGTTGAACCACCATACAATCTTGAGTATCTATCAAAAGTATATGAAATTTCAACATATAATTATGCAGCAATTAATGCTAAAGTAGCAAACATTGTTGGACTAGGATATGACTTTGTAGAAACAAAAAAGACAAATGATGCATTTGATTCTATAAATGATGAAAAGCAATTAGAAAGAGCACGTAGAAAATTAAATAAACTCCGCCAAGATCTACACGCATGGCTTGATACAACAAACGAAGAAGATACTTTTACTCAAACATTAATTAAAGTCTATACAGATTTAGAAGCAACAGGAAACGGCTATATTGAAGTCGGAAGAACAACTGCAGGAAATATTGGATATATTGGACATATTCCAGCAAAGACAATGCGTGTCCGTAGATTAAGAGATGGGTTTGTCCAGCTTCTTTATGGCAAGGCTGTTTACTTCAGCAACTTCGGAGAAAAGGAAGTAGAAAATCCAATTGCTGGCCAAGAAGATCGCCCTAATGAAATTATTCATTTAAAGAAATATACACCTATGAATAATTATTATGGAATTCCAGATATTATTGCGGCTCAAGTTTCCTTGGCAGGTAATGAGTTGTCTGGCAGATATAATCTAGATTACTTTGAAAATAAGGCGGTTCCACGATATATTATTACAGTTAAAGGTGCTAAGCTTTCTCCAGAAGCAGAGCGTAAATTACTTGAATTTTTCCAAGTTGGACTGAAGGGTAAAAATCATAGATCTTTATATATTCCTCTCCCAGCAGATACCCCAGATACAAAAGTTGAATTTAAAATGGATCCAATTGAAGCAAACCCACAGGAATCTTCATTTAATATTTATAGAAAATCAAATAGAGATGAAATCCTTTTGGCACACCGTGTCCCAATTAATAAAATTGGAACCCCAGAAGGAGTCAACTTAGCAGTGGCTCGTGATGCTGATAAGACATTTAAAGAGCAAGTTTGTCGTCCAGCACAGATGATTCTTGAAAAGAAAGTAAATAAAATATTTGAAGAAAAGACAGATGCTCTAATTCTTAAATTCAACGAATTGACTCTTACTGACGAAGATACTCAGTCTAAGATTGATGAAAGATATTTAAGAATGCAGTAATTACCCCTAATGAAGTTAGAATCAGAAAGGGTATGATTCCACTTGATGGGGGAGATGAAGTTGTTGACCTTAAAGGTCAAGCAGCCTCAGAACAATTAGCCCAGGCTGGAAATACAAGACAAAGGTCTCAAGATCGTCAGGCAAATGCCCCAGATATTTCTGGAGAAGGCAGAAATGCAAAAGGCGACGGCAGACAAGTCGACTAACTCTACTCAACTGTTATTTGCCTTTTTATATATAAGTAAGTAAAATTAAGCATATGAATATTGAAAAGTCTTTATGGACCAGCCACGGCAATGACATTAATTTGTCTGTGCCTTTCACAAAGGTTAACCGTGAAAAAAGAACTGTCTCTGGATTTGCAACACTTGACAATGTTGATCAAACTGGAGATGTAGTTACTGCAGAGGCAAGCGTAAAGGCATTTGAAAAGTTCCGTGGAAATATCCGTGAGATGCATGGATCAAATGCAGTTGGTAAGATGGTTTCTTTTAAGCCAGAAACTTTCTATGACCCAGCAACTAAAGAATTTTACAATGGTGTTTATGTAACAGCTTATGTATCAAAGGGCGCACAAGATACATGGGAGAAAGTCCTAGACGGTACACTATCTGGATTTTCAATCGGCGGAAAAATAATTGAATCAGATAATGAAGTTAATAAGGCTACAGGTAAAACTGTAAGATTTATTAAGAATTATGAATTGATGGAACTATCAATTGTAGATTCTCCAGCAAATGAACTTTGCAATATTCTTTCTATTCAAAAAGTAAACGGACAATTTATAGCAAAAGGTATTGCTGTAGATGTTGTAACCGAAAATATTTTTTACTGCGAAGACAGTAATTCTGTTTTTATCTCAACAGAAAAAACATATGACTCGCCAATCTCTGGCAAACCAGCAACACTAATTGGCTGGGTAGAAAGTTCAGATGTTAACAAAGCAAAAGAGATAGATAAGATTCTTGATTTGTACAAACAATCAAGATTTACGTTGCCTGAAACACAAACAATTGCAAAACAGGCAAACGCAGAAGGAGGTAATGAAGTGTCAGAAAATACAGAAAACGTAGTTGTCGAAGACGCAGCAGCAGAAGCAGTAGCAGAAGCTCCAGCAGCAGAAGCAACCGTTGAAGAGACAGCAGTAGTTGCAGAAGATGCAGCACCAGCTGACGCTCCTGCAGAAGACGCAGCAGCACAAGACGCTTCTGCCGAAACTCTGGAAAAAGCAGCCGAAGTATCAGAAGATAAGGTTGATGAACCTGATTTTGCAAAGATGTTAGGCGATCTAAAAGGCTTTTTCTCAGAGACTCTAAACAAGGCATCTGAAGCAAATGCAGCACAGGTAACAGCAATCCAAGAGACTGTTGAAGCTTTCAGCAAGAGCGTAGATACTCGAATTTCAGAGTTGGCAGAACAACACACAGTGCTTTCAAGCGCTGTTAATGACATCAAGAACACGATTGATGGTGTACAAAAGCGTGTCGATGCAGTAGAATCCGAGACTGCAATTAAGAAGTCTTCTGATCTTGGCCGATCAGAGGAAGTAACAATCAAAAAATCCAAATGGAACGGTTCTTTCCTCGGTTCCGTGAACGAAATATTTAACTAAGGTAGGTGAAAAATAAATGAGCAATGAAACATTAGAAAAAGCAATTGCATCTGGCACAACCGCTAGAGGTACTTTTGCTTCAACAACTGGTGGTTCTGGAGTACACGTCGCTAGCGAAGCTGGTAACGGTGGTCTCCTAAACCCAGAGCAGTCTGCTCGCTTCCTTGACTATATGTTCGACGCAACCGTAATCGGTAAAGTTGCACGTACAGTTCGTATGAAGTCAGACACAGCCGAGATTGATCGCATGTCCGTTGGTGAGAAGCTTATGAAGCTTGCAACTGAAGGAGATAACGACGCAACAAACAGCGCCGTGACATTCTCAAAGATTTCTCTAACAACTAAGAAGCTTCGCATGGACTGGGAGCTTTCAACTGAGTCTCTAGAAGACAACATCGAGGGTGCAGATCTTGAAGATCATATTGCACGTTTGATGGCAACACAGGCAGGAAATGACATCGAAGATGTTATTCTTAACGGTGATACATCTCTTACAGGAGACGCTCTTTACAAGTCATTTGATGGTGTTGTAAAGAAGGCAAAGGCATCAGGTCGTGTCGTAGACGCAGCTGGTGCTGAAGTTTCTCGTGAAGTATTCAACAAGGCACTTAAGGCTATGCCACGTAAGTACAAGCAACGTCGTGCAGACCTTCGCTTCCTTGCTGGATCAAACTTGATTCAGGACTTCCTATACAAGAACAGTATTGGAACAAATCAGACAATTCCACAGGACATCGCTTCAAGCGTTATCCGTGGCGGAGTCGCACCACTAGGTGGACCTGCAGGATATGTGGCACCATTCGCATTTGGTATTCCAATTGTTGAAGTTCCACTTCTTTCAGAAACACAGACTGGTACACACTCAGGAGCTTCAGGTTCACACGGAGACATCCACTTGTCATTCCCAAATAACGTTGTTATTGGTATCAAGCGTGATGTAACTGTTTACCGTTTCTTCTGGCCACGTAAGGACTCAATTGAGTACACAATGTATACTCGTGTTGGCGTCCAGATCGAACAAGCAGATGCTTGGGTTGTCGTAAAGAACGTTAAGGTTGCTTCTTAATTAATTAAGAAATAGCCCTAGAAAGGCCCCCAATTAATTTTGGGGGCTTTTCATTTTAATTTAACAATGCTATAATTGAAGAACCTAACAAAGGAGAATATATGTCATTTGAGACATTAAAAGTAGCAGAACTCAGAAAAGTTGCAGAGGACTTTGCAGTTGACACTGATGGACTAAAGAATAAGGCCGATATTATTGCCGCTCTTGCCGAAGAGGGAGTAACATGGTCTGTTTACCAAAAAACAATTAAAGATATTGAAAAGGCGGCAGATGAATTCAGCGAAGACGCAGAAGAGATTCTTCCAAGATTTAACCCAAATGCACAGCCAGAAGATACAGTTCTAGTTAGAATGACTAGAGAGAATTATAGATATGATATTCTTGGTTTTACATTTACAAAAGAGCATCCTTTTGTTGCAATGACAGAAGATGACGCTCAAGAAATTTTTGACAAGGAGGAAGGTTTCCGTTTAGCAACTCCAAAGGAAGTTCAGGAGTACTACGCTTAACCTTTATTAAATGGAGATTCTGGTAAATTCAAGTTCACCTATAACACACAAGGTGTTTTGGAGAGGTCAGCTTACTGATGCTGATGCTCTACCTGTTGTAAAAGTTTTTGATATTACAGAAGATCCAGCAGTAACACCTCCGATTAATCCAGGAGTGGCACTAGCAACACTTACTCCTGTAAAGTCAGAAGTTGATTACGGTACATATACTGTTTATATTCCATTTGATTATACAAATAGACAAAGACAGCTAAGGTTAAACTGGGTTTATAATGTAAATGGTGAAACTATGTACAAAGACCATAAAGTTTTTGTACAAACTCCTTATACAGATATGAGCCAGGCAGTGGATTCTTTAGGACTAGGCTCAGATTATTCTGATCCAAATTCTAAATCGTATCTAGAATTATGTAATGCGGAAAGATATGCTAGAAAATTAATTGAGGCCTATACAGGTCAGCAATTTTATTTGTATGATGATGTTCAAATAGTATATGGTTCAGGCTCAGATGTTTTGCCATTGCCATATAAAATATCAGAACTGCATGAGTTGTATCAAAACGACATACTGCTTCTAGATAATTTAAATGATATAGATAATTGGAATTATACAACTGTAATTTCTGAAAGCGGGTTCGGTCTAAGAATTAATAGAGCAACTATGCTTGATAATACTATATATGTTGCAAACGGGATGGTCCCACCAACAATTAATGATACATACGGCGGAGCATTTTATAATGGAGCAACATATCGTGTTCAAGGAACTTTTGGTTGGGATGAAGTCCCAGATGAAGTAGATCTAGCTTGTGTTGAATTAATGAAAGATTATTTCTCTAAAGATAAGGTTTGGAGAAATAAATATATGAAATCCATTCAGACTTTTGACTGGCAATTTGAATATAATTCTGGTACATATTCAGGAACAGGCAATCTATACGTAGATCAACTACTGCTTCCATATGTTATCAATAAAATGGTTGTTATCTAATGTATGATCTTGTTGACTCCGTTATGCCTATGTTTATGGACGTCTACAGACAGTTTGATTTACAGGATCCAAATACAGGCGCAATAAAAAAGGAATGGCAGTTTGATAGAACTGTTCCTTGTAGCGCAAAGGGTATTATTAGTAACTCATCTTCTAGTCGTACAGGAGATAAGCAAATAATGTCTAATAAATATATTAATGATCAAATCTTGCAGGTTAGAACATCAGAAAAAATTAATTTAAGAGAAAAGCTTACAAATATAAGAGACTCAGAAGGTAATGTAATATGGGAAGAGATTAATTTTCCAAGTAATACTCCTACAGTTTTTGAATTAATGGGTATAACACCAATGACAGATCCTCTAGGTGGAGTTGTTGGATATAACTCAACAGTAAAGAGATCGGAGAACCAGACAATTGGACAATAGTTCTGTATTGGTTGCTGCGGCCAGCGGGTTAGAAAAGAACCTTGCTGGTACTTCTGGTGCAATTTTAAAAGACAGTGTTGTGGCTCAAATATCGGCGGCAATATATTATCAGGCTCAAGTTGTATCTAAAGTTACAACTAATAAACAATTTCAATCAAAATTTCAATCTGTAATATTTAAACAGTTGGAACAGGATTTTGGGCTATATGTTGATTCTCAAGCAAGAGTAAATCCAAAATCATTACATCATGTGTATGAATGGAATAAAATAGGAAATCCAGGATCTAGATTATTTAAATTAAATATTGCTTCTGCAGATGGTTTATCTTTTAAAATTAATTCAACATTTTTGCCATCTAAATCATCTGTACCAAATAAATTTGGTAGAAGAAGACACGTATTTATTAATAAAGCGTCTGTGATGGAAGCTGGAATGCCTCTTACAATCCGCCCAAGGTCAGCAGAGCGCCTAGTATTTGAAACTAATACTGGAGTAGTATATATGCCTAAAGGAGCCTCTGTGACCGTTACAAAGCCTGGTGGCGGTGCATCTACAGGAAGATTCCAAATAGCATATGCAAGATTTTTTACAGGTAATCTTGTTAATCTATCAATTAAGAAATCAGGTTTTCAACGACTATTTAATTCATCTTTATCTAAAGCCATGAAATTACCATCAGATATTAAAAGAGTTAAATATTCATTTTCGCCAAATACTTTAAATATGCAGGCAGAATCAGCAGTAGCAGCAGCCTTTGGAGGTATGTCATGACAGTAGATTATAAAGCAGACATGATGTTAGACCTAAGAAAATTTCTATGGTCACAATTGATTTCAAATAAAATTTTTACAGCAACAGATTATTACTCAGACAATATTGGTCAGGAAATTATTCCTATAATTCCAGTCCAACAGGCTCCAGAACTAAATCAATTTTTGAGCGGGAAGAAACATATTGTCTATGACAAGATAGGTCTCTCATATGAGGATAACTGGGCTATATGCTGTGAGCAAGTTTTATTCACAATTTATTCAACAGATGTTTCTGAGATTAATGAAATTAGAAACTTAATGACTGATCTATTCAGAAGAATGGATGATTCGGCTAGAGATACAAATGCCTATTCTGGCATATCCAAGAAATTTAAGTTCTTCAGCATATTTATTGCTGATATATCCCCAACATCTCCTTCTGAGGAGCTACAGGGATTTTTATCTGCAGACGTGGTACTTGAGGTTAAGTATGCACGATTCTTGGACTCTGTAGGCAGATTCCTATAATTTGCCTTTGGGCGCATTATACTCTATTATTAGACATAGAGGGAAGGGCCTAGCCAGCCAAGATTTAATGATTTACAACAATATATATATATATTTTTGAAATAGGAGGAAAATAACTATGGCACAATCCGTAGGTAATGCTAAAAATATTCTCGTTGGCGCATCTCCATTGTTCTTGTCAAACATTGACATTAACGATTCAGATTACATTGCTAACGCAGAAGCAGGTGTAGCAATCGCTTCAGGCGCAACTACAGTTGGAGTTCCAGCTTTTGCAACTGGAGTTTCATATGCAACTACACTTAACTCTGTTAACCAGACAGCAGGACTTTTTGGATACCGTAACGTTGGTTTTACTAACAATGGTCTTCAAATTACATACAACCCAACATATGATTCAGTAACCGTTGACCAGTTGCTTGATACAGCTAAGCTGTTCAAGTCTGCAATGGAAGTTATGATCGCAACAGAAATGTCAGAAGGTACTTTGGAAAACATCGTAACCGTATTCGGACAACAGTCAGACTCACTTTCAACAACAGGAACAGGAACATCAAAGGTTGACACACTCAAGATTGCAGCAGGTTCTCTCGGACAGGCTCCAACAGAGCGTCAATTGATTGCAGTTGGACAGGCTCCAACAGCAGGAGCAACTTCAGCAGAACGTGTATATTATGCACGTCGTGTTTTGTCTGTACAACAGTCACAGCACTCTCTAGCTCGTACAACTCCAACCACATTCCCAGTAACATTCCGTCTTCTTCCAGATGCTAACTACTCTGGTTCAGAATACGGCAAGATTATTGACCGTGTATTGGTAGCATAATAAATTTAATTTATTAATGAGAACCCCCAGGAAACTGGGGGTTTTTCATTTGTGTAGATAATACCTATATGTTATAATAATTAAGACAATCCTAGGAGGATAAATTGGCTACTACAATATATAGCGTAGAAGAAATAAAGCTACAAAATGGATCAACTGTTCAGTTGAAACCACTATCAATTAAAGAACTAAGAAAGTTTATGGCAGTAATTCAAAAGACTGCTTCGGCTACAGATCAAGCCGAATCACTAGATGTACTTATTGAGGCATGTGGAGTTGCACTAGAAAAGCAACTTCCAGATCTTGTTAAAGATAGAGATGCGTTTGAAGATGCATTAGACATTCCAACAATTAATAGAATTCTAGAAGTTTGTGGTGGAATTAAGATGGATGATGAGTCCGCAAATTTAACTCAGGCGGCGGTTCTAGCTGGGATGAACTAGATCTAGCCGCTTTAGAAGGGGAAGTTTTTCTTTTAGGACATTGGCGAAATTACGAAGAACTAGAAGAAAATCTTTCAATGCCAGAACTTATTCAAACTCTAAAAGCAATATCAAAGAAGGAAACGGAAAGCAGAAAGTTTACCGCAAGTCTTAAAGGTATTAACTTAGAGGGAGAAGAAGAAAAAGAAAACAGTTCTACCTTTGAAGATATCCAAAGAAGAGCTTTAGGAATAACTGCAAGCGGAGAAGACGTTGTTTCACTACAAGGTCAGTTTGCAGAAAAAGCTGGATTTGGAATTGGAGCAGGATTAGGATATGTTAAGGAGTAACTACTGATAAATGGCTGATGAGAACATAGTAACTAATATAGTCGCTAATGCCGATTTCTCAGGCCTTATTGCAGATGTCAATAGGGTCGCAGCCTCACTATCTAAATTACAGGCACAGATAATTGCATCTGATGCAAAACTTGCAAATCAAGTTGCTGTAATGAACAGAGCCTTTGCTGAAAACCTAAGAAGAACTGGACAATTCTCAACACACTTTGTAACATTAACATCTGATGTAGAAAAATTTGGAAAGAACCTAGATGCGGGGCAACTAAAGCTTCGTGATTATTTTAGAACATTCCAAGATCATACTAAAACATCAGGCGGATTAATTAGAGAGCTTGCTAAGCAGCAAGTAGCACTACAAAATGCAATCGTACAACCCTTGGGCAAAAATGCTCAAGGGTTGATGCAATATAACGTACATATTCCACAAGGTTTGGATGCTGTAAAGAATAAGACTGCATTAGCAAGACAAGAACTTCAGATCATGAATAAGGTTATTCAAGATGGTGGAGTTCAACTTATTAACTGGGGTAAGAATACCCAATGGGCAGGACGTCAGTTAACAGTAGGTTTGACAGTTCCACTTGCAGCCTTTGGAGCAGCGGCGGCAAAATCATTTAGAGAAGCAGATGCTGAACTTACAAGACTTACAAAGGTTTATGGTGGCCTTGCCGCAACATCTTCATCTGATTTAAGTAAGATTAGAAATGAAGTTTCTGCAACAGCAAAAGAATTGTCAAAGTCATATGGAACATCTTTCAAAGATACAATATCTTTAGCTGCAGATATAGCAGCAACTGGTAAAACAGGAAATGAATTACTAGGATCAATAAAAGAAACAAGTAGACTTGCCGTTTTGGGTGAAGTTGATAGACAAGATGCTATGAAGGCTACCCTGGCAATTCAAAATGCATTTAAACAAAATACAGATCAGTTATCTGAATCTATTAACTTCCTTAACGCAGTTGAAAACCAAACATCAACAAGTTTGGGAGATTTGATTGAAGCAATTCCAAAAGCTGGTCCAGTTATTCAAGGAATGGGCGGAAGCGTAAAAGACCTAGCTCTCTATCTAACAGCAATGAAAGAAGGAGGAGTTAATGCTGCAGAAGGAGCAAATGCTCTTAAGTCTGCTCTCGCATCTTTAATTAATCCAACCAAAGTTGCAACAGAAATGTTTAACGGGTTTGGAATTGACCTTAAGGGAATTGTAAATGACAACGCTGGTAATCTTACACAAACAATTTTAGATTTACAATCTGCTCTTGATAAGTTAAATCCATTACAGAAACAACAGGCAATCGAACAATTATTTGGTAAATTCCAATTTGCTCGTATGAATGCCCTATTTGAGAATTTAGGAAAGCAAGGAAGCCAGACGTTACAGGTTATGGACTTGATGAAAGCAAGTTCACAAGATCTTGCAAATGTTGCCAGCCGAGAATTAGGGATGGTTACAGAGTCGGCATCTGGAAAATATAAGAGAGCGGTAGAAGGATTAAAGGCAGACCTTGCTGGGATAGGCGAAGAATTTTTAAAGGTTCAAACATTCTTTATTAATGTTACAGATAGCATTGTAAAATTTGTTGGTAAATTGCCAGCACCAGTTAAAACTATTTTAACATTTATAACAGGCCTCACAGCTATTATCGGGCCAGTCATCATGTTAACTGGTGTACTTGCAAACTTCTTTGGATATATTATTAAGGGTGCTTCACACTTTAAATCTTTATTTAAGGGTGGAGAAGGCTGGAAGATGCTTACTCCAGAAATTATTGCTGCAAATAAAGCTGGAAGTTTAATTGAATCTACATTTTATAATGATGCTAAAGCAGCAACAGTATTAAAAACATCTATTGAAGGATTGATTGCAGAACTTTCAATACTTGAAGCAAAAGCAAGATCAGGAGCAATTTCAACAGCACCAGCATTTACAACAATGGCTGGAACAGTTGTTGCAGCAGGCGGAAGACAAGTAAATCCAAATCACCCACTATTATCTGCACAAGATACACGCTCAATGTCTCATATGAATCCTGTTGCAGGAATGACAATTGATCAAAGATCTGCTCAAACAATATTTGGAGTAGTGCCTGGTGCTCCAAAAGTAAATCAAAAGATTAGCAATAATCCACAAATGTATATGTCTGGGGATCTTCCAAAGATAGAGGGAGTCACATCTATAAAGGGTGTGTCTACAGGAGTTGTAGCGGAAGAAGCTGCTAAGTGGCATGCAATGACTGGTGCATTAGCAATGCAGTCAGAAGCAGAAATTAAATTGCTTAAGCAAGAAGTGGCAAGAACTGGTTTAATAACTACTGAACTTTCAGATTCATATCAAGCGCTTCTACCTACAATGACAGATTTAGTTCAGAATGCTGCAAAAGAATCTGCTGCAATTGTTGCAGATCTACAAGCGGGCAAGATACAGGTTGATCAAGCAAAAGCAAAAATTATTGCTTTAAATTCACAGGTAGAAAATATGCTTGCAGGAGCTGCGGTAGATATTGCAGGACAGCAAGGTAGAAGTATTAATTTAACATCTGTTCCATTGCTTAACCAGCCAATCGTTAACAATGCTGGAAAGTCAAATATGAAAGAATTGGCACGTCCAGGAAGAACTAGAAATCTTTTAAATAAGATTGCACAAGGCTTAGGTGTAAAAACATTTGGTGCTCCATATAGCACAGAAACAACTATCCCAAGAAGACTTGCACAGGGTGGACCAGTATATATGGCTGGCGGAGGCCCAAGCGGAACAGATACAGTTCCAGCATGGCTTACAGAAGGAGAATATGTATTAAGAAAGAAGGCGGTAGACCTACTTGGAGTACCGCTATTAGATAAGCTTAATGAATTATCAATAGATAAAACTAGAGGCCCAGTAGGAGCGCATGCAAGCTTATCAATGCCTGCACTTGCACATGAGCTTCCAGATATGTATGGTGCACATGTTCCAAAGGGAACAAAAGAACTTGCAAGGGCATTGCCAGATCACCCAGTAGAAGTTTTTGATAGAAATATTCTTGGCCTATATGATGAAGAAAATCAAGCTTTGAGATTGGGCAAGAGAGGTTTATCAAGATCAGAGCTACTAAGAGCATTAGCCGCTAGAAATGAAAGATTATTTAAATATCTCCCAGGACTAACCGAAACTCAGAAAAAATTATTTAAGAGAAGACTTCTTGATGCTGCAAAAAATTTGCCAGAGGGAAGACTATATCATGATGATGCTCTTGCACAAATTTATAATTTTGCTAAAAAAGATACTATAAGAACATTACCTGAAGCCGAAAGAGATTCATTCAGAGAAGTAATGCTACAAGCTAACAGGCCAAAGGGATATAGACCTGCAAGCTTTAAGATGTATACAGATGGAGAAAAACTTCCAGTAATGACTGCTGCAGAAGCAAAAGCAGCTTCTGGAAATGAACCATTCTTTTATACAAGCCCTACCTCTGCCAGCGGCAAAGCAGGAAAAACAACAGTAGTAGTAACTGACCCATCTGGTAACAAACAATCGATAACTACTGGCGGAAGCAAAATGTTTAAAAAGGGAATTTTAACAGACCCAGCATACCGTGGAAAATTAAATCCAAGACGTGTTGTTACAGATTATGCAAGCAAGATGATGACAAACAGATGGCTTGGAAGAAGTAGATTTGCAACTGGTGGCTATGTTGGAAATAATGGTCCACA
>Ga0214917_10005558_pt1 | contig 13416 bp, 14 predicted proteins | sample LL_1208_BB_MetaG_FD_177983 | JGI IMG/M metagenome (GOLD analysis project Ga0214917, IMG submission 177983) | Freshwater microbial communities from Lake Lanier, Atlanta, Georgia, United States - LL_1208_BB | ecosystem: Environmental > Aquatic > Freshwater > Lake | place: USA: Georgia | collected... | reverse complement strand
GGCCAGGGGGGCGGTGGCGGCGGTGGTTGCCATGGCCAAAAAGCCTACGGGGCGGGGGTTCTGAACCTGCCGGCGTGACCAATGGCACACCCCCGCGTGGCCGATTCACATGGCGGCTCCGATGGTCGCCATCCAAGGGCAGAGTGCCGCTCATGCCGTTGCCGCAATCCATGACTCCCTGCCGATCCCGCCTCGCCTGCACGCCGGAGCGCCTGGCCACCGCCGCCCTGCTCGCCTTCAGCGGCAGCGCCGCCGTGGCGGTGGCCGTGGCCGGATCACCCGCCCGGGCCCAGAGCCAGAGCCAGGAGATCGGTGTGTATTCCGGCCGCCACTACAACACCGACAAGGCGCTCTACGAGCAGTTCACCGCCCGCACCGGCATCAAGGTGAAGCTGCTGGAGGCCAAGGACGATGCCCTGATCCAGCGGGTGCGCAGTGAGGGCAGCAAGAGCCCGGCCGATGTGCTGGTGCTGGTGGATGCCGCCCGCCTCGACCAGGCGGCCGATCTGGGACTGTTCCGGCCCTCGCCCTCGGCGGCGTTGCTGCGGGATGTGCCGCTCAATCTGCGCGATTCCAAGGGGCGCTGGTACGGCCTCACCCGCCGGGTGCGGGTGGTGGTTGTCAATCCGAAGCAGGTGAACCCCGCCAGCATCCGCACCTATGCCGACCTGGCCAGTCCGGCGCTGCAGGGCAAGCTCTGCCTGCGGGATCGCAAGAGCGTCTACAACCAGTCGCTGGTGGCTGATCAGCTGATCCTGCGCGGCGATGCCGCTGCCGCCGCCTGGGTGAAGGGGATGGTGGCCAACGTGCGTCAGCCCTTCTTCACCTCCGATACGCCGCTGATCCGTGCGATCGCCAACGGCCAGTGCGGCGTGGGGCTGGTGAACAGCTACTACGTGGCGCGCATGGCCGCCGGCGAGAGCGGCGCGGCCGATAAGGCGCTGGCCAGCCGCATCAAGGTGGTGTTCCCGACGCCCGCCCACGTGAACATCAGTGGCGCCGGCGTGCTGAAGAGCGCCACCAACCCGGCGGCAGCTCTGAAGCTGATCGAGTTCCTCGCCTCGCCCAGCGGTGGCCGCGGCTACGCCGAGGCCAACAACGAATATCCACTCAAGGGCAACGGCAACAACCCGGTGCTGCAGCGCTTCGGCAGCTTCAAGGCCGATGGCGTTTCCGCCGAGCAGCTGGGGGCCAGGAACAAGGCGGCGGTGCGGCTGATGGAGGCCAACGGCTGGCAGTGAGCCGCGGTCGGCGGGCCGATACGAGCCGGCGGGCCTTCGCAGCAGCGCACTGCACTTGAGAATCGCTTGCAAAAAGGTGGTCGGCTTGTTTAGGTTGCGACGCATTCGCAATTAGCCCGTCGGTCTGCTCCGGCGGGTGCCCCTGCCGTGCCATGAGCTTCCGTTCTCTGCCTGATGCCCCCCTCAGCGCCGTGCGCATGCCGGTGGGTCAGACGGTGCTGCTGGATCCGGCCCTGCGGCCGGCGGGCAGCTGCATCGAGGTGCTCGAGGGCATGGCGCGGGTGTATTGCCCCTGCGAGGAAACCGAGGGCATGACCCTGGCCTTCCTGCAGCCGGGCGACCAGCTGCGCACCGACCGCCTCTGCAGCGAGGGCGTCTGCGTGGAGGCCCTCACACCACTGCTGTTTCGCAGCGATGCCGAACCCCACCCGGCCGGCGGTTTTGATCCGGTGAACGAGTGGACGCTGCAGCTGCTGCGCATCCGCCATCTCGGCAGCGCCGAGCAGCGGCTGCACGCCCTGCTCAGCCTGCTGGTGCGGCGCCTGGGCCGGCGCTGCGGTGGCTGGTGCGATCTCCCTTTCCGCCTCACCCATGAGCGCATCGGCGAACTGATCGGCACCACGCGGGTCACCACCACCCGCCTGATCTCACGCATCCGTCAGGCCCAGCTGCTGCAGGTGCCCGCCGGCGAGAGCGGCCTGCGGTTGGCACCGGAGCTGGTGGAATCGGCGCCGTTGGCGGCGGCCTGAGCGAGACGCTGCAGTGGTCGATGGGCGTGGGCAGGCTGGCGGTGCCAGGCCTCAACGCCGCTGAGCAGGGCCGAGCCGATCAGCAGCGCCGAGAACCCCCGCCGCAGCTGCTGATCGTTCAGCCGCGGGGCCAGGCGCTGGCCGGCGGCGGCGCCGATCACGCCGCCGAGCAGCAGGGGCAGCAGCAGCGGCAGGCTCGTGGCGGGCCAGTGGCCGATGGCCGCCATGGCCACCAGGGCGTTCACAACAATCAGCAGCAGGCTGGTGCCGCTGGCCAGCGCCATCGGTAGCCCCGCCAGCAGCACCAGGGCCGGCACGATCGCGAAGCCGCCGCCCACGCCGGCGATGCCGGTGAGCAGGCCCACCAGCAGCCCCTGGATCGCCAGCAGCACGGGCTGGCCGGTGCGTTGGCGTTCGCTGTGGAGCGGCCGACTGAGCAGCCAGGAGGCCAGCAGCGCCGCTGCTGCGAACACCCCCAGCTGCAGGGCTTCCGGCACGAGGCCGGCCTTCACCCAGCTGCCGCCGATCCAGCTGCCGGCCAGGGCGGGCAGCCCCAGGATCAGCGCCGGCCGCGGCGCAATCTGGCGGCGGCGCAGACAGGGGCCGAGATTGGCCAGGGCCAGCAGCATCACCACCAGCAGCGACAGCGGCACCGCCTCGCGGGTTGGCAGCGCTGCACCGCTCACCAGCAGAGGCAGCAGCAGGATCGAGCCGCCGGCACCCAGCACGGCCAGCAGCAGGCCGATCAGGCCGCCGCCCGCCGTCAGCAGCAGCAGGGTCGCGATCGTCATCGTGCGGGCATCCGGTTCCAGGGCATGGCGGCCAGCAGGCGGGCCATGCCGCAGAAACCGCTGATGCCGGCAAAGCAGAGGCCGGCGCCCACGAACCAGGTGAGGGCGATCCAGGCCGGCGCCACGGTGTGGCTGAGGATCAGGCCGAGCAGCACCAGCGAGCCGGCGGCGATCTGCACCTGGCGCATCAGCGGCAGTGGTGCGTTCGCCTGCCGCAGCAAGGGCAGACCGGCCTGCTGCCAGGCGGGGATGCCGCCCTCCAGATCCAGCAGCAGGCGGCTGGGCTGGCGCTCCAGCAACCGCCGGCAGCCCTGCAGGCTGCGGTTGCCGCTCTGGCAGACCAGCACCAGGGGCCCGTCCGGCAGCTGCGTGTCGGCGAGCCGGGCCAGCGGCACGTTCAGGCTGCCGGCGATGTGGCCGCCGGCGAATTCCATCGGTTCGCGCACATCGATCACGCCGATGGCTCCGCTCTCCAGCTGGCGGGCCAGTTCCTGGGCGGTGAGGCGGACGGGTTGGTTGATGGTGGTGGGGTTCATTGCTCTCTCGGTTCAGATGGTTTCGGTGCCGCTGAAGTCGGCGCGGCTTTAGTCGGTGCCGCTGATGTCAGTGCCGCTGAGGGGGTAGCCCTCATCCGCCCAGCGGGCCAGGCCGCCGCGCAGGTTCGCCACCCGCTCCCGGCCGGCCTTCAGCAGCTGCTGGGTGGCCAGGGCGGAGCGGCTGCCGGCGTGGCAGACCACCACCAGTGGTTGGTCGTTCGGCAGTTCGTCGAGGCGCCCCTGCAGCTCGGGCAGGGGGATGGTGAGGCTGCCGGCGATGTGGCCGTCAGGGCCCTGCACCTCCTCCAGGCCGCGCACATCGAGGATGGCGACCTCGCCGCGATGGGCCGCCACCCAGGCTGGCGGCAGCTCCGGCAGGCCGGCATAGCTGCGCTGCACCGGCGCCCAGCTGGGCTTGCTGACCGGGTCGTGCGGCTTGCCGGAGCGCATGTTGCCGGGCAGCGCCACGGCGATCCGGTGCGGGTGCGGCAGCTTCATCGCCTGCATGTGGCCCACGAAATCCCGCTCGCTGGCGGCACCGCCGAGGCGGGCGTTGAAGGCCTTCTCCTCCGCCACCGAGCTCACGCCGCGGCCGGTGTAGTCGTGCCCTGGATAGAGCAGGCAGGCCTCCGGCAGGGAGAGGAGCTGCTCGGTGATCGAGCGCCAGAGGGTGTGCGCGTCGCCCTGCTGGAAATCGCAGCGGCCGCAGCCCCGCACCAGCAGGGCATCGCCGGTGAAGGCCAGGCTGCGGTCGTCGAGCACGAAGCTGAGGCAGCCGTCGGTGTGGCCGGGGGTGCTGCGCACCTCCAGATGGCGCGCCCCGAACGGCACCCGATCGCCGTGCTGCAGGGGCAGGGTCACGTTCGCGGCGCCGACCGCCGCCGCCAGGCCGATGGCGCTGCCGGTGGCCTCATGCAGCAGCCAGCTGCCGGTCACATGGTCGGCATGGGCATGGGTGTCGAGGCTGGCCACCAGCTCGATTCCCAGTTCGCGGATCAGCGAGAGATCACGCTCGTGCTGCTCAAACACCGGATCGATCAGCACCCCCTGCCGGCTGGTCACGTCGGCCAGCAGATAGGTGAAGGTGCCGGTCTCAGCATCGAACAGCTGGCGCATCAGCAGCGCTGCGCCACCGGCGGCCGCGGCAAGCGAGAGGGTGGGCGCGGGCGCGGAGCCCGCCGCAGGGGTGACCGCCATGGAGCAGAGCTTCACACTGCTATGACGATACACGCATAAAGCCGTTATGGCGGCTGTTGTTGTGCCGCAGCTTTGCGCAGCTCGGCATAATGCGCTGAGCGACATACCCAAACCCCATGGCTGCCGCCGGCTCGATGCCCTCTCCTCAGCTGCTGGAGGAGTACAGCCAGTTCTTTCGCCTGCTGGGCGAGCCGGCCCGGCTGCAGCTGCTCTGTCAGCTCCGGCAGGGTGCAATGGATGTCAGCGCGCTGATCGAGGCCACCGGTTTCTCCCAGTCCCACATCAGCCGCCAGCTGGGTCAGCTGCAGCGGGCCGGCCTGGTGAGCTGCAAGCGCGAGGGAGCCCGCACCATCTGGCAGGCCGAGAGCGCCCTGGTGGATGACCTCTGCCGGCTGGTTCAGACCCGACTCAAGCAGCGGCTCGAGGAGCAGCTGCAGCAGTTCCGGCAGGGCTGATTCAGCAGTTGCCGAACAGGCGGGCGTCGGCGTCGAGAAACAGGCGGTAGGTCTCTTCGTTGTCGCTGCCGGACACGGCCACGGACACCGTCTGGCGCGGAGGGCAGACCTCCACCGCCAGGGCGACGCGGCTCTGGTTGTGCTGGGCGTGGTACGTGGCGCTCAGGGCATCCGTGGAATAGAGCGTCTCGGCCTCCCGCTCGAAGCCCATCTCCCGGGCGATCAGCGTGATGCCCGCCAGCGACCGCACCAGGCCGGCGTTGGAGCTGATGGCCGTCGTGTAGACGAAGGGGGCCTGCGCCGCCGGTTCGTGCCGATCGGCCTCAAGGCCGGCATCCAGGCCGGCGCTGAGGCTGCCGGCGAAGCTCTGAAGCAGGTGCCGCATGGTGCGTGCCGGGCTGGGCTCGGCTCGGATCAGGGTGCTGGCGGGATGTTAGGGGCGGGGCGCTAGATCTGGTTGTTCTTGTCGCAGCCCCCGCCACCGGTGGTGTCTCGGCGGCTGTTCTTGGTGATCGGCTGCTGCCTGTGTTCACGGGGCTGCGGCCTCCGTCAGGATCGCCACGGTGTCCTGCTCCACCTGTTCTGCCAGGGCCTGCACGCTGTCGGCGCCGCGGCACCTGCGACGCTTCTGTTTCGAGGCTTCCCGTTCACCCTGGGGTCGTCATGGCTGAGCCGCTTCTCGACGCTGCCTGGTGGGATCAGCGCTACCGCGACGGGGGCGATGGCTGGGAGCTTGGGGAGCCGGCCCCGCCGCTGCGCCACTTTCTCGAGAGTTATCTGCAGGCGCCCAAGCCACCCGGCCGGGTGCTGGTGCCGGGTTGCGGCCGCGGCCACGAGGCGGCGCTGCTGGCGCGGCTGGGCTTCGCGGTGGTGGGGCTCGACCTCAGCGCCGCGGCCTTGCGCGAAGCACGCCGTTGCCATGGCGATGGCTCCACGCAGTTGCAGTTGCAGTGGCTGCAGGCGGATCTGTTCGATCGGCAGGCGCTGCAGGCGGGTGGCCTGGGTGCCGCCTGTTGCGATGGCGTGCTGGAGCACACCTGCTTCTGCGCCATCGACCCTGGCCTGCGTGAGGCCTACATCGCTCTGATCGTGCAGCTGTTGCGGCCGGGGGGCTGGCTGCTGGGGCTGTTCTGGTGCCACAACCGCCCCGCTGGTCCGCCCTACGGCAGCGACCCTGACCAGCTCGCCGCTGCCTTCACTCGGGCGGGTCTGCAGGCCGAGGTCTGGCGGCCGGCGCAGCACTCCGCCATCGGCCGTGATGGGCGGCCCCGCGAGCAGGAATGGCTCGGCCTCTGGCGCCGGCCGGCATGATCGGGGGCATCGTCCCCGCCCAGGTGTGAGCAGCCGTCCGGATCTGATCGTGGTGGGCAGCGGCCTGGGGGGGCTGTGCTGCGCCGCGATCGCAGGCTGGTATGGCCTGGAGGTGTTGGTGCTCGAGGCCCACGACCGACCCGGTGGTGCCGCCCACGGGTTCGAGCGGCGGGGCTTTCAGTTCGAATCCGGCCCCTCCCTGTGGAGCGGCCTGGGCCGCTGGCCCTCCCGCAACCCGCTGGCTCAGGTGCTGCGGGCGGTGGGCGAGGAGCTGCCGGTGATCCCCTACCGCGAGTGGGGCCTGCTGCTGCCGGAGGGTCAGCTGCGCATTGGCGTCGGCGCCGATCCGTTTCTGGCGGTGCTGCGCCAGCTGCGCATGGCGGCCCTGGGTGGATCGTTCGGACCGATGGCGCGGCGCCATCTGCGCGATCCCTTCCTGCTCCATTGGGTGGAGATGCTGTCGTTCCTGATCTCCGGCCTGCCGTTGGATCAGACCAGCGCCGCCGCCATGGCCACCCTGTTCGGCGAGTGGTTTGAGCCCGATGCCGCACTCGACTATCCATCGGGTGGCAGTCCGGCGGTGGTGGCCGCCCTGGTGCGCGGCCTGGAGCGCCACGGCGGCCGCGTGCGCTGCGGCGCCGCGGTGGAGCAGATCCTGGTGGAGGACGGCCGGGCGGTGGGGGTGCGTCTGGTCGGCGGTGAGGAGCTGCGCAGCAGCCGCGGGGTGGTGAGCAACGCCAGCCCCTGGGACACGCTCACCCTGCTGCCGCCGGAGGCCCTGCCGCGCCGCTGGCGTGAGCAGACCGAGGCCATCCCGGCCTGCGCCAGCTTTCTGCACTGGCATCTGGGCCTGCGAGGGGATGGCCTGGAGGAGTTGCCGATCCACCACGTCTGGGTGGGCGACTGGCAGCGCGGCATCGGCGCCGAGCGCAACATGCTCGTGCTGTCGATGCCCTCGCGGCTGGATCCCTCGCTGGCGCCGCCGGGCCATCAGGTGCTGCATGGTTACACCCCCGCCAACGAGCCCTGGGAGCTGTGGCGGGATCTCGAGCCGGGCAGTGCCGCCTACAACGCCCTCAAGGCGGAGCGCTGTGGCCTGTTCCACCAGGTGCTCGGCCAGCTGGTGCCGGATCTGGCGGAGCGGATCGTGATCGAGCTGCAGGGCACGCCGCTCACCCATCGCCGTTATCTGAATGTGCAGCGCGGTAGCTATGGCCCGGCCATCGGCGCTGATCGCTCGCCGTTCCCCGGCGGCAGCACGCCGATCGAGGGCCTGGTGCTCTGCGGTGCCGGCGTGTTTCCGGGCATCGGCGTGCCGCCGGTGGCGGTGAGCGGCGCCATGGCGGCCCACAGCTTCGTGCCGGCGGCCCGCCAGCGGGCCCTGATCGACGCCCTGGATCTGCGCTTGCCGGCCTAGAGCAGCGGCAGCAACTGCGCGGCCAGGGCCTCGGCGCTGCGCAGGGCGCCCTCCACCCGGCCAAAGCCGGGGCCGGCGATGGCATCGCCGCAGAAGCCGATGCGGCTGGCCGGGCAGAGCTGGAGATCGGCGGGCAGGCCGGCCGTGGCAGCCCCGGTGCCCGCCGCCAGCGGGAAGGCGGCGCCCCAGCGCATCAGCTGAGCGTCAGCGTCAGCGCCGGTGCAGCTCAGGCCCACCACCTGCTCCAGCGCGTGCTGCAGCGCCTCGATGGTGGCGGTTTCCTGCGTTGGATCCGGCGCGGCTCCCAGCAGCTGGGCGGCGGCGGAGCGGGAGCCGTAAACGTGGCGATGGGCCGTGGCGAAGGCGGGGCTCGATTCGGCCACCACGGCGCAGCGTCCGTCGGCGAGGGGCTGCAGCGATACCCGCCGCAGGCCCCAGCGCTCCTGGGCGGCGGTGCTGAGCTGCAGAACTCGCCAGGGCAGGGCCAGCCAGGCCGCCGCCAGCTCCGCCGGCAGGGTCAGCAGCAGGTTGCTGCTGGCGGTGCTGTCGATCGCGGCCAGCCGGGCGGCGGCCTCCAGCAGCTGCGCATCACCCAGGGCCTCGGCGGCCGCCTGCAGCGGCACCTCCGGCCAGCCGAATACCGCTCGGCAGCGGGGATGGGCCAGCAGCGTGCCACTCAGCACCAGCCAGCGGCACTCCAGTAGCAGGGCGTCGCCGTCGCCGTGCAGCCGCCAGCCTTCGCCGCCGGGCAGGGGCTCCAGCCGCCGCACCAGGGTGCCGCACCGCAGCTGGGTCTCGCCGGCTTCCGGTGCTGCCTCGGCGGCCAGAGCCAGCAGGCCGCGGCTGAGCTGCTCCATGCCGCCAGCGCCCTGCCAGAGGCTGCCGGCATGAAAGCCCGAGCCCGCGCCATCCAGACCCTGGATCGCTCCCGTGAATGGCAGGATCCACTCCCCCTGCTGCAGCGGCGCCAGCAAGCCCGGCGGCGGCGAGCCGGTGATGTTGAACAGCGGTGCGCCGTGGTTGATTGTCAGAGCGGGGTCGCGGCGGGAGCGGCGGGTTGCGGCGCGTCCGCCGGGGCCGCGGCCGATTTCCACCAGGTTGATCGAGCCGCACCAGCCCTGCCGCCGCAGCTGGGCCGCCAGGGCGCAGCCGGCCACGCCGGCCCCGACGATGGCGAGCTCAGTCATGGCCGGCAGCGGGGGTGCGGGCGATCACAGCGAAGAAGGGATCCCCCTTGCCGCCGATCCAGCCCAGGGGGCCTTCGGCGCGGGTGTCCTCAGAGATCAGCTGATCCAGCTGCCACCCCTGGCAGAGCAGCACATTCGCCACCATGGCCAGCCGATCCCGGTCGGAGGCCTCCAGCCAGGCCTGGGGCGCCTTGGTGGGAAACATGCGATTGGAGAAGGCCACGATCAGCTGGCCGCCTGGGCGCAGCACCCGCCGCAGCTCCACCGCCACAGCCTCCGGCTGCTGCAGGTACTGCCAGCCGGCCACGATCAGGGCGGCATCCACGCTGGCGGTGGCCAGCGGCAGGGTCTGGTCCTCGTTGAGGTTCTGCAGCCAGTGCCGCGTCAGGCGCGGGTTGGCGGCCAGCTCGGCGCCATTGAGCCCATGGCCGATCACCTCGGCGAAGGTCTGCTCATCCGGCAGGTGGCTCACCCAGCTGCTCATCAGATCGAGCACGCTGGCGCCGGCCTCCAACCGTTCCCGATAGAGCGCCGTCAGGCGGGTGCGGAAGGCGCCATCGAGGTGGTGCACGAAGCGCGGCTGCGCATAGAAGAGGGCATCGCTGCTCTCGTCCTGCTTGCGGCGCTGGGCCGCGCTCAGCACCGGCACGGCCAGGGGAGTGGATGCCATGGCTGAGCGTTGGCTGGGGGATGGGGCTCACCATGCTGGCGCCGGCCCTGCCGCAGTGTGCGTTCGATCCGTGAGCGGGGCGGTCGTGTCTGCGGCGCATTCACTCCTGAGGGTGAGTTGGGTTCACCCCCGGGGGGGTCTGCAGCACGGGCGATGTCGGCAAGGATTCTCTTGTCACCACCCATGCCGTTCTGCACGGATCTCACGATGATCTCCACTCCCTCCTTCACCACGCCTTCCACTCAGCCTCGTCTGGAATTGATCCAGCGTTCACCCCAGCGACTGAGCGTCACGGTGTCTCATCATCTGTTTCAGATCCTTCAGGATCGCTCGGATTATGAGGGTCGCAGCATGAGCAATCTCGCGGCCTTCCTGCTCGAACAGGGCCTGAATCGCGCCAGTTGAGAGCATTTCTATTGCCGCCTCTGTCAGCAGGGCCTGACGGCATGGCTCGGTGGATTCTCCCTGGTGGATTATCTTCGTTGATTCGTTTGCCTGGAGTACGGGGTCAATCCCCGGACTCCAGGCTTGTTTGCTGTGGCATCAGCTGATGGCCTTGGCTCAGCCGCGTCAATCCACGTTGTCAGGTACGGTCACGTAGCCTGCCTGAAGTGCTAGTACCAGGGCCTGGGTGCGGTCCTTGGCATGCAGTTTGGTGAGAATCGACTTGACGTGAGACTTGATTGTTTCCGTGGAGAGAAACAGCTTCTTGGCGATGTCGCCATTGCTGAGCCCACAGGCGATCAGGCTCAGCACATCTTTCTCCCGCTCTGAGAGTGGATTGGGCTCGTTTGTGCTGGGCCCAGCCACTTGCTGTCGCCGCCGGCTGATGGCATGGATGCGTGCAATCAGTTCGTCGAAGGAGAATGGTTTGACCAGATAGTCGTCAAAGCCGCGGTTCAGCGCCTCAACACGATCTTCGACCCGATCGCGGCCCGTGAGCATCAAAGCAGGAGGCCGGCACTCCTGCTTGCCAAGGCGTTCGTACACATCAAGCCCGGAGAAATCAGGCAGATCCCAGTCGATGATCAGCACATCAATTCCCGTTTCCCCTGCCGGTAGGTGCTGATCTTGCCTGAGGCGTGATAATGCCTCGGCACCCGTGTGTGCGGTGACCACGTTGAAACCTTCAGCTTCCAGTTCCTGGGCCAGGCAGTGAGCCAGCTGCTCGTTATCTTCGAGAAGCAGGATGTTCATGCTGCCTACGACTACAGCTGGTGACAAGGGATTTGGTTGACTGTAACCCGGCCAGGGTCAAAGTTTGAGCCGATCTGCACCAGAAGGCGGCAGAGTGCACCACAGTGCTGCTGAGCTGCGCTCTCAGGGCGGGAGCTCGCGGCAGGTCGCTGTGATCTGCTGGTTACTTTGTTTGTTGCGTTCCCCAATCGCTGTGAGGCGCATTCCTTAACTGGTCGCCAAGGCTCAGTGTGTGGATGAAGCGGCTCAAGCGAAGCCAGGCGTTTGTTCTTGTTGGTTGGCTCGTCGTCATCACGGCGGCCGTGGCTCTGTTGAGCTGGTGGCGCGTGGCGCGGCTGCCGCTGCTGTCCGTGCCGGTGTCCCCCTGGCCCGGCTACGGCTACCTGGCCCTGGCGGCCGAGAAGGGTCTGGACCAGCAGCAGGGCATCAGGATCGAGGTTCGCCGCTATGCCGATCCCCAGCTGATCCTGCGCGATCTGGCCTGGGGACGCCTGCCGCTGGCCCAGCTCACCACCGTGGAGCTGGTTGATCTCTGCGGCCGGGTGCCGCAGCGCTGCCCGGTGGTGGTGCTGGCCGTTGATGAATCCCGGGGGGCCGATCAGCTGCTGCTGGCAAACGATCTGCCGGATCTGAAGGCCCTCAGGGGCCAGGCCGTGGCCGTCACACCCAGCAGCCTGGGTCCGTTTCTGGTCAGTCGCGCCCTGGAACAGGCTGGGATGACACTGCAGGACGTGAGCCTGCGCAGCATCTCCCTGCGCGAGATGCCGGCCCGATTGGCCAGTGGGGAGCTCGATGCGGCGGCGATGTATCCCCCCTTCAGCTCCTGGGCCCTGCGCACCGGCAAGGCGAGGGTGGTGTTTGACAGCCGCTCCATCCCCGGTGAAATCCACGATGTGCTGGTGGTGGATCGCCGCTTCCTGGCCTCGAATCGGGATCTGGTTGCCCGCTTGCTGCGTGCCTGGCAGGCGGCCCATCGCTATGCGGCCGAGCATCCGCGCACAGCCAACGCCTGGCTGGCGGAGCTGCAGGGGTTGTCGGTGGCCGAATTTGAGACGGTTCAGGACGGCATTGTGTATCTGCCCCTGGAGCAGCAGCGGCAGATGCTGGCCTCCGGCGGTGCGCTCGAGCGCAACCTTCGCGCGCTGCAGCGTGTGCAGGTGCAGCTGGGCCTTCTGCCTCCGGCTCGGCCGTTGCCGCAGGTGTCCGATGCACCGCTACGCCAGGCCCTTGCTCAGCCCTGAGGGGCTCGGTTGCCGCGGCAGCAGGATGGTGAAACGGCTGCCTTGGCTGGGTTGGCTCCAGACCTCCAGCCTGCCGCCCATCGACTCCACCAGGGCCTTCACCACGGGAAGGCCCAGGCCGGTTCCCTCGTGCTTGCCGGTGTTGCTGCCGCGGAAGAACGGCTCGAAGATCCTGGCTTGATCCTCCAGCGGAATGCCGATGCCGTGATCTTCAACGATCACCGCCATGTGCGCAGTGCGGGCTTCCAGCCGAATGGCGATCGTCTGCTGGGGGTCTGAGTACTTCTTGGCATTGCCGATCAGATTGATCAGGGCCTGCTCCAGCTGCTCCTGATCGCCCATGGCTTGCCAGGCTTCTGGATCTGCCGTTGGGCCCTGTTCCCTGATCACGGCGATGGCATGGCCATCGCCCGTGTTGCTGCAGGCTTCCACAGCCTCCTGGATCACCTCCTCGAGGCTGATGGCGGTGATCGCCCGGGCCGGTAAGGCCTGGCCGGCCTTGAACAAGGTCATCAGGCCATCCAGCAGCTTCTTCATCCGGTTCAGTTCCTGCTGCTGGATCTGCACGGTCTGCATCGCGGCCTCGGCGGATTGGCTCCTCAGTTCGCGCTTGAGCCGCCTCTGACAGAGCTCGATCGTCATCAGCGGATTTCTGAGCTCGTGGCTCAGCGAGCGGCTGAACTGCCGCTGGCTCTGCAGGCTCACATCCAGACGAGCGAGCAGGGCGTTGAAGGCTCCAGAGAGTTCGGCAACCTCCTTCGAGCTCTGGGCCATGCTCAGCCGGGTTGTGGGGAGATTCTCGGCCTGAATCGTGTTGGCCTTCAGCGACAACACTTTCAGCGGGCGTGTGATGCGGCGGGTGAGCAGCCATGAGATCACCAGGCTGAAGGCAACGCTGCCGATGTAGATGCCGGTGGCCGAACGAAGCAGTGAGGCCTGCAGGGAGGTGAGATCGGTCGTGTTCTGCGTGACCCACAGTGCCGAGAAGTAGCTCAGGAATTTGTAGCGGCTGGCGATGTAGCTCTGCTGGTTGATTCGGATCGGTGTCTGCAGGCTGTGCTGCAGATCCCTGGAGCTGGACCTCCAGCTGCCCGTGTCTTGCGGGCCTTTGGTTGCCTGCTCGATGATTGCCAGTTGCTCAGCGGGGATCGAGTTCCTGGTCTGTGCGGGGAAGATGGTCCTGCCGCTGGCTGTGCTGATCCAGTAGGCGTGGTTGCTGCCCCCGAGAGTTGCCAGGAGCTGCGCCAGCCGTTCCTGGCGCGCCCGCTCGGGGATGCCTTGGGTGTTGTCGTAGGTCTGCTGGATCAGGGCTGCGTCCCGACGCAGATGGCTCTCGCGTGCCTTGAGAACACTCTCGCGGCTGATGGCCAGGGTGGTCAGCGATGCAGCGGCCAGCGCAGCCAGCACGGTGGCCGCCTGGCTGA
>Ga0214917_10005556_pt1 | contig 13416 bp, 31 predicted proteins | sample LL_1208_BB_MetaG_FD_177983 | JGI IMG/M metagenome (GOLD analysis project Ga0214917, IMG submission 177983) | Freshwater microbial communities from Lake Lanier, Atlanta, Georgia, United States - LL_1208_BB | ecosystem: Environmental > Aquatic > Freshwater > Lake | place: USA: Georgia | collected... | reverse complement strand
CCACCGTAGCCAGCGTGAGGGCCAGCCAGCGTCACCACCGTAGCCAGCGTGAGGGCCAGCCAGCGTCACCACCGTAGCCAGCGTGAGGGCCAGCCAGCGACCACCCCCGAACATAGAAACCCCGACTATGGAAACGAGCTGCCACCCGAACGTAGAAACCCCGACCGTGGAAACCGACGCAGCCAGGCCCGATCATGGAAACGAGCCGCAGCCGCCCCCGAACGTGGAAACCGGCGAGACTCGAGGATGGCCCCGACCGTGGAAACCAAGGGTATCTAAGGTCGGCCGCCTGGCTGATCGGCCCTCCTGGGGCATCCTATAGCTGCCAATCTGGCAAAATGACGCCCGAACATGGAAACCAGACCCCCAACGTGGAAGCGATAACATGAAACGAAGACGAACGAAAGCAGAACTGGAGCGGCTCGCCGCCGACCTTGAAGGCCGCCTAGCCTGGCTGGAGTCGGCGTGGAACTGCCGCACAGAATATGAAATCGATTTAGCCACCGGGCGGCTATGGCTGAAAATCACGATGCCCGCGAACCCGACCGCGCTGGTGGTGCGGTGCGACATCGAAGGCGTGACCGTTCCGGGCACCGACCCCCGACCGTAGAAATTCTCACGATACCAAATGTCCACCCAACCCCCGATCGTGGAAACCCGCGGATGAAACGAGAAATAGATTTTAGACTTGACTCGGCCCGTGCCGATGCTATTCTTGCTGCGTGGCCGGGAAACCCCGGCCGTGGAAACGAGAACCCCGTAAGAGGAAACGCGACGATGACAAAACTTGAACGCGAGCTGCTGCGTGAATGCCAGACGATCGCCCGCCGCGACGGTCTGCTGGTGGCCGATGTCCTGCGCGACTGCCATAGTTTCTGGTGCGGCCCCGGCCGATCGATCAAGCCCCGCGGCTGGGCAGCTCGAGCCGCGGCGGCGGCTCGCCTGGTGGCGAGAATGAATTGCATCCTCGAGCATGCGACCGCCGGCATCGACGCCACCGTCGAAGTCGAGAACTTCGGCGCGCTCACCGCGGCCGAGCTGGCCGATGAGGTGGCCTACCTCGCAGACTTTCAGGGCTAGAGCATACTGTTGACGATTACGCCCCGGCCAGCGTGGCCGGGGCGTGGAAACCCGGAACCCGTAAGAGGAAACGCGACGATGAAACAGGATCAAATCAAAATCGGGATGGTGGCGGTCGTGAAGGTCGGCGGCCGCCTGGCCCGCGTCACGGTGCTGCGCGAGCTGCCGACCCGATACGATCGCCGCCGGAAGTTTGCCTGCCTCACGCACGATACCCGTCGCGAGATCACGGCCACCGCGGCCCGTCTGCGGCCCGCGCCCGGCTCGCCGGAAGATGATGCCAGCCGGAGCCGAGCGGCCGCCGCGGCGGCTCGCAGGAGCCGGCAGGAGGAGCCGCGGGCCTGGACGATGCCGGAGGGGATGGCCGCCGCCCTCGTCGATGCCCGGCCCGTGCCTGGGATGATCTCCCGCGTCGGTCGCATGCCCGTGATGGCGCTGAATGAAACCGACCGCGCCGGAGTCGATCGCCTGGTCGATCGCCTGCATTGTGCCGAGCCGGCCATTGAGGTCTGCCGCCGCATCCGCCGCGGGCTGGCGCGGTTCCAATGGCAGACGATCCCGGCCACGCTGCGGCGCGCCGTGATGCTCGCCGGCCTCGAGCGGCACGCCGCCAACGGGCAGCTCTACCGGGCGACGATGGGGCACGCCCCGCTGCCCAGTGAGCGCATGGTGGCGGATGCCGTTGGCGTGGCCTGCGGCCTGGGCCGATGCCCGTGAGGCTACAGAAGACGACTAAGGTGGCCGGCGCGGTGCCGGCCACCATGGACCGTGGAAACGAGAACCCCGACCGGAGAAACGAGAAATGAACGCGACCCCGAAGAGCTACCGACTCGAGACGAACGGCGCCGACGACGGCCTAGAGGATGCGCGGTTCGCCACCCTCGCCGAGGCGCAGGAGCTGGTGACCGCTACGGAATACGGCGGCGACGGCTACCTCGTGCCGAAGATCGTCCCGAGCGACGACGAGCCGAACATCACCGCTGCCGACTTCCTGGCCGCGGCGTGGCCCGAGTATCCCGGCCCGTGCCCCGAGGGAACCGATCCCGAGGACTGGTTCGCCGGCGTGAACGACTGACCCGGCCGCCCCTGGTTCCGCCGGCGCCTGCGGCCGGCGGCGATGGGGATGCCGGCGACGAGCCTGCCCCGAATGTGGAAACCCCGACCGGAGGAACGCGACGATGCCCAACTACCTGATCAGATTCGACCGCGGCGGCGGCGACGAGCGCTTCGATGCCGTCAGCGACGATGCCGCCCGAGACTACGTTCGTGAGCTGCTGCTCGACGAGGGAGCCGAGGAGGGCGACGGCGGCTGCCTCTACCGCTGCGACGAGGGCGGCCGAGGCGAGGAGGAGTTCGTGGACGAGGTTCGCCTAGGCGACGACGAGGGGGACGACGAATGACCCCGACCGTCGAAACCCAAACGTACCAGCTCTCCCCGCGGATCACGCTCGCCCCCGGCGACGCCTTCCGCGTAACCGGCGGCCCCTACTACCGCCTGGCAGACGGTCGCCGCGTGCCGATGGCGGCCCGAGGCACCTTCCGCCTGGTGGAGATCGTGCGGCAGCGGAGCCGCGTCTACCTGCTCGCCTACGGCAGGGAGGGCTGGGCGCTCCTCCACGTCGAAGGCCGCAGGCGGTCGGCGGTGCCGGGCCTCGTCGCACGCCCGTATCGCGTGCGGCGGCTGAAAAAAATTCCGGCGGCGCGCAAGACGAATTGACTCCTGGCGTAAACTATTCTAGAGTTGGCACAGAACGTGACGATACAAGGCAGGGGCGACGTAGCCCCGAACGTGGAAACGAGAATTACCCCGGAACGAGGAAACGAGACGATGAAAACCTTGAACGCGACGATTCTGTGGCTCGAGCTGCGGGACGTGCCCGTGTGGGCTACGCTCGCCGACAACTGGCGTTTCGCGATCCCGGCGATTGCGGGGATGGCGAACGCTGCCCGGCGGCTGGGGCTGAGGCGGGCCGCGTGGCAGCTTGCGGCGCTCGCATGGAATGTCTGGGATAACGTGGCCGACTCGACGCCGGCCTACCGCGAGACGCTGCGTCTCATGCCCTGGAGCGGCGGCTGCGACACGGCCTGGCAGGTGGCCGCCGGCGTGCCAGAGGAAACCGTGGGGCGGCATCTGCCGATCTACTTTCAGTTCGACGAGTGAGGCGACTGCCGCCCCGGCTCGTTGCCGCGGCGGTTCGATTGAGCGATGACTTCACACAACCCCCGGATGGGGGGACGAGAGGAGAGGGGCGATGGCGAACGTGATGATGGTGAGCGAGTCGCGGGACGATGCCACCGGCTATCGGTGCTGGACGATGAACGCCGGGAGCGATGACGTTTTTGTCGGCGTGAGTCGCGGGCTGTTTCAGCGCGTCGAGGTCTGCGTTTTGAACGCCAGCCATAGAGCGTATAGACGCAGTGGACGGCTGTTCGCAGACTGGGATGCGGCGATGGCTGCGTACAAGTCGGCGGCGGTGCGTGCGGTGATTGCCCACGCGAAGGAGCTGGCCGGAGCCTGACGACCCGCCCGCAACCCCCGGCCGGCGAAACGCTGGTACGGGGGCGACGGGCGGGCCGACGCGGCCCCGAGCGTGGAAACCTAAACCCTAGAGCGAGAGGAACGAGAGATGACCGTATTCACCCCCGATGCCCTGGAGCGGAGCGTGGCCCGCGGGGCGTTCAAGACCGCCCGACTGGGCGACTTCCTGAAGATCGACGCCGATGAGGTGTTCGTGTTTCGGTTCCCATCGAAGAGCATCGTCAACCGCGAGAACGGCGACGGCGAGCTGCTTGAAGTGTGGGACGCTGACCGCGACTACCTGAGCGTCACGACCAAGGCCGGCGACATTCCGACGACGCCGGAGACGACGATTTACTACCGATGACGGCACCCGGCCCGTGGAAACGCGACGGCCGCGACGGCCGCCGCAGACCGGAAACGAGAGTCCGATTCACCCTGCCGCCCCCGTGCGGCGAAACCCGAGGAGAGCGACGATGCTGTTCAATCTCGTCGAGAAGACTGCCGGCCCCTGGCACGGCAAGGTCTGGCGAGCCGAGGAAATGACTGCCGAGGAGGCCGAAAGCCGAAACGGCAAGATTGAGGTGATGAAGTGGGAGCCGGCCGAGCGGCCGGCGCCGAAGACCGAAGACTGCCGCCCAGTGCGGCGAAACCAAAGGAGAGAGCGATGATCACGAACGCGCAACTGCGCCGGATGGATGCCAACGACCAGCACAGAGCGATCTACGCTGCCTTGGTGTGGGCGAAACTGGAAGACATCATGCCATGCCGCTGGTCGGTAGAGGACTGCGAGGGCGGCGATACGGCCGCCATGCTGCAAGCCGTCTGCCTGTGCCAGCTGGCAGAGCGGCGAGTGCCATTCGCGACGGCGATCGAAAACCTTGTTGACGGGTTCGCGCCGCGCGGTGCGACTCCGTACCCGGATGCCTCCGAGGCGCTCCTGGCGAGGCGGAACGTGCCGGCCGAGGTCTGATTCACAAACGCCCCGGCGGCTCGCCGCCACCCCCGGTGCGTGACAACCCCGAGCGGCGAAACGAGAGGAGACAACCGATGATCTACTGGATTCTGTCCGATGTCGCCGGCAAACATGGCCGGCGGCACGATGGTGACTGGGAGCCGCTGACAAAGCGTGATCCTGCAAGCGACGAGGTTGAGCGGTTCCACCGCCACCGCGATGCCGTGGCGAAGGCGAAGAAGCTCAAGGCGAAGGGATGCCACTGCAAGCCGCTGCGGCAGGAGGGGATCGTGTTCCTGTGGCGGCTGCCGAACCGGCCCGGCGAAAGCGACCTCGTCGATATCGTCGAGTTCCGATCCGCCCGGCAGGCGGCGACCTGGCGGCGGCATGCCGAGGGCGAGGGCTGCGAGGTGATCGAGTGCCTGGGGACGGCGAAGCGGAGGGGGACCAAGAAATGAGCCGCATCACCCCCTACGAATCCGGCTGGCTGACGATGCTCGTCAGCCAGCGCATCTGCACCGAGGACGAGGCCCGCGCGGCTTTCAATAGGGTCGCCCAAGCCGCCATCGACCAGCTCGAGGCCCGCCGGGCGGCGAAACGCGAGCTGCGCCGGCGGCTCAAGAAACGCCGGCCAAAGGACGAGTAATAGACTACTGGCCGACACTACGGATAGGATACTGGCCCACGCTACGCCGCAGGCGTGGGCCGCCGGCAGGGGCAGCGTAGCCCCGGCCGGCGAAACGCGCGGCAGGAGGATCGGAGCATGGAAAAGGCTTGGAAGGCGCTGGCGTTCGTCGGGGATCGCGGCGAGCCTCACGCTCGCATTCAGGAGGTGACGATCGTCGCCCGCGAGGACGGTCAGGTGCTGTACGAGGCCGAAGGGGGCACGCGGCAATGGATGCATTCGTTCGTCGCCTGCGAGTCGATGCACCAGACGCGAGAGGCGGCGGAACTCTGGTGCGCCGACCGGCTCGAGGCCGAGGCGGCGCCGACGTTGGCCCTCATCGCCCAGCTTCGCGAGCAGGCCGCCGCCCGCGTTGCCAGGGAGGAGGTCGTGAGCGTATGATTGCCGTCGCCCGTGACACATGGCGGGCCGCGCTCGTCGTGATCGTCGCCGCGCTGCTCCACGAGGTCTTCGCGGGGCGGCCGGCGGCGGCTCCGGCGCCCCCGGCCGTGGCAACGAGTGTGCAGTTCCAGCCAATGCCGGCGTGGCCGCAGCCGCAGCCCCCTGCGTGGCAACCAGTCGAGCCTGACCGACCGCTGCGGCGCGTGGCCGCGGCCCTGACCGAACTAGGCGACAGCGTGATAGGAGTGGTGCGACGATGAGCAAGATCGACACAAGCCAGTTTCTCACGCTCGACGAGGCGGCGGCGGCCGTCGGCTGCAATAAGCGAGCGCTGTACAGGTGCATGAGCCGCGTCGGCTTCGACGAGGTCACGACGGTGCTCTTCGGCAAGCGGCTCGTGCTGCGTGACAAGATCGACCAGATCAAGGCCCACTACTACCCATACTATTCCGACGCACACCAAGCGATGGTGAAGACCTGGGGGGCGGCCGGGGGCGCGACCAAGGCCGCGAACCGCCGGAGGGCCGAGAAAGCCTAGCGGAGACGATCCAAGGCATGGCGGCGGGAGTGGCAGGATCGGTGTACCAATCGCAGGTTCTCCAGCTCGTCGCCACCGCCGTCGGCCTTCTCGCGAATGTGGTCGATATGTGCGTCGCGGTCGCCGCCTTGCACCAGACCGCCGCAGAGCTGACAGATGCCCCCGTCGCGGGCGATCACCGCAAGCCTGGTACGCTGCCACGCCGCGGTGCCGTAGCCGCGCTGGGCCGAGCTGGGCCGGCGGTCGGCCAGCCGACGGCGCGGCCTAAACGTCGGGATTCGCCTGGGCATTTTTGGCCCACCCGGCCATGAGAACGCGATGGCTGTTCCGCTCGAACCACCACTCCATGACAAGTCGCACAATCACGTTGATGAAGGCTGAGAGCACGATCATGCCGAGGACGCTTCCGTAACGCTTCCTGGCCTTCAGCCGGATGCGGGCGCGAACAACCTCCTCGACCTGCTCGATCGGGCAGCCAGTCGGCCAGTCGGCGACGATCTGCTCGACGATGGAATCGCGCAGCCCCCCGTGCATGGAAAGCCGGAAGCCGCCGCGGCGGGCCACGAATTCCTTCAGCGGACGATAGCTCGCGTCGTGCATGTGCCGCTCGTGCATGGGGGCGCGACCCGGTTCGTGGAAACCCCGGCCGGCGAAACGAGAACCGACTTCTTCCGCTTTCCGGTGCCGCCACAATCGGAACAGGTCATCCGAACCTGACTTATGTCGCCCACGACCCCGGTGCCGTGGCACGTTTCGCAAACGTCCGACACCGGCTTCGGCGACGCCTTGTCGGCCTCGGCCACCAGAATCGAGTAATAGCCGGTGACGGCGACGAACGGCTGAATGTCGCTCGTCTTGGCCGGCGGCATGGTGCAGCCGCCGATCATCACGATCGCGGCGAAGACGATGGTTCTCATACGTTTCCAGTAGCCCCGTAGGTGGTGTGCTTCCGCCTGGGCCAGCCGGCCACGCTCGAGAGGGCGATGCACTGACAGCGGTCGATGGTCGATGCCAAGGCCCAGAAGGCGCCGTGGGGGATGTCGATGTCGGTGCCTCGCACGCGGCGCGGGCCGGAGTTCCACTTGCTCCAGCTATTCAGCCAGAGCACAAGAGCCTGCCCGTACTTCTTCACCGTATCAGCGCGGTCGTCGTAGCCGATGAAGCATTGGGCGTGCGCCCAAGAGCCGGACACCGGGCTGAACCCATCCTCGTTTCTGGTGCGCGAGAACCCGAGGCCAGAGCAGTTGAAGACGCAGTAGCCCTGGCAGAGCATATCCCGAACCTGTTCACGACCTTTCAGGAACGTAGCGGTGCGGGTGACGTATTGCTTCGACTCCTTCAGCCACGCATCATTCGGTGGCCGCTTGCCACCAAGCTTGATCGTCTGATTCGTATACCGCGTCAGGTCAATGCCGAGTTCGGGGTATGGCTTGCGGATGAGGAATCCCTTCTCGCAGCAGACCTTCGCAGCTTCGCTGCAAAACCAGCCGTCGCCGTCGAATCCGCGCCACGCGAACAACGACTCCCGCGCCACCACCGACTGCCTGATGCCTTCCTCCGGCAGCGCTGGCGCGACCTCGATGTTTCCAGTGACCTCATCCGGCTTGCCGTCGGCGATCTCCATGCCGAGCGTCCCGAGCACGCAGTTGGCGGCGGCCGCACCGACGCAGTCTCCCCACAACTGAGCCGGCCCCGGCCAGCACTCAGGAAACACCTCCATCACCTTCGGGAACAGCAGCGTCAGCTTCCCCTCGCCTTTGCCGGCGAACTCCCATTCGTGGGCGATGTTGCCGCCGTCCGGGTCGCCGCCGTGGCGGATGATGTAGTCGGCAAACATCTCGTCGGCGCGGGGGTTCGCCCGACAGCCGATCAGGCCGGAGGAATACGCACTCAGCGGATCGAATTCATTCGCCATGGATGCTGAACGTCCACGAGAGCACGCCGCAGGCGACAACCAGATTCCGCCGAACCTTCTCGTCCACCTTCAGAACGTCGGCCCCGTTCGCCTTCACGAACGTCAGGTCAATCGCCTCGCCGAGGCCGTCGTACTTGCCGACATCCTTGCGGTCGATCGCCAGCCGCAGGCTGCCGCCGTGAAACGCCGAGAACTTCTCCGTATCGGATATGATCGGCTGATCGCGCTCCGCGTCTCGCAGAAGAACGAAGCCCATCGCGTCGTAGAAGTGAGCCAGATACCGCCGATCGGTCGGCGTCATCTTGGGAAGAATCTTGGCGACGTCCGCGGCCAGGCCCATCAGCTCAGGGTTCGGCTTCGGCGTGTTGATGCCGGCCACCGGAGCCGGCGGCCACTGGACGTTCAGCTCCGACCCACGCCAGGCGAACACGAGCAACACGGCAGCCACTGCAATCCCCACTAGCTTTTTCACTTGTCGCTCCCCGCCAGCAGCGCCAGCGTCAAAGTCTCTACGGCCTCGGCGGCATCCTTGGAGAACGCCGACGTTTCGACGAGCCGAAGTCGGATGTTCGCCAGATCGAGCATCGCCTCCTGGTATGTCGCCCCCCGAAGCCGAGCCGGGGCGTGGTCGTGGTCATCGGAGAACAGCCAGCCGGCAAGCGACTCCACGACGAAATAGATGTCGCCCCGGAACACCCAGGTCAGGACGCAGGCGGCGGCGATGATAGCAGTGGCCTGTAGGGTCATAGAGCACCATCGATCTTCTGGACGCACCAGTCAAAGAACGCGCGGCCCTCCGGGGACTGGAGGACGGCCTCCAGATGCTCCAGAGCCTCGTCGTCCACCTGCGTGCCGCTCTTGCCCGCGGCCCACTGGAGGGTGTCGATCACCGCGATGGATCGCTTGTGTGGCGTGTCGGCCGAGAGCACCGCCTGCATTCGCGCCAACAGCGGCGACCACTCGGCGAGCAGCTTCAGCTTCTCGAGCAGCGGCAGTCCCGCTCCGAACTCTTCTGGCAACTGTCCTTCTGACACTTCGGGCCTCCCTGCAAAAAACGCATGTACTCTGGGCTACAAGTCCGTCCCTGGCTCGTAATCTTGCCCCAATGGCTCGGCGGCGCCTCCGGCACCATGTTCATCAGCGGAGGCGAATCGTCGCCGAACCAATGAATCGAGATGTCGTCTTCACTCGCCATGTACGCAGTGGTTCATAAAGTCGTACCAATCATCGAAGGCGGCTCGCGCCGCCTGCTGGGCCTCAGTCGAACTGATCGCCCGCGGTGCCTTCCACAGCTCTTCCTCGACGACATCGTCGCCTCTCTTGAGGATCAGCCGCAGCTCCTTCGGAGCAATCAAGAGACGGACTTCCGCCAGCACGGTTGTTATCTCCTGTATTCTCCAGTGTAACACCCCAGGCGTTCTTGCGCCGGGCTTCCCTCTCAGATTGTGTCCAGCCCGCGCGGATGCCGGCGGCAGCCACGCGAATCTCCTCCGGCGACGGCGGCGGCGGCGACTCAGGCCGCGGGCCAAGACACAGGAACATGGCCGCACGCAGCACCGCCGGCACGTCGAATTCCTCGACTTCGGCGGCCTCGCCCCACTCGTATGTGGAGAACGTCAGATCGCTCGCAATCTCGTCGAGCGTCAAATTCTCATCCCAGAGGCGTCGCAAAGCCCGCTTTTGATTGGCTGTGAGATTCACGAACCCTCTGGAAGCACCGCGGCATACCGGCAGCCAGGATTGAGCCACAGGCCGTAGCCAGCACGACGCATGGCCTTGTGCGCGATGACGTGCTCGCAGTCCCCGCCGCCGTAGACGCAGCGCCGAAACGCCTCGGCGCGGTACACGGCGAGGCCGCCAAAGGCTGAATACATCGGGATCGGGTCACCACCTGCCGGCGGCAGGAGGGCGTGGAACCAAATATTGCCCACACGCTCGCGGCGATCTGCCCACCACGAGAGCCGCGCGGCATACGAATCGTAGTGCGCGACCGAGATGCCGCCTTCTTCGGTTTTCGACACGAACAGCGAATAACTCGCCATGCAGCCCGGCTCGAGGGGCCGCTGCACCCTGCCCGAGAAGTCTCGGAGCCATCCGACGCTGTTGATCACGCCGTCCACGCTGAAACCGCCGTGCGGGTCCATGTCGAGAACCACGACGTACTGCGCGTCTGCGGCATTCCGCTCGACCCACTGCCGGCATCGGTTTCGATACTCGGCCAGAGCGTACGTCCTCGGTTCCTCGAAGCCGCGGTAGTCCGGCCTGTCCAGGGTCGCGTGCTCGACCGTAACCCACGGCCTGGTGGTCGCGAACTCGTCGAGCACGGCGATCGTCTGGTCGGCGCTGTCGTTTTCAAAGCAGTAGAACTTCGCGGAACGGAACCGCGCCGCAAGCTCGTCGAGCAACAGAAGCGTATTCTCGCCGGCCGGCATGATGTTCCGCGCAATCGCAACAATCGCAACGCTCGATCTGGCAGCCTCTTCGTGGCCGTAGCCGACGAACCGGAGATACTGCTCCAGGCACTCGTCCTCGATCGGCCAGAAGTCTTCTGGTCTACGCATCGGCGTTCTCCCGCGGCTCCGCGTAGACCCAAAAATGCTTGGGGTGCGCGTTTTTGTGTGGGTGCTTGACGATCAAGATGTCGCCGTAGCCGAGGCGCTCGAGCTGAAGGCCGACCTCTCGCTCGCGGTCGTGAATTTCGATCAGCCACTTCACGCGGCTAAAGATAGGGGCCGTGGCACCGGCCAAAACATCTCCCTCGGCGCCCTCGACGTCCACCTTCACAAAGCCCAGCTCGAGGCCGACGAATCTCGATGCGGCGACGACCAGGAGCTGATCCAGAGTGACGCCGACAACCGGCTCATGACTGATGATCGGCGCCGCCGCTTGGTCGGCAGCTCCAATCGGATGCTCGATCAGCAGCGACGATTGTAGGTGCGACTCTCTCATGCAGAATTGCAGGATGCCGCTTGTCGCCGCGGCGGCGAATCGGCCTGTCGCCACGTTATTCGGCGCGGCCGCGGCCAGCTCGCTGTAAGCCCGCGGGTCAGGCTCTATCGCAACGACTCCGGCGAACACCTGCGACATCGCAATCGACCATTCGCCGACGTTCGCGCCAATGTCGAAGGCAATCGACTTGTCGTCGGCTGCCTTGCCCAGGAACTCCTGAAGCCACGATTCATCAATCACGACTCTATGCCCTCTAGGAACCCTTTGGCTTCGCCGGCACTCGTCACCCAGGTCACGGCGGCCCCGGCCTCGGCCAGTTGCCGCATCCTGTGGTACTGAACTCTTGTCGGCTCTTCGCCCGGGACTTTGACCTCCATGAATGCGACACGACCATTTCTGATCGCCATCACATCCGGCATCCCCGCGATGCCGAAGGCGTTCCCGTGGAGCTTCCCTGCCCACCAGCCAGCCGCTCTCGCCGTCGCCATCACCTTGGCGACGATCGTGCTTTCCCTGGGCAAGTAGCCTACGGCAAGCCGCACTCCGCGAAGGATGACACCCGGCCGTTGAAAGCGTAGTTCCGCATCATCGGCCGCTCCGACTTGCACACGAGCCGACGCTCGGCCACCTCCGGCGACCAGCTCGCCATGATCTTGGCGGCGCGGTGCCGAATCTGCTCCTCGGTCGGATCGCTCGGCCCACGCTCGCCACCCACGACTTTCCTGCGCCCGCGATTCGGCAGCTTGAGCCGACGCGCCAAAACGTAGAGCTGGCTGTTGCTCAGGCCGAGCCTCTCACGAATGCGGTCGCACGTCATCGAAGAGTGCCAGAGGCGCGTCAGTTCGGCGGCCGATATGCTTCGCTTTCCTACGGTCATGAAAGTCTCCCAAACGCGGACAAACACCAACACAATCCGACAAGCTTGCAAGCCTCTACGAACGTCAGGCTCCTGACGCCAAAAACCGCCGCCACAGAGCCGCCCCAGAAATACTGAACACCGGAAGCCACCAGCATGAACATCAAGGCAAACCCCGCGGCGTGCATGAATATCGACACGACGAGAGCACCGAGGGTTTCGGAGGGGCGTTGCATGGCGGCAGTTATCCCCAACAGTAGGCAATCGGTCAAGACTGATTCAGATGTCGTCGCCGCGGAGCAGCCGCTCATGGCAGACCCTCGTGAACACGGCGAGCGAGTCCTTCAGGTGGCTGGCGGCGACGATGATGTCGCCCTTATCCTTGAGCCGCATTTCATCAATGAAATCGTCGAGCATCTTGCTCGTCGAGTCGCATAAGACGGAGAACACGGCGACCCTCGCCGAAACCTCGGCCGGGTCGCGCTTCACTGCCTCTCCCATCTCACGCACCTTCGTTTCTTGAACAGCGTCGGATAGAACCCGGCCCGCCTGGCGACGAGCAGCATGTGCGGGTGGAAGACGGCGACGTTGTCGCCATAGACGGCAAACAGCGACGAATACAGCCCCGATGCGGCGAAGGCGGCGATGCCGCGGCGGCGGTAGCTCTTGTGGACGAACGCCTCCAGCGTGTTCCACTGATCGGCACCGGCCTCGAGCCACTTCTCGGTTCTCGCCCAGCCGATGACCTCGCCGTGATCCTCGACCAGTGCGATGTAGCCGTCATCCTGCGTCGGCTCGCCGTCGCCGTAGAGCCAGGAGTCCAGCTTCCGCTGGAAGTCGCTACCGGGCTTCGTCAGGTGATCGCGGACGTATTCGGCGGCGCCGGCGTAGAAGTCGGTGGAGGACTGGATGGTGCAGTTCATGCGTTGTCGTGACCAGTAGCCAATTGGATGCGATACCCCAGCCACGCCATGCACGGCACGGCCATTGAGTTGCCCAGCGCCCGGTATCGAGGCCCGTCTGCGGCGGGCTTCTTCCGATACTCGATCAGCGTGTAATCGTCTGGGAAGCCCTGGAGCCGCTCGCACTCGCGGGGCGTGAGGCGACGGACGGCCATTGCTTGAGCGATAGCGGGCATTGAGTTTCCAGCGCCGCCACCCCGGATCGGCGGTGTCCCTTCCTCAACGTAGGCAACGCCGTGAGAGTTTGCCGCTGCGCTATGAGAAAACCCGACAGCCACGCCGACGCCTTGGTGGCTCCCGTCGCTGTGTCCGCTCGCAGGCAGGCAATCGGTGCGGTCGCCGGTCATCCAGGCTGGCTGGTTGCTGTAGCCGCTGTAGGTGAAGCCTTGGGCCACAACCGTGCCCCCCTGCGAGGCTGACGGGTTAAGTCCTCCTTGGCTGTCCAAAGTCTTTGAAGTCTCGGCGTTTTCCTCAACGTAGAAGCCACCATTGGGGCGATCTGCTCTTGGCTCTCCACCCCAAGTGTTGAACGCCACCGCCTGCGTGCAGCACCCGCCGCTCAAGCCGCATCCCATCG
>Ga0214917_10005555_pt1 | contig 13419 bp, 10 predicted proteins | sample LL_1208_BB_MetaG_FD_177983 | JGI IMG/M metagenome (GOLD analysis project Ga0214917, IMG submission 177983) | Freshwater microbial communities from Lake Lanier, Atlanta, Georgia, United States - LL_1208_BB | ecosystem: Environmental > Aquatic > Freshwater > Lake | place: USA: Georgia | collected... | reverse complement strand
GGAGGCATCGAGGTTCGGCGGCGCAAATGACTCGAATCAGCATCTGTCGGACGCAATCGCCATCGACTTGTCTCGTGCCCTTGCGGCCGCAGATAAAGAGCGGCTGAAGAACGCCGTCGAGGTCCCCGGAACTCCATCTGCCGTTGCCCCCGCACGCCGTCATGCTCCTCCGACGGCATTTGCTCCTGAGACCGACGAGAGTAATCGGAAATTCTGGAACGACCTCTGCGGCTCACAACTGGCAAAAAGCATCGGGATAGTCGACCGTGGCGTGGAGTCGCTTGATCGGTTCGATCGTTGGTATCTGAACTTTTATCCCTATCTTGACCGCCACCTGGCGCTTGACGAGGTTCGCGGACGCCGCGTCCTCGAAATCGGCCTCGGCTACGGCACAGTGGCTCAACGACTTGCGGAACGAGGAGCGGATTACGTCGGCCTCGATATCGCGCCAGGGCCGGTGGACATGGTACGGCATCGGCTTTCCCAGGCAGGGCTCGGAGGCGAGGCGGTGCAAGGTTCCATTCTTTCACCTCCGTTCGAGGATGCGAGTTTCGACGATGTGATTGCGATCGGCTCGCTCCATCACACGGGTGATCTTCGAGGCGCGATCGCTGCATGCCACCGGCTGCTGCGGCCCCGCGGGCGGCTGACTTTCATGGTGTACTACGCCTACTCGTATCGGCAGATATTCCAAAATCCGCGAGAGGTTATCGACTATGCCTTGCGCGAGGCGCAGGGATACCGAGGTGTGATGCCTTCACGCGACGAGCTGGCCCGCGGGGCCTACGATCGCGACTCGAGCGGAGCGGCGGCACCGCATACCGATTTCATCTCACGTACATCACTACGCTTCCTGTGCGCCTCATTCCCAGTGTTCGATTGTCAGGTTGAAAACATGGATGAAGAGCGACCATTCGCCGATCGCTCCCGAGCGCAGTTGCTGGCCACCGACCTACCCGCGGAAATCGGCCTCGACTTGTATGTGACGGCAGTCCGCTCGTGAGCGTCGGGTGCGACAGCGTGAGTCGGGTCAGCACAAAGCCTTGACCGTGGGCGACATCGGCTTCCGAAAGGCGACGTTCACGCCCATCCCGAGTAGCAGATGCGGCGCCACCGCCGCAAAATGTTTAGGCTCATTGTCGCGCAGCCAATACATCCATTGGCAAAACGCCTCCTCGCTCATCATGAAGGCGTGCTCGAGTTGCAGCGATGATGGCCCGCGCGGCAGACCTCGAACGATCTTCGCCATGGCTGTTCGCGTCGCCTCGGGCAGGAGTCGCAGACGCAGACGGGCCGCTCCTTGCAGAAATGGGCAAACTTCGGATCCCTCCAAAAAGGTCATGCCGAAGATCTTGCCGAACAAGAGTCGGAGACCGGCCAGGTCGAAGTTGCGAAGGTGGATGAACTCGTAGGGAAGATCATCGCGCAGGTAGACCGACAGATCCTCCAGACTCGGAACTCGGACCACCAAGAGCCCCCCGGGCTTCAGGACCCGAAGCATTTCGCGACACACCGCGTTGAGGTCAGGAACATGCTCGAGCACGTCGCATGCGACGACCGCATCGAAGACGGAGTCATCGAAGGGAAGCTCTTCAGCACGGGCGAATGCGACCTCAATGCCGACGTCGCGGGCGCGAACGAGGTAGTCTTGGCTGATGTCTACGCCATAACGGTCGAAATGAACAAGTGGATCAAGGAGTCGACCCAGGCCGACACCGATATCGAGAATACTTGACCCAGCCGAAAGATGCCGCGCGACGATGGTTTGCGTCGACCTCTCGAGCGCACCCCACAACTCATCTTCGATGAACGGATTCGCGGCGCCGGGCTTCATGGCAGCCACGTGATCTGAAGCTATACGCTGGTAGTTAGCAACGTATGGATTGAGCTCACAAAAGCGAGGCACTCCATCGTGATACGCGCGGGGTTCTCCGCGGAACGGGATCTTCGAGTCCTTCGGGGTCATGTAAGAACCTCTGCGTGAGAGTTATCAAGCCGGATGTTGACTCAGCAGTTTGTCGTGCTTCGCGATTGAGCGCTTGATGAGGTCATAATTCGATCGCGTCCACGCCACGGTGCGATCCAGGCCCTCGCGGACGTCGACCGCTGCCGAGAATCCCAGTTCCCGGGCGGCTTTTTCGGTGGATGCGAACCGTTTGCCGGAGCGATCCCAGTCCCGGGCGGGCCTCAAGTCGAGTGGTGTCGCGTTCCCGGTGCATTCGTTGATCAGCCGGGCGAGATCGAGAATGGTCGTCTCGCGGCCCGTCGCCAGGTTGTACACCTCGCCCGCAACTCCGTTCGCAGCGCACGCCATCAGTCCGCGGGCCATGTCTTCGACGAATATGAAGTCTCGACTCGCGTTCCCGCCATTATCGAGAGGCAGGGCCTCGCGGTTCAAAGCCCGCCAAATAAAGGTAGGAATAACGTTCCGCCAGACGGTGTGAACGGTTCCGCGCCACTGCCCCGCCCCGAGAATTTCCCGCGGGCCGTATACGTTTGAGAAACGTGCCTTGACGAACGGCAGTCGATAACGTTGAAAAAAATAGTTCCCATACAACTCGCCAATAATCTTGGAGATCGAGTAGGGGCTGTCGTGGTAGAGAGTCACGGGCTGCTCTTCCGTCGTGGCGGAAGGAGTGTCGTACGTCTTCTCCGCGACCGCACAGGCCGCCGCTGCGTACACAACCTTTTTGAGGCCCTGAATGTCCTTAAGTGTGTCGAAAAGTTTGAGTGAGGTCAGCGTGTTGTTTTCATGGTCCGCAAGTGGATCGGCGATGGAGGACTGATTGCCATGAAAGCAGGCCAAATGAAAGGCGAAATCGAGCGTCTGCGGCAAACTTGCCAAAATCCGTTCGTCGGTGATGGAGCCGAATACGAATCGAACCCGTGGGTCGTCCGGGAGATTCGCAGTGTCGGACGAGAGCAAATTGTCGACCACGATGATTTCACGCGGTCCTGCGTGCAGTAATTGATGCACGAGGTTGCTCCCCACAAAACCAGCGCCCCCGACAACCAGAATCCGGGAATTTTCAAAAGACAGACTCATGTGAAGACCTTGTCCGAATCGAGTGGTCAAACGCGCTGAGCCACATGCGAGCGCGGCTCCGGACGAACCCAGCCGCGTCAGGACTTAGCAAAGAGAATCGTCTCGGTAAATGCCGTTAGGCTCGTCGAACGGGAGTCGTACGCGACGAGTTGAATGGCGGAAGTGCGAGAAAATAGACCTTGACAGCCGCACGGTCTAGGACTGAATATCCGACGCTGTCGTATATTTCTCGCACCCAGCATGGAGGCAGGGCTCGATGAAGACAATTCTTGTGACCGGTGGTCTTGGCCAGATCGGCTCGCACGTCGCCGAGATGTTGCTCGAACGGGGCGACAGGGTCGTGGTGATCGATAACCTCGCAACGGGTCGCGTCGAGCATCTCGGTTCCCACGAACGCCTCACCGTTGTGATCAATACGATCGCTGACAAAAACGTCGTCGATCGGATCGTCCAGGATCATCGCCCGGAGGCCATTGTCCACACTGCCGCCTCATACAAGGATCCGGACGACTGGCACAGTGACACGCTCACGAATTGTGTGGGGGGCGCCAACATCGTGCACGCGGCGAGAAATTACGGAGTTGAGAGGGTCGTTTATTTCCAGACAGCGCTATGCTACGGGCTCCGGCCCCAGCAGCATCCGATCCGGCTCGATCATCCGAGAAATCCGGCCCCCAATAGTTATGCCATCTCGAAGACCACCAACGAACTTTACCTCGAGTCGTCTGGCGTCGACTATGTCACCTTTCGGTTGGCGAATGTGATCGGACCGCGCAATGTCGCAGGACCGCTGCCGATTTTCTATCAGCGGTTGCGAGATCGGAAGCCCTGCTTCGTGACCGCCGCCCGCCGCGACTTCGTGTATGTGAAAGACCTGGCGGAAGTCGTTGTCAAGGCATGCGATGGTGTAGGGCAGGGGGCGTATCACTTTTCATCCGGCGCCGACGTATCGATCCAGGAACTTTACGACGCCGTCGTCGCCGCGATGGGGCTGTCTCCTGCACCGCAGGCGGAGCGTCGCGAGCTCGCGCCCGACGATGTCGCTTCGATCCTTCTCGACCCATCGAGAACGTTTCGCGACTTCGGAGCCGTGCGATTCACCCCTCTACGCGAGACGGTTGCGGCCGCGGTTGACTACTACCAAAAGCACGGCACGCTCGGTGAATATACGCATCTCAGACTCAAGGCCGCGGGTTGAGAAGCGCCATGCGAATACTCATCACGGGGGGAGCAGGCTGTCTAGGGTCGAATTTGATCGAGCATTGGCTGCCGCAAGGGCACGAGATTCTCGTCCTTGACAATTTCGCCACGGGCCGGCGCGAGGTGGTCCCGGGTGTGCCGGGCCTGCAGGTGATTGAAGGTTCGGTAGCCGATGCATCCACGGTCGATAGATGTTATTCCGAGTTCCGTCCGGACGTCGTCATCCACGCGGCGGCTTCTTATAAGAATCCCGACGACTGGCAAGAGGACGTCCGCACGAATGTGCTCGGCAGCATCCACGTGGCACAAGGAGCCGCGAAGTACGGCACCGAAAAAGTTGTCAATTTTCAGACCGCGTTGTGCTACGGCACTCCACAAAAGATTCCTGTGCCCGTTGATTCGCCTACGGCGCCCTTTACGAGCTACGGCATCAGTAAGACCGCGGGTGAGCGGTTCATGCTGCTGGGGTCAGTGCCGACCACCTCGCTGCGGATCTCGAACGTCACCGGCCCACGGCTCGCAATTGGTCCAATACCGACCTTCTACAAGCGGCTCAAAGCCGGACAAAACTGTTTTTGCACGGACTCAGCCCGTGATTTCCTCGACATGCGAGACTTTCTCAGCCTCATGGACTGTGTGATACGACCCGACGCCCCGGTGGGCGTGTTCAATGTCGGGAGCGGCGAGGCGCACACGATTTCGGAAATTTTTTCCATCGTCGCAGAACATCTCGGGATGCCGAACGCATCGGCCCCGACGCGGCCCGTGGCCGGCGACGACGTCCCCGTGATGGCCCTGGATCCCTCGCATACCGAGACGGTTTTGGGATGGTTGCCGCGGATTCCGTTCAGCGAAACCATTCGGCGGCAACTGGCATGGTACGACCAGTTTGGTGTTTCGGACACGTATTCGCATTTGAAGTGAGCGAGCCCGACCTTGCCGGATCACCCGAGAGCGCTGCACAGCGACGATACAACGCCCGCTGAATCCACGGGATCGTGGCTCGGAGTATGCAAACCATGAAAGCATCGCTCTCCGGGTATCGACTGCTCGTCGCCTATGCGAACGACTCCACATTCACCGCGACCACCGCGCAATATCTCCGCTCGTTTCGCGATTTTTCTTCGGCGGATGTTCATTATCTGCACGTCACCCAAGACGCGAGGCCTGTCGTCGATCTTGATCGGTATGACGCCGTGCTGATCAGTTATTGTGTGAGGTTGTGCCTTCCAGGATATGTGTCCGAACGGTTCTTGCGATTGATGGATGGCTACCAGGGCGTTCGCGCGATCGCGATCCAAGATGAGTACGATTCCGTCGAGATGGAGCGCAAGGCTCTCGATCGTCTGCGGCCCCATGTGGTGTTCACGTGCGTGCCTCCGGATCAGCGCGAGTCGGTCTACCCATCGTCTCGCTACCCGGGCACCGCCTTCGTGCAGGTGCTGACCGGATATACGCCGCATCACCTTCCTCTGCGGCACGCGGAACGGCCGCTTTCGAGCCGTCCTATCCATCTCGGCTACCGGGGCAGGGATATCGGCCCGCGGTACGGCCGTCTGGCGATCATGAAGGCCGAGATCGGGAATGTCGTCGGCGCTGCGGCGGCCCGCAGGGGTTTGCCGTGCGACATCGCGATGGACGAAGCGAGCCGCATCTACGGCGACGCCTGGTACAAGTGGCTGGGAAATTGTCGCTGCGTGCTCGGGTCGGAGTCGGGCTCGAACATCTTCGACTTCGACGGTTCCATCGCGGAGGGGTGCGCGAAGTTCGGCAGAGACCGTCTGCCGCAGGCCTTGCGGAGCAGGATCGAAGAACTCGACCGTAGCTTCGCCATAGGGCAAGCGTCTCCCCGCATTTTCGAGGCCACCGCGATGGGCACAGCAATGGCCCTGTATCGAGGCCGATACTCAGGCATCCTCGAGCCGGATCGCCACTACATCCCGATCGAACCTGATCACTCGAATCTCGACGAAGTGCTCGACCGTGTGCAGGATACGAAGCACTTGGAGGCAATGGTCGATCGCGCGCGCGGCGACCTGATCGATTCCGGCCGATTCAGTTACGCCGCATTCGTCAATGTCGTAGAAGCAGCCTTGGCGCACGCCCTGGGCCACTGCGCTCCGCGAGGAGGGACCGTGAAGGTTCAGCCCGCGATCACGAAACTCAGTGACCCGCCGCTCGATGAAAGGCCCACGTCGGAGCCGAGGCACTTCGACTCTTTTCAGTTGCGGCACTTGCTCAGCCAGTTGCAGGCACCGTCGGGGGCCACCACCGTGGCATTCTCCCGGCGTCTGAAGAGGTTTAAGCCAACGCCGATCCAGCGAATGATCGATAGGGTGCGGGGCAAGAAACGTTCCTAGTGCATCACGAAAGACGGATAAAGCATGTGTGGAATAGCAGGCATCCTGCAGTTGAACGGGCAATCGGACCACCGACTCCGCGCCGCGCTGCGCCACATGAACGGCAAGCAGCGGCACAGGGGGCCGGACGGCGAAGGTGTGTGGACCAATCCGGCGAGTTCCGCCGGGCTGGGGCACGTGCGCCTGAGCATCATCGATCTGGATGGGGGCGCTCAGCCCATGTCGGACGCCGCGGGCGGGCTGACCATCGCCTTCAACGGGGAAATCTACAATTTTCGCGACCTGCGGGCGCAGCTCTGCAAACGGCACCGCTTCAAAACCCAGTCTGATACGGAGGTCATCCTGCACGCCTACCGGGAATGGGGGCCGGAGTGCGTGCAAAAGCTTCGCGGCATGTTCGCCTTCGCCATCTGGGATGAGCAGGCGCAGTCGCTCCTGCTCGCTCGGGACCGCTTCGGAATCAAGCCGCTTTACACGGCGGTCGTCGGGGAGACGCTGTATTTCGCCTCCGAAATCAAGGCGCTGTTGCCATTTCTGCCCGAGATTCGGGTCGACCACACGGGCCTGCGCGACTATCTGGCGTTTCAATTCTGTCTCCAGGGCAAGACCCTTTTTCGCGACGTCCGCGAACTGCCCCCCGCGACGCTCTGCGTCGTGAAGAACGGGCGGATGACCCAACGACGTTACTGGCATCTCGATTACGGCCGCGACTGGGACCACACCGAGAAATGGTTCGTGGAACGATGCAACGAGTTGATCGACGACTCGATCCGTGCGCACCTGGTCAGCGATGTGCCGGTCGGCGGCTACGTCAGCGGCGGGATCGATTCGAGCGCCGCGGCCATCCTGGGCAGCCGGCTGGGCGACTCCGGCTCGTTCATGGGGTTTCATGGCCGCTTCGACCATGGCCAGAACTACGACGAAAGCGAGTATGCTCGCGCCGTGGCGGCGCAGGAGGGATTCGCGCTGCGTGAATCCCTCATCACCGCCGATGACTTCGTCGCCTCGTTCGACAAGATCATCTACCACCTCGACTTTCCCGTCGCGGGCCCCGGATCCCTGCCGCAATACGTCGTCTCACGGGCGGCCGCCCGTGAGCGGAAGGTGGTGCTCGGCGGACAAGGAGGAGACGAGATTTTCGGCGGCTACGTCCGCTACCTGATCGCGTACTTCGAGCAGTGCTTCAAGGGAGCCATCGCGGGCGTCGCGGATCCGTCGAAATTCATCGTCACCTATGAATCCATCATCGGAAATCTGCGCTCCCTGCGCGGCTACGAGCCGTTGATGCGGCACTTTTTTGGACGAGGGATGTTCGAGGAGTACGACCGGCGCTACTACCGGCTCGTCGATCGATCGGGTGCCCTGGGAGACGAGATTCGCTGGGGGGCCTTCACGGACTACGATCCCTACGATTCCTTCCGCGACGTGTTCTTCAGCAACCAGGTCGGCAAGCAGTGCTACTTCGACAGCATGCTCCATTTCGACTTCGTGACACTGCTGCCGGCACTTCTGCAGGTCGAAGATCGCATGAGCATGGCCCATGGAATCGAGTCGCGAACCCCTTTCCTCGACCATCCGCTCGTCGAATTCGTCGCCACGATCCCGGCCAACGTCAAGTTCAAGGATGGCGAGCTGAAACGGCTTCCAAAGCGGATTTTTGCGAACGTACTCCCACGATGCATTCTTGATCGTAAGGACAAGATGGGTTTCCCGGTGCCGTTGGTGGAGTGGTTTCAGACGACCCTCCGCGGCCACATTCAGGATCGCCTGGCATCGCCTTCGCAGGCTGGAGCCGAGTTCTTCGACCACGCACGAATCAGCGAATCGATTTCGCAAGAGCGGGCGTTCAGTCGGAAAGCCTGGGGATTTCTCTGTCTGGAAGCGTTCTTCCACACCTTCATCGACAAACATGAGCGGTTCAACGGCGACCAATACCTCGATCAAGACACACGTGCCGCCTGATCAGAGCGTCAAGGAGCGATGATGCACCGCGGGGAAGGTTTGTACGTTCTCACCGTGGTCGGAGCACGGCCCCAGTTTGTCAAAGCGGCCGTCGTGAGTCGGGCGATCCAATCGCTGAACGACACCGGCAGTGCGCGGCGGATCAGTGAAGAGATCATTCACACCGGCCAGCATTATGACCATGGCATGAGCCAGGTGTTCTTTGATGAAATGAATATTCCGGCTCCGACCATGAACCTCGCGGTCGGTTCCGGGAGGCATGGCGAGACGACCGGGGCGATGCTGGCTGGTATCGAACGGATTCTCGAGGAACGCCGCCCTCATTGCCTATTGGTATATGGGGACACCAACTCGACGCTTGCGGGAGCGTTGGCGGCGGCCAAGACCCATGTGCCCGTCATCCACGTGGAGGCTGGCCTCCGGTCGTTCAATCGCCGGATGCCGGAGGAGATCAACCGCGTCGTGACCGATCACCTGTCGACACTGTTGCTCTGCCCGTCCGCAAGGTCGCGAGAGCATCTGGCACGAGAGGGGATTACCGAAGGCGTTCATGTAGTGGGGGACGTGATGTGCGACGCAGTGCATCATTATCTCAGAAACGCGCGGCGCCCGTCGCTCACCGAACCGTTCGCCTTGTGTACTTTGCATCGCGCCGAGAACACCGACGACCCGGCACGACTGACGGCGATCCTCGATGCACTGAATTCCTCCCCGCTGCCGATATTTCTTCCACTTCATCCGCGTACCCGGGCGTTCCTTGACAAAAACGGCATCCGTCTGCCCGCCCGTCTCGTCGTGGCCGAACCACTTCCCTACTTCGATATGCTGGGATACCTCCAGCACTGTCGCTTCGTGATTACAGACTCCGGGGGCCTGCAAAAAGAGGCTTACTTTCTCGGAAAACGCTGCATTACCATCCGTGATGAAACCGAATGGACGGAGTTGGTTGAAATCGGTGCGAACCGCGTTGTCGGCGCGGATCCGGACGCGATCCGCGATGCCTTCCAGTGGGTGCAGGCCGACCTTCAAGTAGAGCCCATCTACGGCTCCGGAGACGCCGGCCTCCAGATTGCGAACCTCGTGTCGCAGATCGACATTCCCTAGCGGATCGTCGCCCGGTGGCACGACTCTATTGCGTCATCGAGACGATCGACGAAGGTGCGATACAAAAACCTGTCATCCATGATGATCTCCTCGAATGCTGTATTCGTGATTCGCTCTCGAGTGCCTGGATCCGTGAAGGCCGCCAACACCTCCTCGAGATTCGCGAGATCCCTTCGCAGTGACAGGTAGTGACGACCGGCTGCAAAAATCCCGGAGTACTCTCCCTCGTACATGATTTGCAATGTTCTGCAGGCGGCGGCCTCGAAATGCCTCGGAGATATTTGCGCGTAACGAAGATTATTCTCGTGCGGAGCGAGGAAAAGGCGGTGCACCGTTTCGAAATCAGCATCGGGGTGTTCGCTCAAGTACTGCTCGCATGTCTTCTCCAGTGAGCCATCAAAGTCGAAAATGCTCGCCCCCGACTCGACCCCCAGCGTAGCCTTGCAGCGCCGTAAAAAATCGTACCATGCCTGCCCGAAGTATCGGTCTTCCGTTCGGGAGGAGATGTCGTGTCGCAACCCACGTTCACGGCAGACGCGACCGAACACCTCTCCGATGTGCCACTTTTCGTAGCACAGTCGCCCAAAGGAGAACGGCTGGCGAGATCCTCGATATCCGATGTCGATCGGTCTGTCGCTCCTCTTCATATCCGCAAGCCGCCGCATTGCAGGGCTCACATAGCCGGTCAATGTGTGAAGAAAAGCGGTCTCGGGACACAACGACGAGCAATAAATGCGAGGCACATCCTCCGGACGCAGGCACGTCAAGATCAGGGAAACGGGGACGAGGGAGAGCCACGATTGGAGACCCGCCACACGAAACGTTTCATCCTGCTTCATCAGGATTTTCACGCCTCGATAGTCCGCGAGTTTCTCCCGATGGTTCTTGTCGAGCAGCAAAAGGTCGTCGGGGTTATAGGATAGCGTGCAGTGAATGAAGACCGCGTCGTAGGAGCGGAGGCTGATCCAGTCCGGTATCCGAAGCGGGGTGCCGTAGGGAAAGAGCTTGAACAAATTACAGATTTCGTACCGATGCCTCGACTGCTGCTGCAGCGTGGAGATATTTTCGCGAATCGTGCTTAAGCCCCGGGGGTCGAAGTGCGCCAGAAGAAGAATACGCATTCCTTCCCGGCTCGGCAGGCGGCTGCGCCAGGATGCAAATCCATGGGCGGCACGATGCAGGATCCTACGAGCGAAACGCGACATCGAGCCTGCTCAAGGGGTCGCCGTCCTCGCCATCGACGTGACGGCGGTCTCTCACGTACGCAGACAATAGAAGACATGGCCTGCTGTTTGCAACTCGTCGTGCCCTCGATGTGCTTCGTTCAGGGCTTTAACGCCGCGTGAAGCCGCTGGCTCGATGGTCTTCTTGGGTTCGTCTGCACCTCGGTCCCTGCCCGAACGCCGGCGCTTTTCGTTCCATGCCGCATCGCCCCAAAGCCCTGGTCCTGACGCCCGAGATGGCCCATCAGGATCCGCGTGTGACCTGGAATCTGGAGATCCTGGCGCGATACTACGCCGTCACCATCGCCCCCGGTACCGACTGCCCCGAGCGTGGGTCGCTCGGTTTTTATGCAAAGCACGAGGTCCTGCCCTGTGGCCGGTCCCGCCGCAAGGGGCTACGGCACAATGCCGTGCCGGCCCTGCGGCTGATGCTCGCTTTTCCGGCACTCGTCTGGCTCGCAGCCCGCACGGCGATTCGCCAGCCGCGCGCGGTGTGGGAAGTCGTTCGCATGTTCGGCTCCCGGCAGACGCACCGCAGCTGGTTTTTCAGCGTGTGGCGGTGCCTGAAGATGCACGCGGCCGTCTGGCCGTTCATTCGCGGGAACGACTACGACCTCGTCTGGTGCCACGAGTTCATGACGCTGCCGACGGGGTTGCGATACCAGCGGCTGCATCCCCGCTGCAAGATCGTCTGGGATGAGCACGAGATCGGCGTCATCCCCCCCCTGTCACACTGCCAGCGACTGGCGGCCGAGGCATGCGCGGGATTCGTCTCGGTGTCCGATGCGTTGCTCGAATATCAGATCGAAGCCCTTCCAGCCCTCCGCCCGAAGGCGTATTGCGTTCCCAACGTCCCGACGATTATCCGCCCTCCCGCATTCACTCCCGGCGCGGACAGAATCCGGTGGATCATGATCGGCATGGAGTCACCGCATCTCGTCGAGTCGCTACGGCATTTTCTCGGTGTCTGGGAACGCCATGCGCCGCGCCATTGCACGCTCGACTGTTTCATCATGCAGAACACGACACGGTCCTACGTCCGATCGCAGGCTTTCGATTCGGCGCGCGTCCGTGGTGTCGCGTTTCACGATCCTCTGCCAGCGGATCGGCTGGCCGATCGCCTTCGCGCCTCCGATGTCGGCATCGCCCCGTATTTTCTCGACGGCGTGTTTCGCTTCGCCTGCCCCAACAAGGTCGGCGAATACATCCACGCGGGGCTCGCCGTTCTCGTAAATGACGACCTCGAGTGGTATGGCCCGGTCATCGAGCGGTTCGGGTGCGGGATCAGCGCGAACCTCGCCGATGAGGAAGCGACGCACCGGGCCATCGCACTCCTTTCCGACCGACCGACGGTCGATGGTTTCAAGCGACGTTCCTGCGAAGCTGCCCGGGCGGAATGGAACTACGATACGGCGGTCGCCCCCTTGATGGCCCGGTTGCAGGATGGACTCTCGGAATGATCCTGTGCGGGCACCGAGAAATGCCCTCGGCAAATCATGGCCGAGCATCGGTCCGCCGGGCCGGGGCAGCATCCGGGGGGCGCCGCAGCCGCCACCACGTGCGAAGATGCTCCCGCCGGGTCTTCCAGCGGAATCGGGACTTCGAGAACAGCCGCGCGGCCGGCGCGTGTGCGCCACGCTCGAGAAGGACCTCGATCATGTCGTAGGTATCGAGGCCACCGCAGCACGATGCGGGAATCCCATCGATAAATCTCACGAGTTCCGCCGGCTCGAGCACGTTCGCGAAGTTGAAGAATCCGTGAAATCCGAAGGCCGGGTGCCACGCCGTGCGCTCCACGGCGAACCGCTCGGCGACGGCGGGAGGTGCGAAGCGGATGCCGAACTGAGTCTCCAGAACGCCGCGGTTCGTGATGCAGATGCACCTGTCTTCGGGATGCCGGATCGTGATCCGCGGATCGTGCAGGCACTCGATGAGTTTTCTCGAACGCAGGGAAAAGCCACCGTTGCCCACGGGCGTCGCGGGAAACTGGGGCCATACCGCACCGATGTAGTCGTAGTCGAGAAAGGAGGAATCCCAGAGTTCGGGATGGAGGATGAAGCCATCCCACTGCATCACCAGGGCGTGTGATCCGGCGACGAACGGGGCGATACCCGTGAGCATCAACTGCGAGTAGTCACGCGTGCTGGCGATCGGGGGCGCCTGGACGTAGTCCACGCCCGCACGGCGTTGCCCCACGGCCGCCAGGTTCGTCAGCAACACGGCCTTGGCGAACCGGGCATGTTTCAGGCAGCGGTCGATCGCCCACGTCGCCAGATCCGGGGATCTGGTGTCCACGCACAAGAGGGTGATCGACGACAGATCGAGCATGCTCCAACCAGGCTTCGGTCACAGCCTGCTCCATGCGTGTTGATAGATTTCTACATAGCGACGGGCCGCGTCCAGCCAGGAAAAAGTCGCCGCCCGGTCCCGGGCCCGAACCGCGGCCTGCGGGTCGGATCGTGCACCCGCAAGTCCGGCTTGAACCACGGCGGCCATGTGGCCGGCGTCGTACGACCCGAAGTAG
>Ga0214917_10005554_pt1 | contig 13419 bp, 14 predicted proteins | sample LL_1208_BB_MetaG_FD_177983 | JGI IMG/M metagenome (GOLD analysis project Ga0214917, IMG submission 177983) | Freshwater microbial communities from Lake Lanier, Atlanta, Georgia, United States - LL_1208_BB | ecosystem: Environmental > Aquatic > Freshwater > Lake | place: USA: Georgia | collected... | reverse complement strand
AATACATTTTTAACATTTGTCTCACCCTTTAGCGCCTCATCTACTGCAGGCTTTAGTGCAAATGGCGCGCCCTTTCTAAATCCACCATCGGCGGTTATGACTAAAGAGGCATCGGCATCTTGAATTCGAGATAACAATGAGTCGGCTGAAAATCCACCAAAAACTACTGAGTGCATCGCACCTAACCTTGCACAAGCAAGCATTGCAACTGCAGCCTCTGGAATCATTGGCATATAGATTGCAACTCGATCTCCCTGTTTTATTCCAAGCTCCTTTATGGCATTTGCTGCTTTACAAACCTTTGATAGAAGATCAGCGTAGGTAATTGTTTGGGTATCCCCAGGTTCTCCTTCAAAGTAGAAAGCAACTCTGTTACCCCTGCCTTCGATTACATGACGATCAAGGCAGTTATAGGAGGCGTTTAACTTGCCACCGACAAACCATTTAGCAAAAGGTAGTTGCCAATCAACAACCTGATTCCATTTTTGATTCCAATGCAATCTATCTGCTTGTTTTTCCCAAAAAGCTAATCGATCAGCCTCTGCCTCTTTATAAATATCACTTTTTGCATTTGCATTATCAATAAAAGTTTGTGAAGGGGCAAAGGTGCGATCTTCATAAGATAGGTTTTCAAAAGATTCACTACTCATAGTAAGGAAGAGGTTATCAGCGATAAGTTTTCCCCACTAGATGGAGATTAAAACTTTTAGTGCCAGCCTTTAGATAGGGTAGATGAATCTGATAAAGCCCATGCAACTTAAATAAATGGAAATGGAGCTTTATGTTAACTGGCACTTTAATCACCTTAATAACGCTGCTGGAGCGGCTACTTGCCTCCGGCACATTAACCATGGCCCTCTCGGCGTTGTTTAAAAAGGCGCTGCTACTACTTGGTGCCTACTAGGACAGATTTAACGCATGCATTGGGGCGGTGATTTCTAAAACCGCCCCAAATGTGGTGGAATTGGCTGTAATCCCGTAAGGAAATTACAACTAAAAAGGTTTTAAGAAAAGTAGCTCACCTTTAAAGTTACTAATAATGGGAGAAGAAGATGCCAGCTGTTGTTTTACTTGGTGCGCAGTGGGGCGATGAGGGCAAGGGAAAAGCAACCGATTTATTAGGCGATCAAGTTGATTTTGTAGTCCGCTATCAAGGCGGCAATAATGCGGGACACACAGTTGTTATCGGAGATCAAAAGTACGCACTCCATTTACTTCCTTCTGGAATTTTATCTCCAAATGTAATTCCAGTTATTGGAAATGGTGTTGTAATTGATCCAGCTGTTTTACTTGAAGAAATCAAAGGTTTAAATGAAAGAGGCATTAACACCTTAAAGTTAAAGATTTCAACAAATGCCCATTTAATTACGCCATACCATCGAACAATTGATAAAGTTTCTGAACGGTTCTTAGGAAAATCAAAGATTGGCACAACTGGGCGTGGGATTGGCCCCGCATATGCAGACAAAATAAATCGAATTGGAATTAGAGTTCAAGATTTATTTGATCAATCCATATTAAAACAGAAAATCGAAGCAGCACTTCATGATAAAAATCAAATATTAGTTAAGGTTTTTAATCGCAAAGGAATTACAGTTGATGAGGTAATCAGTGAGTATTTGGGGTATGCCGAAATTTTAAAACCTTATGTCACAGATACTTCACTTCTTTTAGATCAAGCTTTACAGCAGGGCAAAGTTGTCTTACTTGAAGGCTCACAAGGAACTTTGTTAGATGTTGATCATGGAACTTATCCCTTTGTTACATCCTCAAACCCAACAGCAGGAGGAGCATCTACTGGATCTGGAATTGGTCCAACAAAGATCACTCGCGTGATTGGAATTCTTAAGGCATACACAACTCGGGTTGGTAGTGGGCCATTTCCTACTGAGTTATTTGATGTGGATGGTGAGGCGCTTAGAAAAATCGGTGGTGAAGTTGGCGTTACAACCGGGCGCAATAGACGATGTGGTTGGTTTGACGCGCCAATTGCTAGGTATGCAGTACGTGTTAATGGCTTAACCGAGTTCTTTTTAACAAAACTTGATGTATTAACGGGCTGGGAGAAGATTCCAGTATGTGTTGCTTATGAGATTGATGGCAAGCGGGTTGAAGAGCTTCCTGCTTCACAATCTGATTTTCACCATGCAAAACCAATATATGAGAACCTACCAGGCTGGAAAGAGAATATTTCAAAAGCAAGATCTGTGACAGATCTGCCAAAAAATGCTCAGGAGTATGTGAAATACTTAGAGAAAATCTCTGGTGCGCCAATGAGTGCTATTGGTGTTGGCCCTGGACGGGATGAAATAATTGTGGTTAGGGATTTAATCAAATGAGTAACACGTTAAATGTATTGGCAACAAGGTATGCCACAAAAGAGATGGTGGAAATCTTTGATCCTGTAAATAAAATTATTAATGAACGAAAGTTTTGGATCACTATTCTAAAATTGCAGCAAAAAGCTGGGTTACCAATTACAGATAGTGATGTTAAAGCGTATGAAAAGGTAATTGAAAAAGTTGATTTAGATTCAATCGATATGAGAGAGATTAAAACTCGTCATGATGTTAAGGCGAGGATTGAAGAGTTTAACTCACTCGCTGGAGTTGAAAAAATACATATTGGTTTAACAAGCCGTGATCTAACCGAAAATATTGAACTGATTCAGATTAAAGCAGGACTTGAGTTAATCGAGTATCGAATCTTACAAACATTATTTATGTTAAATGAAAAAATATCAAAATATGAAAAAACCTATATGGTGGGTAGATCTCATAATGTTGCAGCTCAAGTAACTACTCTAGGTAAACGTTTTGCATCATGCGCTGAAGAGTTGTTGTTTGCCCATAATGCGCTTAAAGAATTAATAGCTCGCCTGCCCCTTCGTGGCATCAAAGGTCCTGTTGGAACATCTCAAGATGCAGTGGACGCAATGGGTAAAGATTTTGCGAATTTAGAAAAAAGTATTGCTGAAGAGTTTGGTTTTGAAAATACTTGGACCACTGTTGGGCAGATTTATCCAAGATCAGTTGATTTTGAGGTTGTATCTAAGTTGTTACAGATTGCATCCGCTCCATCATCTATGGCAACCACAATTAGGCTGATGGCTGGTGCTGGCTTAGTAAGTGAAGGATTTAAAGTAGGACAAGTTGGATCCTCTGCCATGCCTCACAAGATGAATTCAAGATCATCTGAACGTATTAATGGCATGATGGTTTTACTTCGTGGCTATAACACCATGGCTGCAGACCTAGCCGGAGACCAATGGAATGAAGGGGATGTGTCCTGTTCAGTAGTTAGACGAGTTGTAATTCCTGACTCTTTTTATGTTTTAGATGGCTTGCTTCAAACCTTTATGACAATTCTGCAGGAGTTTGGTGCATTTGAAGAAAAGATCAAAGCGGAATTAGAGGAACAACTTCCTCTGCTAGCAACATCCAAAATTTTAATGGAGTGCGTTAAAGCTGGAATGGGAAGAGAAGATGCACATAAAATTATTAAGAAGCATTCCACTACAACTAGTCCAAGTAACTTATTTGCTGTCCTATCAAAAGCAGCAAATTTTCCACTAAGTCTTGAACAACTCACAAAGTTGATTCAAAATCCAGAAGAGTTTGCCGGGTTAGCAGTTGAACAATCCCGAAAAGTTATCAACTTGATAGAGTCAAAAATTAAATGCCTTATATCAAAGGTTGAGTTATCACAACTAAGATGAAACTAGATTTAGAGTTGAAAAAGCAGGTGAGAGAGATTTTATCAGTTATTAAGCAGATTGCGCCTGGAAAATCGGTAGAACTTCGGATTCCTCCATATTCTGCTATCCAGTGTGTTACCGGCGTAGCCCATCGAAGAGGCACCCCACCAAATGTTGTCGAGATGAATGCTGAAACCCTAATTAAATTAATTGATAATCCGAACCAATGGACTGATCTACTTAATCAAGGATCTATTTCAGCTTCCGGCGCAAACTCCGACATATCGAAATTGCTGAAGCATGCTAGTAAAATTCTAATTAACCCAGATAGGAAATTACATGGCTAGTAAATCAAAACGAGCGCGTCTTAAGCCTGAAAAAGATTTACCAAGAATTTTTTTAAACTGGGCTTTTGGTCTGTTAATTGTTAAGTTAATAACGATTTTTACAATTACGGCAGGATTTATCGAAATTTCTGGCAAACAATTCTTAATTGAAGGGGCCTGGTTAGGTTCTGATACTGAAAATTACTTGAAAGGTTTTTCTGGGCTGATTGAAGATGGTGTTTTTTCAAGTGAAAAGCTTTTATACAATTGGCCTGCAGGGTACCCATTAGTAATTTATTTTTTAACATTGCTTGGATCTAGTTGGGTTTTAACTACCTTGACGATTTTTCAGTCAATTTTATTTTCTTTTGCCACGTATTTTTTTGCAGTAGAGCTCAGCAAAACTAGATTAAAGAAATACTCCTATTTAGTATTTCTCTTTATCCTATTTAATCCGACTTTGTCTTTAAGCTCAATTGTTATCGGATACGAAAGTCTAACTGCATCTGGATTTTTGGTCACGTCTGCCTTAATTATTAAGGATTCGTTAGAAAAAAATGATAAAAATTTTTTTCCATATTTAATAATTAATTCAATTGTATTTGGGTTAATGTCATTTATGCAACCGAGATTAATCATAAGTGGAATTGCAATCACAGTCTTGTGGATTTTTATTCGCAAAGGTAGAAAAGCAGGTGCTTTAATTTCGTTACTGGCTGTTTTAATAACATTACTTTTTCCGATAAGCCTTATTTACAGAAATAATAAAGCAGTAGGCTTGAACAGCATCTCAACAAACCTTGGCGTCACAATGAATATTGGAGCTGGTGCTGAAGCGACGGGTGGCTACATGGGTGACTGGAAAGGGGTCCCTTGTAATTTGAGTGGAACAGAGGCAGAGAGAGACTCTCAACAGGTTAGGTGCGTGATCGACTGGTATCTAAAAAACCCAGTAACAGGTTTAAAACTTTTTTTTAATAAGAGCATATTTTTTTGGTCTCCATGGTTTGGCCCAGAAGCCAATGGAACTATGGCAAGAAATCCATGGCTTAAAATGAGCCCAATAAAAAACATGACATCAACGCAAGATGGTGTGAATTTAGTATATGGAGGTTTTGGAAAAATTATTTCCTGGCTTTGGTTGCTTGGTGGATTGGCTTTCATGTTTTATGGCTTTATAACTCTTTGGCGTCAAAAATTTCTTGAGAGATTAATTGGAAATCTTGCCATGATTGCTATTGTCACAAATTGGCTAATCTCCTTAATCTCAATTGGTGACCATCGCTTCCGATTGCCAATAATGGGATTAAGCCTTTTCTTGCAGGCAGTTGGGCTTAAGACCTTGCTGCGCGGGGGAAAACCTGCGATGGTCGAGACACCAGCTTTGCGCTAATCTACCCGCCTGACAGAAACCAAAGCGTTAAAGGAGGCCTCAGATGGGCCGCGGCCGTTCAAAAGCAAAGCAAACCAAAGTTGCTAGAGATTTAAAGTATTCAAATCAGGATATGGATCTTGAGCGTCTGGCTAAGGAATTACATGGTGAAGTAAAAGCGAGCACAGACTTCGAGGAAGACCCCTCAAAAGATTTCACTCCACGTAATTAAATAAATTAATAAATGCGACCTACACCGTATGTTGCCTCTCTTAGAGTTTATGAGCCAATAACCGCATTTAAGTTAGAAGATCAAGCAAGGTGGAACCAGGTCTCAATCTCCGCGCCAACCATTTGGCATGAAGAGAGAAATGCGCTTAAGCGCACCATTACTATCGATCCATCAATAATAAAGTTAGACGGAGCTCATGTTATCGAGTTAGAAGGTCTTAGATATGTTGCACCGTGGTCAACAGCGATAAGGTGCTGGGTAGCACTTGGTGAATTTAAATCAACACTTCCAACATCAATTAGTAAGTTTTTCATTCCCAACTCAATTGAAGAGTCAATTGAAACGACATCTGAAATTGCCGAAGATAAGGTTTCTCACATTATTTCTGCTACATGGAGTATTCCACCTCGATGGTTTGCCTTATTTGAGCCATCTGACCGAATTAGAGGAAATAATGAAAATGGTCCATTCACACTACTTCGTACTTCAATTTCCAATGCCAAACAAAGGTGCCTATTTTCCCACCAATCCGTTTTAAACGCATTTGGAAATGGTCCGATTGAACAAGAGATCGTGGATTTACTGCAATGGTTAGAAATCTTTGATCATAAATCAATTGTGGAGTGTGATTATGGCGGGCTGGCTGTTTACCTTGAAAAAGCACTTATTGAGAAAGGCGAACCAGGCCTTACCGCCGATACATCGGTTGAGGATGTTTCCAGATCCTTAGCAGGATTAGCAGTTGGAGATGGAGCACTTGCAGGTCAAGGTTATGAACGCTTAGTGACAAGATGGCGCAGAGTTGCTGCATTTGAGCAGGCCATGTAGAGGTGCGCTTGTAATTTTGTAGGACAAACCATAATACTTGCCTGATATCGTACGAAACAGACAAATTGCTTTTGAAATGCGCTGAAGGGATACCTGATGAAATCTGATCAAGAAGTTTTATTAACACCAGCAGAGGTTGCTACCTTGTTTAGAGTAGATCCAAAAACTGTAACTAGATGGGCAAAGGCTGGAAAATTAACCTCAATCAGAACTTTAGGTGGCCATCGCAGGTTTAAAGAATCTGAAGTTAAAACATTACTCACTGCAACAACAAATAATAGTTTCGGAGATGGCGGCAAATTAAGATGAGTGAAGAGAATAAATCAACGCAAGATGCAAAAGCTAAAATGCTTGCGGCCCTTGCAAAAAAGCAAAAGGGAAGTAACTCTGGGAAAAGTGCCGGACCCACATCTGGCTCGAAAGTAGGGTCAGGTCAAACCGGTGGAAGTGCACCAAAGATGCACCGACGTAAATCAGGTTCGGCTTAACTGCCAACTTAAGCCGTATGGAAATAACTAATAAAGAGTACTTCTTACTTTTTGTAATATCTTATTTACTTGTTGGATTGCTTACACCATTAATGAGAAAGGTGGCAATAGCAACTGAAGTTGTAGACCGTCCTAACTCAAACCACAAATCTCACAAAGAACCTGTTCCCTATCTTGGCGGAGTTGCAATAATTATTGGCGTAATAACAGTTTCATACTCCGCTTCATTAGTTTCTAACTTCACCTCATCTACACTCTGGCTGGCAACCTCTGTTCTAGCTCCAGCCTTAATACTTGGACTAATTGGTTTATGGGATGATTTAAAAAATTTACCACCATTGCCACGATTTATTGCTCAAAGTGTTGCTGGAATCTTCACAGCAAGTGTTTTGATAATTACAAACAATGTTGGTAATCCAACGGGCTCAAAAATATTTGACTCATTTATCACAGTTATTTGGGTAGTTGGAATATGTAATTCAATTAACTTTTTTGACAATCTTGATGGTGGGGCTGCAGGAACTGTGGCGATTTCATCGATTGCATTGGCATTTTTAGCCTTAGTTGGTGACCAATATTTAATTGCGGCCCTAGCAACTGTTACAGCGGGTGCAACTTTAGGGTTTCTAGTTTGGAATAAAAGTCCAGCAAAAATATATATGGGAGATGCGGGAGCTCTATTTTTAGGAGTTTTACTGGCCACCCTTACAGTTAGATTTCAACCAACAACAAACACGCAAATAGGTGCTTACTTAACACCTGTATTTCTGCTAGCAATTCCAATTATGGATACAACTGTGGCAGTACTCTCCCGCATCCGGCGAAATATTTCACCATTCCAAGGTGGGCAGGATCATCTTTCACATAGGTTGATTAGAGCAGGGGCATCGCGCAAGAAATCTGCATTTATTTTGTGGGGCTTATCTGTTTTATTCGCTGCTATAGCCTGTTTTATCTCATTTAATTCTTCGGTTTCCGAAAGTGTTGTAATCTCTGTTTCAGTTGCAGTGTGGATTTGTTTCTTCCTAGCATTTCTAAAAAGTAAAGATTCTTAAGCTTTTTTCTTGAAAACTAAATAATTTAGCACAAAGTAATTAACTGGAACAATTAATATTAAGGGCATTATTTTGGCAATTCTTGGGTCAATGTTTAAAACCACTAGAGTTTTAATGATAGATGTTGAGACTAGCCACCAAAAAATTAGGTTTAGCAAGTACTTGATCCCGGACTTGGAATGATTTTGTTCGCTTCTAAAAGTCCAGCGATGATGGGCGGCATAATTAATAGAGGTTGCCGCCGTTGCTGAAATCAAATTTGAGATAAAAACAGAATTAATTGTGAAGTAAAGAGTTGTGAACAGGGTAAAATCAATTGAGGTTGTAGTTAATCCAACCAAGCCCCACCTAATCATGGAGTAGTCAAAATATTTCTCTTTTAAATGCTGAAACTTTGATCGCATATGCTCCAAACGGCTCGCAGATTAAAACCTTAATGGTGGCTGAGGCCGGGATCGAACCGGCGACCTAACGATTTTCAGTCGTTCGCTCATACCAACTGAGCTACTCAGCCAATCAAAGTGCGGTTAAGCACCTGCGACCCAGACGGGACTTGAACCCGCGACCTCCGCCGTGACAGGGCGGCGCGCTAACCAACTGCGCTACTGGGCCTTACCTTTCGAAGTTGAAATGCAATTCAACTTCTTTGCGTCCCCAACGGGATTTGAACCCGTGTTAACGCCGTGAAAGGGCGACGTCCTAGGCCACTAGACGATGGGGACTAGAGAGGTAAGGGTATCGGTCAATTAGATCAGATCAAAACTACTTAAATGGGATGATTTAGGCATGGAAATTATCACTAAACCTACCCACAACGATATTAAACGTTCAGCCATTGCGTTGAAGGAAGGACACCTTGTGGCATTTCCTACTGAAACGGTTTATGGATTAGGTGCAGATGCTACTAACAAAAACGCGGTAAAAAGAATTTACTCGGTAAAGGGCAGGCCACTCGATCATCCCTTGATTGTACATATTGCTTCAATCGAACAAGTTGAAAAATGGGCAATTGAGGTACCTGATTATGCAATGAAACTTGCTACTGAATTTTGGCCAGGACCGATAACTTTGATATTGAAAAAAGCAAAATTAGCAAAAAACTTCATCACTGGAGGGCAGAAAAGTGTGGGACTTAGAGTTCCTTCGCAATCTATTGCGTTGGCTTTATTGAAAGAATTTGCAAAATTAGGTGGGCATGGTATCGCTGCACCTTCAGCAAATAAATTTGGAGCCGTTTCACCAACTTATACTCAAGCTGTAGTAGAAGAAATTGGTCAAGTGATGCACAATCAGGATTTAATCCTTGATGGTGGGTTCTGCAAAATTGGAATCGAATCAACAATAATTGATTGCACAAAATCAGAACCAGTAATGCTTAGGAGCGGTGCCATCACAGTTGAGCACTTATCACAATGTCTTAATGTAATTTTGAAGCTGGAAACTAAAAGTACTTTGAGGCACTCTGGCAATTTTCAAAGTCACTATGCGCCCAGGGCTAGTATCTTGATAAATCAAGCTCCTAAAGCAGGAGATGGATTAATTGCACTATCAGAAATTGAAACTCCCAACGGAGTGATTCGACTTTGTAGCCCAAAAAATAATGCTGAATATGCGCATCAATTGTATTCTGCATTTAGAAAAGCAGATAAACTTAATCTTGTGAATATCTCAGTTTTTTTACCACAAAGAGGAGGAATAGGCGAATCAATAATTGATAGAATCAATAAAGCTGCCGCTAAACCGACTATTTTTTTAGAATGAAATTTACACTTCTGAATTTTATAATCTCTAAAACTAATTTGATAATTGACAAGGACGCTAATTTAAAAGTAAGTTTCGAATCACCTGAATACCTTGGAAGCAGTGTTATAGGAACTTCTACAATCCCATCGGGGTTTTTTTTGTAAAAGCTAAAAAGTGATTGATAAAAAAAATCAAAACTACTCCCATTTGTGCCCAAAATCTCTATAAAACTTTGCTTATTTAAATTGTAACCTCGCATTCCAGAAGAACAGTCGTAAGGAATACCCAGGCCATATCTAGTTACATAATGTCCAGATTTAGTCAAAAACCTTCGCGTTTTGCTCCAATTCAAGATTGCACTTTCATTCATAAAACGAGATCCGACTACAATATCAAATTCAGTAATACACTCTAGGATTTTTGCAACATCAATCGGCCTATGGGTTCCATCGCTATCCATTGTAACCAAAATGTCATACTTTTTCTCCAATGCATACTTTAGCGCATATTTATGAGCGCCTCCAATTCCAAAAACATTTTTTCGAATAACGATCTCTAAGTTATTCAATTTAAGATTACCCAAATTCAATACAGTGTCGTCTTTAGAATCGTCATCAACCACCAAAAAATCTGAATTTGGGTAAAGCCTATTCAATTCAGTAATGAGAGGCTTAACATTATCAGCTTCGTTCAGAGTAGGGAAAAAAATGAGCAATTTTTCACTCGCCATGATTAGTAAAATTTCTTTTTAAATTTCGGTGTAAAATAAAAAAATTAAAAGCTATCATTGGGACCAACAAGATATTCATAATAAATCCAAAAGTCCTAAATGATAGATAGAAACTAATCAAACAAGTCAAACCAATATAGTTTTCGAACCTAGTCGACTCTTTATGGAAATAAAAAGGAATTACAAATATTAGTAAGACTAGCCTATAATAATAGTTTGAAGCTAACAACCAAGTAATGGTAAAAGAAAATGATAGAAGTAAAAAGACATGATCATCATAATTACCGATATTAACCTTATAAAAACTTTGCTTAAAAAAATTAAAATAAAAAATAAATAATATCAAAATAATCACAAATCCAAAACTTATGAAATTTAAATCTGACTCAGCATAACCGTTTAAATGCGAGAGTAAAACTGGTAAACCAAAACTCCCGGACATATCTCTTCCAATAGATTGGTTTAGGTGGCGTAAATCTGAAAAATTAAAATAAAGAAATCCGACAGTTGAAACAAAAAAATAAAAATAATTCCGTTTAGATCGACTAAAAAATAAAAACAAAGGCAAGGCAAAAAACGCATAAAATTTAAGAGACGCCGCAAATAAAACTAGTAAATAAGATAGCTCAAGATGGAATTTCAAGTTGCGATTCATAAGGTAACCAGCCATGGTTAGGGAGCTTAAGATCAACAAATCAAAATTTCCCCTGTTAACTACTAAGAGCAATGGGGGACTGAAAGCTAAAAAAGCAAGTATTACTTTTTGTATCTTGTTTAGATCCCGGAAGAGTGCCAGTACTAAAATAAAAATTAATGCCAAGAAGTAACCTAAAACGAATGTTAATTTAGAATCCACATTGAATATTCTGAATTGTAGTAGTACTTTTGGATAATTCCAGAAAACGTTGTTTTCAAGATCACAAGTTATTTTGTCGCCGATTTCATTTACTGTTTGGCAACCAATTCCCGTTAAAATTGTGTTGAGGTCAGCAAAAATTGGATTTATATAACTAATACGCAAAATTTTACTTAAGCTCTCCATTATGTTCAGACCTAAGTATTTATCAATAAATATTGGAATTAAAATAAAAAAAGAATAAGTAATTAAATGAAAATTCCACGCTAATTTAACTTGTCTAAGATTTTGTACCATCGGTGTAAGCAAACTTATCAATAATATAAAAACTAAAAAAATCGAGAAGACTAGAACTATACGAACACTGTCTGACGAGCTAAAACTAGCTGGGCGTTCCAAGAAAGCATTTCTTGAAAAATTGTTTAAGAAATATATAGATGTGATAAATAACAATGGCAAAAAAAATGCAAGTGATTCCCCACTAATAATTTTTTTAAACATCATTCACCGTAGCATCTCAAGCAAAGTTTTATGTATTGATGGATCTGGATTCCAGCCAAGTAGTTTTTGTGTAATTTCAATATCCCCATAAATTGGCTTAGATGGATAATCACTTTCAATGAAGTTTATATTCATGAGCAGGTCTATATCTATGGCAGCAACTGCTTCCTCGACTATACTTCTAATTGTTACTATCTTCCCGCTAGAAAAAATGAAATCTCTTGATAATCCTAGCTCGATAATCTTTATAAAACCGTCACAAAAGTTCTGTGCGCTAGAAATATCTATGTATCTATTAGATTCATTAATTGTAATCTTTTTTACTTTACCCTCTTTCAGGTTAATAATCTTATTGACTAAATCTGGCACCAGAAAACCCTGCTTTGAAAATTTAGATGTATGATTAAAAAGAATTAATCCACAAATATCTGAATTAAATTTGTTTCTGTATTCAATTATCTTTTTATGAGTTTCCATATTGAACTTACCGTAGATACCCTTGGGCGAGTATTCAGTGCCCAATTGGATTTTATTTTCCGTTGGTGAATTTGCATACATAAAAGAACTTAGCCCTACCAGGATTTTTGTTTTGTTATTGCTTAATTGCCAATTAATCAAATTTGTGGTTAACTTAATAGTGCTGCTGATTATTAATTCCGGTTTAGAATTCTCGATAGCTGCCATATTTCTTGAACTTGCATTCTTTGCTCCGAAGTGGAATATGTAGTCAGGTTTTAAGGCATTTAGATATTCATAACAACATTCTGGATTTGATAAATCGATGAGATCGTATGTAATTCCCTTGATCTTGGGCCTTTGAGGGTCAATATTTTTCGTTGCTCCAGTTACCGAAACATTTCTCTCCTTTAATTTCAAGGAGATAATTTGGCCATCCTGACCAAGGGCTCCAATGACCAATGCTTTTTTTCCTCTCAAATCCATCATGCATGTATATTACTTGTATGGGAACAAATTTAGCCGAAAGGAAAAAACTGCATTCGTATTGCCGCTCATGTTACGCGGGTTCAATAATAAGCTTTCTAGATTTAGGCGAATTGTGTCTAACTGGATACTTCTCGGATCTCAATATTGACATTCCGAAACAACCACTTAATTTAGGAAAATGTGATTCTTGTGGCCTCGTCCAACTTGTTGATAAAACTCCGATTGCAGATTTATATGGAGCAGAGTATGGGTATGAATCCAACTTAAATAATTCAATGAAAACTCATTTGCAAACTACTGCTAAAGACTTAGAGACACGATTTAATTTAAATGAAAATGATTTTATTCTAGATATTGCTTCAAATGACGGAACTCTACTGTCTGGATATACAATTTCAAAAAAGTTATTTGGGATTGACCCAATTATTTTGTACTTAAATAACCAATACCCGGTCTCAGCTGTCAAGATATCTTCGTTTTTTTCGAGAGAAGTTTTAGAACAATATACTAAAAATAAGTTTAAATTAATTACTAGTTTTTCTGTTTATTACGATTTAGAAAATCCCGTGCAATTTGCCTTAGACATAGAAAAAGTCCTCACCGAAGATGGAATTTGGGTGCTTGAGCAAAGCTATCTACCAAGTAT
>Ga0214917_10005553_pt1 | contig 13420 bp, 13 predicted proteins | sample LL_1208_BB_MetaG_FD_177983 | JGI IMG/M metagenome (GOLD analysis project Ga0214917, IMG submission 177983) | Freshwater microbial communities from Lake Lanier, Atlanta, Georgia, United States - LL_1208_BB | ecosystem: Environmental > Aquatic > Freshwater > Lake | place: USA: Georgia | collected... | reverse complement strand
GTATTCCCTCGTGGTGTTTATAATAAATAAAAAATAATTATATGGTATACAATGTTCGGAAATTACTTTTATCATAAGTCTATACAAAAAACTGTAACTGCATTTGGAACATTATTTAATAATATTCAAATCAGACACTTTAATGATGCTGGTGATCCAATTTCTACATTGAAAGTCCCCCTTGCATATGGACCTACACAAAAGTTTTTAGCAAGAATTGAGCAGCAACCATCTGGAGATAGAAAAATTGCTTTAACGCTTCCAAGAATGTCATTTGAGATGACTTCAATTGATTATGATGCTCAAAGAAAATCTTCAGTTATTCAAACATTCAGTTCACCAAGAACTGATACAGGAAAACCAGCAAAAATTTATACTCCAACTCCATATAATATTGGATTTGAACTCAGTATTATGAGTAAGTTGCAAGATGATGTTTTGCAAATTGTAGAACAAATTTTACCATTCTTTCAACCAGCATTTAATGTAACAATAAGATTAGTTCCAGAAATTAATGAAGTTAGAGATATTCCTATCATATTAAATAGAGTTGGATTTAGAGATGATTATGAAGGTGATTATAGCACAAGAAGAATCATAATTTACACATTAAGTTTTACTGCTAAAACATATCTGTTTAGTGAGGTTCCATCAGATAGTCAAGGACTTATTAAGAAAGTTCAAGTTGATTATGCTACAGATGCTCTGTTAAATGCACGAAGAGAAGTTAGATACACTGCAACACCAAAAGCACTTGAAGATTATAACAATGATAACGTAATTAATTCTACAGATGATTCGCTTATTCCTTTTGGTGATGATTTTGGATTCAATGAAGAAATTGTAGATTTCCAAGATTTCCAAGAATATAGCAGCAGTCAGGGAACTGATATAGATATATAGTGTATGACTAACAAATTTCCTAATTTAGAAAAATCTTTAAATATAGAGACTACTATAGTCCCTATATCAAAGGATGCTATTCAAATTAAATCTTCTGATGTTTTGAATGATCAACAAAAAGATTACGAATATAGCAGAGAACAACTTTATAAGTTAGTTGCAAAAGGTCAAGAAGCAGTTGATGGAATATTAGAAATAGCTCAAGAATCTGGTCATCCAAGAGCATTTGAAGTTGCAAGTCAATTAATTAAATCTGTTGCAGATACTACAGATAAATTGATTGATTTACAGAAAAAAATGAGAGAATTAGATTCTCCTCAAAAGGGTACTACAACAGTTAACAACTCACTTTTTGTTGGATCCACAGCAGAACTATCTAAACTTATAAAACAAGGTCTTCTAAATAATGTAGAAGAAAATGTATAACTAAATCAAACACCAGATAGTTGGATTAAGAAAATGAATGAAGGTTCTCTTCACCAATGGTTTCATGGATCTAGTGGGGTAACAAAAACTGGCAAAAGAAAACCAGGATGGGTTCAAGCAGATGGTTCTCCATGTGCTAATGAACCAGGAGAAACAAAAACGCCAAAATGTTTTTCAAGTTCAAAATTGGCAAGTATGTCTAAAAGTGAAGTTAGATCTGCAGTAAGAAGAAAAAGAGCAGCAGACCCTAATCAACAATCAAAAACTGGCGCAGCAAAACCAACTTATGTATCCACAGATAAACCAGAAAAGAAAATGAACGAAGAATCAGACATTAAAAGTAAAGGTAGTGGAAAAAAGGATGCTTGCTATCATAAAGTAAAGGCAAGATTTAAAGTTTGGCCCAGTGCATATGCATCAGGAGCACTTGTTAAGTGTAGAAAGGCTGGTGCTAAAAATTGGGGAAATAAATCAGAAGAAGTGAGCATTGAGCAGCAATATGAAAAAGACACAAAATATTGTCTACTTTGTAGAAAAAATGAAAAACGTCATGAGTGTTCTTATGGTCCACAAATGTGGGATAGATATAGCATAGCAAAGATTCATCCAGCAAATATGCCAGAAGAAAAAATTCAAGAAGATCATATTGCTATTGCTATGGGTAAAATGCTTGATAATGAAGGTAGTATGATTATGAGTCAACTTGATCAGATTGAGATGGCAGTTGCAAGGTTGCGCAAAATTATAAATGATCCTCAAATGCAAGTCCCAGCTTGGGTACAATCTAAAATTACAATAGCAACTGATTACATTGATACTGCTTCTGATTATATGTCATCTAAAAATGAAGAATGTTGGACAGGATATAAGAAAGTTGGAATGAAAAAGAAAGGAAAGAAAATGGTTCCAAATTGTGTTCCAGCAGAGGATACTTGCCAATCTTTTTCGCAGTTTATGCAAATTGCAGAAGTTGCTGCATGGCAAAGAAAGGAAGGTAAAAATCCTGAAGGTGGATTGAATAGAAAAGGTATTGCCTCATATAGAAGAGAGAATCCAGGATCAAAACTTTCTATGGCAGTAACTACTCCACCTTCTAAATTAGATCCAGATTCAAAAGCAGCAAAAAGAAGAAAGTCATTCTGTGCTCGTATGGGTGGAATGCCTGGTCCTATGAAAGATGAAAAAGGAAGACCAACAAGAAAAGCATTATCTTTGAGAAAGTGGAATTGCTGATATGAAAAGTTACAAACAGTTTCTTTCAGAAAGTATTAATATAGCAGGAGACTTTAATGGAACTTTAAATATTGGTCCACAATCAACTCCACAACAAGTGGGAGAAGAATTCTCTGTTGATTTTGTATGGCAGGGAAGCATTTATAGAGTTGATATGATTTCAGAAAATGGAATTCCTCCAAAAAACAAACTTGTAGAACATCTTCAGAAAGAATATCCTGGGGCAATTATACATAACATATATCCAGCAACTCAAAAAGTAGAAAACATAACTAAAGTTAGCAGGTATCATCCAGCAAAGTTAGAATGGATTTAATTTATGGCCCAATGGAATTCTGGAATTAGTTCTTATTTAAAAGATAGCAAAACTTTATTTGAAGTATTTAATATTGCTACCAGTGATGGAAAACAAGTAACATACAATAACCCATTTCCAGTATCTCTTGGAAGTTCAAGTATTACTATTATTGGAAATATCACTATTCCTGGAATAGTATCAGTTACAAGTTCTCCAGATAATCCAATTCATAATCACATTGTTGAAGTTGGAACAGGTGGAACATTAACTGTTCCTTATCTTCCAGTTGGTATCTCTACATTACTGAATACTGTGGGTATTGGAACCACTGGACAAGTATCAATCAATGTCAATAATGCATCAGTAAGTAATGCAAATCCACTTCCTGTATCTCTTGGAACTTCGAGTATTATAGTTACTGGAAATGTTACAGTTATTGAAGAAGAAGGAAGTTTATTTTCTTTCAACAATCATGCCACCAATGTCCATAGAGGTTGGACAATGGATGACACGATGAGACCAGTTATAAGTATTCGTGTGAATAGTTCTGGCACTTCTGCTACAGATTTAATAAAAATTATTGAATATGAAATTGGAAACAATAATGCTAATCAAAGCACAATTGTGTATGAATGGTATGAAGGTGATTTGACTTTAAGTGGAGCAGCTATTCCATCTTGGACAAATTTTGGAACAAAAAGTCAATATAGAATTTACCAAGATGTTTATAGTAGTAATACTGGCAACACCTTTACTGTTCCCAATGGAACACGTATGAGGCATAGTGGTATTATTATTGGTAAAAATTCTTTGGGTGATGAAGGACCGTCAACTATGCATGGTGGAGCAATTCCAAATATGCTTACACTTTGTATGAAAAGAGTTGATAATGGCACTAAGTTAGATGTGTGGTTTGCTTTTACTTGTAAAGAGTTGGCATAAATGAATTGGGAAAGATCAATAGGTAATTTTTATGGCAAGTGATATTTATCTTGGCAACCCTCTTTTAAAAAAAGCAAATACTCCTATAGAATTTTCACAAGAACAAATTCTTGAGTTTGTAAAATGTAAAAATGATCCAGTATATTTTGCAAAAAATTATATTAAAATTGTTACTCTTGATCATGGTTTACAACAATTTAAACCATATATTTTTCAAGAAAAATTAATTCATAATTTCCACAACAATAGATTCAACATTTGTAAAATGCCTCGTCAGACAGGTAAATCTACAACCGTTGTGTCCTATTTGCTTCATTATGCAATATTTAATGATAATGTAAATATTGCTATTCTTGCTAACAAAGCATCAACTGCAAGAGATTTGCTTCAAAGATTGCAAACTGCTTATGAAAATCTTCCAAAGTGGTTGCAACAGGGAATCATAGCTTGGAACAGAGGTTCTATGGAACTAGAAAATGGTTCCAAGATTCTTGCTGCTTCTACATCAGCATCTGCAGTTAGAGGTGGTTCTTATAACATCATCTTCCTTGATGAATTTGCATTCGTTCAAAATCACCTTGCAGATGATTTCTTTGCATCTGTGTATCCAACTATTTCAGCAGGACAATCTACAAAAGTTATTATTGTTTCTACCCCTCATGGTATGAATCATTTTTATCGTCTGTGGCATGATGCAGAAAGGAATAGAAATGAATATGTTCCTACAGAAGTTCATTGGACTGAAGTGCCAGGAAGAGATGAAAAATGGAAAGCACAAACTATTGCAAACACATCAGAACAACAGTTTAAAATTGAGTTTGAATGCGAATTCTTAGGTTCTGTTGATACTTTGATTGCACCAAGTAAACTCAAAAGTTTAATCTATGATTCTCCAGTAAAAAGAAATAAAGGATTGGATGTGTATGAAAATTCAAATGCTGATAAAGATTATTTGATTACAGTTGATGTAGCAAGGGGAGTTGGTAGTGATTACTCCGCGTTTGTTGTATTCGATATCACGCAATTTCCACATCGAATAGTAGCAAAATACAGGAATAATGAAATAAAACCTATGTTATTTCCAAATGTTATTTTTGATGTGGCAAAAGCATATAATAATGCATTTATTCTTTGTGAAGTTAATGATGTTGGTGATCAGGTAGCAGCGATTATTCAATATGATTTAGAATATCAAAATCTTTTAATGTGTTCTATGCGTGGCAGAGCAGGGCAAATAGTTGGACAAGGATTCTCTGGAAAGAAAACTCAACTTGGATTAAAAATGTCCAAGACTGTCAAAAAAGTTGGTTGCCTCAATCTTAAAACTATGATTGAGGAAGATAAACTTATTTTTAGTGATTATGAAATTATCAGTGAACTTACAACCTTTATTCAAAAACACAACTCATTTGAAGCAGAAGAAGGATGTAATGATGATTTAGCTATGTGTCTGGTAATTTATGCTTGGTTGGTTGCTCAAGATTACTTTAAAGAACTTACAGAACAAGATGTTAGAAAAAGATTGTATGAAGAACAAAAAAATCAAATAGAACAAGATATGGCACCTTTTGGATTTGTTCTTACTGGAATGGAAAGTAAAACAGAAATTGATGTTGATGGTGATGTTTGGCACCTTGATGAATATGGAGATAAGTCACACGAATTTTCTTATATGTGGGATTATAGATAAAAGGAGAAATTTATAAATACTTGTATAGCAAAATGAAGCATTTAGAGGAGTCAAAATGGCGTTAAGCTTAGCATCTCCAGGGGTCAAAGTTAGAGAAGTTGATTTGACAAGAGGTGGAGTTACCAATACTACATCTTTAGCAGCAGGAATTGCAGCACCCTTTTCAAAAGGTCCAGTCAACCAAGTAATTACTATTACCAATGAAAATGAATTGGTAACTGTTTTTGGTAAACCATCATCAAATGATTACCATTATGAATCTTGGTATTCAGCATCTAACTTTCTTGCCTATGGTGGAAGTTTAAAGGTTGTTAGATGTGCTGGAACAAATCTTAAAAACTCAAATGCTGGTGTTGGTGTAGCTTCTACATCAATTGCTATCAATAACTTTGATGCATATCAAGCATCAACCCCAACTTCATATTATTGGGCAGCAAAAAATCCAGGATATTGGGCAGAAGGTCTTAAAGTTTGTGTTATTGATAACTTTGCAGACCAAACTCTATCTGGTGTTAGTACTACTAATTGTACTGTTGGTTGTGGTGTATCTCAAGCACTTTCTGGTGTAATTCCTGGTGTTGGAACAACTTCTACAGCATCTGGATATTTAAGAGGAATTATTACTGGAATTGGTGCCTCGACACTTTATGTAAAAACAACTTCTAATGAATATACAGAGAATGGTGTTTATGCATTTAGAGCATCAACTAATGTAACTGTTCATACATCAGCTGGAATTACAACTGCAACAATTTCACCAACTTCAGTTTCTGACTGGTATAATACTCAAAATATTTTAGATACTACAAGAGGAGACTCTACAACTCTTGCTTGGAGAAGCATTGCTACAAAACCAAGAACAAATGGTTATGTAACAGAAAGAGGTGGTGGAAATGATGCATTCCATGTTGTGGTAGTAGACAGCAAAAAAGTTGGCAATGTATCAGGAACTCCACAATCTCTTCTTGAGAAGTTTTTAAATCTGTCAAAGGCAACTGATACCAAGATTTCTCCATCACAAAATATATACTATAAAGACTATCTTGCATACAATTCAAATTATATCTATTCAGGTAAATCAATAGGAGATACTGCTGATGCATATTGGAGAACAACTCCAGTATCAGTCAAATTTACTTCAGACTTCACTCCACAAAATACCACAACTGGTGTATGGGGAGTTAATGCTGAAGGTGTGACATTCAACTCTATTGGAAATGTTTCCTACTCTTTGTCTGGTGGTTTTGACTACAGTGGAACAGGAAACATTGGAGGATTTGCAGTTTCATTAGCAGATCTTACTAATGCTTATGATTATCTTGCAGATAATGTAAGTGTTCCTCTCAACTTTTTACTGCAAGGAAACACCAGATTAGGAAAAGAAGAAGAGCAAGCAAAAGCAAATTATTTAATTTCTATTGCAGAATCAAGAAAAGATTGTATTGCATTTATTTCTCCAAGTAGAGAATTGGTTGTCAATGTAACTCCAGCAGCAACTCAACTTTCTAATATTCTCTCATTCTTTAGTCCACTGACTTCTTCATCGTATGCAGTATTTGATAGTGGATATCAATATGTTTATGATAGATACAATCAGCAGTTTGTTTACCTTCCTTGCTCTGCTGATGTTGCTGGTCTTTGTGTAAGAACTGATATTGAACAATTCCCTTGGTATTCACCAGCAGGAAGTTCAAGAGGAACCATCAAGTATGCAATTAAACTTGCATTCAATCCAGACCAAAATGCAAGAGACCAACTATATTCACAAAGAATTAATCCAGTCATCTCATCTCCTGGATCAGGTATTATCCTTTTTGGTGATAAGACTGCACTTTCTTATCAGTCAGCATTTGATAGAATCAATGTTAGAAGATTGTTCATCACTCTTGAGCAAGCAATCAAGGGTGCTGCAAACTCTCAACTCTTTGAGTTTAATGATGTAACCACAAGAGCAAACTTTATCAACATTGTTGAGCCATACTTGAGAGATGTTCAAATCAAGAGAGGTATCACTGACTTCCTCTTAGTTTGTGATGAAACCAACAACACCCCTGATGTAATTGACAGAAATGAGTTTATTGCTGATATCTATGTGAAACCAGCAAGATCAATTAACTTCATTGGTCTGACCTTTGTTGCTACCAGAACTGGGGTTTCATTTGAATCCATTGTAGGTACAATTTAATTTAATCAGGAGAAACTAAAATGGCTACTTTTCAACAAAGAACAATTGATGCCTTTAAGACGAAATTAAAGGGTGGTGGTACTCGTAGTAACTTATTTGAAGTAAGTTTTGGGTCAGAGCAGGGAGGTCTTCCTGGGACTACTGCAACTTCAACTGGGGCAACTAACTCAATTTTCTCTCAGCTTAATGTTACTTTTGATGAAGGAGATTTAATGTTAATCAAGGCAGCTGGTATGCCTGCATCAAACATCACTGAAATTCCAGTTCCATTTAGAGGAAGAACTCTTAAGATTGCTGGAGATAGAACCTTTGATGTTTGGACCATCACAGTTATCAATGATACTGATTTCAAATGGAGAAGTTTCTTTGAAAGATGGGTTAATTTTATCACTAAAGCATCTGATGGATCTGGTACTATCAATCCATTAGAGTATATGGCTGACATGAATGTTTCTCAACTCTCAAGAGGTCCTGGAGTTGCTCCAAATGCAATCAACACTAACAATATTGAAACTTTGAGAAAGTATATTGTTCATGGAGTATTTCCAACTGCAGTTTCTCAAATTGAGCTTTCTTACAACAACGAAAATGAAATTGAAGAATTTACTGTAGATCTTCAAGTTCAATGGTGGGAAGCAAAAACTGGAACTAATGCTTCAGATATCATCTAAATACTTCTACAGTTTAAATTTATACTATGCCAAAGCTTTTTGGATTTTCTATTGAAGAAGACCCCAAATTACCTAAAGGTGCCATATCCCCAGTCCCAGAAAATAACGAGGATGGGGTTGATTATTATATCACCAGTGGTTTTTATGGACAATATGTAGATATTGAAGGTGTATTTAGAAATGAATATGACCTGATTAAAAGATATCGTGAAATGTCATTGCATCCAGAGTGCGATAATGCAATTGAAAATATAGTCAATGAAGCAATCATCAGTGACTTAAATGATTCTCCAATTGAAATTGAATTGAGTAATCTCAATGCCAGTGATGGATTAAAAAAAATTATTAGGGAAGAGTTTAAGTACATCAAAGATTTGATGGACTTTGATAAAAAGTCTCATGAAATTTTTAGAAATTGGTATGTTGATGGACGTCTTTTGTATCATAAAGTAATTGATTTAAAACATCCAGAAGAGGGAATTAAAGATTTAAGATATATGGATCCCCTCAAAGTTAAGTTTATGAGGGTTGAACGTAAAACAGGACAAGAACAAGGAAAAGCATATATTACTGATGCAAGAAATAGAGATGCTTTTGTAGAACCTGAAATTGATGAGTATTTTACTTATTTTCCAGATTCAAGTATTCAAAAATATGCTGCAACTGGAAAGGGAATTCAAATTGCAAAAGATGCAATGACATTTGTAACTTCTGGTCTTGTAGATAGGAACAGAAAACTTACATTATCTTATATGCACAAGGCAATCAAAGCTCTTAATCAATTAAGAATGATTGAAGATGCTTTGGTAATCTATAGATTATCACGTGCTCCAGAACGTAGAATTTTTTACATTGATGTTGGAAATCTTCCTAAAGTTAAGGCAGAGCAATACCTTCGTGATGTGATGAACAGGTATAGAAATAAACTTGTTTATGATGCAAACACTGGTGAAATGCGTGATGATAAAAGATTTATGAGTATGATGGAAGATTTTTGGCTTCCAAGAAGAGAAGGTGGTCGTGGAACAGAGATTACAACTCTTCCTGGTGGTCAAAATCTTGGAGAATTAACTGATGTTCACTATTTTCAAAAAAAATTGTTTAGAGCACTGAATGTTCCAGAATCGAGAACTGCTTCTGATGGTGGATTTAATTTAGGTCGTTCATCTGAAATCTTAAGAGATGAACTGATGTTTGGTAAGTTTATTGGAAGATTGAGAAAGAGATTCTGTAATCTTTTCCATGATATGCTTAAGACACAGTTAATTCTTAAGAATATTGTAACCCCAGAAGATTGGGAAAAAATTAGTGATCATGTTCAATATGATTATTTGTATGACAGTCACTTTGCTGAACTTAAAGAAACTGAACTGATGAATGAAAGATTGAATCTTGCAGCAGCAGTTCAACCTTATATTGGGACATACTATTCCAAAGATTATGTAAGAAGAAAGATTCTGCGTCAAACTGATCAAGAAATTATTGATCAAGATAGGCATATTAAAAAAGAAATTCAACAAGGAGATTATGCAAATCCAAAAGAAAATCCACCAATGGGTCCTACTGGTTCTCCAATTTTACCAATTTCTACAGAACAACAAATGCAGTCACTTGGTATGGTTCCAATGGAACCTGGATTAGAAGATCAAGGTGTTTCTACTGATGCTGAAGCAAAATCAGCAACTAAAATAAATACCAAGGCAGCAGAAATATAAATACTTTTATAAATTTTGAGGATTTTTTATGGAACCAGATTATGATTTATTGGACATCTTAATGACTGATAATTCAGCAGAAGCAGCATCTGACAAAATCAAAGAAATTTTATATGCAAAATCTGCAGAAAAAATTAATTCATACAAACCAGTAATTGCACAATCCATGTTTGATACATACCAATCAGAATCAGAAGAATAATGCAAAGAACTAAAATTATAGAAACTCAAGAAAATCTTGGAACAACTGCTGGGGCTGCTACTAGTATTTCTTATGCAACTGTAGTTAGATTGTATAACAACACTGCAGGAATTGTAACTGTTGGAGTTTCTACTGCAATAGGTGCTGCAACTACTTCTTATTTTGCTATGCCAGCAAGTTCTGTAGAATTTCTTGAAAAAGTAGCATCTCATGTTGTTTGGGCTACTTCTGCTATTCCATCCAATAAAGTAGGATTTACAAATTAAAAAAATGAAACTCATCACAGAAGAGATAGAATCAATAGAAGTTATTGCAGAAGAAAAAAATGGTGTTCAATCACTGTTTATTACAGGACCATTTCTTCAAGCTGAAGTAACCAATAGAAATGGTAGATGTTATCCACTTTCTATTTTGGAAAGAGAAGTTAAGAGATATCACGATACATTTATTGCAAATGGTCGTGCTCTTGGAGAACTTGGTCATCCAAATGGTCCCACTGTAAATTTGGATAGAGTATCTCATATGATTACCTCTCTGACTGCAGAAGGTAATAATTTTGTTGGTAAGGCAAAAATTCTTGATACTCCAATGGGAAACATTGCTAAATCTCTTATTGGTGAAGGAGTAAAACTTGGAGTTTCTTCAAGAGGTATTGGATCTCTTGTAGAAAAAAATGGTATTAGATATGTTGCAGATGATTTTATGCTTGCAACTGCTGCAGATCTTGTAGCAGATCCTTCTGCCCCTGATGCTTTTGTTCAAGGAATTATGGAAGGTAAAGAGTGGGTTTGGGAAGGTGGGATTCTTAAAGAAAAAGTAGCAAAAATGACAAGACAAAAAATTGAATCATATACAAAACAAAGAAGATTATCAGAACAAAAAAAATTAAAATTGTTAAATGATTATCTCTCAAATCTGTAATTTATAAATAAATATAGAATAAATCAAAGATTTTTATTCGGAGTATACAAATGAGTGCCGGTAACAACTTACAAGAAATGGAAGTATCTACTAAAAAATCAGTCACCGCTGTAAACAAAGGTGCAAGACCTGCTGAATCAATGCCAAGTTTTGATGCAAAAGTTGAGGGTCAATCAGCTTCTTGGGAAGATCTTGGTGGTCCCACCCCAACTGGTGAAAATTCTCCTTTTGGAGATTCTAACAAGTTTAAGACTCCTGGTGCTACTTTAAAGCAAGTTAAAAATGTAGTTAATAAGAGTGCTAAAGCTGCTGACCCAATGCCTGCTCAAATTGTTGGTAAGCAAGCAAGTTATGGTGAAGATGCTGAATATGATGAAGAACTTGTAGAGGAGACAGAAGAAGAAGATGATGAGGAGGACTCTGAAGAAGAAGAGTCAGGTGCAAAGAAAAAGAGCAAAAAGAAGAAGATGGAAGAAGCTAAGAAGCATAAGAAGGAAGAAGAAGATGAAGAAGATGATGAAGATGATGAAGATGATGAAGAAGATGAATGTGATGAGAGTTTTGACTTCTCACAAGATGTTGATGCTTTGATTGGTAATGAGCAACTTTCAGAAGAGTTTAAGAATAGAGCTTCTTTAATTTTTGAGGCTGCAGTTAAAAGTAGAATTTTTGAAATCAAAGAATCACTTGAAAACAAGTTTAACAAAGCACTTGTAAAAGAAGTTACAGCAATTAAAGAAGAATTAACAGAAAGAGTTGACTCATATCTTGAGTATGTTTCTGAAGAGTGGATTGATGAAAATTCTCTTCAGATTGAAAATGGTCTGAAAGGTGAACTTTCAGAATCATTCATGACTGGTCTTAAATCACTTTTTGAAGAACATTATGTAGAAATCCCTGATGATAGATATGATGTATTAGAAAATATGGTAATGAGATTAGATGAAATGGAAGGTAAACTCAACGAACAAATCGAAAGAAATGTTCAATTAAATAAAAGACTTAGCGAAGCTGTAAGTGACACTATTTTAAATGATGTTGCTGAAGGGTTAGCTTTAACTCAGAAGGAAAAACTTGCAAGTCTTGCTGAAAGTGTTGAGTTCGAAGGTGAGAAAAATTATCGTGAGAAACTGGAAGCTCTTAAGGAATCATATTTCACAAGATCTACAGGTTCTTCAAGAGATGAAGTATTGACAGAAGAGGCAGTAGAGGATTTTGGTCCTCAAATGAATGCTTACCTCAAAGCAATTTCTAAATTCTCTAAGTGAAATAACACTTAATTATAAATAATTTTAGTTAAAACAACACTTTACAAGAAAAACGAGGAGAAAAGCAAATGTTCCTTTCAGAACAATTGCAGAGAAAGTGGGAACCCCTTTTAGAGGTTAATGGTCTTGATGAGATCAAAGATCCTTATAGAAAGGCTGTTACTGCTGTTCTGCTAGAAAACCAAGAAAAATTTTTAAAAGAAGAAAGAGGATTTCTTACTGAAACTCCTGCTGGTTCTTATGCTAGTTATGCTGGTGCTGGTGGTGCAGCAGGATTTTCAGGTGGAGCACCTGCAGCTGGTCCTGTAGCAGGTTTTGATCCAGTTCTGATCTCACTGATTAGACGTTCAATGCCTAATTTGGTTGCCTATGATTTGGCTGGTGTTCAGCCAATGTCTGGTCCTACTGGACTGATCTTTGCAATGAGAAGCAGATATGTAGACCAAGCTGGTAATGAAACCTTCTTTGATGAAGTTGATACTGCATACTCAGGTCAAGATTCAGGTTATAATACTACTACTGGTGACTACACTGGTGGTTCTGATGATGGTGCATCTGTAGGTTTTGGTACTACTGGTTTCCAAGGTGCAGGTGCTCTTGCTGGTCAGAAAACTGACTATGGTTTCAACCCTGCAGACCTGAATGCTTCTGGTGCTACTGGAAGAGAGTATAGAGTTGGACAAGGTATGTCCACCTATGATGCTGAGAATCTGGGTGCAGGTGCTGGTGATCAGTTCAACCAGATGGCATTTAGCATTGAGAAGCTTTCAGTAACTGCAAAGTCAAGAGCACTCAAGGCTGAGTACACTCTGGAACTGGCACAAGACCTCAAGGCTATTCATGGTCTTGATGCTGAAGCAGAATTGGCAAACATTCTTGCTTCAGAAATCCTTGCTGAAATCAACAGAGAAGTCATCAGAACCATCTACAAGATTGCTGAGCCTGGTGCTCAAGTCAATGTTGCTA
>Ga0214917_10005551_pt1 | contig 13422 bp, 13 predicted proteins | sample LL_1208_BB_MetaG_FD_177983 | JGI IMG/M metagenome (GOLD analysis project Ga0214917, IMG submission 177983) | Freshwater microbial communities from Lake Lanier, Atlanta, Georgia, United States - LL_1208_BB | ecosystem: Environmental > Aquatic > Freshwater > Lake | place: USA: Georgia | collected... | reverse complement strand
TGGTCAGACTCCTTCCACGTCGACGCCCATCGAACGGGCGCTGCCCGCGATGGTGCGCACTGCCGCATCGAGATCGGCTGCGGTGAGATCGGGCGTCTTCGCCTTGGCGATCTCTTCGAGTTGCGCGCGGCTGATTTTGCCGACCTTGTTCGTGTTCGGCGTGCCACTGCCCTTCTCGATGCCGATCGCTTTGCGAATCAGCACCGCCGCGGGCGGCGTTTTCATGATGAAGGTGAAGCTGCGATCGGCGTACACGGTGATCACCGTGGGGATCGGCAGACCCTTCTCGAGTTTCTGCGTCGCAGCGTTGAACTGCTTGCAGAATTCCATGATGTTGACGCCCTGCTGGCCGAGTGCCGGACCAATCGGGGGCGACGGATTCGCCGAGCCTGCAGGGACCTGCAGCTTGACGTAGCCTTGGACTTTCTTCGCCATGCTCTCTTCTCCTGGGTGCAAACGCCCGTGAAATTCACGAGCTCCCCATGCGCTTCCTTGCCGTTACGCCGCGCGATCCTTCGCGTGGCGACTCTCAAAAAACCTGCGCGTCGCCGCTCAGGCTTTCTCCACCTGCGAGAAGTCGAGTTCGACGGGCGTCGAGCGCCCGAGGATCTGCACCGCCACTTGTAGGCGGTTCTTCTCGTAATTCACGTTCTCGACCACGCCGCTGAAATCATTGAACGGACCATCGGTCACGCGCACGACTTCACCCGGCTCGAATATCACCTTCGGACGCGGCTTCTCCACGCCCTCTTCGACGCGACGCAGGATCTGGTTGGCTTCTTTGTCGGAGATCGGCGCCGGTTTTTCCGGCGTCCCGCCGATGAAGCCGAGCACCTTCGGCACATCGCGCACGAGGTGCCAGGTCTGCTCGTCCATTTCCATCTGCACCAGGACATAGCCCGGGTAGAACTTGCGCTCGCTCTTACGTTTGACGCCCTCGCGCATTTCGACCACTTCTTCGGTCGGCACGAGAATCTCGCCGAACTTCGTCTCGCAGCCGTCGCGCTTGATGCGATCTTTCAAACCTTCCGCGACGCGGTGTTCGAAATTCGAGTAGGCATGCACGACGTACCAACGCATCGCCATGATCAGCCTCCCGTCCCGGTCACGCTACCGAGCAACGAACGCGTCGCCCAACCGAGCAACGTGTCGACGCCCCAAAAGAAGAACGACATGATCAGCACGAAGCCGAACACGACGATCGTCATCGAGCCCGTCTCCTCGCGCGTCGGCCAAAAGACTTTGTAGAGTTCGATTCGCGCTTCGAGCACGAACTTCCACACACCGCGTCCGTATTCGGACACTGCGAACGTCAAAAGTCCGAGCACGAGTGCGCCGGCGAACACCGCCCAACGCACCCAATCGGCCTGCTCACCTTTGAGCCAGTAGAACGCCACCACGCCACCGGCCGCGATGAGGATCGCGGCCCAGAGCTTGGCTTTGTCGACGCCCGAGGCGCCTTCCGTTTTGATGACTTCGTTCATCACCGACCCTGAGTGGCAGGCCAGGAGGGAATCGAACCCCCAACCTGCGGTTTTGGAGACCGCTGCTCTGCCAATTGAGCTACTGGCCTGTCGTTATCGTCTGTCTCGCTGAGCGCTTACTTCAGGATCTTCGCGACGACGCCGGCGCCGACGGTACGACCGCCCTCGCGGATCGCAAAGCGCAGACCGTCTTCCATCGCGATCGGCGCGATCAGCTCCACCGTCATCTTGATGTTGTCGCCCGGCATCACCATCTCGGTGTTCCCCGGCAACTCAATCGTCCCGGTCACGTCAGTCGTGCGGAAGTAAAACTGCGGACGATAGCCCTTGAAAAACGGCGTGTGACGGCCGCCCTCTTCCTTCGTCAGCACGTACACCTCAGCCTCGAACTTCGTGTGCGGCATGATGCTGCCCGGCTTCGCGAGCACCTGACCACGCTCCACATCCTCGCGCTTCGTGCCGCGCAACAACACGCCCACGTTGTCACCCGCCTGCCCCTCATCAAGCAACTTGCGGAACATCTCAACGCCCGTGCACGTCGTCTTCACCGTGTCCTTCAGACCGATGATCTCCACTTCCTCGTTCACCTTCACGATCCCGCGCTCAATGCGCCCGGTGACCACCGTGCCGCGCCCGGAAATCGAAAATACGTCTTCCACCGGCATCAAGAACGGCTTGTCGATGTCGCGCTTCGGCACCGGGATGTACTTGTCCATCTCCTCAACAAGCTTGATCACCGCCGGCACGCCGATCGCACTCGTGTCGCCCTCAAGCGCCTTCAGCGCCGAGCCCACCACGATCGGAGTGTCATCGCCCGGAAACTTGTACGTCGAGAGCAACTCGCGCACTTCCATCTCCACAAGCTCCAACAACTCCTTGTCGTCCACCATGTCCGCCTTGTTCATGAACACCACGATGTACGGCACGCCCACCTGACGCGCCAACAAAATGTGCTCGCGCGTCTGCGGCATCGGGCCATCGGCCGCCGACACCACCAAAATCGCACCGTCCATCTGCGCCGCACCCGTGATCATGTTCTTCACGTAATCCGCGTGCCCCGGACAATCCACGTGCGCGTAGTGACGCTCCTTCGACTGGTACTCCACGTGCGCCGTCGAAATCGTAATGCCGCGCGCCTTCTCCTCCGGCGCCTTGTCAATCTGGTCGTAAGCCTTGAACTCACCACCGTGCGTCTCGGCCATCACCTTCGTCAACGCCGCCGTCAACGTCGTCTTACCGTGGTCCACGTGACCAATCGTCCCAACGTTCACGTGCGGCTTGATGCGTTCGAATTTTTCCTTGGACACGACTTTTTCTCCTAAGAAGAAAGCGGAATTAATTTTTGATGATGGACTCGGCGATGTTCGGCGGCACTTCCATGTATTTTTCGAATTCCATGGTGAATGTCGCGCGACCCTGGCTCATCGAGCGCACGGTCGTCGCGTAACCGAACATTTCCGAAAGCGGCACCAACGCGAGAATGGACTTGCCCGAGGGCGAGTCTTCCATGCCGGTGATCTGACCACGGCGACGGTTGAGGTCGCCGATGACGTCGCCCGAATAATCTTCGGGTGTGACGACTTCGACTTTCATGATGGGCTCGAGGATCACCGGCTTCGCGTTGCGAAACCCGTCCTTGAAACCCATCGATGCAGCGATCTTGAAGGCCATTTCGTTCGAGTCGACGTCGTGGAACGAGCCATCGAACGCGGTGACTTTGACGTCGACGACGGGGTAGCCCGCGAGCACGCCCGTATCGACGGCTTCTTTGACGCCTTTGTCGATCGCGGGGATGAACTCGCGCGGCACGGCGCCGCCGACGATGCCGTTGATGAATTCGTATCCTTTGCCGAGTTCATTCGGCTCGAGCTTGAGCCACACGTGGCCGTACTGGCCGCGACCGCCAGACTGCCGCACGAACTTGCCTTCCGACTCGACCGTGCCGCGTATCGTTTCGCGATAGGCGACTTGCGGCTTGCCGACGTTGGCTTCGACTTTGAACTCGCGCTTCATGCGATCGACGATGATCTCGAGGTGTAACTCACCCATGCCAGAGATGATCGTCTGCCCCGACTCGTGGTCGGTGTGCACGCGGAAGGACGGGTCTTCTTTGGCGAGGCGTTGTAACGCCAGGCCCATCTTGTCTTGATCGGCTTTGGTCTTCGGCTCGACGGCGACCGAGATGACGGGGTTCGGAAACACCATCTTCTCGAGCGTGATCACCCGCTTCTCGGCGCACAGCGTGTCGCCGGTGGTGACGTCTTTGAGGCCCACCGCAGCGGCGATGTCGCCGGCACGCACTTCTTTGATTTCGGTGCGGTCGGAGGCGTGCATCTGCAACAAGCGACCGATGCGTTCGGTGCGGCTCTTGGTCGGCACGTACACCGCGTCGCCCGAGTTCAACACGCCCGAATAGACGCGAAAGAAGGTGAGGTTGCCGACGAACGGATCATTCAAAATTTTGAAGGCGAGCGCTGCGAACGGCGCCTCGTCGGCGGCGGTGCGCGTATCGGGCTCGCCCGACTCATCGACACCTTTGACGGCCGGCATTTCGACCGGCGACGGCATGTATTCGATCACCGCGTCGAGCAGCGCCTGCACACCCTTGTTCTTGAACGCGCTCCCGCACATGCAGAGCACGATCTCGTTACGCAGCGCGCGTTCGCGCAAGCCACGCTTGATTTCCTCGATCGAGAGCTCGGCACCCTCGAGATATTTGTTCATCAGCGCATCGTTCGCTTCGGCCGCCGCTTCGATCATGTGCGTACGGTAGAGCTGCGCCTCTTCGCGCATCGAGGCCGGGATGTCGCGATATTCGAAGTTCATGCCCTGGGTTTCCATGTCCCAGTGGATCGCCTTCATCTGCACCAGGTCGATCACGCCTTCGAAATCGTCTTCCGCACCGATCGGCAATTGGATCGGCACGGGGTTACCACGCAGCCGACTTTTGATCTGCTCGACGCAACGCAAAAAATTCGCGCCTGCGCGATCCATTTTGTTGACGAAGGCGATGCGCGGCACGGCGTAACGATTCATCTGGCGCCACACCGTCTCGGACTGCGGTTGCACACCCGACACGGCACAAAACAGCGCCACGGCCGAGTCGAGCACGCGCAGCGACCGCTCGACTTCAATGGTGAAGTCGACGTGCCCCGGGGTGTCGATGATGTTGATGCGATGTTCGGGGAGGTTCTTCTCCATCCCCTTCCAGAAACAAGTCGTGGCGGCCGAGGTGATCGTGATGCCGCGTTCCTGTTCCTGCTCCATGTAGTCCATCACGGCTGCGCCGTCATGCACCTCACCGATCTTGTGCGACACACCCGTGTAGAAGAGCACCCGTTCGGTGGTCGTCGTCTTACCCGCATCGATGTGCGCGGATATACCGATGTTTCGGTAGCGCTCGATGGGGGTGTGACGCGGCATGGCAGCAGGACCGTTTCTCGGACAAGCCGAAAATTACCAGCGGTAGTGCGCGAAGGCCTTGTTGGCCTCGGCCATACGGTGCGTTTCTTCACGCTTGCGCACGGCGGCGCCGCGGTTCTCGGCAGCTTCCATCAGTTCGTGCGCGAGGCGGAACGCCATCGACTTCTCGCTGCGCGCACGCGCCGCTTCGATCATCCAGCGCATGGCGAGCGTTTGCCGACGCGGCGCACGCACTTCGACCGGCACTTGATAGGTGGCGCCGCCGACACGACGCGACTTCACTTCGACCACCGGCTTCACGTTCTCGAGCGCTTGCGACAACAGCGCAATGGCATCGCCACCTTGCTTGCCGGTCTTCTCGGCGATGCGATCGATCGCGCCGTAGATGATGCGTTCGGCTGCCGACTTCTTGCCGCTCTTCATGACGACGTTCATGAATTTCGCGAGCATGTCGTTGTTGAATTTCGGGTCCGGCAAAATGTGACGGACGGGGGCTTGTGCACGACGTGACATCGTTCGCTCTCCTGTCGCTTATTTCTTAGGGCGCTTGGCGCCGTATTTGGAGCGGCTCTGCTTGCGGTCGTTGACGCCCGCACAGTCGAGCGTGCCGCGCACCGTGTGGTAGCGCACGCCCGGCAGATCCTTCACACGACCCCCGCGGATGAGCACCACCGAGTGCTCTTGCAGGTTGTGGCCTTCACCGCCGATGTACGAGGTGACCTCGTAACCGTTGACGAGTCGCACGCGGCAGACCTTGCGCAGCGCGGAGTTCGGCTTCTTCGGGGTGGTGGTGTAGACGCGCGTGCAGACGCCGCGCTTTTGCGGGGCGGCACCGAGCGCCGGAACCTTCGTCTTCTCAACTCTGGTCCGGCGCGGAGCGCGGATCAGCTGACCTGTCGTGGCCATGCAGTCTCCAAGTCTTCAGCGTTATTCGAAAAATGCCGGACAGGAGACGTCGCTCGTTCTGGCCCGCTAAAACATCCCGCGCGAGCGGGAGAACCCGGACCGACGACCGACAGCTACACGACCGGCTGCGGTGGGCGGCCTCCCGAGACAACCCGGGCCACCCCCTTGCGAGGGCGGCCCGGCGTCGCGAAAAACCGCTGTTTTTCGGACCCTCGCCCGAGGCGGAGTCCGAGAAAGGCCGCGGATTCTAGGGATCGCACCGCCGAGTGTCAATGTAGCGACGGGTTAGTACATCGCCGGCAACTCGTGCACGCCGGGGATGGCGAGAAACGGGTCAACCGCCCGCACGCGTCCGTAGTGGCGGCCATGCTCGAAGTCTTCGGAGAGCAATTCGCGCAACCCGAACACCTCGGCGATCGCCCATATCTGGGCGTCGAACCACGGCAAGCGGTAGTGCGTCATACCGCGCATCGCGGTCGAAAGCACCTCGCGCGTGGGGTAGATCACGTCCCATTGCCGCAGCAGGTTTTCCGCCTCGAAGAGCGCCTCGTCGACGGTCATCAATGTCCGCCCGCCGAGGTTTTCTAGAGGACGGGTCGTCACGGCCACGAACTCGACGATGGATTGATGAGCAAGCCGCAGCGTCCGGTCTTGCATGCCCGCCTCCAGCAGCTCCGTCGCACGCCGCTGCTTGAGCGGATCGCGCGGATCGAACCGGTAGACGAGTACGTTGGTGTCAACCAGGCGCAGGTGGGCCACGTTCGTACAGCTCGTCGCGCCGCAAGCCGCGGTCGGCTACAGGTGGAAGGATGCCGAAAGCGGCATTACGCGACTCTTGCCGCGCCGTCGCCTCGCGAAACAGGCGCAAGCGTTCGTCAGCGCTCAAGTCGGTCGGCGCAGCGGCCCGCGGGGTCAACCGCAAGCCCTCGCCCGCGACGGCAAACTCGACTTCGTCGCCCGGGGCGATGCCGACCTGTTCGGCCAGACGCTTGGGTAAGGTGATTTGCAGTTTACGGGTGACCTTGGCCATTCCTTACTTTAGCAAGGAAATAATCCTTACTACAGACGAAGCATGGAAGCCGAGATAAAAAAAGGCCGCCCCCTCGCGGGAGCGGCCCTTTGTTGGACACGAAGGACTGGCGGCGAGTCGCCGATCAGAACCGGTAGCGGACGCGCGCGCTCCAGCTGCCCGGACGATCGAGGAACTGGAACACGCCCAGCGCCGACATCGGGTAAGCCTTGTCCTGGCAATTGCGGCAATCGATCGCGAGCGTGAAGCCCGGCGCATCGGCCAGCTTCACGTTCAGACCCGCGTTCAAATACGTCTGCGTACCGGACCACGTGCCGTTGGTGCTCGACGCGCTACCGGTGGTGGCGATCGCGTACGCATCGCTGCGGTTCATGCCGACGCTCGGCTCGAGGATCACGTTGCCCATGCGGAACTCGTAACTCGCGTCCAAGCTCACCGTGTAATCCGGTGCACGCACCGGAGTCGCGATGTTGCCGAACATGTCGACGAAGTTCGCATTACACGCCGGCGCGCCGTTGTAGTTGGCGGTCGGGTTGGCACGGCAGACCGCCGCCTGCGCGAGCACGGTCGCCGCGATGTTGGTGTAACGCGCGCGCTGCGTACCGATGCCGGCGGTCACGTTCAGCCCACGAATCGGCGCCCACGTGGCGTCGATTTCGAGACCACGATTGCTGAGATCCGCCGGGTTGGTGGTGGTCGAGATCTGTGTGCCGTTCACGTCGATGCGCGCCGGAATCTGCACGTCCGAAGTGATCGCGTAGAACGCGGTCGCGTTCAAGCGCAGCGTGTTGTCGAACAGATCGGCACGCGTGCCGGCTTCGTACGACCACACCTTCTCGGGCTTGAACGGGATGAACGCGGTATTCGCCGCGGCACGTGCAGGCCAACCGCCCGACTTGAAGCCACGAGTCGCCGACGCAAAGAACATCACGTCCGGATTGACCCGATATTCGAGGGCGAGACGCGGCGTCCAAAGTTTTTGATCGAGCTCGAGCGGGATTCCCGCCGCTGCGACCGCGGCAGTCGAGAACGCAGGACCACCGGCACCCGGATTACGCTCGATCGAGAAATCTTTTTTCTCGCTCGTATAGCGCAAGCCGGCCGTGAGCGTGAAGGCGTCGGACAGTTTGTAGTCACCTTGACCGTAGACCGCGAACGCATCGAGGCCGTTCTTCATCGTGCGATCACCGCTGACCGTGAACGCGCCGTTCACGGTGCTGGTGCTCGCGTTGGCGAAGTCGGTGACGTTGTTCTCCTTCATGTAGTAGATGCCGCTCACCCAGTTGAGCGTGCCACCCATGCTCTCGCCGTTTAGCTTGAATTCCTGCGACTTCTGCTCGTGACGACCGGCGTTGTCGAGCGGCGTAAAACCGCGCGTAGTGCTGACGCGCGGCAGATCGCCGCCCGAGTCGACCAAGAAATCGTGGTAAGTGTAGCGGTAGCCGCTGATGGAGGTCAGCGAGAGGTTCTCGCCGAGATTCCACTTCACGTTCATGGTGTACGCGCGCGTGCTCGCTTCGTTACCGATGTCGAAGTTCGCTTTCGCGCCGACGAACGTACCGACCAACGCGCCCTTTTGCAGCTTGTTGTTGACGACGCGATTACCGTTCGCATCGAGCACGTTGAGGAAGTTGGTGTTGCGATCGGCGATCCATTCGGCGATCAAATCGACCGTCAAAGAATCCGTCGGCAGTAAACGTACTTCACCGCGCAAACCGGTGGCATCGCGATCGTTAAGCTTGTTTCCGGTGGAAATTTGGTAGGCGTAACCGTCGTCTTTGACTTTATAGACCGACAGCTTGGTCAAAATTTTGTCGCTGATCGGCAAGTCCGTCGAGGCGCGGGCCGAATACAGACCGAAGCGGCCGATGCCCGCTTCGACGTAGCCACGATGCTCGGCACTCGGCTTTTTCATGACGATGTTGATCGCGCCACCAGTCGTGTTACGACCGAACAAGGTGCCCTGCGGGCCGCGCAGCACTTCGATGCGCTCGACGTCGAACATGCTGAAATTGTTCTGGTTTTGGCGGGCGATGTAGACGTCGTCGACGTAGGTGCCGACCGGCACGTCGAAGGTCGCGATGGACTCGCCGTTGCCGATGCCACGGATGTAGTACGAGCTCGAGGTGCCCACACCGACGTTGTTGTTGCCGGTGAGGTTCGGGATGTTACGCACCAGATCGTAGGTGTCGACGATGTTGCGGCGCGCGAGTTGCTCGGCCGTGAATGCGGTGATCGCAATCGGCACGTCTTGCAAGCTCTGCTCGCGACGTTGTGCGGTGACCGTGACCTCTTCGAGGCCACCGGTTTCGGTTTGTGCTCCGGCCACCGTTGCGGCGGACACCGCGGCGGCAACCGCCATCCACTGGGCTTTGCGAAAATTCATCTGCACTCCTGCGCGAAAAAAAACGCGGCGCCAATCGTCTTACATTTATGATGTTCTCGCAACACACGTCGCGCACGTGCAACAGACGGCGGTCGACGGGAGGAGTTTGACCATGCACCGGCTTTTCGTCGTACTCGAAAACGGCATGCAAATGCACTATCGACGCGCCGGTGACGGACCGCCGGTGCTGTTGTTGCATCCGTCACCACAGTCGAGTGCGTTTTCGGTGCCGATGGCGCAGCGACTAGCGAAAAATTTCACCGCGATCTGCGTCGACACCCCGGGCTACGGGCTCTCCGATCGTCTGCCGGGAGAACCTTCCAAACCGGAACTACAGGATTACGTCGCACCTCTACGCATGTTTCTCGATGCGCTCGGCATCGAGCGTGCCGCCTTGTACGGCAACGCGACCGGGGCGGAAATTGCGCAGTTGTTCGCCCACAGCCACCCCGAGCGCGTCGCGTTTTGCATGCTCGACACTGCCGGTCACAAAGAAGATGCCGACCTCGATGCGATGCTCGCCGGCTATTTCCCCGACGTCACGCCGCGACGCGACGGCGGACATCTGCTCACACATTGGGACATGGTGCGGTCGCTCGCACTGTTTTCGCCCTGGCATCATGACCTCGCGGCCAATCGACTGCGCGTCGATCTGCCGTCACCCGAGGCTCTGCACCGCGCCATGCTCGATTATCTGCGCGCCGGCAAGGACTATGCGGCTGCGTATCGACCGGCGTTTTACACCGCGAAACATCGACTGATTTCGCGAGTTCGCGTCCCGGCGACGCTGATGCGCTGGGCGGGCAAGCCCGATTTGTCCGAAGTCGACGCGCTGATCGAACGCGGCTTACCGTCGAATTTCACCGTGTTGCACGCCGGTCCTAGCGTCGAAGAACGACAAGCGGTGAACGAACGATATCTAATCGAGCACTGGCTACCGAGCGGCGTGCGCACGCCACCACCGCCACCACAAACCGTGCACGACGCACCGCGACTGCAAAGCACCATGATCGAATGGGCGGGTGGCGCCGTTCATGCACTCGAGCATCGTGGCGGCGCAGGACCGTTATTACTCGGTTTGCACGGTGCCTCGAGCTCCGCGCGCACCTTGTCGCGACAATTCACGCCGCTGGTCGCCGCGCGGCCGCTGTTGCTACCCGATCTGCAGGGCTTCGGCGCCTCCGAAACGAGCGCCGGATTAAACCACTCGCCGGCTGCGCATGCCGCGATCGTCGCCGAACTTTTGACGCAGCGCGGCATCGAGTCGGTGGACGTAGTAGGCGAGGAATTCGGCGCTGCCGTCGCGCTCGAACTCGCCGTGCTGCGACCGGGTCTGGTGCGAAATCTTTGGAGTTGGCACGTGCGCGAGATCGACACCGCCTATCGCGACGCCTGGCTGCGCGAGGCGGACGTTTCGATCGCACCGCGTTGGGATGGCGCGCACCTCGTCACCGCGTGGGGCATCGTGCGCGACCGACAACTCTTCTCACCGTGGTTCGAGCGGCGCGCCCGCAACGCCATCGCGCGCGACGGCGCGCTGGATCCCGTCAAACTGGACGCGGCAGTGTTCGATCTACTGCAAGCGGGCGATGCCTGGCGCGACGCATCGCGGCAGCTACTCGATTATTTTTTCGAGCGCTCGCTAGAAACGCGGGTCGCTGCTCTCGGTATTGCGCATCGCGCACTCGGCGACGGTCCGCTAGGCCCGGCTTTATTGCAAGGTCATCTTTGACTCGTCGGCAACCCACATCGCAGCGGTCAAAACCAGTTGTAGTTGAAAGAGACGCTGACGCGCTCGGCATCGACCGTGTTCGTCGGCACTTCGTGCCGCAACCAGCTTTCGAACAACACGACCTGCCCCGCGCGCGCCGGCACGGTGTGCCACGTGCGCGCGTCGACTGACGCGGTGGCACGCCGCGGCGGCGCAGCCATATAGCGATCAAGCCGCGGATCTTCGAATTTGAGTCCCGGCGCACCACGCGGTGTGCGGACGTAATAGGTGCCGCTCACGGTCGAGCCGGGATGCAAATGCAAACCGTGCACCACGTGACGCGGCATGATGTTCACCCAGCAATCGGTCATCACGAGTTCACGACCGTCGAGCTCGAACTCGAGCGCACTCACGAACGAACGCAAATGTCGCTGCAACTTGCGCTCGAGCGCGGCAAAAGTCGGCGACATGCGTTGCATTCGGCTCTGTGAGCCGTAGGACGTGTAGCCGCCGGGATAGTTACGCTGCGACCAACGTCGGCCCGCCGGATCGTCAAGACGCAACTGCAGACACTCGCGCAGCAACTGCGCATTGAACGCTGCGGCGCCGCTGCGCTGCAACGGCGCGACGTGCACGAACGTCGGGAATAATCTTCGGATCGTCACGCGAGGTATCGTCGATCGAGGCGCCAACTCAATTCGCGCGCGGCTCTGGACGACCGCGATACGCACGCAACAAAAACCAGCGCATCAGACGCGGGAAGTGACGGGCGAAGAACACGATCGCCTTGCCGTGCCCGGTGACGACGATCTCGGCGCGACCGGCATCGACACCACGCACGATTTCGCGCACGGCGAGATCGGTAGGCACGCGCAACCACGCCGGCACCGGATCCGGCACGCCGCGATGCACGACACCACGGTTGTCGGTGCGTCGAATGTCGGAGTCGACGAAGCCCGGCGATACGAGCGTGACTTTGATGCCGAGCGTCGCGAGATCGCCGCGCACCGCCTCGGAAAGACCACGCACCGCAAACTTGCTCGCCGCATACGCCGATGCATTCGGCGCGGCGACGTGTCCGGCAACGCTGCCGACGAGCACCAAGCGGCCCCGGGCGGCACGCAGGGACTCCAGCGTTTCGTAGATCGTACGCAGCAAGCCGAATACGTTGGTTTCGAATTGGCGGCGATAATCGGTGAGCGCGAGATTTTGAATCGCACCGGCGACCCCGAAGCCTGCATTCGCGAACACGAGATCGAGCCGTCCGCCATGTGCTTCGAGATCGGCGACAGCGCGCGCGACGTCGCCTTCGCGCGTCACATCCGCTTCGTAGACCGAAACGGTCGCGCCACGCTCACGCAACTCGGCGGCCAGGCCGTCGAGCAATTCGCGGCGTCGTGCGAGCAACAGCAGATGCGCACCGCGCGCAGCATACACTCGCGCAAGTTCCGCGCCGATGCCACTCGATGCACCGGTGATGAGAATCGTCGGCCCGTTTCCCGCTGCGGTCATGTTGCACCTCGTGCGCGTCGCTGCGCGAGCAGCCCGGCGAACATCAACAAAGAAATCCAGTCGAACGCCCCGCCACCACCTTTGCCGGCCGACGCGGCGGGCGCCGCAACCACGACGTCGTTCGCCGTGCCGGACAAACCGATCGAGGACGGACTGCCGGTCGCGTTGTGCGCGATCGACACCGCGGCCGACTTCGCGCCCGAACTGCCGGGCGAGAACGTCACGTTGATGGTGCAGGAGCCGCCGACCGCAACGCTGCTGCAATTATTACTTTGCGTGAATTGGCCGGCATCCGCGCCACTCAAAGAAACGCCGCTGATCGTCAGCCCGGCATTACCGGTGTTGTTGACGGTCACCGCTTGCGCCGCGCTCGAAGTGCCGACGGTCTGTGCTGCGAACGACAGCGTCGTCGTACCCAGCGAAATCTTCGGCGCGAACACGATCGCGACCGGGCAAGCCGAAGCGGTGACGCTCGACGGCGCCGTGGTCGTTGCGCTCGTCGGGCCGATCACGATCTCGGCACTGTCCTGTGCGCCCTGATCGTCGGTGACCGTGAGTTGTACCCGCGCCGTGCCGGTCGCCGGCGCGAGTATCGTCGCGCTCGCCGCGTTGGCGCCCGACACCAACGTGCCGACCGCGCCCGAGGTTACGGCCCAAGCATAGGTCGTCACGCGACGGCCACACGAAGCCGCGGAGCCCGCGCCTTGCAACACCAAATTTTGACCAGCGGCCACCGTGCCCTGCGCGGCGATCGCCGCGATCGGTCGCCGCGCCTCGCGCAACGCGCCGACCGCGTTCGTCATGCCGGCGCCACAGGCTGCAGTCGTGCATGCACATTCCGCCGACTGCAAATCATTGGTGTTTGCCGGCACACGGCACACGGCGAGTCCGGTCGGCGCGACGGGATACGGCGTGGCGCCTTGTCGCAAACGCGCGATGAGTTGCGGCACGGTCAAATTTTGATTGACCG
>Ga0214917_10005550_pt1 | contig 13423 bp, 6 predicted proteins | sample LL_1208_BB_MetaG_FD_177983 | JGI IMG/M metagenome (GOLD analysis project Ga0214917, IMG submission 177983) | Freshwater microbial communities from Lake Lanier, Atlanta, Georgia, United States - LL_1208_BB | ecosystem: Environmental > Aquatic > Freshwater > Lake | place: USA: Georgia | collected... | reverse complement strand
CTCCTGCTCACGGTGATCGTCCGCGGGGCGATGTTTCCGATCAGCCGCAAGCAGGCGATCTCGTCGCAGAAGATGCAGGTCTTGCAGCCGGAGATGAAGGCGATCGCCGAGAAATACAAGAACGACGCCGACAAGCGGACGAAGGCCACGCAGGAACTGTGGCGGAAGCACGACTACAACCCGATGGGCGGGTGCCTGCTCGTGTTCATCCAGATCCCGATCTTCATGGGGCTCTACCGGTCGCTCGCCACCGACGTCGAGCTCCGTCAGGCGCCGCTGTTCTCGGCGGCGATCCGCTGGTGCTCCAACCTCGCGGCCCCCGACATGCTCTGGGACTGGTCGCAGGTGCTGCCCGCCTTTCTCACGGCCCCCGAAGGCTGGCTGGGCCCGTTCCTCAACCTCTTTCCGCTGGCCACGATCGGCCTGTTCCTCTGGCAGCAGAAACTGTTCATGCCGCCGGCGGTGGACGAGCAGGCGCAGATGCAGCAGCAGGTGATGAAGTACATGATGTTTTTCATGGCGTTGATGTTCTTCAAGGTGCCTTGCGGCCTCTGTCTCTACTTCATCGCCTCGAGCCTGTGGGGCATCGCCGAGCGACTCCTCCTGCCGACGGCCGCACCACAGGCGGCCGTGGCGGGTGCCGCCGACGCCCCGCCCGCGCACGCGATCGACGTGCCCTTCATGCGCAACGGCAGGCAGAAGGAAGATGCGGCCACGGCCGCCCGCAAGAAGCGCCAGGCACGAAAGCGCTAGCAAGGTATCTCGGATAACTTCAGCAACGGGCCGGCAAACCGGTTGATGGAGGCGAGGGGTCGGCGAACGCTCGAGGAGCATTGGGCCGCCGCGGCCCACGCGACGAGACTTTTGCCGCTCCGAAGCCGCCGTTACACCAACGACGGATTCGCTCCGGCCCCGGTCACTTGGCGCCGAACTTGTAGGCCGTGTTCTTGGGATCGAAGTCGGCGTCGGTGAAGCCGTTGTTGATCTTCACGTTCATGTAGGTGTACTCCTCCATGAGCACCGGCTGCCCACCCTGTTCCTGTGGCCAGTCATAGGCCTCGTAGCGGATCGGAACCATCAACTCGTCGTCGATGAAGACCCTGGCCAGATGGAAGCGGAAGTTGCGCCGCGGCACGGGGTGCGCCACCTGGATACAGGTGCAGATCCGGCCGTTCACCTTGGCGTTGGGATAGAAGTTGACGTCGCACTCGCCGAAGTGTTTGTCGTGCTCGGCGACCTCCACGAGACGCTTGGTGAGATTCTCGACGCCGAGTTCCGTGATCGGATAGCGGTTGCCCGCCATCGCCAGCATGCTCTGAGGCTTGAGCGAGACCATGCCCACCATCGCCCGCACGCCGCTGCCGGCGTGGGCCAGCATGTTGCCGTCGTTGCGGCCATCGACGTAGATCACTTCCTGCCCCTTGACGCTGTCGGGACCGAGGAACAGGAGATAGACGCTGAACGGCCGCTGTCGGATCTTCGCGAACATGTATTCGTGCTCGCCGAGTTTGCCGTCGATCCGCTCACGCTTGACGACGGTGCACGAGTAGTCCTGGATGTTGGCCTGGATTCCGGCGAGCCCCTTGCGGGCCATCTCGAGTGCCGGCTCCAGCGGATGCGTGGCGCCTGCGACGGACGCCGCGTCGCCGGCGTTGACGTTGCCCTGTGGCAAGCCGCCCTGGGGCGTGAGGCCTTGGAACTGCCCGGGCTGTGCAGGTGCCTGGGCCTGGCCGTGTGCGGTTACTCCCGGCATGCCGACGCCGACGACCAGCGACATCAGGGCGCCGCCCGCGCCACTCCACAACTTCCCTGCCCGACGGGCCATCTCGCATTCTCCTTGGATTCGGTCGATCGCTTCTCTGCATCATCGCCCCGCCTGCGGCGGGGCATGAGCAATCGCCTGTGCTCCCGAACGGCCGGCAGATCCGGTGGGGTCCAGCCCGGACCGATCGGTCGAGGGCGGGATGATACCGACGGCCCCGCGGGGGGGCCATGCCAGTTCGGGTCGCGGTTTTTCGCGTTTTCCAGCCGCGGTGCGGGTCCGCTTGCCACCCTGCCCGGGCCAGACGATGCTCCACTGATCGTCCTGCCTGTCTTCCCCGGCCTGCCTTCATGACCCGTGCCCAATCACTCGAGCCGGCTTCCGATCTGCGCGTCGTCTGCGTCGAGTCGGCCCCGTTTGGCGAGAACACCTACATCGTCTTCCGCCCGGGGGTGCAGGCCTGCCTCGTGATCGACCCCGGCTTCGAGCCGGAGTCCGTGATCGAGGCGATCCATGCCGAGCGGCTCGAGCCCGAGGCGATCCTGATCACGCATGGGCACTCCGATCACATCGCCGGCAACGCGGCGCTGCGCCGGGAGTGGCCGACGCTGCCGATCGTGATCGGCCGCGGCGACGCCGCGAAACTCGGCGACCCCGCCGGAAACCTCTCCGGTGGCTTTGGCATCGCGCTCACGAGCCCGCCTGCGGACCGCCTTCTCGATCACGGGCAGCGGCTCGACCTCGCCGGCATGGCGATCGACGTGCGCGAGATCCCGGGCCACTCCTCGGGGCACGTGGTATTCGTGCTCGATCGCGAGACGCCGCCGATCGTGTTCGCGGGAGACGTTTTGTTTCACGAAAGCATCGGTCGCACCGATTTTCCAGATGGCGACTTCGCCGCCCTCGCGGCCGGGATCCGCCGCCATCTCTACGCCCTGCCGGACGAGACGCTCGTGTTTCCCGGCCACGGCCCGCCGACCACGGTGGGGCACGAGAAGCGACGCAACCCGTTCGTGCCCGCGGCCGAGCCGCCCGCGGCGGATTGACCCGCGCCGACCTCCACTCCGATAACTAGCCATCATGCTCTCGCCCGCCGACATGCCGCCCGCTCCCGTCGCCGGCGTCGGTGCCCCCGCCGGCCCGTCGCTGGTCTGTCGGGCCGCGGGGCTTTCGCTCGCGGCGCTCGCCCGGATCCTGAGTGGAGCGAGCGTCCGCTGGATCGCAAGCCAGCCCGACACCTGCCAGCGGGTCTATTTCGCGAACCACACGAGTCACCTCGATGCGATCGTGGTCTGGTCGTCGCTCCCGCAGGCCGTTCGCGAGCTGACCCGACCCGTGGCGGCGAAGGACTATTGGCAGCGTGGCCTCGTGCGCCGCTGGCTGGCCGAAGAGGTGTTCAACGCGATTCTCATCGACCGCACCGACATCAAGGTGCACCAGAGCCCCGTGGATCTCATGCTCCGGGAGATCGGCACGACGAAGTCGCTGATCGTGTTCCCCGAAGGCGGCCGGAGCGTCACCGGGGAGATCGGTGAGTTCAAGAGCGGCCTCTTTTATCTCGCCAAGAAGCGGCCCGAGATCGAACTCGTGCCCGTGCACATCGACAACCTCAACCGCGTCCTGCCGCGTGGCGAGTTTCTCCCGGTGCCGCTTCTTTCCTGCATCAGTTTCGGGCCGCCCTTGTGGCTCGAGCGCGGCGAGGCGAAGGTCGACTTCCTCGAGCGGGCTCGGCGCGCGGTGCTCGCCCTCAAGGAATGAAGGCCGCGATGAACGACGTTCGCACGATCGCGCTGATCGCCGGGGTGCTCGGGCTGCTCGCCCTCGCCACGGGCGTGGGGCAGTTCCTCAAGCGGCATCCCGACCGGGGCCTCGATCCGGCCGCCGTCAACACGTTCAATCTCCGGCTTCGTGGGTGGTGGATCATGTGCACGGTGCTGGCGGCCGCCTTCTGGCTCGGCACCATCGCCACGGTCGTGCTGTTCGGGCTCGTTTCGTTCTGGGCGCTCCGCGAGTTCATCACACTCACGCCCACCCGCAAGGGCGATCACAGGGCGCTGTTCTGGGTGTTCTTCCTGTTCACGCCGCTCCACTACGTGCTCGTTGGCCTCAACCGCTACGACGTGTTCAGCGTGTTCCTGCCGGTCTACGCCACGCTGTTCGTCCTCGCCCGCGTCGCCTTCGCTGGCGACTACAAGCGGTTTCTCGAGCGCACGGCGAAGATCCAGGCCGGCCTCGTGGTCTGCGTCTACTGCCTCTCGTTCGCGCCGGCCCTGCTCCAACTCCCGATCGCCGGTGCCATGCCCGGGGGCAACTTCCGCCTGTTGTTCTTTCTCATCCTGCTCGTCCAGTTCGCCGACTGCATGCAGTATGTCTGGAGCCGGATGCTCGGCCGGCGGCTCGTGGCGGCCGCGGTGAGCTCGAACCGCACGTGGGAGGGGCTGCTCGGGAGCGCCACGAGCACGGCCCTCCTCGCGGCGGTGCTGTGGTGGGCCGCGCCCCCCTTCGAGCCCTGGCAGGCGGCGCTCGCGGGCTTCGTCGTCGCGCTCCTGGGCTTCGCCGGCGGGATGACGATGTCGGCCATCAAACGCGACCGCGGCGTGAAGGACTACGGCACGCTCGTGGTCGGGCACGGCGGCGTGCTCGACCGCATCGACTCGATCTGCTTCGCCGCGCCGGTGTTCTATCACCTCACGCAGTTGTTCGCCGGGCCGGGCTCACCGTAGCCCGGGTTCGGGCTGGCCGTTGCCCGTCGTCGCCTGCCGGGCCTGCGCCGCGTAGATCGAACGGCGGCCTGCGGCGGACGACACCGCCGCCACCGTCGCTCGTGGCGGTGTGACCGGCGCGGGATCGGGGCTCTGGCCGCGGGTCGTGCCGGCGAGCGTGTTCGCCCGCGAGGGGGCGGCGGCGAGCGCCGCCGGTGGGGCGGGGCAGCCCTGCTTCACCCAGTCGAGCCAGATCTGCTGCATCTGGGCGAGGTTGCCCACGCCGTAGTGCCGCGACAGTGCGCCCCCCCAGTCGTCGCTGGCGAGCCCTTCCCCCACGAACGACACATATCTGTGGCGGCCGCCGCGCTCGATCAGGTAGCGGGCCAGCGAGTAGCCCTGCGAGTAGAGCGGCAGCACGTCGGCCGGATACTCCTTCATCGCGAACATCTCGGGAAAAGCGATCCCACGGCCGGTGGTGAGAAACTCGATCAGGAGGCGGTGCTGGCGGGCCCGCTCCACGGGATGCTCGACGGTGGTGCAGGCCCCTTCGTCGGCCCACCGCGGCAGCGGCCGGCGGAAGTGGCTGGCGAAGATCGTATGCGTGACTTCGTGCGGCAGGACGGAGTCGAGGATTCGCTCCTCGCTTCCCTGGATCGTCATCGTCCAACCAAACACCTCGCCGGCGTCGAACACGAAGCTCGTCGCCCCGCCGGCGCCGAGGTGCGGGGCGACCTGGGCCTTGATCGGGCAGGGGCGGCTCCAACGCGGCAGGGGCGCGCCGAGCCATTCGACGGCCAAATCGTGGCGATACTGCTCGGCGGCGTCGCCGATCCGGCGGGCCAGCTGCTCCGTGGGCGCATCCACGAGGAAATTGGCGGTGCGATGACCGGCGGCACGAGCCTCTTCACTCCAGCCGAGGGCCGTGGTCGCAAGCACCGCAACCGCACCGCACCACGCCATCCGCGCCGAACGTTGTCCGCACACCATGTCCTGACCACCTCCGTGTGACCGAGCGGGCGGACACTAGCGGAGGGTTCCGAACAGAGACCAGCCCGGTTTCGGCGGGGGTTTGGTGAAACCGGGGCATCGATCAGGCAAGCGAGCGGCTCCGCGCCATGATCCAAAACCCGCCGCCCACCACGAGCAGCGCGAGTGTCGCCCATGCCCGCGCCGCCACGCCCGGATCGCGTTGCCGTGCGATCCGCACCGTGAGTGACGCCTCCGGGGGGTCCGCCACGACATGCACGACCGAACCCGTGACCGCAGGCCCCGTGGCCGCGGTGCGGTCGACGTCGAGCCCGTGGGTGCGGGCGGCCAGGGCCTCGCGCAGCCGGTCGCGTGCCGGCGGCGCCGCCGCGGCGATCGCCCGCGCGAAGTCGGCCGTGAGCGCGGCCAACGCCTCTTCGCGCTGCTGCCGCAGCGTGGCCGGGTCGATCGACCGGGCGGGATCGGCGATTCGGACGAGCCCATCGCGCGGCGCCCGCAAGGTCCACACGCACCGCGCGCAGGTCAGCCCGATCAACGCCGGGGCCTTCACGACGATCGGGCCGTCGTCGTCGAGCGCGTCACCGACCGAGCCCGCGTAGACGACCTCGATCGAGCGTGGCCAACGAACGTCGTGAAGAGTGATGTCCCACCGCTCTCCGCCGGTGGTGCCCTCGGCCGGGGTATCCCCGGGGGGCACGGCCGGCAGGGTGGGTTGGCCGTCGATGAACGCGTCGAACAGCCGCATGCCCCGGGGCAGGGCGAGACGCACCACGCGCTCGTTCGTGACGACGTCGAAGCGGGCCCGTCCCCAGGCTCTGCCCCGATCCTGAAACGTCATCTCCACGTCCGCGAACTCGACCCGCGGATCGCTCGACGCCGCCGTTGCGGCCTGCGCCGCGACCTCGACGGGCACCGGTGCGGGGGGGACGGCGTCGGCTGCGGGCTGGAGCGTGTAGGGTGGCGGCTGCTCGTCGCTCCGCACCTGCCAGGATCGACCCTGGGTCGCCGCCGGCAGCGATTCGTTCCAGGCGACCACGACGGGTGCTGCGGGGAGCATCACCCGCACGAGCGGCACCCGGCCCGTCGGCGCCGGCGGCTTCGGCACGTGCGCCGCCACGTCGAGCCGAAATCTTCCGGCCAGCGGCTGTTGCACCGTGAGTACTCCCCGCTCCGGGGAAGTGCGTTGCCAATGTGTTTCGAGCGGGCCGCGGGACGCGGGGTCCGGGGCCTGGAGGGCGTCGTCGAACAGTGCGATCGAATCGACGACGCATCCGGCCGGCAGTTCCACCGGCAGCGATACCAGCGCCGTCGAACTCGCGTCGAGCCGGGCATCGACCGTGATCCGCGTTCGTTCCGGGGCGAACCACACGCTCACGTCCTGTGTGCCCCGAATCTCCTGGCGGCGACGCTCCACCGTGACTCGCGCCCGCGGCTCGCCTCCGAACGATGCCGCCGCGCCGCTGCGGCCCTGAGCGTCGAGCGCGGCCGCGTCGGGCGGCCGCACGTCGAACCGCCACGCCAGGCCGTTCGCGGGGCCCGTCTCTTCTTCGGCGGGGAGCACGACGAGCGGCGCCGGAGCGTCGAGCTGCACCGCAAGGTCGCCGGCGGGCACCAGCCGTGTCGTGCGTACGTCGGCGGCCGCCCCCTCGATCCACGCCCCCGGCACGGGAAAGATGCCCACTGGATCGGCGAGCGGACGGCGGAACGCGAGCTCGAATCGCAACGGTCCGGCGGTCGGCCGCAAAGCGCGGACGAGGAACCTGTTGCCGGGCAGTTGGACGACGTCGAGCGCAGGATCGACCATCCCCACGCGGGCCAGCCCGCGGTCGGCCCGCACCACGCAGGGCGCGGCGACGTCGCGGCCCGGATCGACGACGAATGCAGCGTTCACGCGGACCGCATCGAGATCCCAGAGCACCGTGTTGCGGCTTTCGGCGGCGGGTGGGGCCGTGGCCAGCGCGGTGCCCGGGCCATGTGGCCGAACCAGCCGCACGCGAGCGGCCCGCGACACATCGTGCACGGATCGCATGCCCGCCACCGACCGGCCGCGCGGCGCGGCGACGAACGCTTCCCCGGGAACGGCCATTTCGCACCAGGCACCTTCCGGGCCGCCCCCCTCGCGGCCAGCCTGGGCCTCTCGCTCGAGGGTCGTCGCCGGGGCCGGGGGCAGGCCGACTGAAAGCATGACGACGTCTCCCACCACTTCGCGTTTGGGCCGCACGTCGATCTCCACGCGGTGTGGTCCTGCGACTGGCACGACCAGATCGTGCCGCCCCGGAGCACCGATGACCGTGGCGGCCTGTCCGTCGATCCGAGCGGTCTCGACGAGCCACCCGTCCGCCGCTTCCTGCGGCCCCAGCGCCAGTGTGCCGGCCGCCGCCGCGTCGATGTCGATGATCATCCGCCACCGTTCTTCGCCACCCACTTCCGGGCGGGACTCGGGCACGACCACCCGGCACGCCACCAGGCGCACCACCCGGCCGTCGTCGTCACCCACTCGGGCGAGCAGGCGATAGAGCGGCTCGGGCACGAGCGCCATCTCGCCCTCCTCCAGCGGCGTGATGAACACCCGCAGGTCCCCGGCGGCGTGGGCGCTGGAGCCCGCCCCGGAGCCGAGCGCGGCGAACGCCAGCGCCGTGCCGGCCCAGCTGCGGCTTCTGGCCGAGACGAGTGTCGCGCCGAGCGCGGCCCACCAGGCCGCGCGGGCGACGAGACCGAGGGGTGCCGGGCACCACAGCGCGGCGACGCCGGCCATCACGCACAGGGCCGGCGGCAGCCACGGCCGGCCACGGCTTCCGACGAGGGCGGTCACCGCCACCATCACGCCCACGAGCGCCGCGGCAAAGAGCAACCAGCGCCGCCGCACGACGACGATCGTGCTCGCGGCGTCGGAGCCCTCCGCCGGGACGAACTCCCGGAGGCGAAATGCGGCGCCCGATACCGCGCTCGCCGTGGCGTCCGACCCCTGGCCGATGCTCCGCCATGCCGATGACACCGTCGCGATCTCGAGTTCCGGTGGGATGGCCACACGGCACAGACGATCGAGCACGGGGAGGTCGATCGCCACCCCGCCAGGATCGGAGAGCCATGCACACCATCCGGTGGTCGCGGCGATGCTGCGCACCACGAGCGTGAACGACGGCTTGCCGGCGGGCAATTCGACCGGGATCGACGCCACGTTCTCTGCGGCCACGACCGCCACCGCGGCGCCGTCGATCTCCACGCCCTGAACTCGACGGCCGGGAGGCAGGCTGATCGTCACGGTCTGGCGGCCATGATTCTCGATCTCGAAGGCCGTCTCGAATTCGGTCCTCCCCGAGGTGTGCAACCAGCACGACGTCGTTTCCCGCCACGCCCACGCGCGGGCATCGCCGTCGTCGCGCCGGCCGGGGACCAGATCCGCCGCCGCCGGCCCGTCGGCCACGGCGCTGACGCCGGCGAAGGAAAACTCGCCCACCAACGCGGGCCAGTCGGAAGCGGCATCGGGTCGCGGCGGCAACTCCGCGAGCCGGCGATTGACGTTGCGCGGCCGCCGTCTGCCCGCGTCGCGCACGATCACCTCACCGACCTGTCGCGGCGCCCCCTCGACCCACGCGAGCGGAATCGGCGCGGGGGCGAGAAAGGCGACCGTGCGGGCGGCCCGGATCGTGACCGGCTCGCGCACCGGCGGCGCGAGCTCGATCACCCATGAGTCGTCGTTCGACTCCAGGCGTCGCGCCGCGATCGTGCCGCCGGCGGGCGCCAGCAGCGACCACTCGAGCTGCTCGTCCATCGGTTCGGAAAATCGTACGACGAGCGAGTCGAGGTCGGATGCGTCGGGGCGGCATTCGAAGGTAAACGACTGTGAGAGGCGATCGTCGCGCACGGTGAGCCGCACTTGGGCCTGTACGTCAAGTGGCGGTCGGCGACGGACGAGCTGCACCTGCCAGGCGGGGCCACGCTCACCCACCGGCGTCCAGGCGCGCACGGCCGGATCATCGACAAGCGCTGCCAGCCGGGGGTCGATGGCGCCTGCGGTCGCGCCGACGATCTCGGCCGATTGTGCGGCGCTCGTCTTGAAGCCGACGGACGCCAGACCCTCGGCCTCTCCCGTGAGCCGCACCATGTCGATCTCGCCTGCGGTGAACGACTCTCCTGCCGCGGCGCCGGCCCGGTGGCCGCCGATCCGCAGCCGCAGACGGCGGCCTGGGGTCGCGGCGGCCGTCAAGCCGATCCGCAGCACGTCGCCTCGTGCGTCGCGAATCACCTTCCACTCGAGCGGCTCTCCGGAGCGGGCCTCCGGTCCGGCGGCCGGCTCGAGCCAGAGGGGAGACGGCGACCACCCCACCGCATCGACGGTGTCGATGAACCAGCCGGGCGCGATCAGGCCCGTGAGGTCGAAGGCTTCGCCGCGGTGCACGCTGACGTCGCAGGTCGCGATCCCCACCACGATGCCCGGCGCGAAGTCGACCACCGTGACGCGGGCGACGTCGATCCGTGGGCTTCGCGGCACCACGGCCACCCGCGCCTCCGCGCCTGGCCCCTGCTGCTCGAGATAGACGCGGGCCGGCACCACGCCGGCGGCGCCGGGAGCGGCCGGTGCCGCCGCAGGCAACGGCCATGCGGCGGCGGCCTCGGCCGTCACGGCGAGGTGGCGAGTGAAGTCGATCGTGGCGAGTGCGAGCGCCGGATCGACCTCGATCAAGGTCCCGCCGCCGGTCCAGCGATCGGCCGTCGGACGGACCGTCGGCAGGGGGCTCGCGACGCCGTCGGGGAGCGGCCCGACCGCCCGGATCTCGAGCGGCGTGCGCGTGGCCAGCCCCACCGGTGGCAGTGCGCAGGAGAGCGAACGGCCGTCGGCCGCCACCGACCAGGTGACGGGAAGGCGGGCGGTGCCGGCGAGCGCCACGTCGGTCACGACCAGTTCCGGGTCCTTGGCAAACACGACGCGTTCGGTGGTCCAGATCGAGGCGGGTCGCATCGCCACCTCGACGGCGACTTCGCGGCCGGCGATTCCGATGCGGCTCCACGCGAAGACGGCGGGCGGCGCGGGCGTCTCGTCGACGACGTACAGTTCGATCGCGGCATGGGGGCCGGTTTCGATGAGCCATTCGCCATCGCTGCGCCGGGCTGGCAGGTCGTGGGCCACGGGGAGCGGCCGCTGCCCGGCCGGGAGGCGGAGCCGGATCACGGACCGCACGGCCGGCACGAGCGGCAGCGTGTGGAGCGGCCCGTCGGCCGTGGCGCGCGGGGGCGGAGCGGTGAAGTCGGCGATGTATTCCCCCGTGCCGGTCAAGGCCACTGCCTGCGTGCCGTCGGCCTGGCCGAACACCACCGCGGCTCCCACGCCCGAGTTCGTGCGGGCCGCGCACCGCGCGACGGTGAGGTTTCCCAGCGGCAGCGCGTGCGCCGGCGCGGCCTCGGGCGACGCCGGCGCCACGATGTCGAATGCCACCCGCCCCTCCAGGCGTCCCGCCGCAGTGAGCCGTGCTTCGTAGCGGGCCGCCTCGGCCCGCCGAAACCGCGGCGCGGCCGCCCGATCGGGAGCCCCCGTCGCGTTCGCTGCGGCCGCCTCGAAGGCCTGCCGTGGCATCGGCACATAGCGGTCGTTGCCCAGCGGCACGTCGGCCAGCCCGTCCCGGGGCACATGCACCCGCGTGAAACGCAGTTCCTCCCGTGGTGGATCGGCGGCCCGTGCGGGCCGCCACCCCGCGAGCCCGCTCGCCACACACACCGCGAGTCCGATCGCCGCCGCGCGCAGGCCGCTCATGATCCCGCGCTCCCCGCGCGCGTGGCCGTGCCGGACGCCGCCGCCACCGACGGCGCGATCAGGATCGACGCCCCGGGTACGAACCGCGTCGACGATTCCGACGACATCGGTGCAAGCGGGCGGCGGGCCGGCCGGTCGATCATGATCCGCAGGGCCGCCGCGACCAGCGCGAGCACGGCGCCGGGCAACGCGGCAAGCCCGATGAGCGGCGCGAGATCGGGGGCAAGGGCCGCAGCCATCACGGCGGCGGCGCCGAGTGAGAGCACCGCGGGCACGCGGCGCAGCATCGGGCGATAGACGATCGCCAGGCCGACGGCGAGCGTCAGTCCCGAGGCCACGAGCACGAGCAGCCACGTGGGAGCCACCCACACCGCCGCGATGCCCGGATCGCCGACACCGGCGTAGACGACGCGTCGCTCCGCCAGCGGCGCGTCGGCCCCGACCGCCGGCCGGCGCACTGCCGCGGCGATCCAATCGGCCAGCGCCGCGCGCGACACGAGCGGCGCGTATTCCGGGCCGAAGGTGGCCCACCGCCAGCGCTGCTGCGCCGTCCATGCCGCGGGGGCCGCGACCACGTGCTCGTCGGTCTCGAGCCCGAGTTCCCAATAGAAGCGGCGCAGGATCGTGCCGGCAGGAAACCGGGGCGGTTCGAGCACGATCCGTTCGGGGAGCCCGGCTGTAGCGGTCCGGCGGCGCCGCGCCGCGGTGGACGCGATCTCGATCCTGCCGCGGCGCCGCCCGGCGTCGGAGGGCGACTGGGGCAACGGGATCCGGAGCGTGCCGTCGGAATCCTCGTCCGCAGCGACGACGGAACCGTCGACACGGACGCGCGGCGGCCCGGGATCGGGTTCGCCCTGCGGCGGCCGCGCCGTGGGCAGGGCCAACCGCACGGAGGGCGCGGTGCTGGAGACGGCGAACGTCCAGATGTCGGAACGCCGGTCCGGAAGCAGCCGAGTTTCGTACCACGCGGCCTCGATCACGGTATCGCCCGCTCCCGATTCCGGACGCAGCGACAACGCGAGCGGGACGCTTGCCTGGGGGTTCGTGGCGAGCCATACGCGGGCCGGCCCGCCGGCCGCGGCGACGTCGCGGCTCCAGGCGTCGCCGCGCACGTCGATGGCGAACTGTTCGCTCGCCACGATCGTGACGGCCTGCCGCACGACCCGTGCCTCGACGGGCACGACGAGCGGCACGGTCTCGGCGACCGTCGCCTCGGCCGGCACGTCCGGCGTCGGCGTGGCGAACGATATCACGATGTCGCCGGTGCCGAGGAGCGGGCTCGCGAGCATCACGCGGACCATCGCGGCGTCGTCGGGAACGTCGGCCGGGGCGGACACCTCGAAGGGATTGAGCGGTTCCCCCTCCTGACGGATCTCGAGTTCGTCCGCGGCGAGCACGGCCCGGGCCACGGCGAGATCGACGAATTCCAGCGGCACGTTCGCCACCTCGAACCGGATCGTTTCCTCCACGCGCGTTCGCGGCAATCCCACGGTCACGTGGGCGGCGATGGTCGCTTCGACCCGCCGGGGCAGGAAGCGGCGGCGGGCGGCGAAGACGCCGTCGGTGCCGTCGAGTCGGTAGGCGAGCCGCGGCGACTCGCCGCGGCGCGGCGGGGCCGCGACCTGGCGCACGAGCCCGGCCATGGCGTCGGGATCGGGGAGCACCTCGATGTCGCTGTCCGAGGCGATCGTCACCTGGGCGGGCCCCACCAGGTCGGCCCGGGGAATCGGAAGCTTCCAGCCCACGGTGGCCGCGTCGCGGTCGACCGGCAGGCTGCAGCGGACCTCGACGGTCGTTTCGCCGGACAACGGCTGCGTGAGGGGGATCACGATGGTGCCGCCCTCCGTCGCGACCGCCGCCGCATCGACGACGCCCGCCGGGCCCACGTCGTCGATGCTCCAGCCGTCGAGTCCGAGCGCGACGCGCGACACCGGCGCTCCGCGCACGATCACGCGCAGGGCCGCCACGAGGGAGATCCGAGTGGCGCCGATTTCGTAGCGATAGATCGGCTCCACCACCACGCGGCTGCCGCGCGGCCGCACCCGGAGCGGCAGCCGCGCCGGCTGCGAGTCGTAGGCGAACGCCGCCACGAAACCCGGCCGGCGGGCGGCGAGCGGCGGATCGACGCGGCGATTGCTCCCGGTGTCGTCCCAGTCCACCTGCCAGTCCCCTTCCACGACGAGGCTCATGCGGCCGCGTTGCCGCCAGGCCGGAATGCCG
>Ga0214917_10005549_pt1 | contig 13424 bp, 15 predicted proteins | sample LL_1208_BB_MetaG_FD_177983 | JGI IMG/M metagenome (GOLD analysis project Ga0214917, IMG submission 177983) | Freshwater microbial communities from Lake Lanier, Atlanta, Georgia, United States - LL_1208_BB | ecosystem: Environmental > Aquatic > Freshwater > Lake | place: USA: Georgia | collected... | reverse complement strand
CTCGGATGGTTGATACCGGTCTTCCCCCCCACCGACGAGTCGACCATCGCCAGTAAGGTGGTCGGCAATTGAACAAACTCAACGCCGCGTTGATAGATCGCCGCGGCAAACCCGGCCATGTCCCCCACCACGCCACCGCCCAGCGCCAGCAGCAAACACGAGCGATCGAAGCGGGCCGCGAGCAGCGCGTCGAACACGCTCTGCAGGGTTGACCACTGCTTATTCGATTCGCCCGCGGGCAAGGCAATCGTGATGCGCTGCGCCGCCAAGGCGTCGACCTGGCGCTCGAGCGCACTGGCGTACAAGCCACCAACAACGGTGTCGGTCACAATCGCAACCTGACGACCGGCGACCAAGCTCGCCAGCGTTTCACTGCAACCGAGCAGACCCGCGCCAATCTCGATCGGATAGCCACGCTCGGCCAATTCAACATTCAGTACGATCATGCTGGGGGTCCTTGCGTGGTGTGCTCGGCGACGTGGCGCACAATCTGCTCGACGACGCGCTCAACGGGCTGCCGCCCCGTCTCAACAATACAGTGCGCAACCGCCTCGTAGAGCGGCGCGCGCTCGGTTAACAAAGTCAGAATGCGCGCGCGCGGATCCGCCCCTTGCAAGAGGGGTCGGGAGCTGTCGCGTCGGGTGCGCGCCCACAAGTCATTCGCCTGCGCGCGCAGGTAAACCACCCAGGCGCGCTCGGCCAAGAGGCGCCGGTTGGCTTCGCGCAACACCACCCCACCGCCGGTGGCCAGCACCAAGGCCGAGGGCGCTAAGAGGTCGGCAAGCAACTGCGCTTCGCGCTCGCGAAAGCCGACCTCGCCTTCGAGTTCGAAGATCGTCGGGACGCTGACCCCCAGGCGCTCCTCGAGCGCACGGTCGGCGTCGATAAAGCGGCAGCCCAAGCGTGTTGCCAAGCGCTTGCCAACGGTGGATTTGCCTGCGCCCATCATGCCAACCAGCACCAACGGACGGTGTGCGAACGGACTCTGCGCCAACGCCCCTGCGTCGGGCCGCGCAATCGCTGGGCTCGACGGGTTTGCCGTCGGCTCGGCTGCCGGCGACGAGGGGCTTGCGTGGGGTTTACTCATCAACCGATCACCTGTGTCGCCGCTATTGTGTAACAGAAGCCGAAAGCGAGCCCCGCGCCGGCTCGCTATACTCAATGCCTCGCGTTCCCCGCGTTCGGGCGGACAACTACCCGGGCTCTGTTTGCATGACCGACCGTACGACGATTCCGTCGACGCCCCCGACGACGCCGCGCAACGGGCCGCGCTTTCGTCCCTGGAAGATTCTGCTGTTCGCGCTGGCGATTCCGCTCACCGCGGCGCTCAGCGCCGCCATGATGCTGATGCTGGCCATCGTGCTGGCCAACGAGCGGCTGCCCAGCATGTCGGTCCTGCTCGACTATCGGCCGAAGATTCCGTTGCGCATCTACAGCAGCGACGGCGTTCTGATGGGCGAATTTGGTGAAGAACGCCGCTCCTTCGTGGCGGCCGCGGAGTTCCCGCTCTTGATGCGCAGCGCGCTGTTGGCGGCCGAGGATGAACGCTTTTTTGAACATTCCGGCGTTGATCCGCAAGGCGTATTGCGCGCCATCTTCGATAACGCCACCGGTCGCGGGCGCGGCGGCGCCAGTACGATCACGCAGCAGGTCGCGCGTAACTTCTACCTGTCCAGCGAACGTTCTTACATTCGAAAAATCTTTGAGGTCTTGCTTGCGCTACGGATTGAGGAAAGCCTAAGCAAAGAACAGATTCTCGAAATCTATATCAACCACATTTTCCTCGGGCGCCGCTCGTATGGCTTTGCCGCTGCGGCGCAGATCTATTACGGGCGCGCCCTCAATGAACTGACGCCGGCACAAGCAGCCATGCTCGCGGGCCTGCCGAAAGCCCCCTCGGAATTCAATCCCATCGTCAACCCCCGACGCGCGCGCATTCGCCAACTGTATGTGTTGGGGCGCATGCGCGCGCTTGGCTACCTGACCGAACCGGAATATTTGGCTGCGGTCGCCGAGCCGCCAACGGTCCGCGCGGGTGGCCTAGACACCCCGCTGCACGCCCCCTACGTGGCCGAAATGGCGCGCCAACTCACCGAGCAAATGTTCCACGAGGACACCTACGGGCTGGGCCTGAAGGTCTACACCTCGGTGAATTCGGTCGAGCAGCGTGCCGCCAACGCAGCCGTACGCAACGGCATCCTCGAATACGACCGCAAGTACGGTTACCGAGGCCCGGAGGCCTTCGTCGACCTCGGCGCCGATCAGGGGGCGCTCGAGGACGCCATTGCCGACGCGCTCACCGATCACCCCGATGTCGACGACTTCATCGCTGCCGTCGTCTTGGAGGCGACGCCAAAGTCGGTGCGCGTTTCGCGCGGACGCGGCCACACGCTCGACATCACCGGCGACGGGCTCAAGTTCGTGGCGGCTGCGCTCGGCCCTCCCGAGCGCGTCGCCGCGGCGCGCCGCCTGCGTCGCGGCGCCGTGGTTCGGGTCTGGCGTAATCGCAGCGGCAGCTGGGAAATCGTTCAGGTACCCGAAGTTGAAAGCGCCTTTATTGCTATCGACGCAAACGATGGCGCAACGCGTGCCTTGGTCGGCGGCTTTGATTTTGGCCGCAACAAATTCAACCGCGTCACGCAAGCCTGGCGCCAGCCCGGATCGAGCTTTAAGCCCTTCATCTACTCGGCTGCGCTCGAGAAAGGCTTCACGCCAGCGACCATGATCAACGATGCGCCGATCTACATCGACGCCGCGACCACCGGCGGCCAGGCTTGGGAGCCTAAAAACTACGACGGCAAGTACGACGGGCCGATGGCGATGCGAACGGGTCTTGCCAAATCAAAGAACATGGTGTCGGTGCGCCTGCTGCAGGCCATTGGTACGCGCTACGCGCAGGACTACGTGACCCGATTTGGCTTTGAGGCCGAACGTCACCCGGCCTACCTAACGATGGCGCTCGGCGCCGGCAGCGTCACCCTATGGCAAATGGCACGCGCCTACGCGGTCTTTGCCAACAACGGCTTTCGAATCGAACCTTGGCTGGTGCAACGCATCGTCGACGGGCAGGGGCGCTTGCTGGCGCAGACGCACCCCCAGCAGGCGGGCGACGAGGCACTCAGGGTCATCGATGAACGCAACGCCTATTTGATGAACGACATGCTCAAAGGCGTTGTCAAAGCCGGCACCGCCACCCGCGCCCTTAGTCTGAAACGGACCGACCTCGCCGGCAAGACCGGCACCACCAATGACGCCCACGACGCTTGGTTTGCCGGCTATAACCCAGAAGTCGTGGGCATCGCCTGGGTTGGCTACGATCAGCCGCGCAAACTCGGGGAACGCGAGACCGGCGGTGGATTGGCGCTACCGATCTGGATCGCCTACATGGAACGCGCGCTCAATGGCAAAGCCGACATCGAGGTGCCGCCCCCGGCGGGCGTCGTGCGCGAGGGCAACGATTGGTTCTACCAGGAAGTAAGACCCAATCAGGGCGGTGTGCCCGCGCTCGGGGTCGAACCGGAAGCGGCGACGCGCAACTGAAGCGGTGCCAGCGTTTGCTCGGCGCCGCCGTGCAAATGCACCGAGGCGACCAGTAAAGCCTCGAGCGACTCGCCCGCGCGCGTATCCACCCAAGCGCCCGTGGCATCGGCGCGAAAGTGCCAGCCGCCGGCGCGCGAGGCTAACCAAATTTCTTGCAAGGGAGCTTGTGCGTTGAGGATCACCCGCGACTGATCGGCGAAATCAATCTGCAGCACCGGGCCTTGCAGGGCCGTATCGACGTCGGCGCCGGAGGCGTCGAGCCAATCCTCGACGCGCTCAAATACCTCGGCAACGGCGGCCAGAAAGCGGGCTTCATCCGAAAAATAGGCCATGGTATTCTCACCCGATGCGTCGAAAAGCTGGCCCGATTCTAGCCTGCGGCTTGGTCTGCTGGGGCCTCTTGGCCTTGGGCGCGTGTGGTCAGCGGGGCCCCTTGCGGCTAGCTCCCGCGCCGAGCCCTCCCAGCGTGGCGCCGCCGCCCGCGCCGCCCGCCATCGAAGCCGTTCCCTTACAACTCGACCCCGCCCTTGAGAGACGGCCATGAACGCACCCCTTGTGCCCCCGCGGTCGGCGCGCGCCGACGCCACCTCGCAAGCGAATGCGCTCGCCCCTGGACAGTCGCCGTCGTCGTTTCGCCTGCACGACGGTGAGCTTTACTGCGAAGAGCTCGCCTTGGCTGCCATCGCGCAGCAGTTCGGCACCCCGACCTATGTCTACTCGCGCGCGGCCCTAGAGGCGGCGTGGGACGCCTTTGCGGGCGCCGCAAACCACCGCTCCACGCTGATTTGCTACGCGGTCAAAGCCAATTCGAATCTCGCAATTCTCGAAGTCTTGGCGCGCCGCGGCGCCGGTTTTGACATCGTCTCTGGCGGCGAACTCGAACGCGTGCTCGCAATTGGCGGGGATCCGCACAAGATCGTCTTCTCGGGCGTGGGCAAAACGGTCGCCGAAATCGAGCAGGCGCTCGCCTGCGGCGTGAAGTGTTTCAACGTTGAGAGTGAAGCCGAACTCACCCGCATCGATGCGATTGCGCGCGCTGCGCAGCGCCGGGCACCGGTCTCGATTCGCGTCAACCCAGACGTCGACGCGGGCACCCACCCCTACATCTCGACCGGTTTGCGACAGAACAAGTTTGGTATTGCCCACGAACGCGCGCGCGCGGTTTACCGCCATGCGATGCAATTGTCTGGGCTTGACGTGATCGGGATCGACTGCCACATCGGCTCGCAAATTGTCGATACGGCGCCCTTCCTGGACGCGCTCGATCGCGTGTTGGCGCTCGCGGACGAGCTCGAAGCCGATGGCCTGCACCTGCGGCATCTCGACCTCGGGGGAGGCCTGGGCATTTGCTACCAACACGAAACCCCCCCCGAGCGCGCTCACTTTCTGCAAAGTTTGCTCGACCGCGTCGACGCTTGGCGCGAACGTGGAGCGGGACGCGCGCACGTCCAGGTCTTGTTCGAGTTCGGCCGCGCCTTGGTCGGCGAGGCCGGGACCTTGCTCACCCGGGTCGAGTACTTAAAAGACAACGGCGAACAGCGCTTCGCGATCGTCGACGCCGCCATGAACGATCTCATGCGCCCGGCACTCTACGATGCTTGGCATCCCGTGGTGGCCGTGCGCGCGCGCGCCGATTGCGCGCCGCAGACTTACGACCTGGTGGGCCCGGTCTGCGAGAGTGGGGACTGGCTCGCGCGCGGGCGCTCGCTTGCGCTCGCCGAGGGCGACCTGCTCGCGATTGGCTGCGCGGGCGCCTATGGGATGGCGATGGCTTCGAACTACAACTCCCGTCCGCGTGCAGCCGAGGTCCTCATCGACGGCAAGCAGTGCCATTTGATTCGGCGCCGAGAAAGCGTGCAAGACCTCTTCACGCAGGAATCGCGGCTGCCAGCCCGTCAAGATTAACCCGCCCGCTTGGACTGGTACGCGCAGCGCCGACGCCGCGACGCGCTTGCGCGGGCTCTGGTCGGCTTAAAACCAGCGTCGCAAGTCCATCCCCGCGTAGAGCGATGCGACCTGCTCGGCGTAGCCATTGAAGGGCAGGGTGCGGCGCTTTTTCTGCAGAAAACCATCCTCGCCGATGCGCCGTTCACTGGCCTGCGACCAGCGTGGGTGATCGACGTCGGGGTTCACGTTGGCATAAAAGCCATACTCCTGCGGCGCACTGCGCAACCAACTGTTGGTCGGCTGTTCGCGCACAAAGCGAATCCGGACCAGGGACTTCGCGCTTTTGAAACCATACTTCCACGGCACCACGAGTCGCACCGGGGCGCCGTTCTGATTCGGCAACACTTCGCCGAAGACCCCAAAGGCCAGCAAGGTCAGCGGGTGCAGCGCCTCGTCAAGACGTAAGCCCTCGACATAAGGCCAATCGAGTACGTTGCGGTGCACGCCGGGCATCTGCTTGGGATCCGCCAAGGAAGTGAATTCGACATACTTGGCCTGCCCGTTGGGCTCTACGCGTCGGGCCAGCTCCGCAAGCGAAAAACCCACCCAGGGGATCACCATCGACCAGCCTTCGACACAGCGCAAACGGTAAACGCGCTCCTCGAGCGCGGCGATGCGCATCAGTTCGTCGAGGTCGAAGGTGCGCGCACGCGCGACCTCCCCACTGACCTCGACCGTCCAGGGCCGCGTCCTGAATTGACGCGCGTTACGCTCGGGATCGTCTTTGGAAGTGCCGAACTCGTAAAAATTATTGTAGGCGGTGACGTCGCGATACGACGTCGGCTTTTCGAGCGTCGAAAGCGCACTCGCCCGCGCGGGTAGGGCCGCAAGACCCGTTGCCTGCGGCGGCCGGTGGAGGGCAGGCCCGGCTGACGCTGGGGGGGCGGCCGATGATTGAGCGGCCGATGCGGCGGAAGAAGCGCCTGCCGTCGTCTGCGCGTTGAGCAGGGAATGCCAGGCGGTGGGAACGCTGGCCAGGCCGGCCGCGCTCGCTTGCAGGATCAGCCGCCGATGCTCAAACAGAACCCGTGGCGTGATTTCTGAGGGTAAGGGAGCTCGCACCGGTTTAGCGTAAGCCCGCGACGTACTCGGCCACCGCAGCCATTTCGCGATCGGTCATGCGGGTGGCGATACTGGTCATCTGCGCGCTGTTTTGCCGCGTGCCGCCTTGGCGCATCGCCACCAACTGCGCCTGGGTGTAATCCGCGTACTGACCTTGCAAGCGCGGAAACTGCGCGGGCATGCCGGCCCCGTTGGCGCCGTGGCAACCGGCACAAGCGGGTACCTGTTTGGCGGCGATGCCGCGCCGATAAATCTGCTGCCCAAGCTCGGCCAGCGCAGGATCGCGGGCGACGGCGGGCCTGAGTTTCTGCGAGCCAAACCAGGCCGCCAAATTGCGGATGTCATCCTCGCTCAAGGTCGCCGCAAAGCCGGCCATGATGGCGTTTTGCCGCTCGGCCTTGGTGGCGGGGGGCTGCACTTTAAAGTTGTGCAACTGCTTCGCCAGGTAATCGGGGTGCTGCGCGGCCAGCTTCGGGTTGGCGGGCGACGTGCTGTTACCGTCGGCGCCATGGCAAGCCGCACACACCGCTTCGGCTTTTTGTTGCCCAGCGGACAAATCCACCTTGGCGGGCGCCGCCGCCTGTGCCGCCTGCACGGCCGCGATCGGGCTCAGCACGCACACAACAGCAAGCAAGGATCGGAGGACGTTGAGGCGAATCATGCGGTGCTCCAAGCACAATCAAATAGCGGGCCCCGCCAGCCGAAGCCCCAATTGCCGCGGATTGTACAATAGCGACTCCGCTTCCGGAGCCATGCTGGTCATGACCCTGCTGGCAACCGCCCGCTTTACGACGACCGTTGCGCAATCGCGCCAGCTGCCAGGTGACGGCTTGCCCGAGGTTGCATTCGCGGGGCGCTCGAACGCGGGCAAATCGTCAGCCCTGAACGTGCTGTGTCAGCGTCGGCGGCTGGCGTTTGCGAGCCGCATGCCGGGTCGCACGCAGGCGCTTAATTTTTTCGCCATCGGTGCGCGCGAAGAAACCCACGGCTTTCTGGTCGACATGCCCGGCTACGGCTACGCCAGCGCCCCGGGCACGGTGCGCGAAAGCTGGATCGGGCTAGCGGGTGACTATCTGCGCACCCGTCAACCACTGGTCGCGGTGGTGCTCATGCTCGACATCCGCCGCGGTCTGACGGCGCTCGATCATGGCCTGCTGTCTTGGACACCCGTCACCATTCCGGTGTTGGGCCTCCTCACCAAGGCCGACAAGCTTGGGCGCACGCAACAACAGGCGGCGCTGCGCGCCGTTGCCCGTGAGCTCGGCGAGCGCCACCCCAACCGTGCCTTTGAGCTGATCTTGTTCTCGTCGACCCACCGCATCGGCATCGAGGCGGCGTCACAGCGGATTGCCGATTTTTTCGATTTGCCGCAGGATATCCAGGCGCTACCCACGGCGTGAACGGCCACGGGGCCTTGCTTCCGGTAAAGAGACGATGGAATTTCCCGACCTGCACCCTCAGTACCTGCGCGCCCGCCCGCGCCGGCTGCGCCATGATGACTGGACTCGACGGCTCGTCGCCGAGCACCGCCTGAGCGCTGCCGACCTGATTTACCCGGTCTTTGTGCTCGAGGGCACGGGCCGCATCGAACCCGTGGCGTCGATGCCAGGCGTTGAGCGGCGTTCCCTTGACCAGCTTTATGCGGTCGCGCAGGACTGTGTCGAGCTCGGAATTCCGGTGATGGCGCTCTTCCCGGTGATTGACCCGGCGCGCAAGAGTCTCGACGGACGCGCGGCGATTGACCCCGAAGGTCTCGTACCGGTGGTTGTGCGCGCCCTCAAAGCGCGCTTTCCGCAACTCGGGCTGCTGACCGACGTCGCGCTCGACCCCTTTACCAGCCATGGCCAGGATGGCGTCCTCGATGCCCACGGCAAGGTGCTCAACGACCAAACGGTGGCAATCCTGATCGAGCAGGCCCGCGTGCAAGCGCAGGCCGGTGTCGACATTGTCGCGCCGTCGGACATGATGGACGGGCGCATCGGCGCCATTCGGGACGCGCTCGAACGCGACCGCCTGATCGACACCCGCATCATGTCGTACGCAGCGAAGTACGCGTCTGCCTTTTATGGCCCCTTCCGCGATGCCGTTGGCTCGGCCGGAAACCTCGGGAAAGCCGACAAAAAAACCTACCAGATGGACCCCGCCAACAGCGACGAGGCCCTGCTCGAAGTCCGACTCGACCTCGAGCAAGGCGCCGACATGGTGATGGTTAAGCCTGGCATGCCGTATCTCGATATCGTGCGCCGCGTCGCGCAGACCTTTGGGGTGCCGACCTTTGCCTACCAAGTCAGCGGGGAATACGCCATGCTTAAGGCTGCTGCGGCCAATGGCTGGCTCGACGAGCGTGCCGCCGCCCTCGAGGCGCTGCTGGCATTCCGGCGCGCGGGCGCGGCCGGAGTCTTGACCTATTTCGCGCGCGACGCCGCGCGCTGGTTACGCGAAGCCTGATGCGCTCTACCCGCGGCGCCACTCGTCAGCGCCCGCGGGTCGCTTAAAGCGGTTCCCTTAAAGCAGGTCGCTTCAAGGGGGGCACTAACGCGGGCGCAGACCGCGGGTCGCTGAACGCGCGTCGTTCAAACGCGCTACGGGCGCCCGAAGGCGCCCTGAGAGGCGTCAGGCCGAGGTCGCTTCCAGGGTCTCGGTGCGCTCGGTGAGTTCGATCAGCGCCATTGGTGCCGCGTCGCCCAAGCGAAAACCAAACTTCAGAATGCGCGTGTAGCCGCCGGGTCGGCGCGCAAAGCGCGGCCCAAGGTCGTCAAAGAGCTTGACGACCATCTCGCGGTCGCGCAGGCGCGCGAACACCAGACGCCGGTTCGACAGCGACGGCGTTTTGCCGAGCGTAATGATCGGTTCAACCACACGCCGCAACTCCTTCGCTTTCGGCAGCGTGGTCTTGATCTGTTCGTGGCGCAGGAGGGCATTACAAAGGTTGCGCAGCAGAGCCTCGCGATGCGAGCTGGTGCGGTTAAGTTTACGAAGTCCGTTGCGATGGCGCATGGCTTAGATCCTGTCTCATGAGCAGAGTGGGTACGCGCGGGCGACGTCAGGGGCGCTCGAGACCAGCCGGCGGCCAGTTGTCGAGTTTCATCCCGAGCGTGAGCCCGCGTGAGGCCAGCACTTCTTTAATTTCGTTGAGTGATTTGCGGCCCAGATTGGGGGTCTTGAGCAACTCGTTTTCGGTGCGCTGAATGAGATCGCCGATGTAGAAAATATTCTCGGCCTTCAAACAGTTGGCCGAGCGCACCGTCAGCTCGAGATCGTCGACCGGACGCATCAGCACCGGATCGATCTGCGGCGCACGCGCCGCCTCCAGCGTTGGCTCGGCGCCCTCGAGCGCGGCAAACACGGAGAGTTGTTCGACCAAAAGGCGCGCCGCATGGCGGACCGCCTCCTCGGGTGCAATCACGCCGTTGGTTTCGACGTCGAGCACGAGCTTGTCGAGGTCGGTGCGCTGCTCGACGCGTGCGCTCTCGACCGCATAGCTGATGCGGCGCACGGGCGAAAAGGAAGCGTCCAGGACGACCCGGCCGATTGTCTTGGCTTCGCCGTGGTTGCGCACGGTGCCCGGGATGTAGCCGCGACCGCGCTCGACCTTGATTTGCATGTCGAGTTTGCCACCCGCGGTCAGATGCCCGATGACATGCCCCGGGTTAATCAGCTCAACGTCGTGCGGACAGTCAATGTCGGCGGCGCGCACTTCGCCCGGGCCTTCTTTGCGCAAGGTGAGGTAGACCTCATCGCGGTTGAGCAGCTTGAAGGTGACGCCCTTCAGATTGAGCAGCAGTTCGACAACGTCTTCACGCAGCCCGTCGACGGTCGAATACTCGTGTACGACGCCGACAATCTGCACCTCGGTCGGCGCATAGCCGATCATGGAGGAGAGCAAGACACGCCGTAGCGCGTTGCCCAGCGTATGCCCATACCCGCGTTCAAACGGTTCCATCACGACCCGGGCGTGGGAGGGCCCGAGCTGTTCAACTTCCACGATCCGCGGCTTCAACATTGCGGTTTGCATCGTTACCAATTCCCTTGTTCCTGGCGGAACGGCGCCGGAGCGCAAAAAAGTGAAGCGAAAAACTTAGCGTGAGTACAACTCGACGACGAGACTTTCGTTGATGTCGGCGGCGATCTCCGAGCGCTCAGGCGGCTGGCGGAAAGTGCCTTCCATCTTCGTTTTGTCGACCGACACCCAATCCGGGAAACCGGCCTGCTCGGCCAAGTTGAGCGCGTCCTGAATGCGCGCCTGGGTCCGCGATTTTTCGCGCACCGCGATCACATCGCCAGCCCGAATCTGCGCCGACGGAATGTTCAGCATGCGGCCATTCACAAGGATCGCTTTGTGGCTGATGAGCTGACGCGCTTCAGCCCGCGTCGAGCCAAAACCCATGCGATACACGACGTTGTCGAGACGGCTCTCGAGCAGCTGCAACAGCGACTCCCCGGTGTTGCCCTTGCGCCGCTCGGCCTCCGCAAAGTAGCGGCGGAACTGACGCTCGAGCACCCCGTAGGTGCGCTTGACCTTTTGTTTTTCGCGCAGCTGCTTGCCGTAGTCCGAGGTCCGCGACCCCGAGGTACGACCATGCTGACCCGGGCGCGAGTCGAGCTTGCACTTCGAATCCAAGGCGCGACGCGAGCTCTTCAGGAAGAGATCCGTGCCTTCGCGCCGGGACAACTTACAGCGGGGACCGGTATACCGTGCCACGTTTGAGCTCCTTCTTCAAATGCCTCAACTCAGCCAAAAACCTGAGCTGGCAGCGCTTTCGCTGCGGTCAGTGGGGGCGGGCAAGCCCACGCCCACGGGGGTCTTAAAATGTGTTCAACGCCGCAGCGTGCCGGCGCAACAACGATGCCAAATGCGGGAGGGTCGAGGACCTCTCAGATCCGGCGCTTTTTCGGCGGCCGACAACCGTTGTGCGGCAACGGGGTGACGTCCGCAATCGAAACAATCTTGATGCCCAGCGCGTTGAGCGCGCGCACCGAGCTCTCGCGCCCGGGGCCTGGGCCCTTGATCAACACGTCGAGCGTCTTGATGCCGCACTCCTGTGCCGCACGGCCGGCGACCTCGGCCGCCACCTGCGCGGCGAACGGGGTCGACTTGCGCGAACCCTTGAAGCCCTGACCACCCGAAGTCGCCCAGGAAAGGGCATTGCCCTGACGGTCGGTGATGGTGATGATGGTGTTGTTAAAGGACGCGTGCACGTGGGCAACGCCGTCGGAGACGTTCTTCTTCGCCTTCTTGCGCACCCGCGCGGCGGCCTGCGCCTTCTGCTGTTGCTGGGACTTGGTAGCCATGTAGCGAATGCTCCGGTTTATTTCTTCAGCGCAATGCCGGCTTTACGCGGGCCTTTGCGAGTACGGGCGTTGGTGCGCGTGCGCTGGCCACGCACGGGCAGTCCACGACGATGGCGCATCCCGCGATAGCAGCCGAGATCCATCAGCCGTTTGATCGACATCGTGATCTCGCGGCGCAAATCGCCCTCGATCGTGAAACGACCGACGCCGTCGCGCAGGCGCTCGAGCTCGGCATCGTTAAGATCCTTCATCTTGCGGTCGCGGGGGACGCCAGCGGCGTCGCAGATCGCGCGCGAACGGGTTCTGCCGATGCCGAAAATGGCGGTGAGACCGATTTCGGCGTGCTGGTGATTGGGGATGTTGATCCCGGCGATACGTGCCATCGTTATCCTCTAACTTCAGCCTTGGCGCTGCTTATGGCGCGGATCGGTACAGATCACCCGCACCACGCCCTTGCGCTTGATGACCTTGCAGTTGCGGCAGATCTTTTTGACCGATGCCATGACTTTCATTGCGAACTCCTAGAACCTTGCTGTTTCTCAAATCGTTTCGTTCATTTAGAACGAAACACGATGCGCGCACGCGACAAATCGTACGGCGTCAGTTCGACCGTTACCTTGTCGCCCGGCAGAATCCGGATGTAGTGCATACGCATCTTTCCCGAGATATGCCCGAGGACGACGTGCCCGTTCTCGAGCTTGACGCGGAAGGTTGCATTCGGAAGATTTTCGAGAATCTCCCCCTGCATCTGGATCACATCATCCTTGGACATTCACCATCCCTTGAGACACCCGAGCGCCAACGGCGATCAGCGCCGCCCCCCCTTGAAACTGGTCTTCTTCAATAAACCCTCGTATTGATTCGACATCACGTAGGCCTGCACCTGGCTCATGAAGTCCATCGTCACCACCACGATGATCAGTAGGGACGTACCGCCAAAATAGAACGGCACGTTCCACTTCAACACCAGAAATTCAGGCAACAAGCACACCGCGGTGATGTAAACCGCACCGGCGAGGGTCAGGCGCATCAGGATCTTGTCGATGTAGCGCGCGGTCTGGTCGCCGGGCCGGATGCCTGGGACGAAGGCGCCGCTCTTCTTCAGGTTGTCCGCAGTCTCGCGGCTGTTGAACACCAGCGCGGTGTAGAAAAAGCAGAAAAAAACGATCGCGCCGGCGTAGAGCAGGATGTAGACCGGCTGCCCCGGCGAGAGCATGCCAGCAATGTCCTTCAGCCAACGCATCTCTTCACCCGACGAGAACCACTGCGTCAGCGTGGCCGGGAACAAGATAATGGACGAAGCGAAGATCGGCGGGATCACGCCCGCCATGTTGAGCTTGAGCGGCAGGTGCGAGCTCTGTCCCCCATAGATCCGATTCCCCACTTGGCGCTTGGCGTAATTCACCGTGATCTTGCGCTGACCGCGCTCGACGAACACCACCGCGGCGGTCACCGCACCCGCCAGCACCACGATGAAAAGGGCGGCAGCGGCGTGCAACGCACCGGTGCGCACCAACTCGCCCATGCTCGCGATCGCGTTCGGCAGGCCCGCTGCAATCCCCGCGAAAATAAGAATCGAAATG